>Ga0315336_1000121_pt1 | contig 347749 bp, 314 predicted proteins | sample ASW5metaG_FD_204512 | JGI IMG/M metagenome (GOLD analysis project Ga0315336, IMG submission 204512) | Ammonia-oxidizing marine archaeal communities from Monterey Bay, California, United States - ASW #5 | ecosystem: Environmental > Aquatic > Marine > Intertidal zone | place: USA: California...
GCCAAGACCGGCAGGTCCGGGCTTTGCTTCGCAAAGCCCGGAAACTGGGGTATCAACTGGTGGCCGCTTGAGTGTTTAGAAAACAATGGGTTGCATTTTGTTTGATGAGAGCGGGTTTACCCGCGAATACGGTAGCGGCAGCAACCGTGAACGGCGGGTGGAAATTGGCCAGCAGGCACGGCCTCTTCGCGGGTGAACCCGCTCCTACGGGCTGTTGCAGGGGCGGCCTTGTGTTGCGTTAGGGCCGCAAAGCGGCCCTACGGCACCGTTATTCCACCAGTTCGACCAGCACAGTCCCTTCGCTGACCATGTCCCCCTCCAGGCAGAACAGCGCCTTCACTGTGCCGGCATGCGGCGCACGAATGCTGTGCTCCATCTTCATGGCCTCCAGTACCACCAGCGCAGTACCGGCTTCCACCACCTGCCCAGGTTCGACCAGCACCCGCACGATACTGCCGTTCATGGGCGCACCCAGCCCACCCTGATGGCTGTGGCTGGCTTCGGCCTCGGCAATCGGGTCGAAGGCTTCGATGGCATGCATTTCGCCATCCCAGTGCAGGTACAGCGTGCCACCCCGACGGATTGCCAGATGCTGGCGACGCACGCCGTTCTGGTCATGCACCAACTGCTCACCTTGCAGCTGCCAGGTAGAAGCAGCGCTGCGTTCCAGGGCCACTGCCTGATCGTGCCCAGCACTCACCAGATGCAAGCTGCTGCGTGCCGGCAGGCCCAAGCGCAGTCCATTACGCCCGCTCCACGGCGAATGGCGATCGTCTTCGCGCTGATGCCCCGCCTGGCCCTGCAGCCAGGCTTCGGCTGCCGCCTCCCAAAAGCCGGCCGGCAGCGCACGTGCCGCCGGCAGCAGCACATCCTGGTGGCGGGGAATGAAGCCGGTGTCCAGCTCTGCCGCCGCGAACGCAGGGTGCGCGAGAATGCGGCGCAGGAAGGCGATGTTGGTCTTCAGCCCGCCAATGGCAAACTCGTCGAGCATGGCCAGCAAGCGCAGGCGTGCCTGTTCGCGGTCTTCACCCCAGGCAATCAGCTTGCCCAGCATCGGGTCGTAGAACGGCGACACCACATCGCCTTCGCTGACCCCACTGTCCACCCGCCGACCTTCGCCAGGTGCCGATTCACGGTACAGCGCCAATTTGCCGGTCGCGGGTAAAAAATCGTTGGCCGGGTCTTCGGCATACAGGCGCACTTCGATGGCATGGCCGATCAGCGGCACCTGTTCCTGTGTGATCGGCAGGGCTTCGCCACAGGCCACGCGAATTTGCCAGGCAACAAGGTCCAGGCCGGTGATGGCCTCGGTGACCGGGTGTTCCACCTGCAGGCGGGTGTTCATCTCCATGAAGAAGAATTCGCCACGTGCATCAAGCAGAAACTCCACGGTGCCAGCACCCACGTAACCGATAGCCTGGGCGGCACGCACCGCCGCTTCGCCCATGGCCCGGCGCAGTTCGGGCGACAGGCCGGGGGCAGGGGCCTCTTCCACCACCTTCTGATGGCGACGCTGAATGGAACAGTCGCGTTCGTTAAGGTACAGGCAGTTACCGTGCTGGTCGGCAAACACCTGGATTTCGACATGGCGCGGCTTGAGCACGTACTTTTCCACCAGCATGCGCGCATCGCCGAACGACGACTGTGCCTCACGCTGGGCCGACGCCAGGGCGTCGGCCAACTGGCTTTCTTCCTCGACCACTTTCATGCCCTTGCCACCGCCGCCAGCGCTGGCCTTGAGCAGCACCGGGTAACCGATGCGTTCGGCCGCGGCGCGGAAGGTGTCCAGGTCTTGGGCCTCGCCATGGTAGCCCGGTACCAACGGCACGCCGGCGGCCTCCATCAGCGCCTTGGCTGCCGATTTGCTGCCCATGGCGTCGATGGCGCTGGCCGGTGGGCCGAGGAATATCAGCCCGGCCTGCTCGATGGCGCGGGCGAAACCTGCGTTCTCGGACAGAAAGCCATAACCTGGGTGGATGGCCTGGGCGCCGCTGGCCTTGGCGGCGGCCAGCAGCTTGTCGACCAGCAGGTAGCTTTCGGCAGCCTTGGTGCCGCCCAGGTCGACGCGGATGTCGGCTTCGCGGCTGTGACGGGCGTCACGGTCGGTGGCGCTGTGCACGGCGACAGTGGTCAGGCCCATGGCCTTGGCGGTGCGCATCACCCGGCAAGCGATTTCGCCGCGGTTGGCGACCAGCAGGGTGGTCAAAGCGGGGCGGCTCATGGGCGCGGCTCCTTCTTGTCAACGGTTTGCCAGGCAGGGCGGCGTTTTTCCAGGAAAGCGCGCAGGCCCTCCTGGCCTTCGGCGCTGACGCGGATACGGGCGATGGTGTTTTCGCAGTAACGGCGCAGGGCCGGGCTGAGTTCGCCGTCGTCCACTTCGCGCAGCAAGTCCTTGGTGGCGCGCAATGCTTGTGGGCTGTTCTGCAGCAGGTTGCTTACCCAGGCTTCGACGTAGTCGTCCAGTTCGCTGGCGGGGTACACCTCGGCCAGCAGGCCCAGCTCGCGGGCGCGCACGCCAGTGAAACGCTCGGCGGTGAGGGCGTAGCGGCGCGCGGCGCGTTCGCCAATGGCCTTGACCACGAACGGGCTGATGACCGCCGGGGCCAGGCCGATGCGTACTTCCGACAGGCACAGCTGGGCGTCTTCGGCGCCGATGGCCATGTCGCAGCAGCTGATCAGGCCCAGCGCGCCGCCAAAGGCTGCGCCTTGCACCACGGCCAGGGTCGGGGCCTTGAGGCGATGCAGGGCGTACATCAGCTCGCCCAGTTCGTGGGCATCATCCAGGTTGGTGTTGAAGTCCAGTTGCGCCGACTGCTGCATCCAGGCCAGGTCGGCACCGGCGCTGAAATGCCGGCCACGGCCACGCAGCAGCACAAAGCGCAGGCTGGCGTCTTCGGCCAACTGGTCGATGGCCACGATCAGCTCGCGGATCATCTGCGCGTTGAAGGCGTTGTTCTTGTCCTCGCGGCTTAACCACAGGGTGGCAAAGCCGCGCGGGTCGCGGATCACTTCAAGGGTGCTGAAATCGCTCATGGGTCACATCCGGAAAATGCCGAAGCGGCTCTGTTCGATCGGCGCGTTCAGCGCGGCAGACAACGCCAGGCCGAGGACGTCGCGGGTCTGTGCCGGGTCGATGACGCCGTCGTCCCACAGGCGGGCGCTGGAATAATAGGGGTGGCCCTGACGCTCGTACTGGTCGAGGATCGGCTGCTTGAGCCTGGCTTCGTCTTCGGCACTGAATGGCTGGCCGCTGCGTTCGCTCTGCTCGCGCTTGACCTGGGCCAGCACCCCGGCGGCCTGTTCGGCGCCCATCACGCCAATCCGTGCGTTGGGCCACATCCACAGGAAGCGCGGGTCGTAGGCGCGGCCGCACATGCCGTAGTTGCCGGCACCAAAGCTGCCGCCGATGATCACCGTGAACTTCGGCACCTGGGCGCAGGCCACGGCGGTGACCAGTTTGGCGCCGTGCTTGGCGATGCCGCCTTCTTCGTATTTCTTGCCGACCATGAAACCGGTGATGTTCTGCAGGAACAGCAAAGGGATGCCGCGCTGGCAGGCCAGTTCGATGAAGTGCGCGCCTTTTTGCGCGGCTTCGGCGAACAGGATGCCGTTGTTGGCCAGGATCGCCACCGGGTAGCCATGCAGGTGGGCGAAACCGCACACCAGCGTGGTACCGAACAGCGCCTTGAACTCATCGAACACCGAGCCATCGACCAGGCGGGCGATCACCTCGCGCACGTCGAACGGTTGCTTGGCATCGGCCGGCACCACGCCGTACAGCTCATCGGCCGCATACAGCGGTGCCACCGGTGCCAGGCGTTGTAGCTTGCCCTGCTTGTGCCAGTTGAGGTTGGCCACGCTGCGCCGGGCCAGGGCCAGGGCATGTTCGTCGTTGTCGGCATAGTGGTCGGCCACGCCGCTGGTGCGGCAATGCACATCGGCGCCCCCCAAGTCTTCGGCGCTCACCACTTCACCGGTGGCGGCTTTTACCAACGGCGGCCCGGCGAGGAAGATGGTCGCCTGCTGGCGCACCATGATCGCTTCGTCGGCCATGGCCGGCACGTAGGCGCCGCCAGCGGTGCACGAGCCCATCACCACGGCGATCTGCGGGATGCCTTGCGCGCTCATGTTGGCCTGGTTGAAGAAGATGCGCCCGAAATGCTCGCGGTCGGGGAACACTTCGTCCTGGCGTGGCAAGTTGGCGCCGCCGGAGTCCACCAGATAGATGCACGGCAGGCGGTTCTGCAGGGCGATGGTTTGTGCACGCAGGTGCTTCTTCACCGTCAGCGGGTAGTACGAACCGCCTTTTACCGTGGCGTCGTTGGCCACGATCATGCATTCCACGCCTTCCACGCGGCCGATGCCGGCAATCACGCCCGCCGCTGGCACGTCTTCGCCGTACACCTCATGGGCGGCCAACTGGCCGATTTCGAGGAACGGCGAGCCCGGGTCCAGCAGGCGGTCGATACGCTCGCGCGGCAGCAGTTTGCCACGCGAGGTATGCCGTTCCTGGGCCTTGGGCCCGCCGCCCTGGGCAACCTGGGCGAGCAAGCCGCGCAGGGCCTGGACCTGTTCGAGCATGGCCGCGCTGTTGACGGCAAATTCTGCCGAACGCGGGTTGATCTGGGTGTGCAAGGTAGCCATGTGCGCCCGTCCCTTATGTTCAGCGGGTTTCGTTGAACAGTTCGCGGCCGATCAGCATCCGGCGGATTTCGCTGGTGCCGGCACCGATTTCGTACAGTTTGGCGTCGCGCAACAGGCGCCCAGCCGGGAATTCGTTAATATAGCCGTTGCCGCCAAGAATCTGGATCGCCTCCAGGGCCATTTGCGTGGCGCGCTCGGCGGTGTACAGGATCACCCCGGCAGCATCCTTGCGGGTGGTCTCGCCACGGTCGCAGGCCTGGGCCACGGCATACAGGTAGGCGCGGCTGGCGTTCAGCTGGGTGTACATGTCGGCAATCTTGCCCTGGATCAGCTGGAACTCGCCGATGCTCTGGCCGAATTGCTTGCGGTCGTGGATATACGGCACCACCAGGTCCATGCAGCTTTGCATGATGCCGGTCGGGCCGCCGGACAGCACCACACGTTCGTAGTCCAGGCCGCTCATCAGGACGCGCACGCCGCCGTTAAGCTGGCCCAGAATGTTCTCTGCCGGCACTTCCACGCCGTCGAAGAACAGCTCGCAGGTGTTGGACCCACGCATGCCCAGCTTGTCGAACTTGTTGCTGCGGCTGAAGCCCTTCCAGTCACGCTCGACGATGAACGCGGTGATGCCGTGCGCACCCTTGTCCAGGTCGGTCTTGGCGTAAATCACGTAGGTGTTGGCGTCTGGACCGTTGGTGATCCAGGTCTTGCTGCCGTTGAGCACGTAGTGATCGCCGCGTTTTTCTGCGCGCAGTTTCATCGACACCACGTCGGAGCCGGCATTGGGCTCGCTCATGGCCAAGGCGCCGATGTGCTCGCCGCTGATCAGCTTGGGCAGGTACTTGAGCTTCTGCTCATGGGTGCCGTTGCGGTTGATCTGGTTGACGCACAGGTTGGAATGGGCGCCGTAGGACAGCGCCACCGAGGCGGAGCCACGGCTGATTTCTTCCATCGACACCACATGGGCCAGGTAGCCCAGGCCAGCGCCACCGTACTCTTCCGGTACGGTGATGCCCAGCAGGCCCATGTCACCGAACTTGCGCCACATGTCGGCGGGGAACAGGTTGTCGTGGTCGATCTGCGCGGCCCTTGGGGCCAGTTCAGCGGCGACGAAGGTGCGGACCTGGTCGCGGAGCATGTCGATGGTCTCGCCCAGGGCGAAGTTCAGGGAGGGGTAATGCATGCTGGGGCACCTTCTTGTTCTTGGAAATTGGGTAACACCGTAGCTCAAAGGCTAACCGCTGACCCTTGTAGGAGCGGGCTTGCCCGCGAATGCGTCAGCAGGACCACCGTCATTGCCTGGGTGATCGCATTCGCGGGCAAGCCCGCTCCTGCAAGGGTCGGCGTCATGCCGGAGGTTCCGGTATCGTTCATCACCTTTACGTTAACGTAAACCTGCGGGGAGGCACTGTCAATCCACTCGTCACCTTTACGTAAACGTAAATCTGCGCCAGAGTATTCCCGCTTGCTTCAGCCGTGCCCAAAACAACCACAAGAAGGGACACCCATGAGTCAACCGAGCTATACCCGCGGTCGCCAGGACCGACCCTTGCTGACCCAGACCATCGGCCAGGCTTTCGATGCCACCGTGGCCCGCTGTTGCGACAGCGAGGCCCTGGTGTCCCGCCACCAGGGCCTGCGTTACAGCTGGCGGCAGTTGGCCGAACAGGTCGAAATATATGCCCGCGCCCTGATCGCACTGGGCGTGAACACTGGCGACCGTGTTGGCATCTGGTCGCCCAACTGCGCCCAGTGGTGCATCTTGCAGCTGGCCAGTGCCAAGGTCGGTGCCATCCTGGTCAACATCAACCCGGCCTACCGTGTGGGCGAACTGGAATACGTGTTGCGTCAGTCCGGCTGCCGCTGGCTGGTCTGCGCTGAAGCCTTCAAGACGTCTGATTACCACGCCATGGTGCAGGCGCTGGTACCTGAGCTTACCAGCGCCCGGCCTGGTGAGCTGGCCAGTGAATGCCTGCCCCAGTTGCGTGGCGTCATCAGCCTGGCCGCCAACCCGCCTGCCGGTTTCCTGCCCTGGCACGCACTGGCCGAGCGGGCAGGGCAGACGTCTGCCGAAGCCTTCACCGCCCGTCAGCAAAGCCTGCAATTCGACCAGCCGGTGAACATCCAGTACACCTCAGGCACCACCGGTGCGCCCAAAGGTGCCACGCTCAGTCACTACAACATCCTCAACAACGGTTTCATGGTGGGTGAAAGCCTAGGCCTGACGGCCCGCGACCGTATGGTGATCCCGGTGCCGCTGTACCATTGCTTCGGCATGGTCATGGCCAACCTCGGCTGCATCACCCACGGCAGCACCATGATCTACCCCAACGACGCCTTCGACGCCGAGCTCACCCTGCGCGCCGTGGCCGAGGAGCGTGCCAGTATCCTGTACGGCGTACCGACCATGTTCATCGCCATGCTCGACCACCCGTCGCGCGCGCAGATGGACCTGTCCACCCTGCGCAGCGGCATCATGGCCGGCGCCACCTGCCCGATCGAGGTGATGCGCCGGGTCATCGACCAGATGCACATGGCAGAAGTGCAGATCGCCTACGGCATGACCGAAACCAGCCCCGTGTCGCTGCAGACCGGCCCGGACGACGATCTGGAGTTGCGTGTGACCACCGTCGGCCGCACCCAGCCGCAGCTGGAGAACAAGCTGGTGGACGCCGATGGCTGCATCGTCCCGCGCGGAGAGATTGGCGAACTGTGCACCCGCGGCTACAGCGTGATGCTGGGCTACTGGGACAACCCCCAGGCTACGGCGGATGCCATCGACCCGGCCGGCTGGATGCATTCGGGTGACCTGGCGGTGATGGACGAGCAGGGCTATGTGCGCATCGTCGGGCGCAACAAGGACATGATCATTCGCGGCGGCGAGAACATTTACCCGCGTGAACTGGAAGAGTTTTTCTACACCCACCCGGCGGTGGCCGATGCGCAGGTGATCGGCATTCCGTGCAGCCGCTATGGCGAAGAGATCGTCGCCTGGATCAAGCTGCACCCCGGGCATAGCGCCACGGTCGAGGAACTGCAGGGCTGGTGCAAGGCGCGCATTGCCCACTTCAAGGTGCCGCGGTATATCCGTTTCGTTGACGAATACCCGATGACAGTGACGGGCAAGGTGCAGAAGTTCCGGATGCGGGAGATCAGTGTCGCAGAAATTTCGGCTGTTTCTGCAGGTTGATGCACTGGGTTATCCGGCCTCTTCGCGGGTGAACCCACGATGAGGCCAAGCCATGCCAGCATCAGATTCCGGATCTATTACATTGGCTCGATATTGAGGTCACTGCATGCCAGGAATATGGCGATGTTGCGCGTGCACCTGATGTAGAACTGGTTCGGTTACAGCGATCCTGCGATGGAGGAAGCGCTGTACGACCCCCCCATCCTCAACTTCCGTCGTCTGCTGGAGAACCATAAGTTGGCGTACGGAATTCTGGCCGTGATCAACGGCCACCTGGGGGATCGCGGCGAGGATTGTCAGAGAATGCGGTGCAGATGGTGACGCTGTTTTCCCTGTCGAATCTGTGGATGGCCCGCCGACATTTGCTGGCCAACGCAGCAGAGGTGTGCCTGGCGCTTTTGAAATCGGCAGATACTGCAGTCAGCCAGAAATGTATGACTACTTCAGACTATCCTTAACTCCGCGGTAAAGTGGTGAATCACCGACATCGAGCAATAATTTAGCGTCCCTTATTGCCCATTGTGCCAGCAACAGGGGTGTATCCCTTATTCCCTCAATATGGTACCCAGGGTGGTACCAGTGGCTCTGATGTTCCCGGTACGGAGCGTAGGCACGTATCAATGCTGAATCGAGGGTGCTCAGGTATTTTCTATGCGCATCGGTTAAAATAACATCATCAGCATACCGTCGCTTCTGGCCGACTAATACATTCTTCATATGGTCTGTAAACGCCTCAGTACTAGCCTTGATGAGCTTTTCCCGGACGAAGGGGTTTCTACGAACGGCGGTATTATCCAATTTTTTCAGATCCTTTGTCACGGCATTGAATAGATCAACGTTATGATCTAAGAGGTCCAGAGCGATATCGACTCCCTGCACCTTCTCATTCTCCCGCATTGCGTTCCTATAGGATTTTACTTGATGCGATGTGTTGCCAATACCAAATTGCCCTTTCGCGGTGACCCTCCCAGAACGAGGGGTGTTCCCAGTCCGCCCAATCGGCACCCCGGCTGTGCCCTGGGGGTCGCCGTAGTTAACAGGGTCGCCATTACAATAGGCATACGCGTTCAGTCCACCGAGCCCAAACGGGCTCAGGCTATCGGGGCTGGAGAATCGCATTAACCCAGGAAAGAATGCCCGATAGCCCTGGCCTAAGTGGTAGCAATTGGCGTGAATATCAAACGGAACACCATTGAAACCAGTGGCGATGGCCGCGTCGCCGATCCCCCCACTGTGGCCATAGGGGGTAAAGCATATCGGCTGAGGGCTTTGAGTGTGTGGCGTTGATGGGGGCATTCATGACTCCTTTGCTTCGCGCAGTTGTCGGCTTGCTTCTTGAAAGTGCTGTGATTTCGCCTCGGTCTATGTACGGCCAAGCCAAGCCGCTTTTAGTAGGGTAATCACGGGAAGCATGCTCTAAAGTAGAGCACCTGTGCTACTGGCAGAAATGTCAGTTGTATTGAACTCTGTGTAAATCCTAGGCTAATGGATTTAATAGCTGTCGCGACTCAGTGATCCAGTAACGGTCACTCGTAGCGGCGAGCACAGTTAAACCGCGTCAACATGGATGATGTGCTGGGCTGTCCGGCCCCTATTTCGCGGTTAAACGTGCACACAATGATCGCGCTCGACCCAGGCCACCGCGGACGCTATCGACCCGGCCGGCTGGATGCATTCGGGTGACTTGGCGGTGATGGACGAGCAGGGCTATGTGCGCATCGTCGGGCGCAACAAGGACATGATCATTCGCGGCGGCGAGAACATTTACCCGCGTGAGCTGGAAGAGTTTTTCTACACCCACCCGGCGGTGGCCGATGCGCAGGTGATCGGCATTCCGTGCAGCCGCTATGGCGAAGAGATCGTCGCCTGGATCAAGCTGCACCCGGGGCATAGCGCCACGGTCGAGGAACTGCAGGGCTGGTGCAAGGCGCGCATTGCCCACTTCAAGGTGCCGCGGTATATCCGTTTCGTCGACGAATACCCCATGACAGTGACGGGCAAGGTGCAGAAGTTCCGGATGCGGGAGATCAGTGTCGTGGAGTTTATGGTGGGATCGACCGAGTAACGTTGTAGCGGTGCCGGTCCGCAGGGCAAGACCCGCGAATGGCCGGCACAGCTAGCCCGTTTTGGTCAAGCCATCCTAACTAAGACCAGAGTTCCGGATGTTCCAAGATACTACGAATAATATTTATATGTCCCATTAACTTTCTATATCGCTCCTGTGGGCTGATATAGTGATCTGAATCTCCGAAATAACTAGGGTTTTGCATTTTTCTTACCTCTGCTTCTATTTTGTCAAGGCTGAATATATCTGCTATGGTTAGCAAGCCATCGTTCCGATAGTCGGTTACTTCTCCACCCATGATGTTTGCAGCTTGTTTCAAATATCTTTCTGTTGTGATGCGGTGGACGATTCTTGGCGTTACACCGGTTTTGAAGGGGTCTGAGGCTGCTGCTGCTGCGGTTAAATCCCCAGGTGCTAAATATTGGCCTATTTTTTCTACTAGGTGGGGGGCCGGCTTGGAGAGTTTATTCAGTATGCGTAGGCCGTCTCCCATAGCTATCAACCTGAGCCGTGCAGTTTCTTCAGGGCTTTGGCCGGGGAGCTGTACATTCTGCTTGTTAAAATTAACGTTTATATTTGGTTTTTTGAAAAAGATTTTGTATGCCCAATTCAGGGGGCGTAAAGCGAGATGAGCGAGTCGAGCGAAAGCAACGGCTCCACTTGGGTCTGTGCGGTTGACTGGATCGCCATTGCAATAGGCGTAGCTATTAATTCCTCCACGTCCAAAGGGGCTAATACGATCCGGGGAGATGAATCTCATTAGTGTAGGGCTGAAGGCGCGATAGCCTTGTCCCAAATGGTAGTAATGTGCGTGAGGGTCAAAATGTGCGCCATTAAAGCCGGTTAGGCGAGGTTTCAGGGTCAGCGCTTTGCTGTAGCCGTAAACGCAGTAGCTGACATGAGTGTCAGGGATGACAGTGTTGGATGCTGACATGGTATTGCTCCGTGTGAAAATCAATATTGTCGAAACTTCAGTCTAGTAATGAGGCGTCTGACAAGTTTTATTGGCGCTGAATAGGTGGTGTTCATCGGTTCGGCGAGTTCACGAGTTTGAGCAACAAGGCGGTGGTCGCTCTCCCGACGGGTGTTGTGTGGTTTATATAGCGCAAGCAGCGATCTTACGAAACTGGTAAAAATAACAGTTGTAAAAGGGGACCACAGATCCCGCGTTGCGCGGGCGTCGAAAATAATTGCCCTGATGGGGCGAAGTGCATGCCGCCGCACGCCTACCGTATAGCGTAATTCAAGCAGCGATAACGTATAGTCCAGATTGCCCGGGATGAACCCGCGACGCCAAACTGCGAAAGTTGGCCCCTCACGTCATCCCGTGCTACCTGATGTAATCGCGCGCTTCTGACATGACTCAACCACCTCCGGTTTGAGGAGGCCCGATGATCATGCGAGCTCCAGTTGAACGCAACTGACAGACATATCAGTTCCGTGGTCTACCCTTAAGCCTTCACCGGTGGGTCCTGGCTCGGTGGGTCGCCCACTGTCGGCGGCACGGTCGGCTTGATCGGCAGCTCGTCCGGGTCTTCTTCCGGTACGGGTGGCGGCAAGCTTGGGTCGTCAATGTTGGGATCGGGTGTCTCCGGTGGAATGGGAATGTTCATGGCCTGACCTCGCGTGGGTGGGTGAAGAGGTGCTGTAGGCTCTGACCGCTGGCAGCTGCCGTTCGCTCAATTATTTTGAACCCCCCGCCTGTGCCCGGCTCTGAACCCTTACCGCCACCAGCCTGAGGGAGCAAGGTCGATGTCACGAAACGAGCCCTTTGAAAGCGTGCCCATGGCGAACGATCACCCGGACCAGGCCATTAGCCTGGCCCAGGCGCTGTTGGCGCCACGCATCGTGATCGAAGACACCCAACCCGTGCTCGACGCCGGCAGCTTCGCCGCCAAGGCCGTCAGCGGCCAGCCTGTGGCAGTCAGCACCAAGGCCTATAGCGACGGCCACGACCGCCTGGCGGTGATGCTCAACTGGCGCCAGGCGCACAGCAGGCGCTGGCATTGCGTGCCGATGCAGGCGGCGGGCAACGACCTGTGGCAGGCCGAATTCACCCCCACCGAGCTGGGCCCGCACTTGTTCAGTATCGAGGCCTGGATCGACCCGTTTGCCACCTATTGCCACGACCTGGAGAAGAAGTACCACGCCGGCGTCGAGGTGAAACTGGAGCTGGAAGAAGGCCGTTTGATGCTGGGCAAAGGCATCGAGCTGTGCAGCGGCGCCCTGCGCGAAGAGCTCGAGGCCGTGGAACACCGCCTGGCCACCCTCAGTACCGATGACCAGGTAGCCGTCTTTCTCGACCCGACCACCGCCCGCCTGATGGGCGAAGCCGAACACCGCAGCTACCTGACCCGCAGCCCTGAGTTTCCCCTTGATGTCGACCGCCCGGCCGCCCTGTTCGCCAGCTGGTACGAGCTGTTCCCGCGCTCGATGACCGACGACCCGCAGCGCCACGGCACCTTCAACGACGTGCACGAACGGCTGCCGATGATCCGCGACATGGGCTTCGACGTACTGTACTTCCCGCCCATCCACCCCATCGGCATGCAGCATCGCAAGGGCCGCAACAACGCCCTCAAGGCCGAGCCGGGCGACCCGGGCAGCCCTTATGCCATCGGCAGCCCGGAAGGCGGCCACGAGGCGATCCACCCGCAACTGGGCAGCCGCGATGACTTCCGCCGTCTGGTGGCGGCGGCGGCGGAACACGGCCTGGAAATCGCCCTCGATTTCGCCATCCAGTGCTCCCAGGACCACCCTTGGCTCAAGGAGCACCCGGGCTGGTTCAGCTGGCGCCCGGACGGCACCATCCGCTACGCCGAAAACCCGCCGAAAAAGTACCAGGACATCGTCAACGTCGATTTCTATGCGCCAGAGGCCGTGCCTTCGCTGTGGCTCGCCCTGCGCGATGTGGTGGTCGGCTGGGTCGAGGAGGGCGTAAAGACTTTCCGCGTCGACAACCCGCACACCAAGCCGCTGCCGTTCTGGCAATGGCTCATCGCCAATGTGCGCAGCCAGCACCCCGACGTCATCTTCCTTGCCGAAGCCTTTACCAAACCGGCGATGATGGCGCGCTTGGGCAAGGTCGGCTACGCACAGAGCTATACCTATTTCACCTGGCGCAACCACAAACAGGAGCTGCGCGAATATTTCGAGCAGCTCAACCAGCCGCCGTGGAGCCAGTGCTACCGGCCCAACTTCTTCGTCAATACACCGGATATCAACCCGTTTTTCCTGCACACCTCAGGCCGCGCAGGTTTCCTTATCCGTGCCGCGCTGGCGACCATGGGCTCAGGCTTATGGGGCATGTATTCGGGCTTCGAGCTGTGCGAGGGCACGCCGTTGCCGGGCAAGGAGGAGTACCTGGATTCGGAGAAGTACGAAATCCGCCCACGCGATTTCACCCAGCCCGGCAACATCATCGCCGAGATCGCCCAGCTCAACCGTATTCGCCGGCAGAACCGCGCCTTGCAAACCCACCTGGGCGTTGCCTTCTTCAATTGCTGGAACGACAACATTCTGTACTTCGCCAAGCGTACGCCCGAGCGTGACAACTACATCCTGGTGGCCGTCAGCCTCGACCCGCACAACGCCCAGGAGGCGCACTTCGAGTTGCCGCTGTGGGAGTTGGGGCTGGACGACAACGCCGAAACCCAGGGTGAAGACCTGATGAACGGCCACCGCTGGTCGTGGTACGGCAAGACCCAATGGATGCGCATAGAGCCCTGGCACCTGCCGTTCGGCATCTGGCGCATCGAGAAAGCCCGTTAACAAGGCTCAGACTTTGCCCCTGTAGGAGCGGGTTTACCCGCGAACACCGGCGAAGCCGGTGCCATGCACCTCGGCACCGCGGTGTCATCTTCGCGGGTAAACCCGCTCCTACGGGGGATCGAGCAAGCTCGGATGTCTGTGCATGCAATTGAAAGGAGTCGCACATGGCCAAGCGTTCCCGCCCGGCAGCCTTCATCGACGACCCGCTTTGGTACAAGGACGCTGTCATCTATCAGCTGCACATCAAGTCATTCTTCGACTCGAACAACGATGGCATCGGTGATTTCGCCGGCCTGATCAGCAAGCTCGACTATATCGCCGAGCTGGGCGTCAACACCCTGTGGCTGCTGCCGTTCTATCCCTCGCCACGCCGTGACGACGGCTACGACATCGCCGAATACAAGGCCGTGCACCCCGACTACGGCAGCATGGCCGACGCCCGCCGTTTCATCGCCGAGGCCCACAAGCGCGGCCTGCGGGTGATCACCGAGCTGGTCATCAACCACACCAGCGACCAGCACCCGTGGTTCCAGCGCGCCCGCCACGCCAAGCGCGGCAGCAAGGCGCGTGAGTTCTACGTGTGGTCGGACGATGACCAGAAGTATGACGGTACGCGCATCATCTTCCTCGACACCGAAAAGTCCAACTGGACCTGGGACCCGGTCGCCGGCCAGTACTTCTGGCACCGGTTCTATTCCCACCAGCCGGACCTCAATTTCGACAACCCGCAGGTGCTCAAGGCGGTGATCGGCGTCATGCGCTTCTGGCTCGACCTGGGTGTAGATGGCCTGCGGTTGGACGCGATCCCTTACCTGATCGAGCGCGACGGCACCAACAACGAAAACCTCGCCGAAACCCACGACGTGCTCAAGGCGATCCGCGCCGAGATCGACGCCAACTACCCCGATCGCATGCTGCTGGCCGAAGCCAACCAGTGGCCGGAAGACACGCGCCCGTACTTCGGCGAAGGCGACGGCGACGAGTGCCATATGGCTTTCCACTTTCCGTTGATGCCGCGCATGTACATGGCCCTGGCCATGGAAGACCGCTTCCCGATCACCGATATCCTGCGCCAGACCCCGGAAATCCCGGCCAACTGCCAGTGGGCGATCTTTTTGCGCAACCATGATGAACTGACCCTGGAAATGGTCACCGACCGCGAGCGCGACTACCTGTGGAACTACTACGCCGAAGACCGCCGCGCGCGCATCAACCTGGGCATTCGCCGGCGCCTGGCGCCCCTGCTGCAGCGTGACCGTCGGCGCATAGAGCTGCTGACCAGCCTGCTGTTGTCGATGCCCGGCACGCCAACCCTGTATTACGGCGACGAACTGGGTATGGGCGACAATATCTATCTGGGTGACCGCGATGGCGTTCGCACACCCATGCAGTGGTCGCCAGACCGCAACGGCGGTTTTTCCCGCGCCGACCCGCAGCGCCTGGTGCTGCCGCCGATCATGGACCCGCTCTACGGTTACCAGACCGTCAACGTCGAGGCGCAAAGCCACGACCCGCATTCGCTGCTGAACTGGACCCGGCGCATGCTGGCGGTGCGCAAGCAGCAGAAGGCCTTTGGCCGCGGCAGCCTGCGTACCCTCACGCCCAGCAACCGGCGCATCCTTGCCTATATCCGCGAGTACACCGACGCCGACGGCAATACCGAGGTCATCCTCTGCGTGGCCAACGTGTCCCGCGCCGCCCAGGCTGCCGAACTCGAATTGTCACAATACGCCGACAAAGTACCGGTGGAGATGCTGGGCGGCAGCGCGTTCCCGCCAATCGGCCAACTGCCGTTTCTGCTGACCTTGCCACCTTATGCCTTCTACTGGTTCCTGCTGGCCAGCCGCGATCGCATGCCCAGCTGGCACATCCAGGCCACCGAGGGGTTACCCGAATTGACCACATTGGTACTGCGCAAGCGCATGGAAGAACTGCTGCAAGCCCCCGCAAGCGATACGCTGCAAAGCACCATCCTGCCGCAGTACCTGCCCAAGCGCCGCTGGTTCGCCGGCAAGGAAGGGCCGATCGACGCCGTGCGCCTGTGTTACGGCGTACGTTTCGGCACCGCCGCCACGCCGGTGTTGCTCAGCGAAATCGAAGTACTCAGCGACGGCACGGCTACCCGCTACCAGCTGCCTTTCGGCCTGCTGCGTGAGGAACAGATCCACACCGCGCTGCCGCAGCAGCTGGCGTTGTCGCGGGTGCGCCGTGCCCACCAGGTTGGCTTGATCACAGACGCCTTCGTCCTTGAGCCGTTTATTCACGCTGTGATGCAAGCCTGCCAGGATGGCCTGCGTCTGCCGTGTGGCGACAGTGAGGGTGAATTGCGCTTCGAATGCACAGAGCAACTGGCCGGCCTGGCGCTCGACGACGAGAGTGAAGTGCGCTACCTCAGTGCCGAGCAATCCAACAGTTCGGTGGTCATCGGCGACCGCGTGGTGCTCAAGTTGATCCGCCGGGTCAACCCGGGCATCCATCCAGAGCTGGAAATGAGTGCCTACCTGACCGCCGCCGGCTTTGCCAACATTTCGCCGCTGCTGGCCTGGGTCAGCCGGGTGGACGAGCAACACGCGCCGCACCTGCTGATGATTGCCCAGGGTTACTTGAGCAACCAGGGCGATGCCTGGGGTTGGACCCAGAACACGCTGGAACGGGCCATCCGCGACCAGATGGAGCCCACCCGCAACGACGCCGAAGCGCACACTGACGCGTTGGCCGAACTCAGCGGCTTTGCGGCCTTGCTTGGCCAGCGTCTGGGCGAGATGCACCTGCTGCTGGCCGCCCCCACCGAAGACCCGGCCTTCCAGCCGCGCCCCAGCGATGCGCAGGACAGCGAGCGCTGGTGTGCACAGATCAGCACCGAACTGACCCACGCCCTCGACCTGCTGGCGCAGCATCGCGACACGCTGGACAGCGACAGCCAGTCCTTGGTCGACGACCTGCAGCAACAGCGTGACGGCCTGGCCCAGCACATCGACACCCTGAGCAAGCAGGCTCAGGGTGGCCTGCTGATGCGTGTGCATGGCGACCTGCACCTGGGCCAGGTGCTCGTGGTGCAGGGTGATGCCTACCTCATCGATTTTGAAGGTGAACCCGCCCGGCCCCTTGAAGAGCGCCGGGCAAAACACAGCCCCTACAAGGATGTCAGCGGCGTGCTGCGTTCCTTCGACTATGCTGCTGCGATGATCTTGCGCAGCGCGTCTGCGGTGGACCTTTCCGAGCCGGCGCGGCAAGCCCGGCAGCGGGTTGCCCGGCAGTACCTGCACCAGTCCCGGCATGCCTTTGTCGAAGCCTATGGGCTGGCCACCGCCGCCATGCCTCACGCCTGGCAGCACGCCGAGGGTGAGCGCGCGGCGCTGGAATTGTTCTGCCTGGAAAAAGCCGCCTACGAGATCACATACGAAGCCGAAAACCGTCCGAGCTGGCTGGCCGTGCCTTTGCATGGTCTGCATGGACTGATCAGTACCTGGGGAGAGTCAGAATGAACGTTACAACGCGTGAAAACGGTGGCCTTCGGCAACGGGACCTCGACGCCCTGGCCCGCGCCGAACACGCCGATCCTTTTGCGGTACTCGGCCCCCACGGCGACGGCGCAGGCGGGCAGGTGGTCCGCGCCTTTCTGCCCAATGCCCTGAAAGTGCGCGTTCAGGCCCGGGATGACGGGCGGGTCCTTGCCGAAATGGAGCAGGGCAGCCTGCCTGGGTTGTTCAGTGCGCACCTCGATGAGGCACAGCCCTACCAGTTTCATATCGTCTGGGCCGGTGGCGAACAGGTTACCGAAGACCCCTACAGCTTTGGCCCGCAACTGGGTGACATGGACCTTCACTTGTTCGCGGAAGGCAATCACCGCGATTTGTCCGGGCGCTTCGGTGCCCAGCCGACTCAGGTCGATGGCATCGACGGCGTGTGTTTCTCGGTCTGGGCGCCGAATGCCCGGCGGGTGTCGGTGGTGGGTGATTTCAACAACTGGGATGGCCGCCGCCACCCCATGCGCCTGCGGCATGGCGCGGGGGTGTGGGAGCTGTTCATTCCGCGCCTGGGCGTGGGCGAAACCTACAAGTTCGAAGTGCTTGGCAAGGACGGCATACTGCCGCTGAAGGCCGATCCGCTGGCCCGTGCCACCGAGCTGCCGCCGAGCACGGCGTCCAAGGTAGCCGGTGAACTCAGCCACGCCTGGCAGGATCATGACTGGATGGCGCAACGCGCCCAGCGCCATGCCTACAACGCGCCGTTGTCGATCTACGAGCTGCACCCAGGGTCATGGCGCTGCGAGCTGGACGAAGCGGGCGAAGTCGGGCGTTTCTACAACTGGCGCGAACTGGCCGAACGGCTGGTGCCCTATGTGCAGGAACTGGGCTTTACCCACATCGAACTGCTGCCGATCATGGAACACCCGTTCGGCGGCTCCTGGGGCTATCAACCACTGTCGATGTTCGCGCCCACCTCGCGCTATGGCAGTGCCGAGGATTTCGCCGCGTTCATTGACGCCTGCCACCAGGGAGGCATTGGTGTGCTGCTGGACTGGGTGCCGGCGCATTTTCCCACCGACGAACATGGCCTGGCGCGCTTCGATGGCACTGCGCTGTACGAATACGATAACCCCCTGGAGGGCTACCACCAGGACTGGAACACGCTGATCTACAACCTCGGGCGCAATGAAGTGCGCGGCTTCATGATGGCTTCGGCGCTGCACTGGTTGAAGCATTTCCACATCGACGGCCTGCGCGTCGATGCGGTGGCCTCGATGCTGTACCGCGACTACTCGCGCAAGGCTGGCGAATGGGTACCCAACCGTCACGGCGGGCGCGAGAACCTGGAAGCCATCGACTTCATCCGCCACCTTAACGGCGTCGCTGCCCACGAGGCCCCGGGTGCGCTGATCATCGCCGAAGAGTCCACCGCCTGGCCTGGGGTCAGCCAGCCTACCCAACAGGGCGGCCTGGGTTTTGCCTACAAGTGGAACATGGGCTGGATGCACGACACCCTGCACTACATCCAGAACGATCCGGTGCACCGCACCTACCACCACAACGAGATGAGTTTCGGGCTGATCTATGCCTATTCCGAGCACTTCATCCTGCCCATTTCCCATGATGAGGTGGTGCACGGCAAGCATTCGCTGATCGACAAGATGCCCGGCGACCGCTGGCAGAAGTTCGCCAACCTGCGTGCCTATCTCACCTTCATGTGGGCACACCCGGGCAAGAAGCTGCTGTTCATGGGTTGCGAGTTCGGCCAGTGGCGTGAGTGGAACCACGACAGCGAACTGGACTGGTACCTGCTGCAGTATCCCGAGCACCAGGGCGTGCAGCGCCTGGTGGGTGACCTCAACCGCCTGTACCGCGAAGTGCCGGCGCTGCACGAGCAGGATTGCCAGCCGCAGGGCTTCCAGTGGCTGATCGGTGACGACGCGCAAAACAGCGTGTACGCCTGGCTGCGCTGGAGCAGCAGCGGCGAGCCGGTGCTGGTGGTGGCCAACTTCACCCCGGTACCCCGTGAGGGTTACCGCATTGGCGTGCCGTTCGGCGAGCGTTGGCAGGAGCTGCTGAACAGCGATGCCGAGCTGTATGCCGGGTCGAACGTGGGTAATCTGGGGGCGGTGGCCAGTGAGGCAGTGGCCAGCCACGGGCAGCCATTATCGCTGGCCCTGAACCTGCCGCCGCTGGGGGTGTTGATCATGAAGCCCGCCTGATCGGTTGGCTGTACGGGCCCTTTCGCGGGTAAACCCGCTCCTACGCAGGCCGCACCCGGCGGTGATCGTTGTAGGAGCGGGTTTACCCGCGAAGAGGCCGGCCCTGCCTACCACCGCATCCGCACCCCAAGGCTGCCAATCAAACCGTTCAGGTCATTGTCATCCACATCGCTGCTGTAATCGGCGCTGACGAACATGGCCACCGAAGGCGTCACCCGCGCCACCAACCCCAACCCTAACTCCACGGTAGTCGAGTAGCGCGAGCTGGAAATTTTGTCGACCTGGTCCAGCTTCACCTCATCGGCATTGCTGAAGTCATACCACACGTTGGTCCGCACATAGGGTTCGATGGGCATGCCGCGCACTTCGTAGCGCCCGGACAACTTGGCACCGACCCGGCCGCTCCAGCTCGGCTGGCTGTCGAAGGCTTGCAAGGTCTCCTCCTGCACCTGGTTGCCAGGGAAGAACTGCTGGTTGATCAACTGTGCCTGGGGTTCGATGACCCAGTTGCCACCCAGGCGGATCGGGTAACCGCCCTCTACCGAGAAAGTCATTGCGTGGCCACTGTCGTCCAGGCGCTGGCCGTTTTCGCCACGGCCCATCACGTCGATCCGCGAGCCCATGGCCACGGCATCCAGGTGCCAACCCTGTTCATGGGTCATGCTCCAGTACACCCCCAGGCTTTCCCCGCTCAAGTTCACCGCTTTGCGCTGCTTGTCGCCCAGCAGAGGGCGCGCGCCTTTGAAGCTGCTTTGCAGGTTGTTGTGCCCCACGAAAATCCCTGCGCGGTGCACATCGCCCGCTGCAGTTTCACGCACGAACAGGTCCGGGCCGATCATCAGTTGCTGGCTGGGCGCCTCCAGCTGTGCCGGGGGCAGCGCGCGGCCGCGCGCACTGGTGGGGAAGAACTGTGCCCACTGACTGGCAATCAGGTCCGGTGCCGGCTGCTGGTGGCGTTCGCTCATCTGCTGCGAAAACGCATTGAGGGTGCCGAGGCTCAACCCACTGGCACTGAGCGGGTCGAGCGACAGTTGCGCCGCCACGGGTTGCTGCAGAAAGCCGGGGGAGGTGGGGTCACCCTGCAGTTCGTACGCGATCGTTTCCACCGGGGTTGCCAGAAGCAGCGACGTGGAAACCGCGTAGAAAATGCTGTCGAAGCGCAAGGGGTTCGAGGTGCTTTTCATGGCGGATCTCCTTTGTTTTGGTGGTGCAGCCCGAGAAAACTGGCCTGTTGTCACGAGCTGTACGGCAAAAACAGTGGGCGACCCAAACCAGTACGCCAGTTATCGCAAGCGCGCACGAAGGCGCGAGCTAGAGGCCCGGCGCAAGTTTTTTACAGCTTGGTATCGTTCAGCTAAGGAGAGGTCACCGCTTGCGTCAAGAAAGCGTGAAGGAAGTGTTCAAGGTATGTCGTAACGCTCAACCTGTTGTTTTATTGGTAAAAACAGCAGGGTATAGCGGGGATCGCTATTTGCCGTGCCGTGGCTATGAAGAATGATTGCTAAAGGCGCACTTCCACTGCCAGTGGCAGATGATCTGACAGGTGCGACCAAGGTTTGTGCCCCAGAATCCGCGGCCCATGGCTTTCGGCATTACGCAGGTAAATGCGGTCCAGTCGCAGCAGTGGCAGGCGGGCAGGATAGGTGCGGGCGAGGTGGCCGTGGTGGCGTTCGAAGGCTTCGTGCAAGTCGCGTTGCAGGCCAAGGGTGCGGTTGCCGTGGCTTTTCCAGTCGTTGAAGTCGCCGGCGATGATCACCGGGGCGTTGGCCGGCAGGGCGTCCAGCAGTTTACGCAGCAACTGCAGCTGCTTTTGCCGGTGGCTTTCCAGCAACGACAGGTGCACGCAGACCGCATGCACCTGGCCTTGCCCCGGCACCTCCAGCACACAGTGCAACAGGCCGCGGCGTTCGGGGCCGGTGATCGACACGTCCAGGTTGCGGTGCTCGACGATCGGGTATTTGGACAGCAGCGCATTGCCGTGGTGGCCGTCAGGGTAGACCGCATTGCGGCCGTAGGCAAAGTCGCTCCACATGCTGTCGGCGAGGAATTCGTACTGCGAGGTCTGTGGCCAGCCGGGGTAGCGCGCGGCGTGGCGATCGTGGCTGCCGAGCACTTCCTGAAGGAAGACAATGTCGGCCTGTGTGCTGCGCACGGCCTCGCGCAGCTCCGGCAAGATAAAGCGCCGGTTGAAGGCGGTGAAGCCCTTGTGGGTGTTCACCGTCAGTACCCGCAGGCGTTTCACGGCCGGGGCCTGGCTGACGCTGGCGAAACCATTACTGCCGGCTTCGAGGCTCACGACTCCTCCTGAAGTTAACCCTGCCTCACTGTCGCCGCCAAACCCTGTGGGGGCCGATACACCGTTCCCACCGGGTTTGGCGTGGCGATTACAACGTAGGACCTGCCTGGGCTATCACCGTTCACTCCTCGTCGTACTGCAACACCATCAGCAGCATCGACCGACCCTTCACCTCGAAGGTACTGTCGAACTGCAGGTGCTGCCCCTTGCGCAACTCTGGCCGGTCGGTATCGACCAGGCAGCTCCAGTAATCGCCTTCGGGCACGGCCGGCAGCTTGAATGGCACCACGTCATGGTGGGCATTGACGATCAGCAGCACGGTGGCCTCGGCACCTGGCCGGGCGATACCGCTGACCTGTGCCCGGCCATCTATCAGCATGCCCAGGCAACGCCCGTGTGGGTCTTCCCATTGCTCAACACTCATCTCGTTGCCATCGGGTGCCAGCCAGGTCACGTCCTTGACCCCAATTGCCTCATTGTAGTCACCCACCAGAAAGCGTGAGCGGCGCAGCACCGGGTAGGCCAGGCGCAGACGCGTCAGGCGCTTGACGAAGGCCAGCAGCTCCTGGCCTTCCTCGTCCAGGTCCCAGTTCACCCAGCCGATCTCGCTGTCCTGGCAGTAAGCGTTGTTGTTGCCGTGCTGGGTGCGGCTGAACTCGTCGCCGGCAACGATCATTGGCGTGCCCTGGGCCAGCAGCAAGGTGGCGAAGTAGTTGCGCATCTGGCGCATGCGCAGGGCATTGATCGCCGGGTCGTCGGTCGGCCCTTCGACGCCGCAGTTCCACGACAGGTTGTTGTCGGTGCCGTCCTGGTTGTTTTCGTCGTTGTCTTCGTTGTGCTTGTGGTTGTAAGACACCAGGTCGCGCAGGGTGAAACCGTCGTGGGCGGTGATGAAGTTGACCGAGGAATAGGGCCGGCGCCCACGGTTGTTGAACATGTCGCCCGAGGCGGTCAAGCGGGCGGCAAAATCGGCCAACTGGCCTTCGTCGCCTTTCCAGAAGGCGCGTGCGGTATCGCGGAAGCGGTCGTTCCATTCCGCCCAGCCCGGGGCGAAGTTGCCCACCTGGTAGCCGCCGGGGCCGCAATCCCATGGTTCGGCAATCAGCTTGACCTGGCTCAGCATCGGGTCCTGGCGGCAGGCGACCAGGAAGCCATGACGCTCGCTGTAGCCATCGTGGTAACGGCCAAGGATGGTCGCCAGGTCGAAGCGAAAGCCATCCACGTGCATTTCGCCGGCCCAGTAGCGAAGCGAGTCGGTGACCAACTGCAGCACGCAGGGGTGGCTCAGGTCCAGGGTGTTGCCGGTGCCGGAGTCGTTGATGTAGTAGCGCTTGTCGTCCGGCATCAGGCGGTAGTACGAGGCGTTGTCGATGCCGCGCATCGACAGGGTCGGGCCGCGCTCGTTGCCTTCGGCGGTGTGGTTGTAGACCACGTCCAGGATCACTTCGAGCCCGGCGTCGTGCAGGTGCGCGACCATCTCCTTGAACTCGGCGATCTTGCCGCTGGCCAGGTAGCGCGGGTGCGGGGCGAAAAAGGCGATGCTGTTGTAGCCCCAGTAGTTGTTCAGGCCCTTGTCCAGCAGGTGCTGGTCGTTGACGAAGGCGTGAATCGGCAGCAGCTCGATGCTCGACACGCCAAGGTCCTTGATGTGTTTGAGCAACTCGTCGTTGGCCAGGCCGGCGAAGGTGCCGCGCAGTTCTTCAGGCACAGCCGGGTGGCGCATGCTGATGCCGCGGGCATGCGCTTCATAAATGATCGTGCGCTCCCATGGGATCTGCACGCGCTGGTCGCGGCCCCAGGTGAACGCCGGGTCGATGACCTTGCATTTGGGCACGAAAGGCGCGCTGTCGCGCTCGTCGAACGACAGGTCACCGTCGGGGTGGCCGATGGTGTAGCCGAACAGTGCCTCGGACCATTTCAGGCTGCCGACCAGTTGCTTGGCATACGGGTCGATCAGCAGTTTGTTGGGGTTGAAGCGGTGGCCGTTTTCCGGCTCGTAGGGGCCGTACACCCGGTAGCCATAGACCAGGCCGGGGTGAGCGTCGGGGAGGTAGCCATGGTAGATCTCATCGGTGTATTCGGGCAGCTCTATGCGCTCGATTTCCTGCTCGCCGGTGGAGTCGAACAGGCACAGCTCGACCTTGGTGGCGTTGGCCGAGAAGAGGGCGAAGTTGACCCCAAGGCCATCCCAGGTGGCGCCGAGGGGGAAGGGCATGCCTTCGCGGATGCGCGATGGTGCGACCGAGCGGGTTTTCTTTGGGGTGCGGGGGCTCATGACGATCCTCGAGTGGCCGTGATGGAAGGGGAATTGTGCTGTCCTGCATTGGCCTCTTCGCGGGTAAATCCGCTCCTACATGCGCCTGTGATGAACCTGTAGGAGCGGGTTTACCCGCGAAGAGGCCCGGACAGGCTTAACCGGCAGTAGGCTTTTTCACCGCCCGGGGCTTTTTCGCTGCAGCGGGTTTAACCCCCGGCAGGGCAGCCGCCTTGGGTTCTGCAGGCGCCTTCGGTTTGGCCGCTGCTTTCTTGCGCGGGGCTGCCTTGGGCGCCAGTGCTTCGGCCTCGGCCAGCTTGCGGGCCATTTCCCAGTGGCGTTCTTCCTCTCCTACGGGCTTACCTTCGGATTCCCAGATCTGGTAGGCAAATTCGCGAATACGCTTTTCATCGACACTCATCATGACGCTCCTGATGCTCAAGATTGTTGTATCAACACGTTGACCGGAAACTCCGCCAGCACGGCGCTCAACAGCAACTCCTTTGAAGAGCTGACCGCCGCACAGGCGAAAAGTCCCGCCGAGTTGGCAGGTGACAAGGCAAACGGCAATACCAGCCGGGTGTCGTCCCAGTTCTGTGCCGGGATCAACGGTGTAGCGGCACCTCCGAGCAGGCTGCTGGCCAGGCGTGGGGCGACGACGATGGCGTGCTCGCCTTCCCCCAGGCGAGCAAAGGCAATGACTTTGTCAGCGTGCCGGCCCTGTACGGTCAGTGGCAGGTAGGCACCGCGGCGGAACAGCTCGGCGTGGGCTTGGCGGCAGTCCAGCACCCGCGCGATCAAGGCCTGTTTGACGCGGCCGTCGCGCCAGTGCGCCAGCAGCTCGGCTGCCGGCGTGGCGTCGTCCAGCGTGCGACGCCTCGACGCGTAGTCCACGGCGCGGCGGTTGTCCGGGTCGACCAGGCTGAAGTCCCAGTATTCGTTGCCCTGGTAGAGGTCGGGCACACCGGGTGTGGTCATGCGCAACAGGGCCTGGACCAAGCCATTGAGTGCGCCGGGGCAGGCCAGCAGCTGCGCCGCGTCGGCCAGCGACTTGCGCAGTTGCTGGTTCTCGCTGTCCAGCAGCAGGCCGTCGAGGTAATGAGCACAGGCGCCTTCGTAGGCCTCGTTCGGTGCGCTCCAGCTACTGCGCAGCTTGCCCTCGCGCAGGGCCTTCTGCTGCCACTGGCGAACACGCTCGGCGTATTGGCGCAGGGCATTGTCGTCGTTCAGGTCGAGGTCCAAGGGCCAACTGCCGAGCAGGGTCTGTAGCAGCATCAACTCGTCGCCGGGGCTGGGTGCCAGCCCGTCGTCCAACTGCGCGCGCAGGGGGGCGGCCAGCTCACGCCAGTGCTCCACCCGGCTGGCCAGCCACGTGCCGCGCTCGCTGAGTACGGCCAGGCGTGCACGCGTGTCTTCGCCGCGCTTGTGGTCGTGGGTGGCGGTGGTCAGCAGGTTGTCGGGGAAATCGCGCAGGCGCCGCTGGGCCTCGTTGTGGAAATGCATGGGGGGTGCGCTGAAGCGCTCGGCCTCGAAACCCACGTCGTTACGCGACAGCAGCCGCGCGCTGCGGTAGAAGGCGGTGTCTTCCACGGCTTTGGCGGCGCTGGGCGCAGTCAGTTGCTGGAAGCGAACGCAGGCGTGGCGCAGTTGCTTGCGGGCGCGCCCGGGTGGCAGGTGCCGCCAGGCTTGCCCGCCCAGCCACCGTTCAAGTTGGTCCAGTAGCGGCCAGTCGGCTTCGGCAAGGTCTTGCCGGGCGTTGGTCAGGGCCTGCTGGAAGAACGCTTCGTCCTGCGCCGGGCGCCCGCAGGCATTGAAGTAGGTTCGGTAAACCGGGTAATGCGCCACCAACGCCTGCAAGGCCCGGCGAATCGCGCCCAGGGTCAGGTCACGGGTCATCAGGTCGTTGCGCGCCACCTGCAACAGTGCCTGGGCCACCGACTCGCAGTCACCGGCCAGGCTGGCGTTGAGCACCAGGTGACGGGCCTGGCGCACTTCTTCGGTGAACGCCGGGCGCTCGCTGACGTTGCTCCACAGTTCGCTCAGCGGCGCTTCGCCGGCCGGATCATGTTGCAGCAGCGACACCTGGTTCATGAACTCGTAGCCGGTGGTGCCGTCGGTAAGCCAGTCGCGGTGCAGGTGCTCGTCGGCACCCAGGATCTTTTCCACGTACAGGGGGAAGTGCTCCAGCCCTGCATTCAGCGGCCGCCGCGCCAGCAGGCCATCAACCCGCCGGCGCAGTTTGCGGCAGTAGCCACGCGGGTCGGCAAGGCCGTCGATATGGTCGATGCGCAGGCCGTCCACCAGGCCACGTTCGATCAGTTCGAACAGCTTGGCATGGGTGGCTTCGAACACCACGGCGCGCTCCACGCGCAGGCCGCCCAGCTCGTTGATGTCGAAGAAGCGCCGCCAGTTGATGTCGTCGGCGGCGGTGCGCCAGCTGGCCAGGCGGTAGGTCTGGCGCTCCAGCAGCAGGTGCAGGCGCTTGAAACCGGCCTCGCTGCGGCTGTCGAAGGCCACCAGGGCCGATTCGAGGTCGGCACCTTCGCGCACCAGGCGTGCCAGTTCGGCTTGGAGCGGCAGGCTATCGGCCAGCGGGGTGGCCGAGTCGCCCAAAGCAGTGAAGCGTTCGGCCAGAGCCTTTAGCGCAGGCTCTGGGCTGAGCGCGAGAATCCAGCCGTAATCGACCGGGCAGATCGGGAAACGATGCGCGTAATGGGCCACCTGCAGCAGCCCCTGCTGTTTGTCGAACTGCAGCGGTATCTCACCCTTCTTGAGCGCCACGCCGTAGTCGCTGCCGAGGAACGGCAACAGCAGTTGCCCGGCCAGCAGTGGGTCGCTGGAGTGCCACTGGATGTCGAAGAACGCTGCATACGGGCTGCGCCGTCCCCAGGCCAGCAGGCTTTGCCACCAAGGGTTGTCGGCACCGCCCACGGCCATGTGGTTGGACACCGTGTCGAGGATCAGCCCCATGCCATGCTGGCGCAGGGCGGCGACCAGGCGCTCCAGCGCGGCCTCGCCGCCCAGCTCCGGGTTGACGCAGGTAGGATCGACCACGTCGTAGCCATGGCGCGAGCCAGCGCGGGCCTTGAGGATGGGCGAGGCATACAGGTGGCTGATGCCCAGCTGGGCGAAATACGGCACCAGCGGTACAGCGTGATCGAGGGTGAAGTCGCTGTGGAATTGCAGGCGCAGGGTCGCGGTCAGTGGCTTCATCGGTCACGCTCCCACGCCTGTTCGCGGGCCTGGGCCAGCAGCTCCAGGCGCCGTGCGGCGTCCTCATCGTCGAGCAGTTCGCGTACTGGAAGGGCAAAGCGCCGCCGCCAGTTGGGATGGCCATTGGTGGTGCCCGGCAGGTTGGGTTGCTCGTCGCAGCCCAGCAGGTCTTCCAGCGGTACCAGCACCAGCGGCGCACGGGTATGGCCAACGAAGCGGATGGCCGCATCGATCAGCGCGTCGTTGTCCTTCAGTTCGCCGTAGTTGGCCTCCAGGATGCGGCGCAGGCCGTCGCGTTCTTTCTGACGCTCGTGTCGCCAGTGCAATTCGGCAGCAGCATCAATCAGTTGCAAGCGGTGTCTCCAGTCGATGTCGCGGTTTGCCAGCCAGCCGGCCAGTGGCGCCAGGTCGTGGGTGCCGGTTGTGGCCAGGGCGTTGTCTGGCCAGTCGAGAATGGGCTTGAACTGGCCCGGCTGGGTCTGCTCGAACGGCAGCACGCGCATGCCCAGCACCGCCTTCTCGGCCAGCTTTTCACGCAGGCTGTCGGGCACGGTGCCCAGGTCTTCGCCGAGGATGATCGCCTGGTGACGCACCGACTCCAGCGCCAGCAGGCGCAACAGGTCGTCTAACGGGTAGTCGAGGTAGGCGCCTTCGCTGGGTTTGGCCCCCTGTGGGATCAGCCATAGCCGGCGCAGGCCCATCACATGGTCGATGCGCAGGCCGCCAGCGTGGGCGAGGTTGGCCCGCAGCATCTCGATGAAGGCGCGATAGCCATTGCGCTTGAGGCCCTCGGGCGAGAAGGCGCAAATGCCCCAGTCTTGCCCGACGTGGTTGAGGATGTCCGGCGGCGCACCCACGCTCAGGCCGGCCAGCAGTTCGTCCTGGCGGCTCCAGGCCTGGCTGCCGGCACCGTCGGCGCCCACCGCCAGGTCGGCGATCAGGCCCACGGCCATGCCATTGCTGCGGGCCGCTTCGTGAGCACGTTGCAGGCCACGTTCGGTCAGCCACTGGCAGAACGCGTGGAACTCGACCTTGGCCGGGTAGGCATTGGCTAAAGCCTCCACTTCCGGGTGGTAGGGGTCATGCCAGGCTTTGGGCCAGTTGCGCCAGTCGGCACCGAGGCCGTGCTCCACCGCCTGGGCCTGCAGCACCTCGAAGCGGCAGTGGTGCTCCAGCGTCTGGCCGCCGGCTTCGCGGAAGCTGTCAAAATCAGTGCGTAGTGGGTGGTCGCCTTGGCTGAAGCCTTGATAAAGCGCTTCAAGCAAACGCAGCCGGGCGCTGGCGGCGCGTGGCCAGTCGACCAGAGGGCGCTGCTCCAGCTCTTCGAGTTGTTGCTCCAGCCCGCAGGCTTCGATGGCCATGCGCACCTCCCGTTCACCCAGCAGGGCTGCGGGGCTGGTGTACAGGGTGTTGAGCAGCAGGCGACTGGAAGGTGAGTAGGGGCTGTAGTGTTCCTGGTCGATGGCCGACAGGGCGTGAATCGGGCTGATAGCCAAGGCATCGGCGCCGCGCTCGGCGGCCGAGCGGGCCAACTGCTCCAGCGCCAGGCAGTCGCCGAAGCCACCATCGCCGGGGCGGCGCAGGCTGTACAGCTGCACTGCCAGGCCCCAGTAGCGTGGTGGCGGCTGTTGCACCTTGTCTTCCAGGCTGTGGCAGCGTGTTGGCGCCACCGCCACGGTGAAGCGGCGGCTGTCGATCTCCACCTGGTGATAGCCGATGGGCAGCTCGCCGGGCAGGTGCGCCTGGTCATCGAGGCTGAGGGTGACCGAGGTGTGATCTTCCAGGGTGCAGTGGGCCACGCTGGCGGCACTGAAGTAGCGCACCAGCGCTAGCGGCTGGCCTAGGTCGGCGGTCAGCAAAGGCGGCAGGTGTTCGCTGTCTTCGGCGGTTTCCACCGCACGCAGGCTGGCGGCAACGGCTGCGTCATCGCCGGCCGGGTGGCCAAGGCCTTCGAGGACGTTGCGCAGCACGTCGTCGCTGACACGCTGGGGCCTGGCATTGGCGTCAATCCAGTCGCGGTTCAGCCCGACGCTGGTTGCCAGACGGTGCAGGGCGGTTTCGCTCATGGGCGCTCCTGGGCAGGGGGAAGCAGGCTGACCACGCAGCTGTAGGCAGCCAGGTGGGTATCCGGGGGGCGGGTGTCGCTGCTGTCGAACAGCCGTGTGGTTGGCGCGGGCAGTTCGACGGCCTGCGGGGTGTCGGCCAGGTTCAGGTCGATGCGCAATGTGTTGCCATTGCCCAGCCGCCAGCGCGCGGTCAGCGCTTTGTCTGCGTGCACCTCGGCGCCCAGCGCACGGCTGCCGGGCAAGTGCGGGATGACGTGGCGGCGGCGCAGGTCGAGCAGTTGCTGGTAAAGGCCGTGCCAGCCGGCGATCACCGCCTTGTTTTGCGGGCGTGAGGACGCGAACGTCTGTTCGGCGTTGGGGTCGGGAATGTGCTCACGCTGCGTGGGGTCGGCGAACGCGGTGAAGTGGGCGAACTCGCCACGACGGCCTTCGCGGACGGCGTCGGCCAACGCGTCATGGAAGTCGGTAAAAAACAGGAACGGCTGGCAGCTGCCGGCTTCGTCGCCCATGAACAGCAGCGGAATCATGGGGGCCAGCAGCAACAGGCCGGTGGCTGCACGCAAAGCTGGCGCGGGGCATAGGCGGGTCAGGCGCTCACCCAGCGCGCGGTTGCCGACCTGGTCGTGGTTCTGCAGGAACAGCACGAAGGCACTGGGCGGCAAATGCCCGCTGGGTTCGCCGCGTGATTTGCCATGCCGGTTGGCCTGGCCCTGGAACACGAAACCTTCGCCAAGGCACCGGGCCAGTTGGTCGATGGGGCGATGCTGGTAGTCGGCGTAGTAACCTTCGGTTTCACCAGTCAGCAGCACGTGCAGGGCATTGTGGCCGTCGTCGTTCCACTGGGCATCGTAACCCTGTTCCAGCAGGCCTGCCTGGTTGTGCTCGTTCTCCAGCACCAGCCACACGTGCCGGCTCGGTTCTACGGCGGCGCGTACCCGTTGGGCCAGTTCGATCAGGAAATCGGGCTGGTCGATGGCATGCACGGCATCCAGGCGCAGGCCGTCGCAGCGGTAGTCGCACAGCCACATCAGGGCATTCTGGATAAAGTACTCGCGTACCTGCGGGCGGCGAAAATCGATGGCCGCGCCCCACGGTGTCTGCCGGTCTTCACGGAAGAACGGGCTGGCGTACTGGTGCAGGTAATTGCCGTCAGGTCCGAAGTGGTTGTACACCACATCGACCAGCACCATCAGCCCGTGGCCGTGGGCCTGATCGATCAGTGCGCACAGCTGCTCGGGGCTGCCGTAGGTGTTCTGTGGGGCGTAAGGCAGTACGCCGTCGTAGCCCCAGTTGCGTTCGCCGGGGAACTGCCCCAGCGGCATCAATTCGATCGCGCTGATGCCCAGTTCGGCCAGGCGCGGCAGTTGCCGGGCAACCCCGGCATACCCCCCGAGCAGGCCGACATGCACCTCCTGGATCACGGCCTCATGCCAAGGCCGGCCCTGCCACGGGTGCTGCCAGGCATAACCGGCCACATCCACTACCTGGCTTGGCCCCTGTACGCCGTCGGGCTGGTAGCGCGAGGCCGGGTCGGCCACCTGCAGCTCGCCGTCGATACGGTAGTGGTAACGGTCACCGGCCTTGCATGGCACTACGCCGCTGTACCAACCCTCATCATCCGGCAGCAGTTCGATGGCCGGCTGCTGCTCCAGTTCCACGCTCACGCTGCGCGCATCCGGCGCCCAGAGGGCGAAGCGCGCCGACGTGGCGTCCAGCAAGTGTGCGCCATGTCTGTGCATCTTCTGACCCCCGCTCAGTAGTGGCTCAGTTGTGTCTGCTTGACCAGGTCCTCGTACAGGCGGGCATAGGGTTCAACCGCCTGGCACCAGTTGAACGGCTGGGTCATCGACAGGCAGCGCATGGCGTTCAGCAGGTCCTTCTTGCCGTAAACATAGAAGGCGCGGCTGAGTGCCTCGCGGTAGCTCTCGACGGTGGACTCGTTGAACAGGAAGCCCGTCACGCCGCACTCGATGGTGTCGGCCAGGCCACCGGTATTGCGTGCTACCGGCAGCGAGCCGAAGCGTTGCGCGTACATCTGGCTAAGGCCGCACGGCTCATACCGAGACGGCATCAGCAGGAAATCGCTGCCGGCGAACATGCGCCGGGCATCGGTTTCATTGAAGCCGATACGCACACCGATGCGGCCCGGGTGACGCAGCGCCAGCTCGCGCATGGCCTGTTCTTCTTCCGGCTCGCCGCGGCCGATGATCGCGATCTGCCCGCCTTGCTCGACGATGTAGTCGGCCACGCCCAGGGTCAGGTCCAGGCCCTTTTGATAGACCAGGCGGGACACCACGGCGAATAGTGGGCCTTCGGAATCTTCCAGGCCGAACAGCTCGCGCACCTCCTGGGTGTTACGCGCTTTGCCCTCCCAGTCATTGATGCTGAAGTTGTGTTGCAGGTGCTTGTCGGTAGCCGAGTCCCAGCTTTCGTCGATGCCGTTGGGGATGCCACCGAGCAGGCCTTGCTGGGCCTTGCTGGCGAGGAAACCGTCCAGGCCGCAGCCGAATTCCGGGGTGGTGATTTCCCGGGCGTAGGTGGCGCTGACTGTGGTGATGTGGCTGGAGTAGGCCAGACCGGCCTTGAGGAACGACAGCTTGCCGTAGAACTCCATGCCTTCTTGCTGCATGGCATGTTCGGGTATCGCCAGCTCCGGGCTGCAGCCGCGGCTGTATACCCCTTGGTACGCCAGGTTGTGGATGGTGAACAGCGTGGGCGTATTCAGGCCACGCCAGTGCATGTAGGCCGGGGCCAGGCCGGCCGGCCAGTCATGCGCGTGCACCACTTCCGGCGTCCAGTGGATCTTGCCTTCGCCGGCAGCGATTTCGGCGGCAGCCAGGCCCAGGCGGGCGAAGCGGATGTGGTTGTCGGGCCAGTCGCGGCCATTGTTGGCACCATAGGGTGTGCCGTCGCGCTGGTACAGTTCGGGGCAGATCAACACATAGATGACCAGGCCGTCGGCCATGTCCATGCGCCCGATCTTGCAGGGCGGCAGGGCCGCGTGACCACCCAGTTCACCCACGATATGTATAGGGTTGTCGCTTTCCATCACCTGGCGGTAGCCGGGGATAAGTACCCGCACATCGTGCAGGTGCGCCAGGGCACGGGGCAGGGCAGCGGATACGTCACCCAGGCCACCGGTTTTCACCAGATCAGCGATTTCCGAGGTCACGAACAGAATCTTGCGCATGTTCGGGTTTTGCTGGCGCTGGGCGCCGGGTGCCTTGCCTGTCGTGGCGAAGTCCGGGGTGAGCGGCTCGCGGTTATCCGGTTTGAAAGCGTCTACGTGAGGCTCGACAGCGGCACTGATCATACTTCTCTCCGTCCCTATGCTTGGTCGGGTGCTGGCACCCGTGGCGATGTTTCGTGCTGGTTCTCTCTAGTTTGAATCTGCTTAGTGCGTTCCATGCCCCAGGGTCGTGCGCGCAGGCACTACGCGATCAGCATTCCGGCCGAAGGCGCTTGGACTGGTTGGGGTGTGTGGGCCGAGGATCGGGAATAGCCCGATGCGTCTGGCCTACTTATGTTCATGACCTGCCGGGTTTCCTGAAAGTTCGACTTTTTTGGGGTCACTCTTCCATTGAGCAAATGGCGGGCCGAAAACTGAGTGTAGGAGAGAAAGTGCTAAAAAGGTGACCCACTGGTCACTATTGTTATGTGCGCAATAGACGCAAACGTTGGCGTTTGTGACGGGTTGCGAAAAGGGGTGGGCGAGTGTGGGGCAGAGGGGTTTCGAGCTGCGCCAAATTGTGGCTCGTTACGCGCAATGCACCTTTTGGGTGCGTAGGCGTAAGCGTGGCTTTAGGCTGCGAAGAGGTGGGTATGGGCGCAGGATTCTGCTTTCAGTGCTGGCCCTTTTTGGGCACAAGGCCGCTTCGGTTGCCCGATAGGGTTCAAAGACGGCGACTGGATTCAGGATCGGGTGGGAGCCATGCAGCCCCCACAGGCGAAAAAGGAATCGATCAGAGGCTGACCGCTTTATCGCCAGCGCGTTGCTGCGCCAACAGCAGGTTCAACTGGGCGACCTGCTGACGCAACTGGTCACGTTCGTCCTTAAGTTTACGCAGCTCATCACGGCGCACGGAGACATAGAGGGTCTGGGGTGGGGTTGCTGGCATCAATGTACCCATGAGCACACCTCGCGGTTTTGGCTGGTGACAAGTCAAAGCGTAGACGCTTCACGCGGGGCGCATTCTGAATTCTTTCACCGGGCTTGGGAACTTTTTTGTTTATTGTGGTCTTGCCGTTCGTCGCTGAACCCTCGGGCGGCATGCTGGACTAATCTGAAAAGCTGGACTGTCGTCATCCATTTCGAAAAGGGAGCATTGGCTCATGCAACTGGGAATCATCGGGCTGGGCCGTATGGGCGGTAATATCGCAAGGCGCCTGATGCGCGCCGGTCACCGCACCGTGGTGCACGACCGCAACCGTGAAGCCATCACCGGCCTGGAGGGCGAAGGCGCCCAGGGCGCGCATGACCTCGGTGCACTGGTGCAAAAGCTGAAAGCGCCGCGCGCGGTCTGGGTGATGCTGCCGGCTGGCGACGCCACCGAGCAGACCATCGCCCAGCTGGCCGAATTACTGGAACCGGGCGATGCGATCATCGACGGTGGCAACACCTTCTACAAGGACGACATGCGCCGCGCCGCCGAACTGGCCAAGCGCGGCCTGCATTATCTGGACGTCGGGACTTCCGGCGGCGTGTGGGGCCTGGACCGGGGCTACTGCATGATGATCGGCGGCGAAAAGGACGTGTTCGAGCGCCTCGAGCCGCTGTTCAAGGCGCTGGCGCCGGGCGTGGGCGACATCCCGCGTACCCATGGCCGCAGCGGCGAGCACCAGCGTGCCGAGCACGGCTACATCCATGCCGGGCCACCGGGCGCCGGGCACTACGTGAAAATGGTGCATAACGGCATCGAGTACGGCCTGATGCAGGCCTATGCCGAAGGCTTCGACCTGCTGCGCAGCAAAGGCGGCAACGAGCTGCCCGAAGACCAGCGCTTCGACCTGAACGTGGCCGAAATTGCCGAAGTGTGGCGACGCGGCAGCGTGGTGACCTCGTGGCTGCTCGACCTCACCGCCGATGCACTGGTGGCCGACCCTCAGCTGTCGCAATTCAGTGGCTCGGTGTCCGACAGTGGCGAAGGCCGCTGGACCATCGACGCCGCCGTCGAGCAGGCGGTGCCGGTGCCGGTGTTGTCCAGCGCACTGTTCGCGCGCTTCCGTTCGCGCCAGCAACAGGGCACCTACGGTGACAAGATTCTCTCGGCCATGCGCCTGGGCTTCGGTGGCCACGTCGAGAAGAAAGGCGAATGACTAAACAGACCCTTGCGGCCGCCCCTCCTTGTACCCTGTTCCTGTTCGGCGCCAATGGCGACCTGGTCAAGCGCCTGCTGATGCCCGCGCTGTACAACCTCAGCCGCGACGGTTTGCTGGACCGTAACCTGCGCATCGTCGGCGTTGACCATAACCCGGCCAGCGCCGAGGATTTCGCCGCGCGCCTGCACGCGTTCATGGTCGAGCGTGACAAAGGAAGCGAGGGCAGCGCCAAGTGCCTGGACGAGAAACTATGGGCCCGCCTGGCCAAGCGCCTGGATTACCAGACGGGCGACTTTCTCGATCCGGCCACCTACCAGGCCCTGGCCAGGCGCATCGAAAAGACCCGCCACGGCAATGCCATTTTCTATCTGGCCACGTCGCCGCGCTTCTTCCCCGAGGTGGCGCAGCGCCTGGGGCAGGCCGGCCTGCTGGACGAGTCTGCCGGCGGCTTTCGCCGGGTGGTGGTTGAAAAACCGTTCGGCACCGACCTGGCCAGTGCCGAGGCGCTCAACGCCTGCCTGCTGAAGGTGATGGGTGAACGGCAGATCTACCGCATCGACCATTACCTGGGCAAAGAGACGGTGCAGAATATTCTGGTCAGCCGCTTTTCCAACGGCCTGTTCGAATCGTTCTGGAACAATCACTACATCGACCACGTGCAGATCACCGCAGCGGAAACCGTTGGTGTCGAGACCCGTGGTGCGTTCTATGACAGCACCGGCGCCCTGCGCGACATGGTGCCCAACCACTTGTTCCAGTTGCTGGCGATGGTGGCCATGGAGCCGCCGGCCGCGTTCGGCGCTGATGCGGTGCGCGGTGAAAAGGCCAAGGTAATCGGCGCTATCCGCCCATGGTCGGCAAAAATGGCCCTGAAGAATTCCGTGCGAGGCCAGTACAGCGCTGGCAAGCAGGGGCGCAAGCCGTTGCCAGGCTACCGTCAGGAGGCCAACGTCGCGCCGGATAGCCAGACCGAGACCTACGTGGCGCTGAAGGTGATGATCGACAACTGGCGCTGGGCCGGCGTGCCATTTTACCTGCGCACCGGCAAGCGCATGAGCGTGCGTGACACCGAGATTGCCATCTGCTTCAAGCCCGCACCGTATGCGCAGTTTCGTGAGTCGGAGCTGGAACGGCCCAAGCCCAACTACCTGAAAATCCAGATCCAGCCCAATGAAGGCATGTGGTTCGACCTGCAAGCCAAACGGCCCGGGCCAGAGCTGGTGATGGAGAATGTCGAGTTGGGTTTTGCCTATAAGGACTTCTTCAAGATGACCCCGGCCACTGGCTACGAGACGCTGATCTATGACTGCCTGACCGGTGACCAGACCCTGTTCCAGCGGGCTGACAACATCGAAAACGGCTGGCGAGCGGTGCAGCCGTTTCTCGATGCCTGGGCCCAGGGCGGCGAAGTGCATGAGTACTCGGCTGGCGAAGATGGGCCTGAGGCCGGCAATGAATTGCTGACCCGCGACAAGCGGGAGTGGCACCGGTTGGGGTGAGAGTTTTGCAAGCCTGTGCCGGCCCTTTCGCGGGCAAGCCCGCGCCTGCAGGGCATTCCATTCCCTCAGGCACCTGCGAAGAGGCCAGCACAGGCAACCACTCAAAGGAGACTCAATGCCTGCCCACATCGAAGACTACGCTCTGCTGGGCAACTGCCGCAGTGCGGCGCTGGTCAGCCGCGATGGCGCGCTGGACTGGCTGTGCCTGCCACGCTTCGACGCCCCCGCCGTGTTCGCGGCCCTGCTGGGCAACGAAGAAAATGGCCGCTGGCGCCTGGCCCCTTGCGACCCGGTAACGCACAGCAGCCGCCAATACCTGGGCGACACCCTGGTGCTGGAAACCACCTGGGTCACCGCCAGCGGTCGTGCCCGGGTGCTCGACTTCATGCCCTTGGGCGAAGTCAATTCGGTGGTGCGCATCGTCGAAGGCTTGTCCGGCGAAACCCATTTCGAAATGGACCTGGTCATGCGCTTCGACTACGGCCGCAGCGTGCCCTGGGTGGAACGGCTCGACCCACTGACCCTCAGTGCCGTCGCCGGCCCTGACCGTTTGATCCTGTGCAGCACCGTGCCCCCGCAAGCCCGCGACCACCATACCGGCTGCCGCTTTCGTGTCAGCACGGGCCAGCGCCAGGTCTTCAGCCTGCGTCACCAGCCCTCGCACTTGCCGGTGCAGCCTGACTGCAACATCGACCATGCCCTGGCAAACACCTGTGAGCAATGGCAAGCCTTCGCCGACCGCTGCCCGCAGGTAGGGCCATATACCGCCCTGGTGCGTCGTTCGCTGCTCACCCTCAAGGCCATGACCTACGCCCCCACCGGCGGTATTGTCGCTGCCGTCACCACGTCGTTGCCTGAGCGTGTGGGTGGCGAGCGCAATTGGGACTACCGCTTCTGTTGGCTGCGCGACGCGACCATGACCCTGCTGGCCTTCATGAACCTTGGTTACTTCGACGAGGCCCAGGCTTGGCGTGAGTGGCTGCTGCGCTCGGTGGCCGGCAACCCTGAGCAGATGCAGATCATGTACGGCCTGGCTGGCGAGCGTGACCTGCAGGAGTACACCTTGCCGTGGTTGGCCGGTTATGAACATTCACAGCCGGTGCGGGTGGGCAACGCCGCCTCGGCGCAGACACAACTGGACATCTATGGCGAACTGGCCGATGCGATGACTCAGGCGATCAGGGGCGGGTTGCCCCGTCACCCGCGCAGCGCCGCCATTTCGCGCTTGATATTGCCTTATGTCGAACGCATCTGGCGCGAGCCGGACGAGGGCATCTGGGAAGTGCGTGGCGGCCGGCAGCAGTTCGTGCACTCCAAGGTGATGGCCTGGGTCGCCTTCGACCGCGCCGCAGGGCTGGCCGACACCACAGAAGAAGGCCGCGAGCGCGGGCAGCATTATCGCCAGGTGGCGGACGAAATTCACCGCGACGTGTGCGAGCACGGCCTGGACCCCAGCGGCCGGTTCTTCGTCCAGGCCTATGGTTCGACCGAAATGGACGCCAGCCTGTTGCAGATCGCCCTGACCGGCTTCCTGCCGGCGGATGACCCACGCTTCATGCGCACCCTGGAACAGATCGAACAGCGTCTGATGAAGAACGGCCTGCTGCTGCGCTATGACAGTGACAGCTGCAGCGACGGCCTGACGCCGGGAGAGGGCACCTTCCTGGTGTGTTCGTTCTGGCTGGCTGACGTATATGTATTGCTGGGGCGCCAGGCCAAAGCCGAAGCGCTGTACCAACACCTGACCGGCCTGTGCAACGACCTCGGCCTGCTGGCCGAACAGTACGACTCGGCCGGCCAGCGCATGCTCGGCAACTTCCCCCAGGCCTTCAGCCAGATAGGCATCATCAACACTGCGCTGAATCTGCACCGCGCACAGTGCCCGGCACGTGACCGGGCGCGTTGTGGGTAGCGAATGAGTAGGGCGACTGCCTTGACCGGAGTAGACTAGGCCAAACCCTTTCGGCACGGAGCATACATGGGCATTCGCGGTACTGACCGGCAGATCGACAATATCGAGTTCAATGTCAGCGACATCTCACGGAGCAAGGCCTTCTATGGCAGTGTGTTTGGCTGGGCGTTCACCGACTACGGGCCGACCTACACCGAGTTCAGCGATGGCCGGTTGACGGGTGGCTTCACCACGGGTGAGCCGGTGCGCCCGGGCGGGCCGCTGGTCATCCTGTACGCTGACGACCTGGAGGCCACGCAGCAACGGATCGAAGCTGCCGGGGCGAAAATCAGCCGGGCGACCTTTGCCTTCCCCGGCGGGCGGCGCTTTCATTTCATCGACCCGGACGGTTATGAGCTGGCGGTGTGGACGGCGCAAGCCTGATGGCCAATCACAAGATCGAAATCCGCCGACGCAATATCGAAAAAATCCTGCAAGCGGCGGAAAAGGTGTTTGCAGAGAAGGGCTACGGCGCCACCTCCATGGGTGATATCGCCGAGCAGGCGGAGCTGCCACGCTCCAACCTGCATTATTACTTCAGCACCAAGGACGAGCTGTTCCGCGCGGTGCTGCAGGACCTGCTGGATGTGTGGAAGCAGGACGCCCTGTGCTTCGAGAACTTCGACGACCCGCGTGTGGTGCTGACCAGCTACATCCGGGCAAAGATGGGCCATTCGCGCTCGCGGCCGCTGGGCTCGAAAATCTGGGCCGAAGAGATGCTGCACGGGGCGCCGGTACTGGGGGTGAACCTCGACGAAAGCCTGGTGCCCTGGGCGAAGATGAAAGAAGCCAAGATCCGCTGCTGGGTGGAAGAGGGGCGTATTCTGCCGGTAGAGCCTTCGGCGTTGCTGTACATGATCTGGGCGTCTACCCAGCACTATGCTGACTTTGGTTACCAGGTGCAGTTGCTCAACGGCGGCGAGGCGCTGTCTGACATGGCCTTCGAGAATGCGGTGCAGACGGTGACCAGCGTGATCTTGCGGGGAATAGGGCTGGAGCCGTGATCCGGCATTCCAGGTGGACGTGGTCTTTTTGTGGGAGCGGCCTTGTGTCGCGATTGGGCCGCGAAGCGGCCCCTCGATGTCTGCATCGCGGCAAAGATTGCGGGGGCCGCTGTGCGGCCCGATCGCGACACAAGGCCGCTCCCACAGGGGCCGCGTCAGCTGTTCAGGCGGTGACCCGCTTCAACTGGCCTCACGGTAGGGGTTACGCGGATCCTGCGTCCAGTTCAGGTACGGCTTGCCGGTGTCCTGTGCCTCCATTTCGATGCAGTTTTCCACCGGGCAGGTGATCTGGCACAGGTTGCAGCCTACGCATTCCTCTTCGATCACACTGTAGGCATGCGTGCCGTCAGCCTTCAGCGTGCTGGCAATCGCCTGGTGCGAGGTGTCCTCGCACGCAATGTGGCAGCGCCCGCAGCCAATGCACGCCTCCTGGTCAATGTGCGCGACCGACTTGTAGTTGATGTCCAGGTATTTCCAGTCGGTGGTATGCCCCACCGCTTGCCCGCGGAACGCTTCGACAGTGGAATGCCCATGCTGGTCCATCCAGCGTGCCAGGCCGTCCTGCATGTCCTCGACGATACGGAAGCCATGCAGCATCGCCGCCGTGCACACCTGCACGGCGCCACTGCCCAGGGCCATGAACTCGGCGGCGTCACGCCAGTTGCCGATGCCGCCAATGCCACAAATCGGCAAGCCCCGCGTTTCCGGGTCGCGGGCGATTTCCGCCACCATGTTCAAGGCGATCGGCTTCACTGCCGAACCGCAGTAACCGCCATGGGTACTCTGGTCCCCGACAATCGGGTGGGCCACCATGCGGTCCAGGTCGACGCTGGTGATGGAGTTGATGGTGTTGATCAACGACACCGCATCGGCCCCGCCCCGGTGCGCGGCGCGGGCCGACTGGCGGATATCGGTGATGTTCGGCGTAAGCTTCACGATCACCGGCAGCGAGCAGTAGGTCTTGCACCAGCGGGTGACCATTTCCACATATTCCGGCACCTGGCCGACGGCCGCCCCCATGCCGCGTTCCGGCATACCGTGCGGGCAACCGAAGTTCAGCTCGATGCCATCAGCCCCGGTGGCTTCCACCAGCGGCAGGATGAACTTCCACGACTCCTCTATGCACGGCACCATCAGCGAGACGATCAATGCGCGGTCGGGCCAGTCCTTCTTCACCTGGGTGATTTCACGCAGGTTGATGTCCAGTGAGCGGTCGGTGATCAACTCGATATTGTTGATCCCCTGTACCTGACGGTTGGGGCCATAGTGCGCCGAGTAGCGCGACGACACGTTGACCGCCGCAGGGTCTTCGCCCAGGGTCTTCCAAACCACGCCGCCCCAGCCGGCCTCGAAGGCGCGGACCACGTTGTAGGCCTTGTCGGTTGGCGGTGCTGAGGCCAGCCAGAAGGGGTTGGGTGCCTTGATGCCGGCAAATACGATAGACAAGTCGGCCATTTACGCTGCCTCCACGTTGAGCATGAGTTGGGCATGGATGGCTTCGGCGGCCAGCTTGCCGTGTTGCACGGCCTGCACGGTAAGGTCCTGCCCCAGCGCGGTGCAGTCGCCGCCTGCGTACACGCCCGGCAGGCTGGTCTGCAGGTTTTCGTCCACGCGGATGCGCTCACCCTCGCGGGCCAGTTGCGCAGCCACCGGGTCGCCGAGGCTGGCATCGTCAAAGCGTTGGCCAATGGCCTTGAAAATGGCGTCCGCGGCCAGCTCGAAGGTTTCGCCGGTATCGCGCAGGCGGCCTTCCGCCAGCTCGGTGCGGGCAAAACGCATGCCGCGGACCTTGCCGGTGTCATCCAGCAGCACGGCATCAGGGCGGGCCCAAGTGTGCAGGCGCACCTGGTTGGCCTTGGCAATGTCCTGCTCGTGGCCGGTAGCGCCCATGTCGGCGTGGCCACGGCGGTACACCAGGTTGACGTCGCGGGCCCCCAGACGGCTCATCTGCACAGCCATGTCGATGGCCGTGTTGCCAGCACCGATCACCAGGCAGCGGTCGGCCAACGGTAGCTGGCTCAGGTCATCGGCCTGGCGTAGCTCACGGATGTATTCGGTGGCGGCGACCACACCGGGTGCTTCCTCGTCGGGCAGGCCCAACTGGCGCACGGCATTCAGGCCGAGGCCCAGGAACACCGCGTCGTACTGATCGCGCAGTTCGCCCAGGCTGAGGTTGCCACCCAGGCGCTGGCCATGGCGGACTTCGATACCGCCAATGCCCAACAAGAAATCCACTTCACGCTGGGCATAGTCGTCTACCAGCTTGTAGCGGGCGATGCCGTACTCGTTGAGGCCGCCGGCTTTGTCGCAGGCCTCGAACACCACCACGTCATGGCCGTGCATGGCCAGGCGGTGGGCGCAGGACAGCCCTGCCGGGCCGGCGCCGACCACGGCGATTCGCTTGCCGGTGGCTGCCGAGCGCTTGAACGGGTGTGCGCTGAACTGGGCGTTGTCCAGGGCGTAACGCTGCAACTGGCCGATCAGCACCGGCGCGCATTCCTGGGCATTGTTGCGCACGCAGGCTTGCTGGCAGAGGATTTCGGTGGGGCACACGCGGGCGCAGCTACCGCCCAGAATGTTGGCCGAAAGAATGCGCTCGGCGGCGCCTTGCAGGTTTTCGTCACTGATGCGGTGTATGAACGAGGGGATGTCAATTTCGCTGGGGCAAGCGTTGACGCAGGGGGCGTCGTAGCAGTACAGGCAGCGTGCACTTTCCAGGGCGGCCTGACGCGCGGTGAGGGGGGGGGCCAGGTCGCTGAAGCGCTCGGCCAACTGGTCGGCGCCGGCCCGGGGGCGCGGCAAATGGTTCAGGGCGTTGGTCACGGTTGTAGCCTCTCTATTTTTTTTGGTGCAGGCGACAGGTATTGCGGTCGATTCTGGGGCCGCTCCCACAGGCGATCGCGGTCCTTGTGGGAGCGGCCTTGCGTCGCGATGGGCTGCACAGCAGCCCCAATGGCTTCAGCGCTGAACAGGCATCGGCCGCTGATGCTCGGCCCGGCGCCCCAGCACCTCATACACCGACGGGTACGCCGGCCGTTCCACATACCGCCCCGCGCCCGGCTCGGCGCGCAGGTCGCCATCGGCCCAGAGCACCTTGCCCTGGCTGATGGTGTGGCTTGGGATGCCGCGCACGGTGCGGCCTTCGAAGATGTTGAAGTCCACCTGTTGGTGGTGGGTTTTGGCGGAGATGGTGCGGGTGCCCTGCGGGTCCCACAGCACCAGGTCGGCATCGGCACCCTCGCGGATAGCGCCCTTGCGCGGGAACAGGTTGAAGATTTTCGCCGTGTTGGTAGAGGTCAGCGCGACGAATTCGTGCATCGACAAGCGCCCGCTGTTGACCCCGGCATCCCACAGTACTGCCATGCGGTCTTCGATGCCGGCGGTGCCGTTGGGGATGCGGCTGAAGTCGTCGCGGCCCATGGCTTTCTGCTCGGCGCAGAAGCAGCAGTGGTCGGTGGCGGTGGTGTGCAGGTTGCCTGACTGCAAGCCGCGCCACAGCGCCTCCTGGTGCTCGCGTGGGCGGAACGGCGGGCTCATCACATAACCGGCGGCGGTGGCCCAGTCCGGGTCACGGTAGACACTGTCGTCCAGCAGCAGGTGCCCGGGCAGCACCTCGCCATACACCGGCTGGCCCTTGCCCCGGGCATAGGCGATTTCATCCAGTGCCTCGCGGCTGGAAATGTGCACCAGGTACAACGGCGTGCCGAGGGTTTCGGCAATGCGAATGGCGCGGCTGGCCGCTTCACCTTCAACCTGCGAGGGGCGCGACAGCGGGTGGGCTTCCGGCCCGGTCATGCCCTGGGCGAGCAGTTTTTTCTGCAGGTGGTACACCAGCTCGCCGTTTTCGGCATGCACGGTGGGCACCGCGCCCAGTTGCAGGCAACGCTCGAAGCTGGCCACCAGGGTATCGTCGGCGGCCATGATTGCATTTTTGTAGGCCATGAAATGCTTGAAGCTGTTCACCCCGTGCTTGGCCACCAGCTCGCCCATCTCTTCGGCCACCTGCTCGCTCCACCAGGTGATGGCGACGTGGAAACCATAGTCGCTGGCGCTTTTCTGCGCCCAGCCACGCCAGGTGTGGAAGGCCTCCAGCAACGACTGCTGCGGGTTGGGAATGACGAAGTCGATGATCGAGGTGGTGCCGCCAGCCAGGCCCGCAGCGGTGCCGCTGAAGAAGTCCTCACTGGCCACCGTGCCCATGAACGGCAACTGCATGTGGGTGTGAGGGTCGATGCCGCCGGGCATCAGGTACTGGCCGCTGCCGTCGAGGATCTCGCAGTCGGTGGGCGGTTCGAGGTTTTGCCCGATGGCACGGATCAGGCCATCGGCACACAGGACATCGGCGGGATAACGCTCTTCGTGGGTAACCACGGTGGCGCCACGGATCAACAGGGACATGCCGTTTTCCTCGCAGGCTGACCGGTCTTGGCCGGTTCTTTGCATTGTCATGGATGCCAGGGCGGGCAGGGCGGTCAATCCTGTCAGGCCTGACAAGATTCGAGGCTAGATGCTGATTCTGGATTCAGCAAGAAAATTTTCCCATTAAATCTGTGGTTTTTAAGTTACTGATATTTAAAGGAAAAAATTAACGCGCGAATGGGCGACGGGGTTTTCAGGGTATTTGACTAACTTGACAAGATGAAAATCTGGTCGAGATTTCTAAGCACAATTCCGCGTGCGAACTCCGGTCATCGAATCAGCCTGATGAGCGAAAAAATAGAAGAAAAAACTGGAGAAGGGCCTATGCAACAGAGCAGATCGGAAGTGGTCGAGCAAGATGGCCTGTTCGAGCTGTCCGAGGGCAGCGATGTTCTCGACAGCCCGCGCTACAACCCCGACATAGCACCGACCAAAGTGCACCAGCGCACCTGGAACAAATGGCACATCACCGCCCTGTGGGTGGGGATGTCCATCTGCGTACCCACCTACACCCTCGGCGGTGTCCTTACCGCCTACTTCGGCCTCAGTGTTGGCGAAGCGCTGCTGGCGATCCTGCTGGCCAACGTTATCGTGCTGATACCGCTTACCCTCAATGCCTTTCCCGGTACCAAGTACGGCATCCCGTTTCCGGTGCTGCTGCGTTCGTCGTTCGGCATTCTTGGCTCCAACGTACCGTGCCTGATCCGCGCGGTGGTTGCCTGTGGGTGGTTCGGTATTCAGACCATGTTCGGCGGGCTGGCCATTCACCTGTTCCTGGGGTCGGTGTTCGACGGCTGGAAGGCGCTGGGCGGGACAGGCGAGGTGATTGGCTTCATGATCTTCTGGTGCCTGAACCTGTGGGTGGTGCTGCGCGGCGCCGAGTCGATCAAGTGGCTGGAAACGCTGTCGGCACCGCTGCTGGTGGCAGTGGGCGTCGGTCTGCTGTTCTGGGCCTTGCCGCACATGTCGATGACCGAACTGTTGGCACAGCCGCCCAAGCGCCCAGAAGGGGCGAGCGTGGTCAGTTACTTCTGCGCCGGGCTTACGGCCATGGTCGGCTTCTGGGCCACACTGTCGCTGAACATTCCCGACTTCAGCCGCTACGCCCGCAGCCAGAAGGATCAGATTCTCGGGCAGATCTTCGGCCTGCCGCTGACCATGTTCCTGTTTGCTGCGCTGGGTGTGGTGCTGACCGCCGCTTCGGCGTCGCTGGTGGGCGAGACGGTGTCCGACCCGGTCACCCTGATCGGCAAGATTCAAAGCCCGTTCTGGGTAGCCCTGGCCATGGCGCTGATCGTGATTGCCACGCTGTCGACCAACACCGCGGCGAACATCGTGTCGCCCACCAATGACTTCCAGAACATTGCCCCACGCCTGATCGGCCGAAGCCGCGCGGTATGGCTGACCGGCTTTATCGGCCTGGCGCTGATGGGGCATGAACTGCTGAAGAAACTGGGCCTGATTGTCTCCGACCTTAGCCTGGAGAGCGTGTATTCCAACTGGCTGCTGGGCTATTCCAGCTTGTTGGGGCCCATTGCCGGCATCATGGTGGTGGACTACTTCCTGATCCGTCGGCAGAAGCTGGACCTGGCCGGGCTATACCGCGACGACGTGTATCCCGCGTGGAACTGGGCCGGTTTTGCCGCCTTCGCCTTGCCAGTAGGGCTGACGGTAATGGCGATTGGCAACAGCAGTTTCAGCTGGTTCTACGACTATGGCTGGTTCACCGGCTCGTTGCTGGGCGGTGCACTGTACGCCGCGCTTGGCGGTTTGGCGGCACGCAACCCGGTGCGGTTGGCCAAACCCTTGCCTTGAGGCCTCGAAGAGGCCCGTACAAACAATAAGAAGCCTGAAGGAGAAGCCCGTGACCCCCGTCAAAGAGATCCTGAAGACCAACGCCCGTCACGTCGACAGCACCCGCCTGTGGCAGTCGCTGATGGACCTGGCCCGGCTCGGCGCCACTGCCAAGGGCGGTGTCTGCCGCCTGGCCTTGACCGACCTCGACCGCCAGGCCCGCGATCTGTTCGTGCAGTGGTGCGAGGCGGCCGGTTGCTCGGTCAGCATCGACGCTGTCGGCAACATATTCGCTCGCCGTCCGGGCCGTGACCCCAAACTGCCGCCGGTGATGACCGGTAGCCATATCGACACCCAGCCCACCGGCGGCAAGTTCGATGGCTGCTTCGGGGTGATGGCCGGGCTGGAGGTGATCCGTACCCTCAACGACCTGGGCGTGGAAACCGACGCGCCGCTCGAAGTGGTGGTGTGGACCAACGAAGAAGGTTCGCGTTTTGCGCCGTGCATGATGGGTTCAGGGGTGTTCGCCGGCAAGTTCACCCTGGAAGACACCCTGGCCAAGCGCGATGCCCAGGGTGTCAGCGTTGGCGAAGCGTTGAACACCATTGGCTACGCCGGTCCGCGTGCCGTGTCGGGGCACCCGGTGGGGGCGTATTTCGAAGCGCATATCGAGCAGGGTCCTATCCTTGAGGACCAGGCCAAGACCATCGGCGTGGTCCTCGGCGCCCTGGGCCAGAAGTGGTTCGACCTGACCCTGCGCGGTGTTGAAGCCCATGCCGGCCCTACGCCGATGCACCTGCGCAAGGACGCCCTGGTGGGGGCAGCCGCTGTGGTAGAGGCGGTCAACCGCACGGCGCTTGCCCACCAGCCCCACGCCTGCGGCACGGTGGGTTGCCTTCAGGCGTACCCGGGCTCGCGTAACGTGATCCCGGGCGAAGTGCGCATGACCCTCGACTTCCGCCACCTGGAGGGCGAGCAGCTGAATGCGATGATTGCCGATGTGCGCGGGGTGATCGAGGCGACCTGTGCCAAGCATGGCCTGAGCCATGAGCTGGTGCCCACGGCAGACTTCCCGGCACTTTACTTCGACAAAGGCTGTGTCGACGCCGTGCGCGAGTCGGCCAAGGCGCTGGGCCTGCCGCACATGGACATCGTCAGTGGCGCGGGGCATGACGCGATCTTTCTGGCCGAGCTGGGGCCGGCGGGGATGATTTTCGTGCCGTGCGAAAACGGCATCAGCCATAACGAGATCGAGAACGCCACGCCCGATGACCTGGCGGCGGGCTGCGCAGTGTTGTTGCGGGCGATGCTGGCGGCGTCGGAGGCAATTGCCAGCGGGCGGCTGGCGGCCTAGGCACTGGCCTCAAGAAGGCCGTTACGGCCAAGGTGATAGCGCTGCAGGTCCTGCGCCAGGGTCAACTGCCCGCTGTAATGGGCGAGGGCCTCGTCGCGCACGGTGTCGATGTGCGGGCTGCGCCGTGGGTCGTTCTGGTAGCGGGCGCTGAAATGCGTCAGTACCAGGTTGCGCACGCCAGCGGCCTCGGCAAAGCGTGCCACCTCAGCGGCGGTGCTGTGGCCGAACGTGCCCCCGGTGCGTTCGACCACCGCCTGGGTGAAGGTGGCTTCGTGCACCAGTACATCCGCACCCCTGGCGACGGCTGCCAGCAGCGCTGGTTTGTCGTTGTCCCCGCACACGATCACCCGCTGGGGCGGACGCGAAGGGCGCAGGTAGTCGTTGCCGTTCAGCAGTTGCCCATTGAACGTCACGGTCAACCCCTTGGCCAGCTCGCCCCACAGCGGACCACGCGGTATGCCCTCGGCGTCCAGGCGCTGGATGTCCAGGCGTGGCTCAGGGTTGATTTCGGTGAATACGAAACCCACGCTGGGCACCCGGTGCGACAGTTGCACGGTGGTCACCTGCAGGGTCTCGCTGCGCCATGCGATCAGCGCTTCCACGGGCAACAGGCGTAGCTCGAACGGCAGGAAGGTGTCGCTGGCAACCAGGCCCTGGCGTACCCAATCGTGCAGTACGGCGGGCAGGATCACTTCCAGCGGCTGGGTGCGCCCGCTCATGCCCGCGCTGGCCAGCAGGCCGGGCAGGCCGAAGCAATGGTCACCATGCACGTGGGTGATGAAGATCGCGCGCAGGTCGCGGATCGAAAGCGGGGTGTGCAGCAGGCGGTGCTGGGTGCCTTCGCCGCAATCGACCAGATACCAGTGGCTGCCACTGGCTTCGATCACGGCTGTGGCGCTGACATTGCGTGCCTTGGTGGGCACCCCGGCGGAGGTGCCGAGGAACAGCAGGTCCATGCTCAGGCTCCTGTTTCAGGCCAGAAGCGGCCAAGGTGATACGGGGCGCACACCTTAGCCGGATTGCCACCCGCCGTCGACGGCCCGCTAGTTATCCTGTCGCCAGATGAGCTTGCTGGTGTCATACCCTTGCTCTCGGGCGATTGTCAGCAGTTGCTCGCGCTGCTGGTCGGTGACCGCTGGCGTGCGCGAAAGCAGCCACAGGTACTCGCGGTTGGGGTGGCCGACCAGAGCCACGCGGTAGTCCTTGTCGTGGTACAGCACCCAGTACTCGCCCTTGGTCAGGCCCGGTGCCAGGCGGCTGAACCAGTTGTCGAAGCGCACCCACAGCTTGTCGGTGCTGCCCGGTTGCTGAGCCTCGGCGATGCCCTTGGCTTCATTCCACTGGCCGTCCTTTTCCTGGCAGCGGTTGGTTACATCGATACGGCCGTCCTCGCGCAAGCCATAGCGCGCTTCGGACTTCACGCAGTTACGCTGGAAGAACATCGGCAGTCGCGCCAGTTCATACCAAGTGCCCTGGTAGCGTTGCAAGTCGACCTGCTGGGTGCGCGGCGGTGCCGGGTGATCGTTGCCGGCGCAGCCGAGCAGGGCCAGGGTCATGCAGGAAAGCAGCAGTGTAGTGCGCAGCGCCATGGGTGACCTCCTTGGAGCGGATGGGGCGTACCTGTGTTTCGACGCCTGTGCGGGGAAAAAGTTGTAGGCGATATTGCCTGCGGGTAAACCCGTGCAGGAGCGGGTTTACCCGCGAAAGGGCCCGCACAGGTCCGCATAGGCCTGCCTCACAGCCAGTACGTCACCGCCCACCATCCCAACCCGCCCATCACCACGGTATAGGGCAGCGCCATCCACACCATCCGTCCATACGACAGCCGGATCAGCGGCGCAATGGCCGAGGTCAGCAGGAACAGGAACGCCGCCTGCCCGTTCGGCGTCGCCACGCTTGGCAGGTTGGTGCCGGTGTTGATCGCCACCGCCAGTGTTTCGAAATGCTCGCGGCTCATGCTGCCGTTGAGAAATGCCTGCTTCACTTCGGTGATGTAGATGGTGGCAACGAACACATTGTCGCTGATCGCCGACAGCAAACCGTTGGCCAGATACAGCATGCCCGGTTGCTGTTCGGCCGGCAGCGTCAGCACCCAGCTGATCAATGGGCTGAACAATTGTTGCTGATGAATCACCGCGACCACGGCAAAGAACACCACCAACAGCGAAGTGAATGGCATGGCGTCCTGGAAGGCACGGCCCAGGCGGTGCTCGTCGGTGATGCCGGTGAAGGCCGTGATCAGTACGATCACCATCAGGCCGATCAGGCCGACCTCGGCCACATGTAGCCCCAGGCAGATGATCAGGATCAGGGCAGCAAGCCCTTGTACCCACAGCGCGATGCGCTGGGCCTGGGTACGTGCGGCATCGTCCTCGGCGGCATAGGCAGCCAGTACCTGGCGCACTGTCTCAGGCATCAGCGTGCCGTAGCCGAACAGGCGCAGCTTCTCCAGCAACACGCAGGTCAGCAGGCCGGCACCCAGCACCGGTATCGACACGGGCGCCACCTTGAGGAAGAAGTCAGCGAAGTGCCAGCCCATCTCGTGGCCGATCAGCAGGTTCTGCGGCTCGCCCACCAGCGTGCACACGCCACCCAAGGCGGTACCCACTGCGCCGTGCATCAGCAAGCTGCGCAGGAACGCGCGGAACTGGTTCAGGTCGTCACGGTGTAACTGCGCCACTTGCTGGTCGCTGTCCAGTGCGCTGTCTTCACGCGGGTTGGCGCCGGACGCCACGCGATGGTAGACCGCATAAAAGCCGACCGCGGCGCTGATGATCACGGCCGTCACCGTCAGCGCATCGAGAAACGCCGAAAGGAATGCCGACAGTACGCAGAACAGTAGCGACAGCATGGCTTTTGAACGCACACCCAACAGAATGCGCGAGAACAGGAACAGCAGCAGTTCCTTCATGAAATGGATACCGGCGACCATGAACATCAGCAGCAGGATTACCGGGAAGTTGTGCTGCAGTTCTTCGTACAGTGCCTGCGGCGTGGTCATCTGCAACAGCAGGGCTTCGATCAGCAACAATCCCCCGGGCATCAGCGGGTAGCACTTCAGCGCCATGCCCAGGGTGAAGATGAACTCGATTACCAGCGCCCACCCGGCTGCAGCCGGGCCAATGGTTGCCAGTAGAAGCGGATTGAGCACCAGGAACAGGCAGATGACCGCTTTGTACCAAAGCGGCGACTGGCCCAGGAAACCGTGAGCGAGGGCGCCGGTCAGGGAGCGCGACATGAATATGTATCCTTATGATTCAGCGATGGCGCACGGTGCCGGATCATTGCGCCTTAGGCAAGGCATACAGTCCCGTTTTTGGCACAAGTACGGTCATCGGCATGAGTTAACATCCGGGCCATGAACCTTTCACCCTCAGGAGTGCCGCCCGTGACCGAGTACAGTGCATTCAAGGTCGAACTGACCGACAGCGTCGCCCATGTTCAGATCAATCGCCCAGAGAAGGTCAACGCGATGAATGCGGCCTTCTGGGAGGAAATCGTCGACATCTTCCAGTGGATCGATGACACCGATGCCGTGCGCGCGGTGGTGATCAGCGGCGCTGGCAAGCATTTTTCCGCCGGTATCGACCTGATGATGCTGGCCTCGCTGGCCGGGCAGATGGGCAAGGACGTGGGCCGCAATGCACGCTTCCTGCGCAAGACCATCCAGCGGTTGCAGGCCTCGTTCACCGCTGTGGACACGTGCCGCAAACCCGTACTGGCGGCCGTGCAAGGCTACTGCATCGGCGGCGCCATCGACCTCATCTCGGCGTGCGACATGCGCTACTGCAGCAGTGACGCGCAGTTCTCGATCAAGGAAATCGACATGGGTATGGCGGCCGATGTTGGCACATTGCAACGTTTGCCACGCATCATTGGCGACGGCATCATGCGGGAGCTGGCGTTTACCGGGCGCAATGTCGAGGCCGACGAGGCGCTGCGCATCGGCCTGGTCAACCGAGTCTATGATGATCAGGCCGCACTGATGGACGGCGTCTTTGCCATCGCCCGCGAGATTGCCGCAAAATCGCCGATCGCTGTGGCCGGCACCAAGGAAATGCTCAGCTACATGCGTGACCATCGCATCGACGATGGCCTGGACTACATTGCCACCTGGAACGCCGCAATGCTGCAGTCCGAAGACCTGCGCGTGGCTGTGGCGGCGCACATGAGCAAACAGAAACCGACGTTCGCCGACTGATCGGGCCGGGGGACGCGCAGTAAAGGAACCCCCGACATGTCAGCACGCTGGACTACTGCAGTACTCGACCCACAGATGACCGGGGGGCTGGCCGTGGCCCGCAGCCCTGAAGGGTTTCTGGTGGACGCCAACGGCGCGCTGTTCCCCCGCGACTGGCTCAAGCGCCAGGACCTCGACGTGCTATGCGAGCACGGCATCGGCCACTTTGACGGCCAGCCGGTGTTCCTGCTGGAACTGCGCAGCGCCACTGATGTGCCTGGCTGCAGCTGGCGCGGCCTGCGTGCGTTCATGCTCGAAGGCGACTTCGACACCTACAAGGTGCTGGGCTATGCCGCACAAATCGGTACCTGGGCGCGCGAGCATCGCTTCTGCGGCAGTTGCGGCCAGGCGATGACGCAAATTCGCTGGGAGCGGGCGATGTACTGCCAGCCCTGCGACCTGCGCAGCTATCCGCGCATTTCACCCAGCATGATCGTGCTGGTGACCCGCGGTGATGAAATCCTGCTGGCGCGTTCGCCACGCTTCGTTACCGGGGTGTACAGCACCTTGGCAGGTTTTGCCGAGCCGGGTGAATCGGCCGAAGACTGCCTGGTGCGCGAAGTGCGCGAAGAAGTGGCGGTGGAGGTGCGGAACATCCAGTACGTCGGCAGCCAGTGCTGGCCGTTTCCGCATTCGATGATGCTGGGTTTCCATGCCGAGTATGCGGGGGGCGAGATTGTCATGCAGCCGGACGAGATCGAGGACGCCAAGTGGTTCAGCGTCCACGACCTGCCGCCGCTGCCGGCCGGGCGGTCCATCGCCCGGTACCTGATCGACCTGTATGTTGCGCGGCGCCTGGGCCTTGATATCCCTGCTTTCCCGTCCTAGCTGCAGTGAGAAGTGTTCTCCGACCCTCACCGACAGGCCCTTGCACAGGCCGACGATGTAGTCCACCTGCCCGGAAATGATGAACACCGTCAGCGCCGAAATGTTGCTGACAAAGTTCATGCTACGCGCCACGTCGTTGGCGCGTACCAGGTCGATAGGTATTCAGGAAATCGTTATTCTGATAACTGGTATATGCGCGGGAAATTTGCTGTCGCTTGGGGGGAACCCCCTGCGGCACCTCTGATATTAATTGTTGGCCAAAAAGGGTTGGGGAGACCTAAGCTATCTGGGCTAGTTTCGGAATACGGCGGTGGTGGAAGACCTTGATTTTGTGAAAGAGCAGCAGCTAATTCGTGCGGGGTCAATCCAGACTGTAGTTCTGAAAGCCTGCTGCCAGTGGCTTCAATCTTAGCGGTGACATACTGTAATCGCTTTACCAGCTTTGGGAGGAGGTTATGCGATCGAAGTTGTGCTGCTTCTGGTATGTCGCGCTCAAGCTGAGCCTTTTCTGCCAGTCGTTTTGGTAGCTTTTTCGCCATTTTAACATCCCAGCCAGTTGCCTTGCTGCTGAAACGCCACCCCGAGTACTTTTGCAGTTCTGGATGGTCGTGAGCGGCTATTATCTCTGTCATCGTATAAGCAGGTTCGGGGCGACTGAACAGTTTCTTGATCCAATTCTGGCCTGAATGATCTAGCCTGTTTATTGGGTCGGCAGAGCAATAGGCGTAGGCGTTTATGCCTCCTTTGCTAAAAGGGCTTAGGCTGTCGGGCGAGAGGAACCTCATCAAATTCGGGTTATAAGTACGCTTGCCGTTTCCCAGTAGGTAGCAGCCTGTCCATAGGTCGCGAGGTGCTCCCGTGAAACCCAGTACGTAAATATTCCCTGGCTTAGCTGAGGCTCCATAGCAGGTATATTGGAAGGAAATAACCTTGCTTTGCATTTAGATATTTCCGTTGATGAGAGGCGTCATATATTTACAATTCCTTGCGCCCCCCCTCAACTGGCATAAATGATAGTACGGCTGATGGGCCTCATGATCGGGTACAAAGGTTCAGGCCTGCCCGAACCAGTGTTGCCACGCTAGGCGCACGGTCAACGCCAGCACCACGGTGATGAACACTGGGCGGATGAACTTGCTGCCGCCGCTGATCGCCGTGCGTGCGCCGAAAAAGGCGCCGACCATGACCGACAGGCCCATGCACAGGCCGACGATGTAGTCCACCTGCCCGGAAATGATGAACACCGTCAGCGCCGCGATGTTGCTGACGAAGTTCATGCTGCGCGCCACGCCGCTGGCGCGTACCAGGTCGATGGGGTACAGCAGCAGGGTACTGACCGTCCAGAACGCCCCGGTACCCGGGCCGGCTACGCCGTCGTAGAAGCCCAGGGTGAAGCCTTGCGGCACTTGCCACTTTTTCTTGATCGGTGCATCGGCATCCAGCGGCGCCTTGGGCGTGCCGCCGAACAACAGGTAGATGCCACAGGCGAAGACGATCACTGGCAGCATCTTGTTCAGCCATTCGGCTGGCATGTAATGGGCGATGACGGCGCCGAGCAACGCCCCGGTCAAGGTGGCGAACAACGCCGGGCGCCACTGCGCCGGGTGGAACAGTTTGCGTTTGTAGTAAGTGAAACCTGCAGTGGCCGAGCCGAAGGTGGAACTGAGCTTGTTGGTGCCCAGTACCAGGTGCGGTGGCATGCCGGCAGTGAGCAGGGCCGGGGTGGTGAGCAGGCCCCCGCCACCGGCGATGGCGTCGATGAAACCGGCGACGAAAGCGACCAGCGCCAGGATGAGTAGGGTTAGGGGTTCTACGGTGAGTTCGAAGGGCATGGGTTTTTGGCAGGCGGGGAGGCAAGGAGGCGGCAAAGTGCTGCACTAGAAGGGACACATGGTAATCCTGGGGAAGGTGTGTTGCCAGTGCCGGCCCTTTCGCGGGCAAGCCCGCGTAATCCCGTAGGAGCGGGTTTACCCGCGAAAGGGCCGGTACTGGCGAAAACATCAACTACGGATAAACGCCAGCAAATCCGCATTGATCACATCGGCATGGGTGGTGGGCATGCCATGCGGGTAGCCTTTGTAGGTTTTCAGCGTGCCATTGGGCAACAGCCTGGCCGACAGTACCCCGGAATTTTCGTATGGCACGATCTGGTCATCGTCGCCGTGCATCACCAGCACCGGCTGCTGGATGCCCTTCAGGTCCTCGGTGAAATCGGTCTGGGAAAACGCCACGATGCCATCGTAATGGGCCTTTGCACTGCCGATCATGCCTTGGCGCCACCAGTTGCCGATGATGCCTTCGCTGGCTTCGACCCCAGGGCGGTTGTAGCCGTAGAACGGCCCTGTTGGCACATCCCGGTAGAACTGCGCCCGGTTGCTGGCAACCTGGGCCTGGAAACCGTCGAATACCGACTTGGGCAGGCCACCGGGGTTGCCGGGGGTTTGTACCATCAAGGGGGGGACGGCCGCGATCAGCACGGCCTTGGCCACCTTGTCTTCAGGGTGCCGGGCCATGTAGCGCACCACCTCGCCGCCGCCGGTCGAGTGGCCGACATGCACGGCACCTTGGGTGCCCAGGTGGGCGACCACGGCGGCTACGTCGTCGGCATAGTGGTCCATGTCGTGGCCGTCCCATACCTGGCTGGAGCGGCCATGGCCCCGCCGGTCGTGGGCGACCACGCGGTAACCCTGGGCGAGGAAGAACAGCATCTGCGCGTCCCAGTCATCGGCACTGAGCGGCCAGCCGTGGTGGAAGTGGATCACCGGTGCATCGCGCGGGCCCCAGTCCTTGTAGAAAATCTGTACGCCGTCCTTCGTGGTTACATAGCTCATGGTCGTGTCTCCTGGGTGCAGGAAGCGAAGGGAGCTATTGAGAATAGGAGGGTTTTTGGCGGGTATCAGGAAGTTGTGGTGCCTGTGCGGGCCTCTTCGCGGGTGAAAGGGACCTCACAGTGTAGGAGCGGGTTCACCCGCGAAGAGGCCCGCACAGGCAATACTGATGCCCTTCAGACGCGGTCGCGCATGCGGTACCAGGCCTTTGCCGCCGCTTCCAATGGCGCAGCCAGCAGGTCGCCACCGGGGAAGCGGCCGTTGTCGATGCCTTGGTACAGCGCCAACAGGTCTTCATCGCCGAGAATGGCATCACTCACCGCCCGCGCCGCCGCCAGGGTCGGCAGTACACCATGACCGGAGAAGCCCTGCAGCCAGTAGCGCTGGCCCTCGCGGCCGACGTCCGGGGTGCGTTGCATGCTGCAATCAATATGGCCACCCCAGGCATAGTCGATGGCTACCCCGGCCAGTTGCGGGAATACCCGCTCCAGGTACGGGCGGGTGGCGCTGGCGACGTCCTTGGGAATGCCGCCCAGGTAGGTGCAGCCACCGCCGAACAGCAGGCGGTGGTCTGGGGTGAGGCGGAAGTAGTCGGGTACGAACTGGTTGTCGATCACGCAACTGTTGCGAGGTAGTAACGAATGGGCCAAGTCGGCATCCAGAGGCGCAGTGGCGACCTGGTAGGAACCGACTGGCAACAGGCGACGCGACAGGCTGCGGTCAAGGCGGTCGATGTAGGCGTTGCAGGCCAGCACCAATACCTGGCAGCGAACTTCGCCACGGTCGGTACGGACGACATAGCCGTCGCGAGCCTGCTGGTAGCTGAGCACCTGGCTCTGTTCGTAGATTTGCCCGCCGGCAGCCTCGATGGTACTGGCCAGGCCCTGTGCCAGTTTCAGCGGGTTGAGGTGGGCACCTTTGGCGTCGTACAGCGCGGCCTGGTAGCGCGGGCTGTCGATCCATTGCGGCAACTCGTCACGGCCGATCAGGCGCAGGGCGTCGTAACCCCATTTATGCTCGGCATCATGCAGGGCCTCTTCGAGCATTTTTACCCGGCGCGGCAATACCGCAGTCCACAGGCTGCCCGGCCGGTAGTCGATGTCGAAGCCGTGGCGCTGGGGCAGTTCGCGCATCTCGTCGGCGGCCCAGCACATGCTGGCCCATAGCCGTTGGGTGCGTTCGATGCCAAGGGCCTGCTCCAGCGGCGGCATGTCGCACGACCAGCCCAGCAGCGCCTGGCCACCGTTGCGTCCGGAGGCCGCCCAGGCAACCCGGCTGGCTTCCAGCAGCGTTACGCGTTTGCCGGCCTGGGTCAGGCGCAGGGCAGTGTGCAGGCCGCTGAAACCGGCGCCGATGATCAGCACATCGGTGTCCTGAGTGCCTTGCAGGGTAGGGCGTAATGGGATGTTGGCGGGGTAGGTCTGGGCGTAGTAACTGGCGACGTGCTGGGCGGATTGTTTGAACATGCGGGATTTCCGTGAAAATTATTATGTTTATTTTCATGAAAAGTTAGCAGTTAAATTTCACGTTGCCAATGTGTTGGTCGGGGTTTGTGGTTTGCCTGTGGTTAATGTGTTGCCTGGGCTGGCCTCTTCGCGGGTGAACCCGCTCCTACAGGGGGGCTCGCTTTTTCCGCGCCTGGCGTGGCTTGCTCGGAGTTGCCTTGTTTCCGGCCGCTTTGCTTTTGCCACCTCCACCGCGACGTTTCTTCTTCCAGGGCGGGGCCGCCCCGGCCGCTGGCCCGCTGATGGTCATGCGCATGCCGCTGCAACGCTCTACCAGCTTGCCCATCCACGCCGACTGCCGGGCGACGAACTCGTCCAGGGTCATCTCGCCGCTTTGCACCATGTCCAGCGCCTGCTCCCAGATCGCCGTGGTGCCGGGGTCGGCAATCGCGCGGGGAACGGCGTCGATCAGGCTGAAGGCCGCAGGTGTGGCCGACAGCGCCTTGCCGTTCTTTACCAGGTAACCGCGGTCGAGCAGACCCTGGATAATGCTGGCGCGGGTGGCCTCGGTGCCGATGCCGGTGGTTTCCTTGAGTTTCTGCTTCAGCCGAGGGTCATCCACCAGCTTGGCCACGTTTTTCATCGCCTTGATCAGGTCGCCTTCGGTAAACGGTTTGGGTGGCTGGGTCCACAGGTCTTTCAGTTGCAGGCTGTGTACGTTGCAGTCCTGGCCTTCGCGAAGCGCCGGCAGCACCTGGGCCGGTGGTGCCTCGCGGCCTTTGGCCGGGGTGAGCGCCTCGGGCAAGGCGCGGCGCCAGCCCGGCTCGACGATCTGCTTGCCCACAGCACGCAGCGCATGACCGGCGCAGTCGAAGTCGGCCTGGGTGCGGTCGTACTCATGGTTGGGCAGGAACTGCGCCAGATAGCGGGCGCGGATCAGGGTATACACGGCCTTGTGCTTGGCCGGCAGGCGCGAGGGGTCGCTGGCGGCGGCGGTGGGGATGATGCCATGGTGAGCGCTGACTTTGGCGTCGTTCCACGCCCGCGAGCGGCGTTGCGGCTCCAGGTAGGGCTGCAGCGGTGCCAGGCTGGCATCGGCCCGTTGCAGGGCGGCGAGGATGGCGGGTGCCTCGGCGTGCTGGCTTTGTGGCAAATAGCCGCAATCACTGCGCGGGTAGGTGATCAACTTGTGTGTTTCGTACAGTGCCTGGGCAATGTCGAGGGTTTCCTGGGCGCCGAGGCCGAACTTTTTCGAGCACAGCTCCTGCAGGGTGCCAAGGTCGAAGGGCAGCGGTGCTGCTTCGCGCACACGCTCGGTCGCTACCTTTACCGCTCGGGCAGTGCCGGCATGGCCGATGTCGGTGGCGGCCCGCTGTGCCAGGTCTTGCTTCAGGCAGCGGCCTTGGTCATCACAGGCGTCTTCGGGGGCACGCCATTGGGCATTGAAGCGTTGGCCGGCGTGTTCCAGCTGGACGTCGATGGCCCAGAACGGCACCGGTACGAAGTTGGCGATGCTGCGGTCGCGGTCGACCACCAGGCGCAAGGTCGGCGTTTGCACGCGGCCTACTGGCAGCACACCCTGGTAGCCGGATTGGCGGCCCAGCAAGGTGAACAGCCGGCTCATGTTCATGCCGATCAGCCAGTCGGCGCGCGAGCGGCCCAGCGCCGAGTGGTACAGGTTGAACGTCTCGTGGCCTGGCAGCAGGCGCGCCAGGGCCTTGCGGATGGAGGCGTCATCCAGCGCCGACAGCCACAGGCGCTGCACCGGGCCTCGGTAGCGGCAGTGCTCGACCAGCTCGCGGGCAATCATTTCGCCTTCGCGGTCGGCGTCGGTGGCAATCACCAGCTCCCGCGCTTCACCGAGCAGGCGTTTGACTGCCTTGAACTGGCTGGCGGTCTTGGGCTTTACCAGCATCTTCCACTTGTCTGGAATGATCGGCAGGTCGGCCAGGTTCCAGCGCTTGTAACGTTCGTCGTAGCTGTCGGGCGGGGCGGTTTCCAGCAGGTGGCCAATGCACCAGGTGACGCAGATATCGGTGCCTTGCCAGCAGCCGTCGCCTTTGCGGTTGGCGCCGAGCACTTTGGCAATGTCTTTTGCCTGGGAGGGTTTTTCACAGAGGAACAGGCGCATGGCCGGGACGCTTCATCGGGGTGGTGGGCCATAGGATGCGCAAGCGGGGGCGCAGAGGCAAGTTTTATCTGGATGGATGTACAGGTTTTTTGTCAGCGGGGATGTATATGGCCTGTGCCGGCCGCTTCGCGGGTAAACCCGCTCCTACAGGGACGCGTGGTGCTTGTAGGAGCGGGTTTACCCGCGAAGCGGCCGGCACAGGTGATGGATCAGGCGCGCGAGTCGCGCACCATGTCGACATGCGGGATGCCAGCTTCGAGGAATTCCTCGCTGACTACGCGAAAGCCCAGCCGCTCATAGAACGGCGTGGCGTGTACCTGGGCGCTGAGCATCTGCTGTTTCAGGTCGCGGTTCTGCGCTTCGACGATGACCGCATTGACCAACGCATCGCCCACCTTCAGGCCGCGCCAGTCCTTGAGCACCGAGATGCGCCCGATGGTGCCGTCGGCCAGCAGGCGCGCAGTACCGATCGGATAGTCGCCTTCCAGGGCCAGGAAGTGCAGGGCATCCTGGTCTTCAGAATCGAACTCCAGCTCTGGCGGAATGTGCTGCTCGGCGACGAACACGGCTTCACGGATACGGCGGATGTCGGCGTTGTCTTTGTGCCAATCGGCGAGGCGAACGCTGATCTTATTCATTGGCGAATCCCAGGCTCCCTTGTTTGACCAGCTGCTGTACCAGCATAAGGCCATCTTCGTCCTGCAGCCACTCGGCCAGGTTGTCGATGTGCAAGGCGTCGGCCGCACATACCAGCTTCAGCAGCTCTCGCAGTTTGCCGGGCAGTGGGCAACTACGGCCGCTGGCGAACAGCAGCAGGTCGTCTTCGAATTCCGACCAGGCCAGGCGTGCGCTGGGGTTGCGGATCAGGATGGCGCCCTGCTCAAGGGCGTCGATCAGCTCTTCCTCGCTCAGCTCTTCGCCAACGATCTGCTCGGGGTAGCGCGGCTCGGTCATGAACTGGCCGAACCAGGTCAGCAGCAGGTCCTTGTCGCCCATGTGCTTGTCGAGCAGCGCCTTGAGGCGGTCGAGGGCATCGTGCTGGATCTGGTGCGGGTCGCTGACCGGCTGGGCGTCGGCGTCGCTGTAGCGCTCTTCGTCGGGCAGGAACTGGCCGAGGAAGTCGGTGAAGTGGGTCAGCACTTCGGCAGCGCTCGGTGCGCGGAAGCCGACCGAGTAGGTCAGGCAGTCATCCACGGCCACACCGTAGTGGGCCAGGCGCGGTGGCAGGTAGAGCATGTCGCCGGGCTCCAGGGTCCACTCTTCACTCTGCTCGAACTCGGCCAGGATACGCAGGTCGGCGTGCTCCAGCAGCGGGCTGTCACTGCTGCACATCTGGCCGATCTTCCAATTGCGCTGGCCGTGGCCCTGCAGCAGGAACACGTCGTAGTTGTCGAAGTGCGGGCCGACGCTGCCACCCGGGGCGGCGAAGCTGATCATCACGTCATCGATACGCCAGCTGGGCAGGAAGCGGAAGTTTTCCAGCAGTTCGGCCACTTCCGGAACGAACTGGTCAACGGCCTGTACCAGCAGGGTCCAGTCTTTTTCCGGCAGTTCGGCGAAGGTGTCTTCGCTGAACGGGCCGCGGCGCAGTTCCCACGGGTGCGCGCCGTGCTCCAGCACGATACGCGACTCGACCTCGTCTTCCAGGGCCAGGCCGGCGAGCTCGTCGGGGTCGATCGGGCTGATGAAGTCCGGGAAGGCCTGGCGTACCAGCAGCGGCTTCTTCTGCCAGTAGTCGCGCATGAATTCGCGGGCCGAGATGCCGCCGAGCAGCTGCAGTGGAGTATCAGGATTCATGTTCAACCTATTGAAAAAACGTAATTTTCGTACGGGAATAAAAACGCCCGGCCAGGCCGGGCGTTGTACGCGACGCTCAGCTTAGATGCGTTTGGCCTGGGCCGCCGCGTTACCGATGTAGGTAGCGGGGGTCAGCTGCTTGAGCTCGGCCTTGGCTTCGGCTGGCATGTCCAGGCCGTCGATGAAGGTCAGCAGCGCTTCTGGGGTGATGCCCTTGCCACGGGTCAGCTCTTTGAGCTTCTCGTAGGGGTTTTCGATGTTGAAGCGGCGCATCACGGTCTGGATCGGCTCGGCCAGCACTTCCCAGCAGGCGTCCAGATCGGCGGCGATGCGAGCTTCGTTGACTTCCAGCTTGCCGATGCCTTTCAGGCTGGCCTCGAAGGCGATCACGCTGTGGGCAAAGCCCACGCCCAGGTTGCGCAGCACGGTGGAGTCGGTCAGGTCACGCTGCCAGCGCGAGATCGGCAGCTTGCTGGCCAGGTGCTGGAACAGCGCGTTGGCGATACCCAGGTTGCCTTCGGAGTTTTCGAAGTCGATCGGGTTGACCTTGTGCGGCATGGTCGACGAACCGATTTCGCCGGCAACGGTCTTCTGCTTGAAGTAACCCAGGGAAATGTAGCCCCACACATCACGGTCGAAGTCGATCAGGATGGTGTTGAAGCGGGCGATGGCGTCGAACAGCTCGGCGATGTAGTCGTGCGGCTCGATCTGGGTGGTGTACGGGTTGAACTGCAGGCCCAGTTCGTCTTCGATGAAGGCGCGGGCGTTCTCTTCCCAGTCGATCTGCGAGTAGGCCGACAGGTGGGCGTTGTAGTTGCCCACGGCGCCGTTGATCTTGCCCAGCAGCGGCACGGCGGCAACCTGGGCGATCTGGCGCTCCAGGCGGTACACGACGTTGGCCAGTTCTTTACCCAAGGTGGTCGGCGAAGCCGGCTGACCATGGGTACGCGACAGCATTGGCACTTCGGCGTGGGCGTGGGCCAGGGCGCGGATGGCGTCGGCGACCTGGCGCATCAGCGGCAACAGCACTTCGTCACGGCCAGCGCGCAGCATCAGGGCGTGGGACAGGTTGTTGATGTCCTCGCTGGTGCAGGCGAAGTGGATGAACTCGCTGACCTTGGCCAGCTCAGGCAGCTTGGCGGCCTGCTCCTTGAGGAGGTATTCAATGGCCTTGACGTCGTGGTTGGTGGTGCGCTCGATTTCCTTGACGCGCTCGGCGTGCTCCAGCTTGAAATCGTTGGCCAGGCTGTCCAGCAGGGCGTTGGCTTCGGCGGAGAACGCCGGCACTTCGCCGATTTGCGGGTGGGCGGCCAGACGCTGCAGCCAGCGCACTTCGACCAGGGCGCGGAAACGGATCAGGCCGAATTCGCTGAAAATGGGGCGCAAGGCCTGGGTTTTGCCGGCATAACGGCCGTCTACAGGGGAAACCGCAGTGAGCGAAGAAAGCTGCATGGGGTGTTCTCGGACAGTCAGGCTTTTGGAAGGGCGCATATCATACATGAAAATTGCGCCTGGGTCGGGTGGCTGACCAAAGGTCGGCCCAATTTGGATCTGGTGGCAGCCCCTGTGGGAGCAGGCGTGCCCGTGAACACCGGCGTAGCCGGTGCCATACACCGCGTCGCCTGCTTCGCGGGCACGCCCGCTCCCACAAAGGGCAGCCCAGCCCGTCAGGTGGGGCTGCGCATCATGTCGTACAGTTCGTTCAGCAACTTGCGCCGGCTAAACACCAGCTGCCAGCGGTGCCCGCCCAGCTGCCGCCACAGTCGCGCGGCGCGGATGCCGGCCAGCAGCAAGGCGCGGATCTTCGAGGCGTTGTTGGGCTGCTGCAGGAAGCGCATGTCGCCGTGCACCTGAATGCGCTGGCGCAAGGTGCTCAGGGTGTCTTGATACAAGGCTCCACTGGAAGCGATGACGTTTTCGTGAACCAGGCCGAAATGCTCGGCCTGCGACTGGATTTGCGGCAGTCGGTTGCCGATGGTGTCCAGCAGGTCACCACGCTTGTTCAGCTGGCGTTCCAGGCCCAGCATCGACAGGGCGTAGCGCAGTGGCTCGCGCTGCAGGCTGTTGGGGTCGCGCTCGAGGGCGCCGATCAGCGCTCGGTAGCCGTCGCGCAGGTTCAGGTCGTCACCGCCGAACACCTCCAGGGTGTCCTTGGGGTCACGCACCAGCAGGCTGCCCAGCATGCAGCCGATATTGGCTTCACTGGCCTGGCCGGTGCGGGCGATGCGGTCGACAAGCACGGCGGCCTGGAACACACCGCCCAATGCGATCAGCTGCTCCTGCAGGTTGCTCATGCGCGCGGGCTCCACGGCTCGGCAGCCTCGATCACGCCACCGCCCAGGCACACTTCGCCGTCATAGAACACCACTGACTGGCCCGGCGTTACGGCGCGCTGAGGCTCGTCGAACACGGCGCGGTAGCCGCTGGCGGTGCGTTCCAGGGTGCATCGCTGGTCGCTCTGGCGGTAGCGCACCTTGGCAGTCAGCTGGCGTGGGCTGCCGAGGTCGACCGGGTTGACCCAGAAAATGTCCGAGGCCAGCAGGGCGCGGGAGAACAGCCATGGGTGCTCGTTGCCCTGGCCGACCACCAGCACGTTGCGGGCCAGGTCCTTGTGCAGCACGTACCACGGCTCGTCACTGGCATCTTTCAGGCCGCCAATGCCCAGGCCCTGGCGCTGGCCGATGGTGTGGTACATCAGGCCATGGTGGCGGCCGATCACTTCACCTTCGGTGGTTTCAATGTCGCCCGGCTGGGCCGGCAGGTACTGCTTGAGGAAGTCGCTGAAGCGGCGCTCGCCAATGAAGCAGATGCCGGTGGAATCTTTCTTCTTGGCGGTGGCCAGGCCGTGCTTTTCGGCGATGGCGCGTACTTCGGGCTTTTCCAGTTCGCCGACCGGGAACAGCGTGCGGGCGATTTCCTGGCCGCCGACGGCGTGCAGGAAGTAGCTCTGGTCCTTGTTCGGGTCCAGGCCCTTGAGCAGTTCGGTGAGCGCGCCAGTATCGCGGCGGCGCACATAGTGGCCGGTGGCGATCAGGTCGGCACCCAGCGACAGGGCGTAGTCGAGGAACGCCTTGAACTTGATTTCGCGGTTGCAGAGGATGTCGGGGTTGGGGGTGCGGCCAGCCTTGTATTCCTCAAGGAAGTGCTCGAACACGTTGTCCCAGTATTCGGCGGCGAAGTTGGCGGTGTGCAGCTTGATGCCGATACGGTCGCACACGGCCTGGGCGTCGGCCAGGTCTTCACGGGCGGTGCAGTATTCGGTGCCGTCGTCCTCTTCCCAGTTCTTCATGAACAGCCCTTCCACCTGGTAGCCCTGCTCGATGAGCAGAAGGGCTGAGACGGAAGAGTCCACGCCGCCGGACATGCCGACGATGACGCGGGTCTTGGCGGGGTCTTTAAGTGCTGGGCTGGTCATGGGTACCGGTGTGTATCAAGGGGGAAAAACGCCGATTCTATCAAAACCGCGGCGCTGCGTCAGTCGCGTAGCAGGTCGAGGCTGTGCAGCGGGCCTTTGAGGTAGTCATCCAGGCAGCGCGGCACCAGCTCGCTGCGCCAGCGAGTGGGGTCGGCCAGCAGTTCGTCGCGGGTCAGCCACACGGCGCGGACGATGTCGCTGTCCAGTGCCAGGTCGGCGTGATGGCGCACGGGGCGGGCGGCGAAGCAGATGCGCTGGTAGGTCACGCCGTTGCTGGGGGCGGTGTACAGGTAGATGCCGACCACGCCGGTCAGCTCGACTTCCCAGGCGGTTTCCTCCAGGGTTTCGCGCAGGGCGGCCTGGGGCAGGGTCTCGTTGGGCTCGAGGTGGCCGGCCGGCTGGTTGAAGACGTGCTGGTTGGCTTTGAACTCCTCGACGAAGAGGAACTTGCCTTCGTGCTCGACGATGGTCGCTACGGTGATGTGGGGTTGCCAGGTCATGAGCATCTCCTCAACGGTCTGCAGGGCCCTGTAGAAGCGGGTTAACCCGCGAATGGGTCAGTGGTTTCACCACCGTATTCGCGGGTAAACCCGCTCCTACAGGGACCGCGCTTGTTTTCCAGAAAGCACAAACCCCGGTGCGTGGCCGGGGTTTGTGCTGTTACTTCAAGCGAACCTTACAGGGCAGCGATGGCGCTGTTCAGGGTCTGGCTTGGGCGCATCACCTTGGCGGTCAGCTCGGCATCCGGGGCGTAGTAGCCGCCGATGTCGGCTGGCTTGCCCTGAACGGCGTTGAGCTCGGCGACGATGGTCGCTTCGTTCTCGGCCAGGGTTTTTGCCAGTGGTGCGAAGCGTGCCTGCAGGGCAGCGTCGTCCGTCTGAGCGGCCAGGGCCTCGGCCCAGTACAGGGTCAGGTAGAAGTGGCTGCCGCGGTTGTCGATACCGCCGACTTTGCGCGACGGCGACTTGTTGGTGTCGAGGAACTTGCCGGTAGCCTGGTCCAGGGTGTTGGCCAGAACCTTGGCGCGCGGGTTGTCGTAGGTGTTGCCCAGGTGCTCCAGGGAAGCGGCCAGGGCCAGGAATTCACCCAGCGAGTCCCAACGCAGGAAGTTCTCTTCAACCAGCTGCTGCACGTGCTTCGGAGCCGAACCGCCGGCGCCGGTTTCGAACAGGCCACCGCCGCTCATCAGCGGTACGATCGACAGCATCTTGGCGCTGGTGCCCAGCTCCATGATCGGGAACAGGTCGGTCAGGTAGTCACGCAGCACGTTGCCGGTCACCGAGATGGTGTCCTTGCCTTCGCGGATGCGGGCCAGGGAGAACTTGATGGCGTCGACCGGTGCCAGGATGCGGATGTCCAGGCCGGTGGTGTCGTGATCTTTCAGGTACTTCTGCACCTTCTCGATCATGACGCCGTCGTGGGCGCGAGCCGGGTCCAGCCAGAACACCGCCGGGGTGTTGCTCAGGCGTGCACGGTTGACGGCCAGCTTGACCCAGTCCTGGATCGGCGCGTCTTTGGTCTGACACATACGGAAGATGTCACCGGCTTCGACGTTCTGCTCCAGCACCACGTTGCCCTTGCCATCGACTACACGAACCACGCCGTCAGCCTTGACCTGGAAGGTCTTGTCGTGGGAGCCATACTCTTCGGCCTTTTGCGCCATCAGGCCAACGTTCGGCACGCTGCCCATGGTGGTCGGGTCGAAGGCACCGTTGACCTTGCAGTCTTCGATGGTGGCCTGGTAGATGCCGGCGTAGCAGCGGTCCGGGATCACGGCCTTGGCGTCTTGCAGTTCGCCTGCGGTGTTCCACATCTTGCCCGAGTCACGGATCATGGCCGGCATCGAGGCGTCGACGATCACGTCGCTCGGCACGTGCAGGTTGGTGATGCCTTTGTCGGAGTTGACCATGGCCAGGGCCGGGCGCTCGGCGTACAGGGCCTGGATGTCGGCTTCGATCTCGGCCTGCTTGTCAGCTGGCAGGTCCTTGATGCGGGCGTACAGGTCGCCGATACCGTTGTTGGCGTTGAAGCCTACTTCGGCCAGGGCAGCGGCGTGCTTGGTCAGCACGTCGTTGTAGAACTCTTCGACGATGACGCCGAACATGATCGGGTCGGAGACCTTCATCATGGTGGCTTTCAGGTGCACCGACAGCAGCACGCCGGCGGCCTTGGCATCGGCGATCTGCTCGGCGATGAAGGCTTTCAGGGCCTTGCGGCTCAGGGTGGCGCAGTCGATGACTTCAGCGGCTTTGACGGCGGTTTTTTCTTTCAGCACGGTGGTGCTGCCGTCTTTGGCGACCAGCTCGATGCGCAGGCTGTCGTCAGCTTCGATCAGCGCGGCCTTTTCGCTGCCGTAGAAGTCGCCTTGAGTCATGTGGGCAACGTGCGACTTGGAGTCGGCGGCCCAGGCACCCATCTTGTGTGGGTGCTTGCGGGCGTAGTTCTTGACCGACAGCGGCGCGCGGCGGTCGGAGTTGCCTTCGCGCAGCACCGGGTTCACGGCGGAACCCTTGATGCGGTCGTAGCGGGCACGGGATTCTTTTTCTTCCGCGGTGGCCGGCTCGTCGGCGTAGTCAGGGATGTTGAAGCCCTTGCCTTGCAGTTCCTTGATCGCGGCTTTGAGCTGCGGTACCGAGGCGCTGATGTTCGGCAGCTTGATGATGTTGGCTTCAGGGGTGGTAGCCAGCTGGCCCAGTTCCGCCAGATGATCGCCTACTTGCTTCTCTGCGCCCAGTTGCTCCGGGAAGGCGGCAAGGATACGGCCAGCCAGGGAGATGTCGCGAGTTTCGACAGCGATGTCAGCCGAAGCGGTGAACGCTTCGATGATCGGCAGCAGCGAGTAAGTGGCGAGGGCGGGGGCTTCGTCGGTGAAGGTATAGATGATCTTGGAACGGGTGGGCATGCGGGTTAACTCTCTGTGTGCTGAGCGTGCTCGAGTCTCGTGGTGCGCAGGGTAGGCGCATCGCCCTGGCAGCGCCATGAGCGGAAAGTCGAGAGGCTGCGAGCGGTGATGGTGGATGCATCAGTCGAGCGTCAAGTGCTGAGCTGCGGTAACAACCCAGGCTTTATGGCCATTCATGGCCTAGGGCGGTCCGCATTTTCCTGGGATTCGCCCCGATGACCCTTCGGTCGCGGCGGAGTATACCAAACCATTCGGGCTAATCAGCAAGGCCAAGTGATATCGGCCCATTTATAAGACCAAAGACTAAGCGGCAATGCGGCGGGTTGTCGCATGCCTTGCAGGTCGGCAGATGTGGTTTAGGCTCAGTGGATCGCACGATGTCCAAACCACACCCGACAGCGGAGTAGTGCAAGCATGGGATACCAGAAAATCAAGGTTCCGACCGACGGCACCAAAATTACCGTCAATGCAGACCATTCGCTTAACGTGCCTGATCATCCGATCATTCCTTACATTGAAGGCGACGGGATCGGCGTCGATGTCTCGCCGGTGATGATCAAGGTGGTCGATGCCGCCGTGCAGAAGGCCTACGGCGGCAAGCGCAAGATTGCCTGGATGGAGGTGTACGCTGGCGAGAAAGCCACCCAGGTGTATGACCAGGATACCTGGCTGCCACAGGAAACCCTCGATGCCGTGCGGGATTACGTGGTATCGATCAAGGGACCGCTGACCACCCCGGTCGGTGGCGGCATCCGCTCGCTCAACGTGGCCCTGCGCCAACAACTGGACCTGTATGTATGCCTGCGGCCGGTGCTGTGGTTCCAGGGTGTACCGAGCCCGGTGAAAAAGCCGGGCGACGTCGACATGGTGATCTTCCGCGAGAACTCCGAAGACATCTATGCCGGCATCGAGTGGAAGGCCGGGTCGCCCGAGGCGAACAAGGTGATCAAGTTTCTCAAGGAGGAAATGGGGGTCACCAAGATCCGCTTCGACCAGGACTGCGGCATTGGTGTCAAGCCGGTGTCTAAGGAGGGTACCAAGCGTCTGGTGCGCAAGGCCCTGCAATACGTGGTGGATAACGACCGCGAATCGCTGACCCTGGTGCACAAGGGCAACATCATGAAGTTCACCGAGGGGGCCTTCAAGGACTGGGGGTACGAGGTGGCGCGTGACGAGTTCGGCGCTGAATTGCTCGATGGTGGCCCGTGGATGAAATTCAAGAACCCCAAGACCGGTCGCGAGGTCATCGTCAAGGACGCCATTGCCGACGCCATGCTGCAGCAGATCCTGCTACGCCCGGCCGAGTACGACGTGATCGCCACCCTCAACCTCAACGGTGACTACCTGTCCGATGCCCTGGCGGCGGAGGTGGGCGGTATCGGCATTGCCCCGGGCGCCAACCTGTCCGACACCGTGGCCATGTTCGAGGCCACTCACGGCACGGCGCCCAAGTATGCCGGGCAGGACAAGGTCAACCCGGGGTCGGTGATCCTCTCGGCAGAGATGATGCTGCGCCACATGGGGTGGACCGAGGCCGCCGACCTGATCATCAAAGGCACCAATGGTGCCATTGCGGCCAAGACCGTGACCTACGATTTCGAGCGGTTGATGGAAGGCGCCAAGCTGGTAAGCAGCTCAGGCTTTGGCGATGAAATGATCAAACACATGTAAGGCAACAGAAAACCGGCCGCCTCCTGTAAAGAAGCGGCCGGTTTTTTCGTCTATCGGCACAGCGCAGGCAGTCAGGCTTTTGCAGTTTCGCTTTGCGGCTCACCCAGGGGTCTGGCAGCCTCTGCCGCGGCGGCCGCAGCATCTTTGATTTCAACGGCGTGCAAGCCTTTGGGGCCCTGGACGATGTCGAATACCACGGCCTGGCCAGCCTTCAGGGTCTTGTATCCGTCCATTCGGATGGCGGAATAATGGGCGAACAGGTCATCGGATTTACCTTCCTCATTGATGAATCCATAGCCCTTGGCATTGTTGAACCACTTGACTTTACCGCTTGCCATCCCTATGTCCCTCTGCAAAGGACTCCATCACTGGAGTATCATCCACTTCATCCGCATACGAACCTTGCGAAAAATCTGGTTGACTGCGCGGATCTTTATCGACCACGGTGGGTTCTTATTGGTTGTAACACCGTTTTGCCGATAGTCAAGGTCACGCGGCGCCTGCGCCGGCGGTGGCCTGTGCAGTCAACCCGCAACCTTAACCTGACGCTCATGATGAAATTCTTTCCATGCATGCACCTAGTGAGATTCGACTAACATTCAATCAGGATCGCCCGCAATCGAATGAGGACGACGGCTCAGGTCTTGCAGTTCAGGAAGCCAAGCCGATCCTGCAGGCGCCACCGATGTACAAGGTGGTTTTGTTCAACGATGACTACACACCAATGGATTTCGTCGTCGAAGTGCTCGAGACGTTCTTCAGTCTGAACCGCGAGCTGGCGACCAAGATCATGCTGACCGTCCATACCGAGGGGCGGGCAGTGTGCGGATTGTTTACCCGTGACATCGCCGAAACAAAGGCCATGCAGGTCAACCAATACGCCAGGGAAAGCCAGCATCCGCTACTCTGTGAAATCGAGAAGGACGGTTAATCGCCGACCACTTGGGTATGAGGTGAAGCTATGTTAAACCGCGAGCTCGAAGTCACCCTCAATCTTGCCTTCAAGGAGGCTCGTTCGAAGCGTCATGAGTTCATGACCGTCGAGCATCTGCTGCTGGCACTCCTTGACAATGAGGCTGCCGCGACCGTTCTGCGCGCCTGTGGCGCCAATCTCGACAAGCTCAAGCATGACCTGCAAGAGTTCATCGACTCCACCACGCCGTTGATCCCTGTCAACGACGAAGACCGTGAAACCCAGCCAACCCTGGGCTTCCAGCGCGTGCTGCAGCGTGCCGTGTTCCACGTGCAGAGCTCTGGCAAGCGCGAAGTGACCGGCGCCAACGTGCTGGTGGCGATCTTCAGCGAACAGGAAAGCCAGGCCGTGTTCCTGCTCAAGCAGCAGAGCGTGGCCCGTATCGACGTGGTCAACTACATCGCCCATGGCATCTCCAAGGTGCCAGGGCATGGTGCGCAGTCTGAAAGCGAGCAGGACATGCAGGACGAAGAGGGCGGCGAAACCTCCTCTTCGAGTAACCCGCTGGACGCCTACGCCAGCAACTTGAACGAGCTGGCCCGTGCCGGCCGTATCGACCCGCTGGTAGGTCGTGAGCAGGAAGTGGAACGCGTGGCGCAAATCCTGGCCCGTCGGCGCAAGAACAACCCGCTGCTGGTGGGTGAGGCTGGCGTGGGCAAGACGGCCATCGCCGAAGGCCTGGCCAAGCGCATCGTCGATGGTCAGGTGCCTGACCTGCTGGCACAGAGCGTGGTGTACTCCCTCGATCTGGGCGCCTTGCTGGCCGGTACCAAATACCGTGGTGACTTCGAGAAGCGCTTCAAGGCGCTGCTCGGTGAGCTGCGCAAGCGTCCGCAGGCCATCCTGTTCATCGACGAAATTCACACCATCATCGGCGCCGGTGCGGCGTCGGGCGGGGTGATGGATGCCTCCAACCTGCTCAAGCCGCTGCTGTCGTCGGGTGAAATCCGCTGCATCGGTTCGACCACGTTCCAGGAGTTTCGCGGCATCTTCGAGAAGGACCGTGCCCTGGCGCGGCGCTTCCAGAAGGTGGATGTCAGCGAGCCATCGGTCGAAGACACCGTGGGCATTCTGCGCGGCCTGAAAGGGCGTTTCGAAAGCCACCACAACATCGAGTACAGCGACGAAGCCCTGCGCGCCGCCGCCGAACTGGCTTCGCGCTACATCAACGACCGGCACATGCCTGACAAGGCCATTGATGTGATCGACGAGGCTGGGGCCTACCAGCGCCTGCAGCCAGAGGCCAATCGCGTCAAGCGCATTGATGTGCCGCAAGTGGAGGACATCGTCGCCAAGATTGCGCGAATTCCGCCGAAGCACGTCACCAGTTCCGACAAGGAGCTGCTGCGTAACCTTGAGCGCGACCTGAAACTGACCGTGTTTGGCCAGGACCAGGCAATCGACTCGCTGGCCACCGCGATCAAGCTGTCCCGTGCCGGCCTCAAGTCGCCAGACAAGCCGGTGGGTTCGTTCCTGTTCGCCGGCCCTACCGGCGTCGGCAAGACCGAAGCGGCGCGGCAACTGGCCAAGGCGCTGGGTGTGGAGTTGGTGCGTTTCGACATGTCTGAGTACATGGAGCGTCACACCGTGTCGCGTTTGATTGGTGCGCCGCCGGGTTATGTTGGTTTTGACCAGGGTGGCTTGTTGACCGAGGCGATCACCAAGCAGCCGCACTGCGTATTGTTGCTCGATGAAATCGAGAAGGCCCACCCGGAAGTCTTCAATCTGCTGCTGCAGGTGATGGACCACGGTACCTTGACCGACAACAACGGGCGCAAGGCCGACTTCCGTAACGTGATCCTGATCATGACCACCAACGCCGGTGCAGAAACCGCGGCGCGGGCGTCGATCGGCTTCACTCATCAGGACCACGCGTCCGATGCCATGGAGGTGATCCGCAAGAGCTTCACGCCAGAGTTCCGCAACCGTCTGGATACCATCATCCAGTTTGGCCGCCTGAGCACGGAGACGATCAAAAGCATCGTCGACAAGTTCCTTATCGAATTGCAGGCGCAACTGGAAGACAAACGTGTGCTGCTGGAAGTCAGCGATGAAGCGCGCGGTTGGCTGGCGGTTTCGGGCTATGACGTGCAGATGGGCGCGCGGCCAATGGCGCGGCTGATCCAGGACAAGATCAAGCGGCCGCTGGCCGAGGAGATCCTGTTTGGCGAGCTGGCCGAGCATGGTGGCGTGGTGCATGTCGACCTGCGCGATGGCGAACTGGTGTTCGACTTCGAAACCACCGCTGAGGTCGCGTGATGTGCAGGGGCTGCCTTGCAGCCCCTGCAGTTTCAAAAGGCACAAAAAAGCCCGGCACCTGGCCGGGCTTTTTCATGGCTTGAGTTTAGCGCGCACGGTAGGTGATGCGGCCCTTGCTCAGGTCGTACGGCGTCAGCTCGACGCGGACCTTGTCGCCAGTGAGAATACGGATGTAGTTCTTGCGCATCTTTCCGGAGATGTGCGCGGTTACGACGTGCCCGTTTTCCAACTCCACGCGGAACATGGTGTTGGGCAGGGTGTCGACGACAGTACCTTCCATTTCGAAGCTGTCTTCTTTCGACATGCAGTTGAGCCCTCGGATCCAGTGTTAGCCCGACGCATATCCGCACCGGGCAAAAAAGTGGCGTGGATTATGCCGGAAAACTGCGTGTCAAGCCAATGCTTTCAGTTGAGGGTGACCCAGCGCTGGTTTATCAGCAGCTCGATAGGTCGGTACTGCGTCTTGTAGTTCATCTTCTTGCAGTTCTTGATCCAGTAGCCCAGGTAAACCGCCTCCAGGTTCTGGCGCAGCGCTTCGGTGATCTGCCAGAGAATGGCGAAACGGCCGAGGCTGCGGCGCTCCTCGTCCGGCTCGTAGAAGGTGTACACCGCTGACAGGCCATTGGGCAGCAGGTCGCACACTGCCACCGCCATCAACCGGCCTTCCAGGCGAAATTCGTAGAACCAGCAGAACGGCAGGTCGCGTACCAGGAAGGTGGAAAACTGATCGCGGCTGGGCGGGTACATGTCGCCATCGGCGTGGCGCGTTTCGATATAGCGCCGGTACAGCTCGAAGTACTCTTCCTTGAACGCCGGGCGCGCTGCGGTTACGGTCAGGTCGGCGTTACGTTTGAGTATGCGACGCTGCTGGCGGTTGGGGATGAAGCGCGCCGCCGGGATGCGCGCCGGCACGCAGGCGTTGCAGTTCTGGCAGTGTGGGCGGTACAGGTGGTCGCCACTGCGGCGAAAGCCCATTTCCGACAAATCGGCGTACACGTGCACGTCCATCGGCTGGCTGGGGTCGAGGAACAGCGTGGTCGCCTGCTCCTCCGGCAGGTAGCTGCAGGAGTGGGGCTGAGTGGCATAGAACTTCAACCGCGCCAACTCTGTCATGATCAACCCCTTCGGTGAGACTTTGTTTTAAGTGTAAGCCAGCTACGGGAACTCGCCTAGGCAACCCATGAAGCACTGTTGGGTTGGTCAAGGTGGCGTGCCAGGTAGCTGGCGAACTCGGCACGGCTGATGGCGTGGGCGCCCAGGCTGTGCAGGTGGTTGGTCGGCATCTGGCAGTCGATAAGCACGAAGCCGGCGTCTCGCAGGTGGTTGACCAAGGTCACGAAGCCGACCTTGGAGGCGTTGTCGGCGCGGCTGAACATCGATTCGCCAAAGAACAGCTGGCCCATGGCGAGGCCGTACAGGCCCCCGACCAGTTCGCCGTCCTGGCGAACTTCGACCGAATGGGCGATGCCGCGGCGGTGCAGCTCGCAGTAGGCGTTGCGCATGGTGTCGGTGATCCAGGTGCCGTTAGCGTAGTCGCGAGGCGCGGCGCAGGCGGCGATCACGGCCGGGAAGTCGGTGTCGAAGCTGACCTGGTAGCGGCCTTGGCGCATCAGCTTGGCCAGCGAGCGTGACACATGCAACTGGTCGGGCAACAACACCGTGCGCGGGTCGGGTGACCACCACAGGATCGGTTGGCCGTCCTGGTACCACGGGAAGCAGCCATGGCGATACGCCTGCACCAGGCGCTCGGGGCTCAGGTCACCGCCGGCGGCCAGTAGGCCGTTGGGGTCGTGCAGCGCCTTTTCCAGGGGCGGGAAGGTCAGCGAGTCGCGGGTCAGCCAGGTGAGCATGGTCTATCGTGCGGTGGGGGAGGGGAGAGGGCAGCATGGCTTGGGTCAAAAGCGGGGTCAATCTCTTTGGGTGCCTCAAAGCCAGCGGCGTAACCTGCACAAGCTACCCCCTACAGGGAGGTGAGGCCGTTTTGCGGCAATTCAGGGCAATTTCCTACACATTCATCAAACCGCAGGCACCATCCGCTACATTTGCTGTCACACCTGTGCAAAAACACAGCATAAGCCTTTGTCACAAAAGAAAATGCATGCTCAAATTGCAGCTATATGAATTCGCCCCCGGCCAAACCCCCATACGGCGTGCCGCCATGGCGGCTGGCGGGCAGTAATGTTAAAAGTAGTGGTTCGTTGGTCGCGCAGCGGCCGATCACTATTGGACGCGCACCACGCGCAGGAATAGACGCGTTTTGAAGAAATCCACCGCAACTCCAGCTCCATTGCCTGTGCCACTGTGGCGGCAGCAGCTGCATTATCGCCTCAAGGAAGGTGCGTTGATCGCTGTCGGCGCGCTGTGCCTGTACCTGTGGATGGCGCTGCTGACCTACGATACGTCGGACCCGGGCTTCAGCCACACCAGCAACGTCGACCAGGTGCAGAATGCGGCCGGGCGTGCCGGTGCCTACTTCGCCGACATCCTGTTCATGGTGCTGGGTTACTTCGCCTATATTTTCCCGCTGCTGCTGGCGGTCAAGACCTGGCAGATTTTCCGCGAACGCCACCAGCCGTGGGATTGGAGCGGCTGGCTGTTCTCCTGGCGGCTGATTGGCCTGGTGTTCCTGGTGCTGTCGGGGGCAGCGCTGGCGCATATCCACTTCCACCCGCCCGCCAGCCTGCCGTTCTCCGCCGGTGGTGCACTGGGCGAAAGCCTGGGCGACCTGGCGCGCAACCTGCTGAACGTGCAGGGCAGCACGCTGATGTTCATTGCCCTGTTCCTGTTCGGCCTGACCGTCTTCACCGACCTGTCGTGGTTCAAGGTGATGGACCTGACCGGCAAGATCACCCTCGACCTGTTCGAACTGGTGCAAGGGGCTGCCACCCGCTGGTGGGAAGCGCGCAACGAGCGCAAGCGCCTTGAGGCACAGCTGCGCGAGGACGAACCGGTGTTCAAGGCCGCGCCGATGGCTGCCGAGAAGCGCGAGCCGGCCAAACCGTCACTGCGCGAGCGCATCCTCAAGCGTGAAGAGCCACCCGCTCAGCCGGTCGAGCCACGTGAGCCAACCCTTGCACGCGAACCGATTGTGCCGCCACGTGAAACGGCGCCTGAGGCATTGGCGCCGCGTGAAACCGTGGTGCCCCGCCAGCAGCACGCAGCGCCCACCATTGTGCCGCCGTCAGCCGCCAAGGCGCCGGAGCCGAGCAAGCGGGCGATGAAGGAAAAGCAGGCGCCGCTGTTCGTCGACAGCGCCGTGGAAGGCACTTTGCCCTCGATTTCCATCCTCGACCCGGCCGAACAGAAAAAGATCGAGTATTCGCCAGAGTCCCTGGCCGGCGTCGGTCAGCTGCTGGAAATCAAGCTCAAGGAATTCGGTGTGGAAGTGGCGGTGGACTCGATCCACCCCGGCCCGGTAATTACCCGTTACGAAATCCAGCCGGCCGCCGGCGTGAAGGTCAGCCGCATCGCCAACCTGGCCAAGGACCTGGCGCGTTCGCTGGCCGTGACCAGTGTGCGAGTGGTCGAGGTCATCCCTGGCAAGACCACGGTAGGTATCGAGATACCCAACGAAAACCGCCAGATGGTGCGCTTCTCCGAAGTGCTGGCCACGCCGCAGTACGACGAGCAGAAATCGCCCGTCACGCTGGCGCTGGGCCACGACATTGGCGGCAAGCCGGTGATCACTGACCTGGCCAAGATGCCGCACCTGTTGGTGGCCGGTACTACCGGCTCCGGTAAGTCGGTGGGTGTGAACGCGATGATTTTGTCGATCCTGTTCAAGTCCAGCCCGGAAGACGCGCGGCTGATCATGATCGACCCGAAAATGCTTGAACTGTCGATCTACGAAGGCATCCCGCACTTACTGTGCCCGGTGGTCACCGACATGAAGGACGCCGCCAACGCCCTGCGCTGGAGCGTGGCCGAAATGGAGCGGCGCTACAAACTGATGGCGGCCATGGGCGTGCGTAACCTGGCCGGTTTCAACCGCAAGATCAAGGACGCCCAGGAAGCTGGCGAAATCATCCATGACCCGCTGTATCGCCGTGAGAGCATGGACGATGAGCCACCTGCGCTGAAAACCTTGCCGACCATCGTGGTGGTGGTGGACGAATTCGCCGACATGATGATGATCGTCGGCAAGAAGGTCGAAGAGCTGATCGCCCGTATCGCGCAGAAGGCACGGGCGGCCGGTATTCACCTGATCCTCGCGACCCAGCGCCCGTCGGTCGACGTGATCACCGGCCTGATCAAGGCCAACATCCCGACCCGTATGGCGTTCCAGGTGTCGAGCAAGATCGACTCGCGTACCATCATCGACCAGGGCGGTGCCGAACAGCTGCTGGGCCATGGCGACATGCTGTACATGCCGCCGGGCACCAGCCTGCCGATCCGGGTGCACGGCGCATTCGTGTCCGACGACGAAGTGCACCGCACGGTCGAGGCGTGGAAGCTGCGTGGCGCCCCGGACTACAACGACGACATCCTCAACGGCGTCGAAGAAGCCGGTAGCGGCTTTGATGGCGGCGGCGGTGGCGAGGGTGACGATGCCGAAACCGACGCCCTGTATGATGAAGCGGTGCAATTCGTGCTTGAGAGCCGTCGCGCCTCCATTTCTGCCGTGCAACGCAAGCTGAAGATCGGCTACAACCGTGCCGCGCGCATGATCGAGTCGATGGAGATGGCCGGCGTTGTCACCCCGATGAACAGCAACGGCTCGCGGGAAGTGATAGCCCCGGGCGGCCCGCGCGACTGATGAACACCCTGCCGGGCGCCAACGGTGGCGCCCGGCCTTTTCAACGCTCAATGAGGATTCCCATGCGCGCGATTCGCATGCTGTTGGTTTCTGCCCTTACCCTGGGCTCGGTTACTGCTTATGCCGGTGAGCAAGACGTACAACGCCTGACCCAGTTGTTGGAAAAGTCGCAGACCATCGAGGCCAACTTCTCCCAGCTGACCCTGGGCGCCGATGGCACCAGCCTGCAGGAAACCTCGGGCAAGATGACGGTCAAGCGCCCGGGCCTGTTCTACTGGCACACCGATGCACCGCAGGAGCAGGTGGTGGTGTCGGACGGCAAGAACGTCACCCTGTGGGACCCGGACCTGGAACAGGCCACCATCAAGAAGCTCGACGTGCGCCTGAACCAGACCCCGGCGCTGCTGCTGTCGGGGGATGTGTCGAAGATCAGCCAGAGCTTCGACATCGCCTCGAAGGAGCAGGGTGAGGTGATGGACTTCACCCTCAAGCCAAAGACCAAGGACACCCTGTTCGACTCGCTGCGCGTGTCGTTCCGCAAAGGCCTGATCAATGACATGCAGCTGATCGACAGCGTCGGCCAGCGCACCAACATCCTGTTCAATGGCGTCAAGGCCAACCAGGCGGTGCCGGACAGCAAGTTCAAGTTCGACATCCCCAAAGGCGCGGACGTGATCAAGGAGTAACCAGAGCTCGCCATGGACCTGTTTCGAAGCGAACCCGTCGCCCAGCCCCTGGCCGCCCGTCTGCGCCCGTCCAGCCTGGATGAGTACGTCGGCCAGGAGCACCTGCTGGCGCGCGGTAAGCCGCTGCGCGAAGCGCTGGAACAAGGTGCGCTGCACTCGATGATCTTCTGGGGGCCGCCCGGGGTCGGCAAGACCACGCTGGCGCGGTTGCTGGCGCAGTTCTGCGATGCGCACTTCGAAACGGTGTCGGCGGTGCTGGCCGGGGTGAAAGAGATCCGCCAGGCGGTGGAGGTGGCCAAACAGCAGGCTGGCCAATATGGCCGTCGCACCATCCTGTTCGTTGACGAGGTGCACCGCTTCAACAAGTCGCAGCAGGACGCCTTTTTGCCCTATGTCGAGGACGGCACCCTGCTGTTCATCGGTGCCACCACCGAAAACCCGTCGTTCGAGCTGAACAACGCGCTGCTGTCGCGGGCGCGGGTGTATGTGCTCAAGAGCCTGGACGAAGCGGCCTTGCGCAAGCTGGTCAACCGTGCGCTGACGGAAGCGCGTGGCCTGGGCAAGCGCAACCTGCGGGTGGGCGACGACGCCTTCAAGATGCTGATGGCCGCTGCCGACGGCGATGGCCGGCGCATGCTCAACTTCCTCGAGAACGCCTCGGACCTGGCTGAAGACGGCAGCGAGATCGACGTCGAGATGCTACAGAGCCTGCTGGGTGACAGTCGCCGCCGCTTCGACAAGGGCGGCGAGGCGTTTTACGACCAGATATCCGCGCTGCACAAGTCGGTGCGCGGCTCCAACCCCGATGGCGCCCTGTACTGGTTTGCACGCATGCTCGACGGCGGCTGCGATCCGTTGTACATCGCCCGCCGCGTGGTGCGCATGGCCAGCGAGGACATCGGCAACGCCGACCCGCGTGCGCTTAGCCTGTGCCTGGCTGCCTGGGATGTGCAGGAGCGCCTTGGCAGCCCCGAGGGCGAGTTGGCGGTGGCACAGGCCATCACCTACCTGGCCTGTGCACCCAAGAGCAACGCGGTGTACGTGGGGTTCAAGACCGCCCTGCGCGAAGCGGCCGAGCATGGTTCGCTGGAGGTGCCGTTGCACCTGCGCAATGCCCCGACCAAGCTGATGAAACAGTTGGGCTATGGCGACGAGTACCGCTATGCCCACGATGAGCCTGACGCCTACGCCGCCGGTGAGGATTACTTCCCCGACGAGCTGGAACCGCGCCAGTACTATCAGCCGGTGCCCCGTGGCCTGGAACTGAAAATTGGCGAGAAGCTGCGCCATCTGGCCGACCTCGACCGCAACAGCCCCCGCCAGCGGAGAAAACCGTGATTGCACTCATCGCCGCAGTCAGCGCGGGTGGTATTGCCGGCACCTTGTTGCGCTTTGCTACCACCAACTGGGTAGCGGCCCACTGGCCACGGCACTTCTATGCCGGTACGCTGGCGGTCAACCTGGTTGGCTGTCTGCTGATCGGCTTGCTCTATGGCTTGTTCTTGCACAAGCCGCTGGCGCCGGTCGAACTGCGCGCCGGCCTGATTGTCGGCTTCCTCGGGGGCCTGACGACCTTTTCCTCCTTCTCGCTCGATACTGTGCGCCTGATGGAAAGCGGGCAAGTGCCCCTTGCCTTGGGCTATACCAGTATCAGCGTAGTGGGCGGGCTGCTCGCAACCTGGGCTGGCCTGTCCCTGACCCGATTCTGAACCAACACCTACACATAACGAGAGAACGATATGCTCGATTCCAAACTGTTACGCGGCCAACTTCAGGAAGTGGCGGATCGCCTGGCCTCCCGTGGCTTCAGCCTGGATGTCGCGCGCATCGAATCACTGGAAGAGCGCCGCAAGGCGGTGCAGACCCGCACCGAACAACTGCAGGCTGAGCGTAACGCCCGTTCCAAGTCCATCGGCCAGGCCAAGGCCAAGGGCGAAGACATCGCCCCGCTGATGGCGGACGTCGAGCGCATGGCCAACGAACTGGCTGCCGGCAAGGCTGAGCTGGACGCCATTCAGGCCGAGCTGGATGGCATCCTGCTGACCATCCCCAACCTGCCGGACGCCAGCGTGCCGGTCGGCGCCAGTGAAGACGACAACGTCGAAGTGCGCCGTTGGGGCACGCCGAAGGCGTTCGACTTCGAAATCAAGGACCATGTGGCCCTCGGTGAAATCAGCGGCGGCCTGGACTTCGAAGCAGCTGCCAAGCTGTCCGGCGCCCGTTTTGCTGTGCTGCGTGGTCCGGTTGCCCGTCTGCACCGCGCCCTGGCGCAGTTCATGATCAACCTGCACACCGGCGAACATGGCTACGAGGAACACTACACCCCGTACATGGTGCAGGCGCCGGCGCTGCAGGGCACTGGCCAGTTGCCGAAGTTCGAGGAAGACCTGTTCAAGATCACCCGCGAAGGTGAGGCAGACTTCTACCTGATCCCGACTGCCGAAGTGTCGCTGACCAACCTGGTGGCGGGTGAAATCCTCGACGCCAAGCAGCTGCCGCTGAAACTGGTTGCCCACACCCCTTGCTTCCGCAGCGAAGCCGGCGCTTCTGGCCGTGACACCCGCGGCATGATCCGCCAGCACCAGTTCGACAAAGTCGAGATGGTGCAGGTGGTAGAGCCGGCCAAGTCGATGGAAGCCCTGGAAGGCCTGACCGCCAACGCCGAGCGCGTGCTGCAGTTGCTGGAGCTGCCATACCGCGTGCTGGCCCTGTGCACTGGCGACATGGGCTTTGGTGCGGTGAAAACCTACGACCTGGAAGTGTGGGTGCCGAGCCAGGACAAGTACCGCGAAATCAGCTCGTGCTCCAACTGTGGTGACTTCCAGGCGCGCCGCATGCAGGCTCGCTGGCGCAACCCGGAAACCGGCAAGCCAGAGCTGGTGCACACGCTCAACGGCTCCGGTCTGGCCGTAGGCCGTACCCTGGTTGCTGTGCTGGAAAACTACCAGCAGGCCGACGGTTCGATCCTGGTGCCGGAAGTGCTGAAGCCTTACATGGGCGGCGTCGAGGTCATCCGCTAAATGGATTACCTGCCGCTGTTCCACAAGCTGCAGGGCGGCCGCGTGCTGGTCGTCGGTGGCGGTGAGATCGCCTTGCGCAAGGCACGCCTGCTGGCCGATGCCGGCGGTGTGCTGCGCGTGGTGGCGCCGGACGTCGACGGCCAGTTGGCGGCGTTGGCCCGGGAAGGTGGCGGTGAGGTGCTGGTGCGTGGCTATCAGGCAGCCGACCTGGTCGGTTGCCGGTTGGTGATCGCGGCGACCGACGACCCTGGGCTGAATGCCCAGGTGTCGGCTGATGCGCAGGCGCTTAGCGTGCCGGTCAATGTGGTGGATGCGCCGGCCCTGTGCACGGTGATCTTCCCGGCGATCGTAGACCGCTCGCCGCTGGTTATTGCTGTTTCCAGCGGCGGTGACGCCCCGGTACTGGCACGCCTGATTCGCGCCAAGCTCGAGGCATGGATCCCTTCGGCCTATGGTGAACTGGCCGGGCTGGCGGCACGCTTCCGGCACAAGGTCAAATCCCTGTACCCGGACGTCAACCAGCGTCGTGGCTTCTGGGAAACCGTGTTCCAGGGGCCGATCGCCGAGCGTCAGCTGGCCGGGCAGGGCGCGGAAGCCGAACGTCTGTTGCAGGCGATGGTAGACGGCGCACCGGTGCAGCAGGGCGGTGAGGTGTACTTGGTTGGTGCCGGCCCGGGTGATCCGGACTTGCTGACCTTCCGTGCCTTGCGCCTGATGCAGCAGGCCGACGTGGTGCTGTACGACCGCCTGGTCGCACCCGCCATCATCGATATGTGTCGCCGTGATGCCGAGCGTATCTATGTAGGCAAGCGCCGCGCTGATCATTCAGTGCCGCAGGACCAGATCAACCGCCTGTTGGTCGATCTGGCTCGGCAGGGTAAGCGGGTGCTGCGCCTGAAGGGTGGCGACCCGTTCATCTTCGGCCGGGGCGGCGAAGAGATCGAAGAGCTGGCCGAGCATGGCATTCCGTTCCAGGTGGTGCCGGGCATTACTGCTGCCAGCGGTTGCTCGGCGTATGGCGGCATTCCGCTGACTCACCGCGACTATGCCCAGTCGGTGCGCTTCGTCACCGGGCACCTCAAGGATGGCACCAGCAACCTGCCGTGGAATGACCTGGTGGCGCCGGCGCAGACCTTGGTGTTCTACATGGGGTTGGTGGGCTTGCCGACCATCTGTGCCGAGCTGATTCGCCACGGGCGTGCCGCGAGTACCCCGGCGGCGTTGGTGCAGCAGGGGACCACGCGTAATCAGCGCGTGTTCACCGGCACCTTGGCGGACTTGCCAGACCTGGTGGCCCAGCACGAGGTGCATGCGCCGACCCTGGTGATTGTGGGGGAGGTGGTGCAGTTGCGTGACAAGCTGGCCTGGTTCGAAGGTTCGCAGAACAGCTGAAATCGTGGGGGCCGCTTTGTGGCCCATCGCACATGCCCCAGGCATTGCAAGGCCCTTGTGTGTGGGCCTTGTGTCGCGATGGGCTGCAAAGCAGCCCCGGCTTTCTCAAGCCTGCCAAATCCCTTTGCCCACCAACCGCTCTCGATCATGCGGCAAGCCAAAGTCCTGCAAAGGCCCTTTAGGCACAATCCCGTTCGGGTTGATGGTCTTGTGGCTCATGTAATAGTGCTTCTGGATATGCTCCATGTTCACCGTGCCCGCCACCCCGGGCCACTGGTACAGCTCACGCAGCCAGTTCGACAGGTTGTGGTAGTCGCTCAGGCGGCGCAGGTTGCACTTGAAGTGCCCGTGGTACACGGCATCGAAGCGCACCAGTGTAGTGAACAGGCGTACATCAGCCTCGGTCAGGTACTCACCCGCCAGGTAGCGATTGCGGCCTAGCAAGGCTTCCAGGTAATCCAGTTCGTTGAACACGTCGTCGAAGGCAGCCTCGTAAGCGTCTTGCGTGGTAGCAAAGCCTGCGCGGTACACGCCGTTGTTCACCGCGGGGTAGATACGTGCGTTCAGTGCTTCGATGGTCGGGCGCAGCGATGCGGGGTAAAGGTCCAGGGTATTGCCGGTCAGCTCGTTGAATGCGCTGTTGAAAATGCGGATGATTTCTGCCGACTCATTGTTGACGATGCGCTTCTCTTTCTTGTCCCACAGTACAGGCACCGTCACGCGTCCTGTGTAGTGCGGGTCATCCTGGGTGTAGCGCTGGTGCAGGTACTGCAGGGCGTCTAGGTGGTCCCCGCTGGAGCCTTGCTGCTGATCGAAGGTCCAGCCATGGTCCTGCATCAGCCAGCTGACCACCGACACGTCGATCAACGGCTCCAGGCCTTTCAGCGCGCGAAAGATCAGGGTGCGGTGGGCCCACGGGCAGGCCAGCGACACATACAGGTGGTAGCGGCCGGCCTCGGGGGCGGGCAGCTGATTGCGGCGCTGGGCATTCTCACGCTTGAACGTGCCATCCTTGCCGTTTTCATACCACTGGTCGTGCCAGCGGCCGTCGATCAATAGGCCCATTGTGAGCTCCTGAAACAAAGTTGTTTGTCGTTGGAGCCCAGTCTAGGCCAAATCGTTCGAAGAAATAGCGCAAAGATCGCGGTTCTATTATCGGCTAAATCGATTTATTTCGAGTGTCCCAGTAGCCTTGCGCTGTTACAAACGCCTGCTCGCGGTGCTGTCCCAAACCACGCAGGGCCAGCGCCATGGTTGCAATCAGGGCCTTCTCGCCATAACTGTCTTCCACTTCGCCACGCCAGAACGCCAGCAAGTGCTCTGCCTGCAGGCTGGGCGGCTTGACATGGCGGCGTTCGCTCAACGCTGGCCACTCTTCATCCCATGCCTCACCCGCCGTGGTGCCGTAGAGATGGCTGATGACATCGGGATTGACCTCGATTTCGCCGCCATCACCCTTGATCACCACGGCATGGTCGCCCAGCAAGCGGCTGGCCTCGCGGTGCACGGCCTGGTAACCGGGGTGAAAGATGCTCTGCAATCCACAGCGAGCGCCCAGCGGGTTGAGCACTCGCGCCAGCGAGTGGATGGGCGAGCGCAGGCCCAGGGTGTTGCGCAGGTCGATCATGCGTTGCAGCTGCGGCGCCCAGTCGTGCAGCGGGAAGAATGCCAGCTGGTGCTGGTCCAGCGCGTTGCCGACGGCGGCCCAGTCGCGGCACAGCGGAATCTGCAGCAGGTCGAGCAGTTGCTCTGTATACATACGCCCGGCAGTGTGTGCGCCGCCACCGTGCATCAGAATGCGCACGCCATTGTTGGCCAGGCACTTGGCGGCCAGCAGGTACCAGGGCAGGTGACGCTTCTTGCCGGCGTACGTGGGCCAGTCCAGGTCAACGGCGATGCGCGGCGCCTGCAGGTGGGCGCGCAGGGCCTCGGTGAAGCCGGCCAGCTCTTCGGCGCTTTCTTCCTTGTGCCGCAGCAGCATGAGGAAGGCACCGAGCTGGGTGTCTTCAACCTTGCCTTCCAGCAGCAGGGTCATGGCTGCACGGGCCTCCTCGCGGGTCAGGCCACGCGCGCCGCGCTTGCCTTTGCCGAGAATGCGCACGAATTCGGCGAACGGGTGTTCGGCGGGGGTTTCCAGAGTGAGCGGACGAGGTTCAGTCATATGCAGTTGGTCGGCTTGGGCAGGCCCGCCAGCTTGGCGGCAAGTTTGGCGGGGGTGCCGTTGAACAGGCGGTTAAGGTGCGGGCTGTTGCCCTTTTCAGGGCCCAGCTTGAGGGCTGTGTACTTGATCAGCGGGCGGGTGGCCGGAGACAGCTGGTATTCCTGGTAGAACTGACGGAGCAGTTCGAGGATTTCCCAGTGGTCCGCCGTCAACGGGATACCCTCGCGCTTGGCCAAAGCCTCGGCGGCGTCGTGGGACCAGTCTTGCAGGTCGACCAGGAAGCCATCCTTGTCCAGGGCGATCGCCTGATCGCCAACGGTGAGCGTATTCATAGCCAGCTGTTGACCTTGTCGTATTGCAGCGACAGTTCGACGAACCCGGCGTAGTCCACGGCCTTTGCCAGGTCGTTGCCGACCGCGCGGGCCTGTACATCCTCGTCCAGGGCGAACAGGCGCTGGGCCAGGCCGGCGGCTTGCAGATGGCCATGCGGCTCGCTGCCGCTGCGCAGGGCATACACGGCATCGCCGCACAGCAGCAGGGCATCTTCGGCACCGAGCAGGCGCAGGCAACTGGCCAGGCGCTCGTCGCCAAACGGGGAATGGGCAATTACATGCAGGGTCTTCATCAGAGCGTTATCACCTGGTCGAAACGGGCTATCAGCGCGGTCAGCGCTGCGTCATCGAGCACTTGCACCGGCAGCGCCAGGGTCTCGGCTGCCAGGCCGCGGCGGGCCAGGCTGTGGTTGCAGGCGAACAGTTCTTCGACACCGAACATCGGCAGCGCCTGCAGGTTGGCGGCCAGGTTCTTCTGTTGCACGGCGGCGGGTTGCTGGTCCGGCGCGAGCTGGAACACACCATCGTCGAGGAACAGCATGCCCATCGGCAGGTCGAACGCGCCGCCGGCCAGGGCGATGTCCAGCGCCTCGCGGGCAGAGGGGCCATTCCACGGTGCCTGACGGCTGATGATCAACAAGGACTTGGCCATATCAGTCGCCTCCGAAGCAGACAAGGCGATCGGCCACTTGCGCGGCCTCGTGCAGCTGGCCCAGCCCCGACAGTTCCCAGGGCTTGGGCAGGTTCACGGCTGGGCGCTGGTAGCGGTTGGCCTCGGCTTCGTCGAGCACGCCACGGCGCAGGGCGGCGGCGATACACACCACGGCGTCCAGCTGATGGGTCTGTATGAACGTGCGCCACTGGCCAGCCACGTCCAGTTCGTCCTGGGGGGCGACGACGTTGGCCGAGGCACTGTGCACCCCGTCCTGATAGAAGAACAGTCGGGCAATCTCATGCCCGCCGGCCAGCACCGCCTCGGCGAAGCGCAGGGCGCGTCGCGAAGAGGGCGCATGGGCCGGGGAGAACACCGCGATAGCGAATTTCATGGCTAACTCATGCAAAGGAATGGTGCCATGATAAAGCAAAAAAGCCCGCACCCGCTTGTGCAAGCGGGCGCGGGCTTATCATTCACTCTCCGGTTCAAGCCTGCTCCTTGCCCTCCGGCAAGAACCAGTTCAGCACCAGCGCACAAATCCCCCCGGTAGCCACGCCCGACTCCAGCACGTTGCGAATCGCCGCCGGCATGTGCGCCAGGAATTCCGGCACCTGCGCCACGCCCAGCCCCAGCGCCAACGACACCGCAATAATCAGCAGCGCCCGACGGTCCAGCCGGGTGCTGGCCAGAATATTGATACCCGACGCCGCAACCGCGCCAAACATGACCATCGCCGCGCCGCCCAGCACCGGCTCTGGCACGGCCTGAATCACCCCGGCAACACTCGGGAACAGACCCAGCAACACCAGCATTACGGCAATCCACATACCGATATGACGGCTGGCAATACCGGTCAGCTGAATCACCCCGTTGTTCTGGGCAAAGATCGAGCTAGGGAAGGTGTTGAACAGACCGGCCAGCAGCGAGTTGGCGCCGTTGACCAGCACGCCCCCCTTGATCCGCTGCATCCACACCGGCCCTTCGACCGGCTGGCGCGACACCTTGCTGGTGGCGGTAACGTCACCGATGGCTTCCAGCGAAGTGACCAGGTAGATCACCAGCATCGGAATGAACAGCGCCCACGAGAAGCCCAGGCCAAAGTGCAGCGGTGTCGGCACCTGGAACAGCGCGGCCTCGTGCATGCCGGTAAAGTCCAGGCGGCCCAGGAAACCGGCCAGCGCATAGCCGACCGCGAGGGCGATGACGATGGCGCAGCTGCGCATCCACACCACCGGGATACGGTTGAGAACGACGATGATCGCCAGTACCACGCCCGACATCAGCAGGTTTTCGCCATTGGCAAAGGTGCCATTGGCCATGGCACCAAAGCCGCCTCCCATGCTGATCAGGCCGACCTTGATCAGTGTCAGGCCGATCATCAACACCACGATGCCAGTCACCAGCGGGGTGATCAGGCGTTTGACGAAGGGCAGGATGCGCGACACGCCCATCTCGACGAACGAGCCTGCGATTACTACGCCAAAAATGGCTGCCATTACGCCCTCGACCGGCGTGCCTTGCTTGACCATCAGCGCACCACCGGCAATCAGCGGGCCGACGAAGTTGAAGCTGGTGCCCTGAACGATCAGCAGCCCCGCGCCAAATGGGCCGAAGCGTTTGCACTGGACGAAGGTGGCGATACCCGAGATCACCAGCGACATCGAAACGATCAAATTGGTATCACGTGCAGATACACCCAACGCCTGGCAGATCAGCAGGCCAGGGGTGACGATAGGTACGATGATCGCCAGCAGGTGCTGCAGGGCTGCCAACAGGCCGATCAACAGCCGTGGCTTGTCCTCCAGACCAAGCACCAGTTCATTGGCAGGCGCCGCTGCGCCTGGGCTGTGTTCGTGTGAGCTCATTGCTGAAAGCCGCCCCGGAAGAAAAAAGGAGCGCATTCTACGGGGTGATGAAAGATAGCGGTAGAGAAAAGCAGGATGGCGGCATGATCGGCGACCATTTGCCTGGTTATCTGACTTTTTGGTCAGTTATTGTGATTGCAGGAATAGTTGGCTCGAAACTGATGTAGGAGCGAGCTTGCTCGCGATGCGCTGCGCGGGCGCCGCTCGATCTATCAGGCGCTGAACCTCTTCCGACGAACATCCCGCAGCCCGCCCCATTTCCAGCGCCTACAAAAAAGCCCGCCTAAGCGGGCTTCTTGCGGTACAGCAATCAATCAGTCGTCACGACCCATGATGCCAAACAACTGCAGCAGGCTGACAAACAGGTTGTAGATCGACACATACAGGCTGATGGTCGCCATGATGTAGTTACGCTCGCCGCCATGAATGATCGCGCTGGTCTGGAACAGGATGCAGACCGACGAGAACAGCACGAAGCCAGCGCTGATTGCCAGTTGCAGGCCGCTGATCTGGAAGAAGAAGCTGGCAACGACAGCACCCAGCAGAACGAAGAAACCTGCAGTGATGAAGCCGCTGAGGAAGCTCATGTCCTTGCGGGTGATCAGCACGTAGGCCGACAGACCACCAAATACCAGCGCAGTCATGGCGAACGCGGAGCTCACTACCTCGGCGCCACCGGCCATGCCCAGGTAACGGTTGAGGATCGGGCCGAGGATGAAGCCCATGAAGCCGGTAAGCGCGAAGGTGGACACCAGGCCCCAGGCCGAATCACGCAGTTTGTTGGTAAGGAAGAACAGCCCGTAGAAGCCGATCAGCACCACGAACACGTTCGGGTAGCCGACGCGCATCTGCTGGGCAACGAAAGCCATGACACCGCTGAAGGCGAGAGTAAGCGCCAGCAGGCTGTACGTGTTGCGCAGGACCTTGCTGATCTCCTGCTGCTCGACCTGCTGGCCGTGGTGGACGGCGTAATCCTGTTCGCGCATGGCGATACTCCTTGGTAAACCTGTGGTTTCGGACGTTCAGATGCTAGGAGTCTACCATCGCTCCTGCAACCCGCGACACAGAGAGTTTGACAGCGTGTTTCATTAAGGTATTATGGCGGCCGCAAAACGAGCTGGAAGCGTGGCCGAGTGGTTTAACGCAATGGTCTTGAAAGCATCGATGAGCAACTATCCTAGAGCTCTTATCTCAGGTAGTCGCCAGGTTCAGGCTTCAGGACACCCTAGCGGTAGTATCGGGGAATTGGCAGAGTGGTTGAATGCACCGGTCTTGAAAACCGGCGAACGTGAGAGCGTTCCCAGGGTTCGAATCCCTGGTTCCCCGCCAAAATCGTTGAAAAAAGGGCTAGAATGATATCTAGCCCTTTTTTTAGCTCATTTTTTAAGCCATCGCTATTGACCTGAAGGCACAAGGTGTATAGCAGCTGCGCGCTAATGCACATTTGACTGAGGCCTGGTCTCACACCACGTCAGGCTGCCATGCCTTAAGAAGATAGCCTTCTCTAGTCTGCGCTGTAAAAGCGGTACTTTCTTTTCACAGCTCCTTCAAACCCATCATGCTCAGATCCCAACCCTGCTCAGGCAATAGGTTGTTCAAATGTAGCCCACCCTCTCTATACCGGGCACCGAAAGGGGCTACACGCACTCACCTCTTCACTTTCGCGATGGTGTGAAGTCCATTTCTGAAAAACAGTTTTTCGCGTCGGGAGTTGGTTGGTCATTCCGCACTGTTAGATTTGACGCCAAAGTCATGACCTGTTTTTGCTGGCAGGCGCTATGTCACAGGCTGAAGGTTACACATCAACGGCGAAGGAACTTCACTGGATCAGCGGCATCATTTGGATCGTGGCTTGGGTCATCGGCTTCTTGGCCGTGCACTGGCGAGACGAGTTGAATCCTGCCCACTTTCTGACCTTCCTGCACAAGGCCATGGCAGCACGCTTATTTTCCTGGTGATTCTGCGACTGGCCTGGCGGGTGACTCGTCCTGCCCCAGGGATGCCAGAGACAAGGAGTCGCTCGATGCAGCAAGCAGCGTCAGTGGGGCATTGGCTCCTGTATGGAGTAGCTTTGATCGCACTGCCTGTATCCGGTTGGTACTGGAGTTCGGTTGCGGAGAGGCCAATCATGGTTGCCGGCTTGTTCCCGCTGCCGCCTCTGGTAGATGCTGATGAAGGAATGTATGCCACGGCCAAGGCGATTCACACCTATGTGGGTTGGTTCTGCGGGGTGCTCGTTGTAGGGCATATTGCAGCTGCTCTGAAGCAACATTTCATCGACAGGGACGCCGTACTGAAGGGGATGCTCCCAGGCGGAAATCACTGAAGCAGGAGTGGGCCTGTTTATGGCCGCTCTTCACTGCCTGTGATGCCCTGCAGAGGGACTAGCCATTGCCGGCTTAGTCGGTCGTTCGTATGTCGAGCAGCTTGCGGCTTGTCTGTAGACCGCGCGCTACCCACGGGCGCTAGGATTTGTCGGAGAAATCTTCGGGCGAGGTGTGGTGGAGCCCCACTGGATCCAATCATTCGTTTCTGAAACAAAAAACCTCCCATCATCCGTCAGCTTTTCATGAGGGAAAAACACATTTCCCTTTCGCCTGTTTTTTTTTGCATGTTGCGGGGATAGCCTCCCACTACCAACTACATAAATCTAAAAAAGGTAGATGCTCATGCAACCTGGCGACCATGCCTTGCCTAGCCAAAAATCCAAGATCCTCTGGCGCGTAGCGGCCATCGCAACCATGGGTTCTCTTGCCTTCGGTTACGACACCGGCGTGATCTCGGGTGCTCTCCCATTCATGACCCTCGATCCGAGTGAAGGTGGTCTCGGTCTGACTCCTGTCACTGAAGGTGCGGTTGCATCCTCTTTGATTTTTGGTGGTGCGGTAGGCGCGTTCGCTGCCGGTCACCTTGCAGACCGCTACGGTCGTCTGCTGGTACTGAGGCTCCTCGCGCTTCTGTTCGCCTTCGGCGCTATCGGTAGTGCACTGGCCCCAAGTATTTGGGCCATGATCATGATTCGCTTTGCCTTGGGCATCGCTGTCGGCGGCGCTTCTTCTATCGTTCCTGTATTCATCGCCGAGCTTGCCGGGCCCAAACACCGGGGGAGGCTGGTCTGTCAGAGTGAATTGATGATCGTCTCCGGCCAATGCCTGGCCTACATCTTGAGCGCTCTCCTGGCTCATCTGTTTGAGAACCCAGCTATTTGGCGATACATGCTGGCGATTGCTTTGATCCCCGCTGCCCTGTTGTACATAGGCACGAATTTCGTCCCGACTTCACCTCGTTGGCTGGTGACCAAAGGGCGCGTTGATGAGGCTCGCAAGGTATTGCTGGGCCTGCGCGATACCGAGAAGGAAACTGATGAGGAGGTGAAGGAAATCGTCGAGCAGTGCAGTTACGAGCGCACTCATACCACGATGGTCAGCAAGCTCAGTGAGCCATGGCTGATGAAGCTGCTGCTGGTGGGGATTGGTCTTGGCTTTGTTATCCAAGCGACCGGCGTGAATGCATTCATGTACTACACCCCGAGCATCCTCAAATCCACCGGCATGGGAACCAGTGCTGCCCTGGTAGCTACCATTGGTAATGGTGTGATTTCGGTAATTGCTTGCATGATCGGCATGTGGGCCATCAGTCGCATGGGTCGTCGGCCAATGCTGATCTTGGGGCTGGCGGTTGTTGTCCTGACCCAGATCTTCCTGGGTGTTGTGATCAACTTCATGCCTAGTTCGCTGACGCAGAGCTATCTGGCACTGTCTGGTATCCTCGTGTTCCTCTTCTTCATGCAAATGTGCATCGGCCCTGTCTACTGGGTACTGATGTCGGAAATTTTCCCGACCCACTCTCGCGGCGTCATGAACGGGATCGCGGTGGGACTGTTCTGGATCTTCAATGCCATCGTAGCTTTTGCCTTCCCAATTACCTTGAGCTACTTCGGTGGCATGACCTTCTTCCTGTTCGCTGTGGTTAATGTGTTCTCGATTATTTTCTGTCTGCGCTGTGTTCCAGAGACCAGGGGGCTTTCGCTGGAAGAAATCGAGCGACTCATGGAGCGTCGCTTTGCTGGCAAAAGTGACTCACGTCAAGAAGCAAGCGTTGAAGCCAAAACAAGTATTTCTTGGTAATCCTGCGTAAATAGTTGTACCTGCAGTGGCACTACCTAAGCAGTGGTGCCACTGCATATAACCTCCAGCCAGCTTTGAATTCTTACGCTTAAACCCTCTTGATCATTGCTCGCTTTCAGTGCTTGGCACGTGGAAGTGGGCTCGTTTGCGTGTCGTTCCAGCAGTAGAGCTTCTGCTCATAAGCTCGCACTTCGTAAAATAATAAAAGTACAGTAGGAGAGTATATGCCAGTCGTTTATCTTCACCCGGTTAATCCCCGCGTTCTGCTTGGTGTTACTGTGTTGGGTCTGATTGGTTTAATTTCAGATCATGTAAGGGCGGATGAAAAGTTTGAGGCGTCGAACTACTTGACTGGCGACTGGGGTGGTTTGAGGTCTGAGCTGCATGACAAGGGGGCTGATATCACAGTTGAGTATGTGGGGGAGGCCGCTGCAAATTTGCACGGTGGGTACAATCAGGACAAGACTGCGCGCTACACCGACCAACTCGCCCTGGGGACGACGTTGGATATGAACAAGCTTGCCGGGTGGCAAGGGGCGAAGTTCCAGCTGATGATTACCGAGCGCAGTGGTCGCAACCTAGCGGGTGACCGGATTGGTGATCCCCGCGCAGGCATGCTCAGCTCGACCCAGGAGGTTTATGGGCGTGGGCAGACTTGGCGCCTCACGCAGATGTGGCTGAGTCAGGAGTTTCTGGATGGTGATCTGGATGTGAAATTCGGGCGCTTCGGTGAAGGTGAGGACTTCAACACCTTCCCCTGCGATTTCCAGAACAATGCCTTCTGCGGTGCCCAGGTGGCGAACTGGGCGGGCTCCGTTTGGTACAACTGGCCTGTAAGCCAGTGGGCAGCGCGGGTGAAATACAAGATCACGCCAGAGATCTATGCGCAGGTGGGGGCCTTTGAGGTCAACTCTTCCTACCTTGAGACCGGCAATGGCTTCAAGCTCAGCGGCAGTGGTGCTGAGGGGGCCTTGTTCCCTGTAGAGCTGGTCTGGACGCCGAAGGTAAATGGCCTGCCAGGCGAATATCGAGCTGGGTATTACTACAGCAATGCAAAGGCTGACGATGTCTTCGACGGCGCCGACGGCCAGCCACAGCCGGTCTCAGGCGGGGCATTTCAGAGCCACGGCAGCAAGCACGGCTCTTGGATTGTCATCCAGCAACAGTTGACGTCTCGCGGTGGCTCCACTGATCGCGGTCTGTCTGTCTTCTTCAATGCCACGATGCATGATAAGGAAACTAACCTGGTCGACAATTTCGTTCAGGCAGGTGTGTCGTATAAGGGCCCGTTCGACTCACGTCCGAAGGATGACTTCGGCTTTGGGGTCGCACGTATCCACGTCAACCCAGCGGTCGCCAAGCATGCCAGTCTCACCAACCAGCTTGCGGGCATCAACAACTACGACAACCCGGCGTTCATGCCCATACGTGATACCGAATACGATGCGGAGATCTACTACGGATTTGCCGTAACGCCCTGGCTCACCCTGAGACCGAACCTTCAGTACATCCGTCACCCGGGTGGTGTGGATGAGGTCGATAGTGCGGTTGTTGCAGGCTTGAAGATGGCAGTCAAATTCTAAGAATTTGCATAAACCAATAGCCCGGCTCATATGTCGGGCTTTTTTATTTGGTAAGTCGCTAGGGTTGGTTGTTTTGTTAGAAGAATCCATTTAATTTCAGGGAGCATTTTTGCACGGCGAACGTGACGAATCCGCTCAATACGAGCAGAGCTCTGTCAGTCTTTTCTTTAGTTTCTAGCTGAAGCTGCGCATAGAAGAATACCCGCAACAGCCCCTATGCTACCAAGTCCACCACTTAGCTCGGTTCTTAAGTAAGTTGCGATGCAGCACACAAGTGAGAGTGTGCCGAGGATGATCAAGAATTTATTGCTAAAAACTTTGCGACTTGCTCGGAATCCTTTTCTATATTTCGGCCTATTTTATCTGAAGGGTGGAGTACGCCTTTGAGTTTATTCAGGCAAGTGCCCTAGTCTAGGTAGAGGGCAGGCGCCATCTAGCCTTCTATGATGGCGCTTTGCTAGTCGTGGCGTCTAGGTTAGGATTTTGTCGCGTTCGATAATGGAGTGAGGAGCCGTCATTTCATTTGATCCGTGGGCTCGACTCGAGCATTCGTTGCGACCAAAGTGCTCTTGTAAGGGGGCTAAAAGCAAGCTGGATTTTCCTGGCACCTGCTCACTCTGCGTGTGAATAGCCCGTCGTTGCAACGGGCTATCGTGGAGACGTCTTAGCCTACGTAGTCGACTTGGTACCGATGGGTTCGCAGGTTGCCCAGAGCCTCTTTCACGCGGATGTGGGCGGGGTGGGTTGCGTAGTCCTGGAGCGCCTGAACCGACTCGAACTCCGAATACAGCACGACATGGCATGCGTAGTCGATTTTGCTGAAGTCGACACCGATTTCGAGAAGCTTGAGGCCTGGGATCTCGTGTCGGATCGACTCGAACTCGCTCTTCACTTTGTGAATGTTATCGGTGCGTTCTTGTTCACTGTCACCGCGTAAATTCCACATAACAATGTGTTTTACAGGTTGCATTTGGGAGCTCCAGGGAAGGGCAACGCCCGAGCTAAGGCTCGGGCTGGAGTGGATTTTTGTTATCGGGTGACTGGGTTCAGAACAAAGTCAAAGTCGAGAGTGAAGTACGGGGTTTCGACTTTCTCACCGTATGGATCAACGCCAGGCTGATGCTCTACCCAGTCGGCGATGAGTGAAGAGCGGACACCGAATACGGCGTCGGAATCCAGGTACTCACCATGCTCACGGAAGACGTGGGTTACCAGGCGTTCGTGATTCGGCGAGATGATCATGAAGTGCAGATGCGCCGGCCTCCACGGGTGGCGGTCTAGCGCCTGGAGCATTTTGCCTACCGGGCCATCGTGGGGAATCGGGTAGCACTCAGGAACGATGGTTTTGAAGTGGTAGAGGCCTTCGCTATCGGCCTGCAGGACGGCGCGGCCCTGATAGGTTTCTTGGCCGACCTCGGGTTTCTGGACGTCGTAGAAGCCGGCGTCGTCAGCCTGCCATACCTCGATGACAGCGTGAGGCACTGGGTTGCCATCGATGTCTTTAATAGAGCCACGCACATACCATGGCACGCCCGGCAAACCATCGCTGATGTCGGTGCCGAGGTCGTACTGTGGGGCATTCTGCACGTGGAATGGGCCGAACACGGTGGCTTCAGTGCAGCCGTCTGGCTTCTTGTGGTTCTGTGCCGTCACGAGGGTGGACAGGCCAAGCGTGTCCGAGAGAAGGATGAATTCCTGGCGCGTCGGAGAACAGATCTGGCCCACTGCGGTCAGGAATTCGATGCCTTTCTCCCACTCTGGCTCGGTGAGTTTTGTCTCACGAGCGAAGGCGTGGAGGTGCTGAACCAGGCTGGTCATGATCTCGCGCAGGCGCGCGTCATCAGCGTTGGCGTTTCGAGTCAAAACGGCCTGGGTAATAGTGTGTTCGTCCAGATTTCTCATTGGTTGCCCCTGGTTCCTTCATTCTTGTAATCGGCGATGTTGGGGGCTTCCCCAGCATTTTCGAATTGGTGTAACTACGCTAAAGTGCTTCCCAGTGGAATAAAATACTGACAATGAAATTCTTTGTTTCACCCGTGAAAAACTGAGAGGCGTCCCGTGGATCGCTACACCGAGATAGAGCTCTTCGTTCAGACAGCAGAGCTGGGAACGCTGAGCAAGGCCGCTGAAAAATTGGACATCTCCAATGCTGCAGCGAGCCGACACCTGGCAGCGCTCGAGAGTCGGCTTCGAGTGCGTCTGGTCGACCGAAATACTCGGCGCTTAGCGTTGACCAACGCGGGGCATGATTTTTATGGGCGTTGTAAGGCCTTGCTTGCTGAATGGGCTGAGGCCGAAGCATCGGTGAATGCGGCGTTGGTCGAGCCCACCGGTACCCTGACTATCACGGCGACGATTTCCTTCTCCATGCTTCACCTAGCGCCTCTGGTGCCGGCATTTAAGCGTCTGTACCCAGGTATCAAGGTGAAGATCATCGGTGCCAACCGGTACTACGACATCATGGATACGGAGATTGACCTCGCGATTCGTACCCGAGAATTTGAGGCTGACTCCAACATCACGATTCGGCGCTTGGCGGAAACGCGGAGAGTGCTTGCAGCATCCCCGTCATACTTGGCCCAGCGTGGGTATCCAAAAACAGTGGCCGACCTCGAGAATCACGACCTGCTTATCTATAGCCACGCGAACCATCCCAACTCGATGGAGTTCACCAGAGGGGAGGAGAGGGCTTCGGTCAAGATTCAGCCTTCGATGGAGTCGAACGACGGGCAGATAGTTAGAGCTGCGGCGCTTGCCGGTGCAGGGATTTTGGTTCAGCCCAAGTACATCATCTACGACGACTTGGTTGCCGGCAGATTGCTCCCTGTTCTTGATGACTGGGATTTGCCGCGATTGACGATAAACCTTGCCTTCCAGGATCGTCGCTACATGCCTGCGAAGACCCGACTGTTCATCGATTTCCTGCTAGAGCATTTCAAGAAGGAAGGCTACGAGCGGTATTGGACGAGGTAAAAAAAGACCCACTCAACCCCCCGCACGAGGATTGAGTGGGTTAAGGCAAATCCGCAACTTAAACTGGGCGGTTACCTTCATAAGCGTTCTGAAGCAGCTCGCGGATCGCACCACGTTCGATTGGGCGAGGGTTCCAGTAAGGGTTGGCCAGCGCAATTTCAGTAGCGCGATCCATGTCGGCTTCGTTGACGCCCAAGGATTTCAACGCCAGGGGCGCACCCAAGGACTTGGACAGGTCGTACAGCGCTTGGCCTGCCGAGGCAGATTTCCCACCCAGGGCCCGAACGATGCGGGCAGCCGCATCAGGTGCCGCTTCTGAGTTGTAGGAAATAGCGTGCGGCAGCACGATAGTGTGCGTTGGTGCGTGAGGCAGATTGAAGCTGCCGCCCAGGGTGTGGCAGAGCTTGTGGTGGAGCGCCATCCCGACGTTGCCCAGGACGGTGCTGCACAGCCAGGCTCCGTACAGGCAGTCCGAGCGAGCATCCAGATCTTCCGGATTCTCGAGAATCAGTTTCAGGCCTTCGGCCATTGCGCGGATGCCTTCTTCGGCGATCAGCGACATCACAGGGTTGCCGTCCTGCGCATACAAGCCTTCCGCTGCGTGAGCGATGGCGTTCATGCCGCTGGTTACGGACAGCTCAACTGGCAGCGTTGCGGACAACTCTGGATCGTAGATCACGGTTTTCGGCAGGACGCGCACATCCTTGCCAGTCCGCTTAATGCCATTTTCAGTCAGACCATAAACCGAGGTCATCTCTGAGCCGGCATAGGTGGTAGGGATAGCCAGGATTGGGAGACCGGATTCCAGGGCAATTGCTTTACCCAGGCCGGTAGTCGACCCTCCGCCGATAGCAACTGCGCAGTCAGCCCCCAATTCCAGGGCGACCTGGCGAGCCTCTCGAGCAGTTTCAATTGGGACGTGCATGACGGCCTTGTCGAAGATGCCGGCAGCGCGAGAGCCCAAGATGTCAGCGATGCGCTCTGCCTGGCTACGCTGTTCTGGAGTCGAGAGTACCAACGCACGGCGCGATCCCAAGTGATCAATTTCAGCTTCGAGTTGCTGAAGAGAGCCTTTTCCGAAGATGACGCGGGAAGGAAGACCGGTGTAGGTGAAATTCGCGATAGCCACGGGTTCTAGTCCTATTGTTGTTGACTGCAAATGGCAGCAGGCGGAGCGCTGCAGATGAATTACGGTGCGCTATTTGATGGGGGTCGGCTGGTAGGCCAGAAACTTCCACTCGCCACCCAATGACGACCATATGGAAAGAGTGCGGTTATTCAGCGTTTTGTGAGTGCCGCCGGCTACGATCTCACCGGCCATTCGACCGTGCACAATCGCAACGTTGCCGAGGACTTGAATGTTGTCGATGGGGACGTCGAGGTTGAGGTACTGGTAGTAGCCGTCCCTGCACTTGGCCACATAACTCGATAGCGAGTCGACGACACCTGTGGAGTGGGTATAGGTGAGGCCCGGGTGGGAGAGGGTGATAAAGGTGTCGATATCGCCCTCCAGCATGGCGCGATATCGACGACCTTCCAGATCATGAATGTGAGATCTGATCTCTTCGGTGATGTGGATCATGCTGGCTGACCTGAATCTTGTACTTGGTCGGGTCAGCGTATATTTACCGTAATCGGTTAAAAACCGGTTTTCGGGAAATCTTTATTTCACCTGTGAAAAACTGGTCACTTAGTCCAGAGTCGCTCGTAATCATTTTTTCGGAAGCGTTCTGCTAAGGCCTCAATGAAGAGTCGAACCTTTGCGGGCATGTGCCTGCGAGTCTGGAAAGCGATGTTCATCGTCAGGCGAGGTAGATCCCAGTCGTCCAACACCGAGACGAGTTCTCCACGCTCCAGGTGATCCTGCACGATGTATTTCGGCTGGATCAAAATCCCGAGATCATCGAGTGCTGCCTTCAATACAAACTGGCCGTCATTGGCAGAAATGAATGATCTCACATTCACTGTTGCGGTTTCATCACGCCGCCTGAATGGCAGCTCGGTCGGGTTGATCGCATAGTCGTAGACCAGCATCTTGTGGCGGATAAGATCCATCGGATGCTTGGGGATGCCGTTCTTCTCGAGGTAAGCGGGGGAGGCGGCGAGGATCCTACGGGTTTCTGCCAGGCGCCTGATCGTGAGGTTGTTATCTGCTTCGAACTGCCTGGTGCGGATGGCGACGTCTACGTTGTTTTCCATCACGTCCAGGTATCGGTTGGCAGCAATCACGTCGACACTGATCTCGGGGTAGCGCCGAGTGAACTCAGGAAGCAGCGGTTCGATGTGGAGCAGGCAGAATGAAAGGGAGGCAGTAACCCGGAGCACACCACGTGGCTGCACTACCGCGTCCCTGGCCACGCTCTCGGCTTCTTTCAGGTCTGCCATCACAGACCTGGTGCGCCTGTAGAACTCCTCTCCCACCTCGGTGAGTGACAGTTGCCTTGTTGTGCGCTGCACAAGGCGAACACCCAACCTCGTTTCCAAAGCGATTAGGTGCCGGCTTGCCGCAGAGACAGATAATCCAAGTCGCTCGGCTGCCTTGCTGATGCTGCCTGCCTCGGCCACTTGGATAAAAAACTCGACTTCTTTGAACGGATCCACGCGATTCTCCCGCTAGGTGGGAAGCTGTATCCCGATCTTACGGGTTTTTTCCTTCCATGGGAGAAATTAGACTCACCTCAACGTCACAAAAACAAGAATTGGTACAAACCATGAGACGCCAAGCCCAAGCTTCGTGCACTTCATATTTTCGCGGTCAGCCATTCCGAGGCTTCCGCTCGTCCTTCTTGTTGCTCGACCTCAACAACTTTCATCTTCCTGAACGCCTTACCCAGCTTCCCGTGGGCGGTATTCACCTGGATGGAGCTTCGTGCTTCGCGAACACCGTTCGCTTTTCTCTCGTAATTTGAGTGATTCGACATGCCTAGTAATCAAGTTGATCTGATCGCCTCCTACTGGACTATCGCAGGTGACACCTACCCAGGTGCGCAGAGTGAAATCAGTCCTTACACCTTGCAGGAACGCGCCGAAGCAGCTTCCAAAGCCGGCTGGCGGGGCATGGGGTTGGTGTAGTCCGACATCGTTCACTCCATCGAAAAACTTGGGCTGCCAACCGTTCGCCAGATTTTCCAAGACAACGGCATGAAGCACCTGGAGGTCGAGTTCCTGATCGACTGGCACCTGGCTTGCGAGCGTCGTTCGGTGTCGGATCGTATGTGCAAAGAGCTGCTCGACATCGCTGCAGATGTCGGCGCCACTCGCCTGAAATGTGCGGCAGGGCTCTTTGAAGAGGGCGATGTAGATGTGCCTCTGATGCGTGATTCGTTCGCAATCCTGTGCGACAAGGCTGCTGAGTACAACGTCAACGTAGCTATCGAGTTTCTGCCGTTCTCCAGCGTTAACACCATCGATAAGGCGCTGGCTGTATCCGAAGGCGTTCGCCCTAACGGTGGCCTGATGGTCGATAGCTGGCACATCGCTCGTGGTGGTATGGGCTTTGATGAGATCAGCAAGATTCCTCTTGAGCTGATCAAAGGCGTCGAGATCGATGACGCTGACCTGGCCTTGGTCGGTGATGTGTTCAACGACTCCACCCACCACCGTAAATGCTGCGGTGAGGGGCAGCTGGATCTCCCGCACTTCGTTCAGGCAATTCTCGACACCGGCTATCGCGGCCCATGGGGTGTGGAGCTCATCTCGGCTGAGCTGCGCAAGCTGCCCTTGGATGTCGTGGCCAAGCGTGCCTTCGACTCGACGATGGCCCAATTCGTACACGCGCGTTTCTGAGCCCGCGTTTAACCATCACTTTAAGAACAACGAGGAATTCATCATGGTTGGAATTGCAGTTCTGGGCGCAGGCCGTATCGGCAAAATTCACGCAGCCAATGTTGCCGCAAACCCAAATGCTCGTCTGATCGCTGTGGCCGATCCCTATGCTTCCGCAGCTCAGTCCCTGGCCGGCGCTCTGGGTGCTGACGCGATGACCGATTGCGAAGCCGCAATCGACCGCAATGACGTTGACGCCATCGTCATCGGTACCCCAACCAATACCCACATCCAGCTGATGATGCGTGCGGTTCGCCAGGGTAAAGCTGTTCTGTGCGAAAAGCCGATTGATCTGGACCTGCTGAAAAGCCAAGCAGCCGTCGAAGAAATCGAAGGCCTGAACGGTCGCGTCATGCTGGCCTTCAACCGCCGTTTTGAAACCACCTTCGCAGCGATGCGTGAAGCGATCATCGCCGGTGAAATCGGTGAAGTGCGCCAGGTCATCATCTCCAGCCGCGACCCTGGCCTTGCTCCAGAAGATTACATTCAACACAGCGGCGGTATCTTCCGCGACATGACCATCCATGACCTGGATATCGGTCGCTGGCTGCTGGGTGAAGAGCCGGTGGAAATCACCGCCATGGGTAGCCGTTTGGTCGACTCCCCCCTGATGGAAAAGTACGACGACTACGACACCGCGATGGTGCACATGAAGACCGCCAGCGGTAAGCAGTGCCATATCAACAACTGCCGTCAGGCCGTTTACGGCTACGACCAGCGTATCGAAGTCTTTGGCTCCAAAGGCATGCTGCTCCAAGACAACCTGCGCCCAACCACCATGCGCCGCTGGACTCAGGAAGCAACTGACTCCCGTGAGCCGCTGCTGAACTTCTTCCTGGAGCGCTACCAGCAGGCCTACAAGTCCGAACTGGACGCCTTTGTTGCAGCTCTGGTGCAAGAGAAGCCGCTGCCGGTTACTCCGTTTGACGGCCTCCAGGCCCTGCGCCTGGCTGATGCTTGTGTCGAGTCCGTAAGCACTGGTCGCGCTGTAAAGCTTTGATTGACGACGGGCGCCTTCGGGCGCCCGATTTCGTGAGATAGGAGAACAACAATGTCGCTGAATCTGAATGGCAAACCACTGGGCGTCGCTTGCCTGGGTATTACCCACCCGCATACTTCGGGACGCGTCAAAGCCTTCAAGCGTATCCCAGGCGTTCGCTTCCTCGGCGCCTATGACGACAGCCCGCTGCTGCAGCCGTTCGTTGATGCGCTTGAGCTCGAGGCTCGCACCAAGGACGAAATCCTGGCCGACCCTGATGTTCACGTAGTGCTGGTTCACCCGAAGAGCTACCTGATGGCCGACTGGGCAATTGAAGCTCTGGAAGCAGGTAAGGCTGTGCTGTGTGAGAAACCAGCTGGTCGTGGGCCGCAGGACACCCAGCGCATCGTCGAGGCCGTTGAGCGTACCGGTGGTCTGTTCCAGGTCGGCTACTGCTGGAGGTTCGCTCCTTCGGTGGAAAAAATGCAGAAGGTTCTCGAGAGCGGAGAGATCGGCAAGGTACTTCAAGTACGTGCCCACGCCGGCTGCTCCCATGATGAAGCTGATACCAACCACATGAAGCAGCCAGGTGACCGTGGCGGTGCGTTCTATGTGATTGGTTGCCACACCATCGACCGGATCCTCCTGCACTTCGGCATGCCGCGCTCCGTGAACGCCCGCATTAGCAAGTTCGCTGGCCAGATGAGCGATTCTGCTCGTGAAGATGCGGCTGCCGCTGTTCTGAACTACGACGACAAGATGGTCACCATCGACTTCATGTCGTGGGATCCGATGCCGTGGACTGAAACCTGGGACATCACTGCCTACGGTACCCATGGTGTGATGCATTCCACTCCAATGCCGGCGTCCTACAAGCTGTACCACGACGGCAAAAATGGCCATCCGCAAGGTTGGACTCACTGGAATGAAACCAGCTTCCCCGAAATCTGGGCGGTACGCAAAACCGTGTACTCCCCCGAGATCGCTGAAATCGGTAATCCGGTGTACTTCGACCGTGAAGCTGCGGCGTTCGTCCAGGCCTTGCAGAACGGTACACCGTCGCAAGTGCCAGCTAGCCAGGCTCACAACATCAACATCCTGCTGGAGGCAATTTTTGAGTCCTCCGATAAAGCAGGTCAGGAAGTTAAGCTCGGCTAAGTAGTTACTCGCTCCACCTTGCTGTACCGCCCCCGCAATGGGGGCGGTTCTGAGTAAAAAGAAAAATAATGGCTACAGTAATAGGTGAACGTTATGAACAAGTTCATGAAGCTTGCTGCGTCTCTGTGCGTAGCGGTTGCGGTTGTCGGCTGCTCAAAGAAAGAAGAAAACACTAAAGGGTTGATCGGTATTTCAATGCCCTCTAAAGCGGAGGCACGTTGGACCTCCGATGGTCAAAGCATGGTGGATGCGCTTACCAAGCTTGGCTACAAAACCGATATTCAATATGCCCAGTACGAAGTTTCCACTCAGTTGTCCCAGCTGGAAAACCTGCTGGTAAAAGGCGTCAAGGGATTGATCATCGCTCCTATCGATGGCACCACGATGACGGACTTGCTTCGCCAGGCCAAGGAAAAGGGCATCACGGTCATTTCCTATGACCGTCTTATCCGAAACTCCAAAGACTTCGACTACTACGCTACTTTCGACAACTATAAAACTGGCGTGCTCCAGGGGGAGTCCATTGTCAGTGCCTTGAAGTTGAACGAAGGTACCGGGCCATTCAATTTCGAAATCTTCGCGGGCTCCACTGACGACAACAACGCTCACGTCGTCTATGCCGGGGTGATGTCCGTTCTGCAACCTTACATTGATAGCGGCAAGCTCGTGATCCGTAGCGGGCAGGTCAAGCTCGACCAGGTCGCCACGCTGAACTGGGATGGGGCACTTGCCCAGTCTCGAATGGACAACATTCTCAGCGCCTTCTACGGCAAATCTCATCTCGATGCCGTGCTTGCGATGAACGACCAGCTCGCGGTGGGTGTGGTCTCTTCGCTGCGGGGGGTTGGCTACGGTAGCGGCGGCAATCCGATGCCTGTCGTGACAGGCCAGGATGCGGAAATTCCTAGCGTGAAAGCGATCATCCGGGGTGACCAGCATTCGACCGTGTTCAAAGACACTCGCGCCTTGGCTGAAGCTGCAGCCGTGATGATGGACAGCTCCCTTCAAGGCAAGGATGTGCTGGTAAACGACACGACCTCGTACAACAACGGCTCCATGGTCGTTCCTACCCAGCTTCTCTCGCCAGTTTCCGTAGAAGCCAAGGATGTGCAAAAGGTTCTGGTCGATTCCGGCTACTACACCCAAGACCGTCTGCAGTAATTGCCCAATGTCAGCGGCTCGGCTTCCGGGCCGCTTTTGAGATAGGAGGAGAGCCATGTCACCTCATCTTCTTGACATGCGCGGCATTCAAAAAAGTTTTGGCCAGGTTAAAGCCCTCACCAGTGTGAATCTTCAGGTGGGCAAGGGTGAAATCCACGCCATTTGCGGTGAGAACGGCGCTGGGAAATCCACCCTGATGAAAATCCTGAGTGGTGTTTATCCTGCCGGAAGTTACGAAGGGTCGATAAGGTTTGACGGTGAGGTACGCCAGTTCAGCGACCTGCGTGACAGCGAGGCCTTGGGGATCTGCATCATCCACCAGGAGCTTGCGCTTGTGCCGATGCTCTCGATCACTGAAAACCTTTTCCTTGGGCACGAAGTTGCGACCAGGGGAGTTATCGACTGGTCGCTTGCACATCGCAGAGCGAAGGTTTTGCTGGAAAAGGTAGGCCTGGAGGTTTCGCCCCAGACCCGTGTAAACCAACTGGGCATCGGTCAGCAGCAACTCGTCGAGATTGCAAAAGCGCTCGGCAAGGACGTTCGCCTTTTGATCCTTGATGAGCCTACCGCCAGCCTCAACGAGAAGGATAGCGAGCGGCTTCTGGAGCTCATGCTCGAGCTGAAAGCGAAGGACATCACCTCGATCATCATCTCCCACAAGCTCAACGAAATATCACGTGTCGCTGACGGGGTTACGGTCATCCGGGACGGGACGACGGTGGACGTCATTGATTGTCGTGAGTCGCCGTTGAGCGAAAACCGGGTCGTGCAGGCGATGGTTGGCCGTGAGCTGGCCGACCGTTACCCGAGCAGAGAGCCAAACCTCGGTGAGAAGCAGCTTGAGGTGGAGAACTGGTCGGTGGAGCATCCGGAGCGCCCGGGCGAGGACTTCATCCGCAACGTGAGTTTCTATGCTCGCAAAGGTGAGGTGGTGGGTATTGCAGGCCTCATGGGCTCTGGTCGTACAGAACTCGCAATGAGCATTTTCGGTGGTTCTTTCGGCAAGAACATTCGAGGAGCCGTTCGCCTGAATGGGCAGCAGCTCCGCGTGCGCAGCGTGCGTGAAGCCATTGATAACGGTATCGCCTACGCCACTGAGGATCGCAAGGGCGCCGGGCTATTGCTGGCCGATGGCATTGGGCGGAACGTAAGCCTGGCCAGCCTGAAATCCCTGGCACGCCGGTGGATCATCAACGAGACCGAGGAGCTTGGCGTTGGTGATGGTTATAAGAAAACCCTGCGCATTCGAAGCCCCGATCTTCGCCAACCTGTAGAGCGGCTCTCTGGCGGCAACCAACAGAAGGTGGTACTCGCGAAATGGCTGTTCTCCGACCCCGAAGTCCTGATCCTGGATGAGCCCACCAGGGGGATCGACGTGGGTGCCAAGTACGAGATCTATGGGGTGGTTAACCAGGTAGTGGCGAAGGGCAAGACCGTGATCATGATCTCTTCGGAGATGCCCGAACTGCTCGGCACCTGCGACCGGATCTATGTGATGAACGAGGGAAGGTTCGTCGGGGAATTCCCAATCAAAGAGGCGTCTCAAGAGCGAATCATGCACGCCATCATGAAAAATGAGGTCATCCAATGACTGATGTCATCGCCCCTGTGGCGGCAAAACCGAGCTTGCTTCCTGCTATCAAACGAGGTGCCCGCGAGTACGGGTTGTTGAGCTCTTTGCTCGTCATCATCGTGTTCTTCCAAATCGCCACGGGCGGCGCATTGCTCCAGCCTCTCAACCTGACCAACCTGATCTTGCAGAACAGCTACATCGTGGTCATGGCCTTGGGCATGCTCATGGTCATCGTCTGCGGTCACATCGATTTATCAGTTGGCTCCATCGTTGGGGTTATCGGTTCGATAGCAGCTGTGTTGATGGTGCAGTACCAGTTCGACTTCATCACGGTATCACTGCTTTGCTTGTTCATCGGCGGCCTCATAGGTGCTGCCCAAGGCTACTGGGTGGCGTTCTGGGGAATGCCCTCATTCATCGTGACACTGGGCGGCATGCTGATCTTCCGTGGGGCCACCATCGCCATTGGTGAAGGGCAGTCGATTGGGCCATTCCCGGCAGAGTTCGTCGCCCTGAGTGCGGGCTTCCTGCCTGACCCCTTCCAAGGCCAAGGTCTCAAAGTCACCTCCCTGGTGCTTGGTGTATTGGTAGTTGCGTGCTTCCTTTGGATTGAATGGCGTGCTCGTAGGAGGGTCAGCAAAGCTGGTGGAGAGGTTATGCCCCTGTCTTTGTTTGCGCTCAAGCATGGCATCCTGGGTGGGGCCATCATCGCCTTCTGCTTCATGTTGGCGACTTACCGAGGGCTTCCTACGGTACTGGTCATCATGTGTGCGCTCATCGGCCTGTACACGTTCATCATGAATCGGACGGTGATCGGGCGTTGGATCTACGCAGTGGGCGGCAACCTGAAGGCCGCGAAGCTTTCCGGTATCAACACCGCTCGGGTCACCTTCTTCACATTTGTGAACATGGGTGTACTGGCTGCTGTGGCAGGCCTGATCTTTGCGGCACGCCTGAACAGCGCAACCCCCCGCGCCGGCAGCGGTTTCGAGCTGGACGTCATTGCCGCCGTATTTATTGGGGGAGCCTCGGCATCCGGTGGGGTAGGGAAGGTGATGGGCGTGGTGATCGGTGCCTTCATCATGGGGGTGCTGAACAACGGCATGTCGATCATGGGCATTGGCGTTGACTACCAGCAAATGATTAAGGGGGCAGTATTGCTGGCCGCCGTGTTTGTAGACGTGTACCAGAAGAACAGGGCGTAGAGGCTCGGATCTGATGGAAAAATCCCGGCTACTGAGCCGGGATTTTTTTCTGCTGTGTAGTGGCGGAAAAGCTAGTTGCCGTGGTTAGGCCCTGAGCTCCGGATACGCCAAAAGCGATTGCTTGCAGAGTCTGGCAACGTCCTCTGCCGTCATATTTTGGTTCAGCACAGAGAAAACCTCTGGCCCGACACCATTCAGGCCACCGATCTTGTGCAGACCGGAGACAATGTCCGCCAGTGGGAAGTTACCGGCGCCAGGCCACATGCGTTCAAAGCAATCGGCCTCCAGGGTCACGCCGGATTTCAATGGATGGATGCCATCGCAGATCTGCACGCAGTGAATCGAGCTGCCTGGAATCGTTGCCAGCGTCTCGAGCTTGGATTCACTGCGAACAAAATGGAGCGTATCGAGCACAAGGCCGCCGTTAGGGGCGCCGGCACGCTCGACGATCTCCCAGCCTTGCTCAAGGGACGTAACGCCCCACATAGGGATCGGTTCAAGGTCGCAAACTATGCCTTCCTCGTGGGCCAGACGGCAGATCTCGGCGTAGTGCGAGACCAGTTCATCCAAAACATAGGTATTGGCTGTGAATGTAGCGTTCAAGCTCATGTGGGTGCAGCCAAGCTCGCTCGCGATCTCGAAAAATTCCAGGGTAGTAGTCGAGTGATCCGCGATGAAGCTGTCATCCATGTTATTGGGGTACCAATTAGGATTCCATGTGCAGAGAGGATCCAGGCGGCTGATCTTGATACCGTTGTCGTCAGCGATCAGTCGCATGTTCTGAATGGAAAGACCGGATGCCGCGATCCTGGCTACCTCCTGTGGTTGGATAGCAAGTTCGTGGAAACCCGCCAACCGAGTAGCTCTTACCTTGTCCGGAAAGGGCAGGTGGAGGACATTAGAAAACGGCATGGTGAATGTCAGGCCGGGCTTCAGGTCTTCTTCTCTGTGCGTCATCCGTGCGTCTCAACATAAAACCCCAATGTATTCGCGCGGTTCAGGGGATGTAAGGCCCGGATTTGGAAAACAATTTTCCACAAAAGAAATGGAAAAGCCCGCCTAGCTATGCGCAGCTAAGTCCTTGCTCAGGGTGTGTGTTATCCTCGGCCCGAACACTGTTAAGCCTAATTCTCGGCTCACGCGTCCAGCGACGAAGCCTGCGGGCATCATGATCGGAGCTGTCTGTAGATCATGGCCAAGCCTTTCACTACCCTTGATGACGTAGCTAAAGCTGCTGGGATGTCACGTGCTCAGGTGTCGAGGGCGCTTCGAGGGGGTCCTGGTGTTCGGCCTGAAACGCGTGAGAGGATCGATCAGATTGCTTCTGAGCTGGAGTATCGTCCGAACCTGGCTGCTCGGAGCTTAGTCTCCGCCCGATCATCCATTGTTGGGTTGGTGATCGGAGACCCCAACAACGCTTTCCATATCCAGTTGGCTCAGTCGGTCGACAAGAGATTGCTGGCTGCGGGCTTCGAACCTGTCACACCTGTTGGCTGGCCTAGCCATGACGGCCAGGGTGGATTTGCTCCCAGGCCGCTTTTGTTCAGGCAAGTCTTTCCAGGTAGCTAGGTGCATCAGGCTCTGGAAGGACTGAGAGCACCTTGAGTCGCTGGAGCGTGCGCTCGCGGGCTTTGGATAGATGATCGCGCAGGCATGAACAGGCAGATTCAACCGTTCCATACAACAATGCTTCGAAGATCAAGCGATGTTCCATCAGCATGGCTTCGTCGTTGCTGGACTGCAGTGCTTCATGCAGTACGCGTCCGACATTCATGGGGATCTGACATTGGCGAATCACCGCTGCCATACGGGTATTACTCACCCCGGCTATGCAGGTGACGTGCAGATCCTGCTCAAGCTGTTCGATGTCTGCGCGCTGAACAAGGCGACCGGCTTCCTGGGCTTTGACGATGCGGCTCAACATTGCTTCAAGATCGCTCCGAGGCATCTGATCGACACCTTGGCGCAGAGCATCGGGCTCCAGGAGCATCCGTAGCTCGTAGTCATGCTTCACGGCCTGGGCTGTTAATGGCCCGGCCAACCAATGTGAGTACGGTTCTTTTTCTACTAGCCCTTTGTCCCGCAGTCGCATCAATGCCTCTCTGACTACGTTCCGGCTTACGTTCAATTCTTCGGCTGCGCTCTGTTCATCGATCCGGTAGTGGCCGAAGACCATGAAACGTATGACCGCCTGGGCGAGGTGGTCGTAAATGCGCTCACCCAGCGGACGGTAATCGATAAGGTCTTCTTGCGGCTCGATTCCCAAGAGCTTGCGAGTCAGGGGGACTCGGAGCGGTGTTTCGGTGGTGCCTTCAGGGTCGATCAGAAAACCCCGCCCATCAAATCGCCGTATCAGTCCTTCCTCATGGAGAAGATTGAGGGCCTGACGAACCGGCACGCGGCTTGTGCCGAAGAGCTCCGCTAACGGCCCCTCTACCAACACGAGTCCAGGAACCGTCTGCCCGCCGAGGATCGCATCGCGCAGCGTATTGCGGATTGTCTCGTAGCGAGAGGCTGGACGGTCTTCCGTTGGCTGTGTGGCAGACATCAAAGGGTTCTCATGAAGCGTGGAGGGTAAGTTTCTCACAAGCGAAGCGAGATGTGATCGAACACCGGTAACACTTCTATGAACGATTTTGGGGCAGGCTGTTACCGAAAAACCCAAAATGGATCATTTATTAAAACATACATTTTCTGGGCCGACCTGACGTTTGGGGTCCTCTCACCCGTCTCCCTCAAGGCCCAGAGCTTTCAGGAGGTCGTAGAATACTCGCTACGAAAACTTGGCACGTTCGATGCTTTGTGAAATGTATGTATTATTAAAATATACATTTTAGAGGTGTGCCATGCTTGCCGATGCCCATTCCTTAGCTCAGCAATTCGCCGACGGAACGACCGACCCTGTCGCCGCCCTTGAAAATGCGCTTCTAAGGGCGGAGCGGGTGCCCGAAGCATTTATCACCTTATGCGAGGAGCGAGCGCTACGCGAAGCGGCTGCGGCTAAGGCGCGCTGGCAAGCAGGTCAACCCTTGTCACCTTTTGATGGCGTACCAGTAGCGTGGAAAGACCTCTACGACCTGGCCGGCTGTGTAACAACGGCTGGTGCGAAAGTACGTTTGCACGACCAACCGGCATCACGCGATTGCTCACTGGCGACAATGCTCAGCCGGGCGGGCATGGTGAACATCGGAAAGACCAACCTCAGCGAACTGGCATACTCGGGGCTGGGCCTTAATCCCCATTTCGGAACGCCAGCCAACATTAGCTTTGTCGGCGAAGTACGTGCACCGGGAGGGTCGTCCTCCGGCTCGGCTATAGCCGTTGCGCAGGGGTGCGCGCCTATCGGTATGTCGACTGATACCGCTGGCTCCATTCGAGTGCCAGCAGCTTTCAATGGACTTGTGGGTTACCGCAGCAGTGCAAAGCGTTACTCGTTCGAAGGTGTCACGCCCCTTGCAAGTTCTCTTGATTCGCTTGGGCCGATCACCCATAGCGTTCGTGATGCCATCGTTGTCGATAACCTCCTGTTAGGTGATCAGAATGGCATGCCGCTGGACACCTCAGGCCTTCCCGCTGCAGGGCTAAAGCTGTGCGTAGATATTGATCTGCTTGATGACTCGCGCATTCAGCCTGAAGTACGCGCAAACCTTCTCGCGGCGCTTGATCGATTGGCTGCGGCGGGAGCAGTGGTCGAGCGAAAAAAAGTTAAAGCATTTGAACAAGCGCTGGACGTCATCGAGCAGATCGGATGGCTCGGGAGTGCGGAGGCTTTTGCCTACTACCAAGCGCTTCTCGATAGCACGGATGCTGAGCAGCTAGACCCGCGTGTTCGCAAGCGGCTTGAGGCCGCGCGAGCGTTTCCAGCCAGTAAGCAGGTTCGCTTGTACCAAGCTGCCGAGGCACTGAAAGCACAGATTGCGCGTGAGTTAGATGGCGCATTCCTGGTGACCCCGACAGTAGGTCACGTAGCTCCGCTTCTGGCACCGCTTGAAGAAGACGCCAACCTTTTCGTTGCTACTAACCTGGCAACACTGAGGCTGACAATGCCCGGCAGCATGCTGGACATGCCTGGCATTGCGTTGCCAAGTGGAACTGGGGAGGCAGGGCTTCCCACGAGTCTCCTTCTTTCAAGTGTGAGTGGAAATGATAAGGAACTGCTCCGAGCAGGCCTGGCAATCGAGCCTTATGTTCGAGGCGTGAATTAACAGGCAAACCGGAGTGCGGGCAATGTTTGCCTGTGAATAGTTGAATAACAAAGAGGTATTGACCATGAAGAAAGAAATTTTTGTATCAATTGGCGTTGATGTCGATGCGGTAGCCGGTTGGCTCGGTTCCTATGGGGGGGAGGATTCGCCTGACGATATCTCTCGCGGTCTTTTTGCTGGCGAAGTTGGCGCCCCCCGCCTTCTGAAGCTTTTCGAAAAATATGACCTGCGCACAACGTGGTTCATCCCTGGCCACTCGGTAGAAACCTTCCCCGAGCAAATGAAAGCTGTGGTTCAGGCAGGCCATGAAATTGGCATTCATGGTTACAGCCATGAGAACCCGATCGCGATGACGCCTGAGCAAGAAGAAATCGTCCTGGACAAATCGATTGAAGTCATCACCCAGCTTTCAGGCAAACGGCCGACCGGCTACGTGGCACCTTGGTGGGAATTCAGCAATGTCACCAATGAGCTGCTTCTGAAGAAGGGTATCAAGTACGACCACAGCTTGATGCACAACGACTTCCACCCTTACTACGTCAGGGTGAAGGACAGCTGGAGCAAGATTGACTACAGCCAACATCCCGATACATGGATGAAACCGTTAGTTCGTGGCGAAGAAACCGATTTGGTTGAGATTCCAGCCAACTGGTACCTTGATGATCTTCCGCCGATGATGTTTATCAAGAAGTCGCCTAATAGCCACGGCTTCGTCAATCCTCGCCACTTGGAAGAAATGTGGCGCGATCAATTTGACTGGGTTTACCGCGAACATGACTACGCAGTGTTCCCAATCACGATTCACCCTGATGTGTCCGGTCGACCTCAAGTACTACTTATGCTTGAGCGCTTTATCGAGCATATGAAGAGTCATGAAGGTGTGAACTTCGTCACGATGGACGAAATCGCTGACGACTTTATCCGGCGTCAACCGCGTAAGGGTTGATTAAATACTTCGGTTCGCACGTTTATAAGCGGATCAACAACAAGAGAAATGCCGATATGACCACTACGCCAGCCACCACCACGACGCCAGTTACCGAGTCTGGTACATGGAAGCCGGTACAACTGGAATCCAAAGATGTCAAATATGCGACTTGGATTGCCTTCTTTGCTTGGGTTTTTGCAGTTTACGACTTCATCTTGTTTGGCACCCTGCTGCCGGTCATGGGCGGGCATTTCACTTGGAGCGAAACTGAGCAGGCGGAAATCGCCACGTGGGTAGCGGTTGGCGGTGCTGTCGTTGCGTTCGTCGTCGGCCCTCTCGTAGATAAGATCGGTCGACGTGGCGGGATCATCTTCACAATCGGCGGTACAGCGCTCTGCTCGGCGCTCACCGCTGTGTGTGCCGGTATGGGGAAGGGGCCGTTGATAGCTGTTCGCTCGGTCGCAGGCCTCGGTTATGCCGAGGAAGGGGTCAACGCGACGTACCTTACCGAGGTGTATGCAGCCTCGACCGATCCAAAGCTGATCAAGCGCCGGGGGTTTGTCTACAGCTTGGTGCAAAGTGGTTGGCCGGTAGGGGCTTTGATTGCTGCAGGCCTTACTGCACTGCTGCTGCCCCACATTGGTTGGCAGGGTTGTTTCATTTTTGCTGCGGTGCCTGCGCTGGTTGTGGCGATTCTGGCTCGAAAACTCAAAGAAAGCCCTCAGTTCCAGGTGCATCAGCGGATCAACCAATTGCGCAAGGCGGGAGATGATTCCGCCGCACGCAGCCTGGCTCGTGAATACCACGTTGACTATGACGAGCATGCCAAGGCAGGCGTTGCAGCAGCATTTCGTGGTGCAGCACTGCGGCCTACATTGGTTCTGAGCTTGGCGATTCTCCTCAACTGGTCGGCCATTCAAGTCTTCAGCGTTCTGGGCACGTCAGTCATCGTGAGCGTTCACAAGTTGTCGTTCGAGAACTCGTTGTGGATCCTTGTTCTCTCCAACCTGGTTGGGTTCATCGGTTACCTGGTTCACGGTTGGCTGGGCGATCGAATTGGACGCCGCAACACAGTGGCTCTCGGTTGGATGTGTGGTGGATTGGCATTCTTCGCCATGATTCAAGCGCCAAGTGATCTGATCACGGTTGTTGCCTTGTACAGTTTGGGCCTGTTCTTCCTGACCGGCCCGTATTCCGCGATGTTGTTCTTCATGGGCGAAAGCTTCCCCACCAGTATCCGTGCAACAGGGGGCGCAATTGTCCATGCCATGGGCCCTATCGGCGCCATTGTTGCTGGTCTGGGAATCACCAGCGTGCTGTCCACCGGTGGTGAATGGCACAGTGCTGCCCTTTGGTTTGGAGCGCTGCCTTGCTTCCTTTCGGGCTTGATTATGTTCGCCGCCCGGCACGTCGAACCCCATTCAGTCAAATAACAGGGATTTGTAACTATGTCTCAACCCGTAGCGTTGGTTACCGGGGCTGCCAGTGGCATTGGCCAGGCGGTTGCAATTGCGTACGCGAAGAAAGGTGTGCGCGTGATTGGTGGCTATTTGGCAGGTGACCCACATGACCCCTCTCAGACTCAGCGACTCGTAGAGGAGGCAGGTGGCGAGTGTTTAATGGTGGCGATGGACGTGACCAGCAGCGCCTCGATGGACGCCATCGCCGCAGTGGCAGTCGAACACTTCGGTCGGCTCGACTATGCCGTCGCGAACGCTGGGCTTTTGCGCAAAGCTCCGCTACTTGAGATGTCGGATGAGCAGTGGAATGAAATGCTCAACGTCGACCTTACGGGCGTGATGCGCACTTTCCGAAGCGCGAGCCGTTACATCAGTGAAGGCGGAGCCATGGTTGCCATTTCGTCGATTGCAGGTGGTGTATACGGATGGCAAGACCATTCTCATTACGCAGCTGCCAAGGCCGGCCTTCCAGGGCTCTGCCGCTCTCTTGCGGTGGAATTTGCGCCGAAAGGAATTCGCTGCAACACCATCATTCCCGGTTTGATTGAGACACCTCAATCGCTGGACAGCAAGAATTCGCTAGGGGCTGACGGTCTGGCCAAGGCGGGCAAAGCGATTCCTCTGGGACGGGTAGGGCGAGCAAGTGAAGTGGCTGACCTGGTTTGCTACTTGACCGGTCGTGAGTCGAGCTACATCACGGGACAGAGCATCATCATCGATGGCGGTCTGACCGTACGCTGGCCTGAGTAAAAAATCACAACACCGCAAGGTTTCCTTGCGGCTGCGAGGAGAAATGACAATGAAGCCATTGCAAAACCGACGTGCCGTCATTACCGGTGCAGCTAGCGGTATCGGTGCGGCGATCGCCTATGCGTATGCCGATGCAGGCGCCAAGCTTGTGTTGTGTGATCGAGACGCCGAGCGCTTGGCTGTCGTTGCCAACCACTGTCGTGACCGTGGCGTCTTGGTGATCGAGTGTGTTGCTGATGTCGGTAGCAGGGAAGGGGCTCAAGCTGGCGTAGATGCCTGCGTAGATGCGCTCGGTGGCATCGATGTTCTGGTGAATAATGCCGGTATGCTGACTCAGGCTTCCTGCGTGGATCTTACTCAGGAAATGTGGGATGAGATGCTGCGGGTCGATCTGACCAGCGTATTCGTCGCAAGCCAGCGTGCTCTACCTCATATGCTGGAACAGAAATGGGGCCGCATCATAAACATCGCCTCTCAGCTCGGCATCAAAGGTGGCGCTCAACTGACTCACTATGCTGCCGCGAAAGCAGGTGTAATCGGATTCACCAAGTCCCTGGCTTTGGAAGTGAGCAAGGACAACGTCTTGGTCAATTCTGTTGCTCCTGGGCCGATTGAAACCCCGCTCGTTGAAGGGATCAGTCAGGAGTGGAAGGCTGCAAAGGCCAGAGAGTTGCCATTGGGTCGGTTCGGTAAGGTTGAAGAAGTGGCACCGATCGCGGTGCTGCTTGCCTCTGAGCCTGGCGGAAACTTGTTCGTCGGCCAAACCCTTAACCCAAATGCCGGCGACGTAATGCCTTGAGGTGAGCTATGTGTGGACTTTGTGGTCTGATCGGTGAGGATGTTCACTGGAGTGATCCTATAGACACAAGCCTTCCCGGTCGCCGCGAGCGCTTACGTCGAATTGCCTCAATTAACCAGGTGATAGCCCCCTTCAGGCTCAAAGTCAGTGACGTCCAGGGCGCTTCTTATCTGGTCCAGGGCCCCACGGGAAAGCAAGGTATTGCCTCCGGTTTGGAGCAGCTCTGGCAAACAGCCGAGGAGATTCTGGGGCGCAAGCTTGACCCCCTTGATCCAAGAATTCTCGATCACTTGGAGATGCAGGCATGAGCCTTCAGATCAATGTCCTGACCGGTTTTCTGGGCAGTGGGAAAACTACTTTGTTGCAGCGGGTGCTGGCCAATGAAGAGATGGGCGAGACGGCTCTGCTCATCAATGAATTCGGCGAGGTTGGCATCGATAATCTTCTCGTGCAGGAAATCGCGCCCAACACGGTGCTGCTGCCAAGTGGGTGCGTCTGTTGTTCGGTGCGTGGGGATCTGAAACAAGCGCTCATCGATCTGCATGACAAGCGAAATCGTGGGGAGATCCCTGCTTTCCGTCGAGTGCTTTTGGAAACGACTGGCCTTGCGGATCCTGCGCCGATTCTTGCGACTTTGCAGCGGGATCCACAACTTCGAGGTCGATACCATGTTGGGCTTATGGTGACCGTTGTCGACGCCCTGCACGCCGCTCTTCAGGAACGAATCCACCCCGAGTGGCTGGGCCAGGTAACAGCTGCTGATCGCCTTTTAGTGAGTAAGGGAGATCTGGTTAGCTCAGAGATTCTTGATCTGCTAGTGGATCACCTGAAAACCCTTAACCCGTCTGCCTCGGTCGCGCTGGCAAGTGCCATTGGGGAAGGCGATGAGCAGATGCTTGGCGAAGGGCTCAGAAGCTTGGAGCCTGATGATGAGGTCGCGGTGTGGCAGCTCTTTGCACCCACGAAGCAACCTCGGCACGGGGGCGCACAAGTTTGCGTGCTTGAGTATGAAACGCCGCTGGATTGGCTTGCCTTCGGGGTTTGGCTATCGATGCTGTTAAGATGCCACGGAGAACGTATTCTTCGGGTCAAAGGTATCTTGAGCGTGATCGACTCTGAGCAACCTATCGTGATTCACGGTGTGCAGCACTGCCTTCATTCACCGGTGCATCTTGCCAGTTGGCCTGATGGGCAGCGGCGATCACGTCTGGTGATTATCGTGCGCGATTTGGACACCAAGCTTCTAAGTAGATCGTTCGAAGCCTTCTTGAACCGTCTGGGGCGTGCTGTATGAGCGGCCCTGTCACGTTGAGAGTACTGGGTACCTCTGTGACCTTGCTCGAGTCTATTCGCTTGCGCGCGGAGCGAGAGCTGGGCATTCAAATTGAGTACCAAGTCCATGACGTTCAAACGGTTCAGCGCATTGCGTTGATGCACCCCGAGAGCTATGACCTTTACGATCAATGGTTCCATAGCATGGATTTTGTCTGGCCCGCAGGCGCAATCCAGCCCATTGATATCAGGCGCGTTGCTTTGTGGGATGAGATCAATGACCTGGCCAAGCGGGGCCGACTTCATGCTGGCGATAAGCTAGCGGGCGGTAGCCTGCCTTGCGACCGTTTGTATGTTCAGCATGATCGTAGCTTGGCCAATCACCCAACTGACTCAATCAGTATGTTGCCGCTCACGCACAATGCGGACAGCTTTGCCTACAGGCCAGACCTGCTTCCCCCTGGGTTTGGTATCGAAAACGAAAGTTGGTCCTGGCTTGTTGATCCTGGCTGGTGCGGTCATGTGGCTTTGCAGAGCGATGCAGCTATCGGGGCGCTGGACGCGGCGCTGGCAGTGCAGGCTAAGGGCCTGGCCAAGTTCGACGTAATTGGCAACCTTCGGCTGGATGAGATCGATGAGCTCGCGGATGTGCTCATCAAGCTCCAACGCCAGGGGCATTTTGCGGCTTTCTGGTCGGATGATCGTGATGCCAGTAAGCTAATGCTTGGCCCAAACATTCACATTGAGAGTGTCTGGTCTCCAGCGCTGATGCAGCTGCATCGCGAAGGCATTCAGTATCGCCAGGCAGTTCCTAAAGAAGGCTACCGGGGCTGGTTCGGCGGCTTATCGTTGTCTCGGGCTGTTGATGGGGCAGTGAAAGATGTGGCTTACGCCTATCTGAACTGGTGGTTGGCAGGTTGGCCAGGCGCGATGATGGCGCGACAGGGCTTCTACATTTCCAATCCACTGCGAGCTCGAGATCACCTGTCCGCTGCGGAATGGGATTACTGGTACGAAGGCAAGCCAGCCAGCGAACAGTTGCTTGGGAGTGATGGTGAACCACTCATTGGGCCTGGAGAAATAAGGGAAGGGGGCTCCTACGCCGAGCGAGTGAGCCGAATCAGCGTCTGGAACTCGGTGATGGATGAGCATAACTACCTTGTCCGCAAATGGGCTGCATTTCTTAGAGCGGGCCGCTCGAAGGAGCTGTCATCCACATAGCGATCCTAGCTGATGGCACTCAGGCTGCCTCTGTCAGGATTTATCCTAATTTGTCGAAGAACGCTTTGACCCGGTAAGGCACCCGCTGCCGTGTGGGGAGAAGGGCGGTTATGGATAAATTTTACCGGGCCGGCGTAGGCTAACTTGATCGCCTGCAGGCAGTCATCTGCCAAGTCGGCGCGAACATCCCAGTAAGAAAGCACCACAATTCCAAGCCGCAACTTTCCAGCCGCCCTCACAGCATCAACACTGTCACGAGCTTGGCAATACTCTGTGTGGTTTCCCCGCTACAAAGCTTGTTGCCAGTACGTCGTCGAGCGGTTCCCCACCGCGTAGGCGCGCCAGTAAGTCGGGTTCAGCGAGATCGGACTGCAGCGCCGTGTCAATCACTGGAGTCAGCTCTTCCGCAGGCAAAATCAGCACACCATTATCGTCGGCCATAACGATATCTCCCGGATGAACCTCTACCCCTGCGCAATTCACCGATACATTCAGCTGGCACTTAGTGCTGTCGATCAGTTTGGTGGTGAGCTGAGTAGTGCCTCGAGCGAACACGGGCAGCTGGCAGGTACGCAGTTCGTTGATGTCGGTTACCACGCCGTCGACGATGATGCCAGCGGCACCCGCGCATCGAGCCGCGAATTGGGTCACTGCCCCTACACAGGCGTGGGCATGGTCACCCACCATGTCGATCACCAAAACGTCTCCTGGCTTGAGTGATACCAACGCTCGGTTGACCGCGATTGCATCGGGCTCAGCCAGACGCAGGGTCACGGCACGGCCCACGATGCGTCCGCCAGGCACCATGGCTCGGACTGCGTAGTTGACGAATCCACGCTCGAGGAAATGGCCGAGTGTGGCGAAGCTGACCTCTAGCAGCTTTGCGATCAAATCGTCGTCCTTCATTTCCCACGCTCCATGTCGATCAGCTCGGCCACACAGTCGATTTCCAAGCTCACTCCCCACAACTGCACGCAGACGGTTGTACGCGCAGGTGGTGCATGGCCAAGGATTTCCTTGTACACCTCGTTAAAGGGCGCGAGTTGATCGGGGGCTGTCAGGTAGGCGTTCACCTTGACCATGTGGGAAAGGCTGGAGCCGGCGGCTTCCAGGATCGCGGCCAGGTTGGCGAAGGTCTGCCTGACCTGATCTTTGAAGCTTTCGGGCTGTTCTTCCAGGCTACCCAGCGATGGGATCTGGCCCGCGGTGAACACCAGGTGGCCACTGACCACGGCTTGGGAGTACGGGCCTACTGGGGTGATGGTGCCAGGGGCGCTGTGGATGCGTTGCATTGAAGACTCCTTGTAGCGAAGGTGTGCCGCCGGCTCGCCGGCAGCACTTGGTCAGAGATTAGAAAAGCGCCAGGGTGTAGCTGACGATGAGTCGGTTCTGTTGTTGGTTGGGGTCGATCTCGGAGTGCAGCAACCCATGGCGCCAAGCCAGGCCGAGCCCTTTCAACGCACCGTCTTGGACGACATAGTCCAGCCCCACATCCCGCTCCCATTCGGAGGCGTCTTTACCGCTGGTGGTGCGAATGTCATCACCCTTCAGGTACATCAGGGAGAACTTCAGGCCAGGCACGGCGGCAGCTGCGAAGTCGTAGCTGTACTGGGCGAACGCGGTACGTTCGCCTGCTCGATTGAAGCTCGCGAGCATCCGGTCGGTGTAGAGATAGACACTGGCACCGCCCGCGCCCTTGCCGCTGAGGGAGCCTTGGTTCGGCTGGACGAAGTTGCTTCCATCCGACACCTGTTGATAGCCGGCCATGAGCGCGTGCCCCTGGACGGAATAGGTCAGTGCGGCGCTCCAGGTGTGGTTATCGATCTTGCCGTCACCCTCTTCGGTGTAACCGCCCACGCGATATCCACTTGCGCGACCAGCCGCGGAGTCGTTGGCCCCCTCGGCAACAGTACGGAAGTAGCGCAGATCAGTCCGCAGCGATTGCCCCTCGGAGAGGGGCAGCGTGTGGGTGAGGCCTACAAAGTGCTGGGTGTAATAGTCCTCAAGGTTGGCAACGTAGTACTGGGCTGTGAGTTGTTTGCCGATCCGGTAGTCGCCACCGGCGAACAGGAACTGGTCGCTCTCACGGGTGCCACCCGCTACCGCCAGTCCAGTGCGGTCACTGGAGGCGCGGCCCGTAGCACGGTTTAGGCGCCCGCCGGTAAGGGTCAGACCATCCAGGTCGGTTGAGGTGAGCTGGGCACCCTCGAACGTCTGGGGCAGCAGGCGACCATCGTTGTAGGTCAGCACCGGAAGCTTGGGCATCAGCGTGCCGTATCGCAGTTCGGTGTTGGCGACTTTCAGCTTGGGTGTCAGGCCAAGGCGACTCCACTGGTGAGCCCCGCCACTGCCGTCGTCGGGGATCATGCTGCTACCCCGGTGGCGACCATCGCCGCTATCGAGCGTCACACCCATCAAGCCCAGGGCATCCAGGCCAACGCCGATTGGCCCATCGGTAAAGCCGGATTTGAAGTCGAGGACGAAGGCCTGGGCCCACTCTTCGGTTTTGCTTTGGCCGAGGCTACCGGCCTGGTCGCGAAAGTCGTTATTGAAGTAAAAATTGCGCAGGCCAAGGTTCGCGTGGCTGTCGTTCACCAAGTCGGCGTGAGCGATGGGGGACAAGGCGAAAACGCCAGCACTCATCAAGTATTTTTTCATCGGGAAGCTCTTCAAACGGAAGTAGAAAACACTCGCCTGTTGGGCGAGAGAAAGCTCAAGGGGGACAGCACGGAATTACTGCCGTGCTTGGTCGATATCCCGTTTGAAGGTTTCGGTGAGTAGCAGCAGCGCAACCAGAGAGACAACTGCTGAGCCGATCATGTACCAGGCAATCGATGAGCCTTTGCCAGTCCACGAAAGCAATGCGGTGGTCACCAGAGGCGTTGCAGCGCTTCCGAGGAGGCCGGAAAGCATGTAGCTGATCGACAGGCCCGAGTAACGCACTCGAGTGCCGAACAACTCGGCGAGGAATGTGGCGATAGGGCCGTAGTTGGCCGCGAACGCCGTCATCATCAGCATGTAGCCGGCAAATGCCAGGCCTAGCACTTTGGAATCCATCAGCCAGAACATCGGGAATGCGACGAGCGCTTCTGCGATGATCCCGCCGATGATGATGGGTTTACGACCAACCTTGTCGGACAGGGCGCCGAAGAACGGCAGCATGGCGATGCAGGCAGCGCAGGAAACCAATACTACCGTGAGCATTTCGCCACGCGTGAAGCCCAAGGTCTGGGTGCCGTAGGTGAGACCAAAGGCTACGATCAGGTTGTAGGAGGTGCCAGTGGACATGGTGGCCACACCACCCAGGACAACCTGTTTCCAGTATTTGCGGAACACCTCGAAGAGCGGCACTTTGACCTGGGTGCCTTTGTTCTCTACGGCTTTGAACGACGGCGTTTCATGAATGTTCAAACGGATGTACAAGCCCAGTCCGATCAGCAGAACACTGAGCAGGAATGGGACACGCCATCCCCAATCCAGCAGCTGTTCGTTGGTCAGCGTTGTGGCGAACATCAGGAACACAAGGTTGGCCAGCATCGTCCCCGCCGGTACGCCGATCTGAACCCACGAGCCGTACAGTCCACGCTGATGTTTGGGAGCATGCTCCACGGCCATCAGTACAGCGCCGCCCCATTCCCCACCCAAGGCCAGGCCCTGGATGATGCGCAGTGTCAGCAACATGATCGGCGCCCAGATGCCCACCGACTCATAACTCGGCAACAGGCCGATTGCGAAGGTGGCCGCACCCATGGTCAGCAGCGAGATGAGCAGCATCGATTTACGGCCCAGGCGGTCACCGAAGTGTCCGAATAGCGCGGCGCCGATCATGCGTGCACCGTAGGCTGAAGCAAACGTGCCGAAAGCGAGGAGGGTGCCGACCAGGGGGTCAAACCCTGGGAAGAAGATTTTGTTGAATACCAAGGCTGAAGCCGTGGCGAAAAGGAACAAGTCATACCACTCAACGGTGGTTCCGATCACACTGGCGACCGCGACTTTTTTCATGTCGGCGGTGCGTTGTGGTTGCGCGCTGGCAACCTCGGTGTACGCAGGACTGGTCATTGCCATTTTCTCCCGAAAGATGGGTTCTCGTTGTTTTTGGCAGCTGAAAGCGAAGCGGCTATTTCTTGTTTTTTGGCAAAGCGTGCCCGTGGCCCCAGCTTTCTTGAATTGGCTGGGCGCCTGGGTATATCTGGCTAGTCAGCGTCTGTCGGCGCGGGTCAGCACGGCGTTGAGCAGTACGTCGCAACCCATGGTCACGTCGTTGGGCAAGGCGTCTTCAGCTTCGTTATGGCTCAGGCCGCCGACGCAGGGGATGAACACCATGGTGGTCGGGCAGTGGCGGGCGAGATGAATTGCGTCATGGCCGGCGCCGCTGACGATTGGCTGGTACGGATAGCTCAGGCCTTCGATGGCTTTGCGTACTGCATCGATGCAGGCCGGGTTGAAAGGCGTGGCCGGGCTCAGCCAGTGGCGGTTGATCTGAACTTCCAAGCCACGCTTGGTGGCGACCTGGTCGATGAGTGCACGCGCGTTGGCCTCCATGTCAGCGATAGCGGCATCTTCGTGGTGGCGAAGATCAAGGGTAAACGCCACGTGGCCAGGGATGGTGTTCCGCGAGGAGCGAGCGATCTGCAGTTGACCAACTGTGACGAGGCCTTTGGGGGCAAAGTCGCGAGACAGTTGTTCCAGTGCAGTGATCATTTCGCCAACGCCGAACAGCGCGTCATGTCGAAGAGGCATTGGAGTGGTGCCAGCATGAGCGGCTTGGCCACGAACTTCGATGTCCAGCCAGCAGATCGCCTGGCCGCCAGTTACCAGTCCAACGGGAAGGCCTGCATCCTCCAGGATTGGGCCCTGTTCGATGTGTGCTTCGAAGTAAGCGTCGAACTCACGGCCCAGTGGCAGATCCCCAGCGTACCCAGTTTGTTCAAGCGCTTCGGCCACACTGATGCCGTCAGCATCACAACTGGCCAGTGCTTTTTCGAGTGGCAGCTCACCTGTGAATACCGCCGAGCCGAGCATGGCAGGGGTGAAGCGGGCGCCTTCCTCATTCGTCCACACTGCAACTTCCAGTGGGCGCTCGAGCTGGATGCCTTTGTCCTGGAGGCTGCGAACTACTTCTAGGCCGGCGAGAACTCCATAGATGCCGTCGAAGCGACCCCCTTTGGGCTGGGTATCCAAATGGCTACCCATGACCACGGGTGGCAGTGTGTCATTGCGACCGGGCAGGCGAGCGAATAGGTTTCCGATGGCATCGACATGAATGCTCATGCCGGCTTCTCGGCACCATCCTGCAAAGAGCTCGCGCCCTTCGCGGTCTTCTTTCGAAAGTGCCAAGCGGCAGTTACCGCCTTTGGCTGTAGGGCCGACCTTGGCCATATCCATAAGGCTGTCCCACAGCCGTGTGCCATTGCATGTATGCATGATGTGAGTCCTCAAACAGACGGTGGGTCAGTATCCGAGCGCGGGGTCTACCCGGTTCAGCAGCGGTTCGGCGCATGCCAGGCGGCGGGCGTTTTCGGCCACCTGCTGGGCGATGCAGTCATGAGAGGCACAAGAGGCCATGTGGGGCGTGACGATGATTCCTGGAGTGCTCCACAGACGGCTGTCCAAAGGCAGAGGCTCCTTCTCGAAAACATCGAGCAGGGCGCCACGAAGCCGTCCACTGTCGACTGCCCTGATCAGGTCATCGATTTGTACATGTTGGCCGCGCCCGCAATTGATGATCGCTGCGTTAGGAGCCAAGGCTTCGAAGGTGTCTTGGCAGAGGATGCCGCGAGTGACATCGGTCAATGGCAACAGATTGATCAACAGGTCGAGGCCTTGCAGGAACTCATCGAACTTTGATGGACCTGCATAGGTACGAACGCCATCAAGCTGTCTCGCACTTCTTGACCAGCCTCTAACGGCATAGCCTGCATCTGCCAGCTCGGTAGCGATCGTCCCTCCTAGAGAGCCCAAGCCCATGACACCGATCTGATACTCGGCCGCGGGTCGCTGTGGGTGCCGCAACCACACATGTTGATGCTGTTGGGCCAATGCCCGGTCAAAATCTCGGTGGTAATGAATGACTGCCCAGCGGACATACTCCGCCATGCCTTGCCGGTGAGCGGGGTCAACCACACGACACACGGGTAGGGCGGGTTGGCTCGGATCGTTGGCCAGGTGATCAACACCGGCGGCCACCGAGTGGATCAGCTTCAGGTTGGGTAATGCACTGAGGCTGCCGACGGGAGGGAACCAGCAGGCGGCTACTTGGGCTTCCTGAGCCGCAGGGTCATTGGCCAGCACGACACGCAGTTGGGGAGCGCTACGGGCGAAGGCCGACTGCAGTTGGCTCAAAAGCGCGTTGTCAGTTGATAGCAAAACCAGCGGACTCATGAGCAGTACGACTCACGTTGGTGTTCGATCAGGGTGAGTGCTGCGTCCCAGCTGAGGCTGATGATCTGCGCTGACTCGTCGCGTTGGAATTGTGCGGCGGTATGACGGCAGACTTCTTCACTTGGGTAGACCAGCTTGCTGCCGCCGGACAACGCATGAACTTGTGCTTGGCAGGCGCGCTCCAGGAAGTGAATCTCATGGAAGGCCTCGGCAACACTGGCGCCGCCGGCCAGCAGACCGTGGTTACGGAGGATCATCGCTTTGTGCGTGCCGAGGTCGGCGATCAGGCGTTCGCGTTCGTCCAGCGAGAGAGCGATGCCTTCGTATTGGTGATAGGCCAACTTGCCATAGAACTTCAATGCATGTTGGCTGATCGGCAACAGCCCCTGCTCCTGAGCTGACACTGCGATGCCTGCAGATGTGTGGGTATGGATCACGCATTGCATGTCAGGGCGGGCCATGTGAATTGCAGAGTGGATCACGAAGCCAGCGGCATTCACCCGTCGATCACCAAATGCCTCATCAACAACGTTGCCGTGCTGGTCGATACGCACCAAGTCACTTGCGCGCATTCGATCGAAGATCACCCCGTATTGGTTGATCAGGAAGTGATGCTCTGGCCCTGGGATACGCAGGGTGATGTGGGTATCGATCAAGTCGGTCATGCGGAAGTGCGCCACCATTCGGTACAGCGCGGCCAGTTCGCAGCGTGCTTGCCATTCGGCATCGCTGATGTTGTGCGGCTTGCTCATGGATACTCCTGGTTTAACGTGCGATGGCGGGGGTGGATTCCTGCTGCTCACCACGCAGGCGAGAGAGGCCACAGACGCCGATCAGGGAAAGTGTGGAAAGCGCCGTGAAGAACACTGCAAGTGGCAGCCACTGACCGGCGAAGCGGTCAGCCAGCAGGGTGCCGATGATCGGCGTGCTGCCCCCGGCGATGGCGCATATCAACTGGTAGGCCAGAGAAATCCCGGAGTAGCGCAGGTGAGCGGGGAACGCCTGTGTCATGTAGCCAGCGATTACCGCATAGAGCGCCGAAAGGGTTACCACCGCCAGGGCGATTCCTGCTGTCATCAGAACCAGATTCTGCGTGCCTACCAGCATGAACATGGGGTAGGGCACGGCCATGCACAGCAGGGCTGCCAACTTGAGGAAGCGGCCCTCGCCAATGCGCTCCGCAAGAAGCGCCGCCAATGGCTGGGTCAGGAACTGGAGAATGGTCACCAGGAACAGACAGTCGAGGATGGTAGCCCTGGGGATACCCTGGTAGGTGGTGACGTAGGTGATCATGAAGGTGTTGGTGAAGAAGAAACCGGCGGAGCCGATGGTCACCGCGAGGGCCGCGAACAGGATCTGTCTCCAGCAGTCGCGCACCACTTCTAGCACCGGGTATTTGACGACCTCTTTCTTGGCTTTGGCAGCTTGGAACTCAGGGCTCTCTTCCACGCCAAATCGGATTGCCAGGCCAACCAGCATCAGCACCCCACTGGCCAAGAACGGAAGGCGCCAACCCCAGCTTAGGAACTCTTCAGGTTCCAAAGAAGACACCAGGCGGAATGCGATCAGTGCGAGCAACAGGCCAGCAGGGCTGCCTAACTGAGCAAATGAGGCGTAGAAGACTTTGCGTTTGGCCGGAGCATGCTCACTTGCCATCAGCACAGCACCACCCCACTCACCGCCGACGGAGATCCCCTGGACAATTCGCAGGGCAATCAGACCGATGGGGGCCCAGATGCCAGCACTGGCGTAGCTGGGTAGCAGGCCGATGCCTGTGGTGGCCAGGCCCATGAGAACCATGGTGACCAGCAGCATTTTTTTACGACCCAGGCGATCGCCCAGATGGCCAAACACCATGCCTGCCATTGGTCGGGCGATGAATCCGACGGCGAAGGTGCCGAATGCCGCCAGGGTGCTAAGCAACGGATTGTTGCTGGGGAAGAACACCTGACCGAGCACAAGCGCAGCCGCCGTGGCGTAGATGTAGAAATCGTAGAACTCGATGGTGGTGCCGACAAATGCGGCAGCCGCCGCTCGACGCGGTTGGTTGGACGTGTGCATGCAAGGCCCTTCTTAGAGTTATAGGCAGGTGGGCAGGTTTGGCTAAGCCGGTCGCGCTCTTTGGCGCTTTCGGGTTTTATCGCCTTGGGGCTATGATTAGTCAATTTGCTAATTCTTATCCGTCGTATTAGCAGCGCTACTAATGAGTACTCAAATGAACCCGTCAAGCTCTAGATCTGACGCATTGATCAACAAATGGGAGGGACGACGATTCCTCAACGATCGCCTGGACTGGAACCTGCTGCGCACTTACCTCGCCATTGGCCAAGAGGGCAGTATCAGCAGGGCCGCAGCGAGATTGCATGTGACCCAGTCGGCGGTCAGCCAAGCGCTCCGACGACTGGAGGAACAGCTCGGTTGCGCTCTGATTATCAGGGGTGGGCCGCGTTTCGACCTGACTGCTGCGGGAGAAGAGGTGCTGCGTATTGCCATCGATATTTATGGCGATGTATCGCGTATCAGCGCAGCGGTCGAGCAAGAGAGTGACGGCGTAGCTGGCAAGGTGAGGTTGCTGAGCGTCAGCCGAGTTCAGTCACAGGTTTACGATGACTTCCTCGGTGATTTCCATGAGGCGCATCCACGTGTGGAGCTGGAAATCGATGTCATGCGCAGTGCTGACATCATCAGCTCTCTGCTGCAGAAAACGGCCACAGCTGGCGTTGGCTTGTGTCGAATTCCACAGCCCAAGCTGGAGCAGCGCTTGCTGATCAGCCAGCGTTATGCGTTCTTCTGTGGTGTGCGACATCGTTTATTCGGGCGCAGCGATGTGACCCTCGAGGCGCTACGTGGAGAGAATTTCGTGAGTTTCGTCAGTGATCAGTTGGGGGGTAACCTGTCGCCGCTTGCGATGTTCCGTGATCAGCATGGGTTCACCGGGCGCATTGTTGCTTCCTCTCCTAGCGTTGAAGAGGTTCAGCGGCTTGTCTGCGCAGGTTTCGGAGTAGGCTGCATGCCTGAGCACCTCCTCCATGAGGATGTTGAGAAGGGGTTGCTATGGCGTTTGCCTCCAGCCGAAGGCATCGTCAACGCGGATTTGCACTTGCTCTGGAACAGGGAGCAGAGGATGACCATGGCGGAGACAGTGTTCCTGGAAAGCTTCCAGCACTGCCTCGCTCAGGCATCGCTGGTTTGAACCCAACACGTTTCGCAATTACGGCTGCTTTTCAGCCCAAATGAAACGACCGCAGTGTTTGGCTGCGGTCGTCATCTTTCAGTTAGTCGACGTTTAGCAATTGCCGTCGGCTCAGGACGCTGTTCAATCGATCATCGTTGTCTAAGTCGGTCTCGCTCAGCATGTCCGCAACGCCGGCACCGGACTCGACTCTCTCGAGCCAATAGAGCACCGCCTTCTTCATAAACCAGTGAGGAGTGCGATCCAGGAGGCCAGCGGCCTCCTTGATACGCTCCTTGGTCGGCGCGTCGAGTTTGATGCCTGTCGTTGTCGAGCTCACGAGCGCCTCCTTACGATGCAGTCACAGCCACATGGCCTTGCGTTTTGGCGCTTCGTTGATAGGCCAGCAGCAGTCCGATGTACCAGAACGGCATGATGTAAAGGGCCGTCCGAGTATCAGCCTCCAGGGAGAGCAGGCAGAGTACGAACAGGAGGAAGACCAGAGACAGCACCGCTGTGAACTTACCACCAGGCAGCTTGAAGGTTGAGCGTTGGTGAGCTTCTGGGTTTGTCCGTCGGTAAGCCAGGTAAGAGAGCAGGATCAACGACCAGGTTACAACCACCATGACCGCCGAGATTGTCGAGACCAAGGTGAAAACACCCATGACATCTGGAATGACGAACAGCAGCGTCAGCGCGATAGTCATGCACAGACCTGAGAACATCAGTGCCCGGATTGGAGTGCCCGAGCCGGACAAGCGTCCGAAGGCATGTGGTGCCTGTTTGTTGTGAGACAGGCCGTAAAGCATGCGTGAGCCAGAGTAAACGCCGCTATTTGCTGAGGATGCAGCTGAGGTCATGACTACAAAGTTGATCATCCCAGCAGCAGCAGGCAAGCCTCCCAAAAGGAAGAGCTCCACAAAGGGGCTACGGTTTGCTGGCACATGAGACCAGGAAATCACACTGATGATGCATGCGAGAGCGGCCACGTAAAACAGCAGGATCCGCACAGGGATGGTGTTGATCGCTTTGGGCAACGTCTTCTCGGGATTGTGAGCTTCAGCAGCTGCGGTGCCAATCAGCTCAGTCCCCACGAAAGAGAAGATGGCGATCTGGAAGCCCGCGAGGAAGCCGAGCACCCCATGTGGCATCATCACCCCTGGTTCAACCAGATGGCTGAACGTCGCAGTGACACCATCGGGAGAGGTGTAGGAGGTAGCAATCATGAAGAGGCCGGTCAGTACCAGCGCGACGATTGCAATGATCTTGATCAGACCGAACCAGAACTCAACCTCCCCAAAGGCTTTCACAGCCAGCATGTTGAGCGCTACGAGCAGGAACATGGTTCCGAAGGCTGGTATCCACGTAGGAAGGTCGGGGAACCAGTACTGCAGAAAGCCTGCGACTACCACAACGTCGCCTACGGCAACGACAACCCAGCTTAGCCAGTACGACCAGGCGAGGATGAACCCGGCACGGGGGCCCATGTGGTGGTGGACGAGCTCTGCAAACGAGCCCATTTCCAGGTTGGCGAGGAGCATCTCACCCATCGCCCGCATGATGCAGAAAACAAAGAAACCGATGATCGCATAGACAAGTAGGATCGAAGATCCAGACAGGGCTATCATTTTTCCCGACCCCATAAAGAGGCCTGTCCCAATAGCACCACTGATGGCAATCAGCTGAATATGTCGATTTTGCAGTCGACGCTTGAGTTCTCGGCCATCACCGCTATTCGCTTCTTTTGAGTTGCACGTCTGATGCATATATAACCTCTTATTCTTTTTCTGTGAGCAACCGCTACCCGCCCTCTGATTAGAAGGTGCAGTGCTAAGTGGGCTATAGACGTTGAGCCCCTCATAGCGGAGGGTGGGGCAGTACATACGCAGGCGATGAAGAAATAAACTCAGCTGAGTTCCTTCATCAAGCTGGTTAAGTAATTAGAAGTAGTCAAAAACTAGGTGCTCATTCCCCTGTGAGATCCCGCAGCGGCGGTTCAGAAGCGCCATTCTGCCAGTCATAGTTGCCAATCGGAACGCTACAGATTGGTATACCATCAGCTAATAGTTATCAGATTGCTCACAAATCAGAGCAAAATGCCGGTTTGCACTGACATGGTGCAAAACAGGGCGCATTGACTACATCTTGATGCTCGATAGAAGGATGCTGGTCTCGGTGTTCTCGATGTGCTGGATCGAGCGGATGGTATTCAAAGCTTTGTCAAAGGCCTCCAGCGTATCGGCTCTCAGCTCCGCCATCAGATCCCAGCGACCGTTGGTTGTATGTATGGCAAACACGTTGGGATGCCCGCGTAGCGCGTGTTTGACCTCTGCGGCGTGGTGGCCGCTGATGCTGATGCTGGTGATGGCTCTGACCCCTCGGTCTATCTCATCGGACTGGAGGCGGATGGTATAGCCCATGATGATGCCTTGCTCTTCCAGCCTGGCGAGTCGGTTTTGAACCGTGGCGCGGGCCACCTTCAATTTCTTAGCTAGCGTCATCACAGGGGTACGAGCGTTGTCCCGCAGAAGCGCGATGAGTTGCCGATCAGTGTTATCCATGAGCTCCGACCATCCACATTGCTTTGAAGTGTGAGCAGATTGTCTAGAACCTTGCGAAATATGGCAACCTGTACACTTCAATTTGCACCAATATTTCATCAGAATTTCGGAGGTCGAAAATTCACAATTAGCGTTCGCCCATGCACTGGCTTGAGGCGCGCGCACTTTCAAGGTGCATAACATGACGCATTTCATTGATGTCCCTACAATGTCCGATCTGGTTAGCGATATCGGTGTAGTGGATTTCCTGGGTGAGCTCGCGGCCGTCATCCGTGATGATTTCAAACGCTGGCCTGAGTTTGATAAGTCTGCCCGAGTGGCCAGTCACTCCGAGGTCGGTGTGATCGAACTTATGCCTGTGGCTGATACGAGCCAATATGCGTTCAAGTATGTTAATGGTCACCCCTCCAACACCTTCAAGGATCTTCACACCGTGATGGCCTTTGGCGTGCTGGCCGATGTCCAAACGGGGTATCCGGTGCTTCTTTCTGAGCTGACCATCGCGACAGCTCTGCGTACTGCGGCAACATCTCTGATGGCCGCCAAAGCGTTGGCTCGTCCAAATTCGCGCAAAATGGCTCTCATCGGTAACGGCGCCCAGAGTGAGTTCCAGGCCCTTGCGTTCCACAAGCACCTGGGCATCCAGGAAATCGTCGCGTACGACGTCGACCCTCAGGCGACCGCCAAGCTCGTTCGAAACCTGCAGGAATACACCGACCTCAAAATCACCCGTGCCCAAAGCGTTGCTGAGGCAGTACGCGGTGCTGACATCGTGACTACCGTCACCGCCGATAAAGCGTATGCCACGATCATCACTCCGGAAATGCTGGAGCCTGGCATGCACCTGAATGCTGTCGGTGGCGACTGCCCAGGTAAGACCGAACTGCATGCCGACGTGCTGCGCAAGGCAAGGGTCTTCGTTGAGTACGAGCCGCAAACTCGTATCGAAGGTGACATCCAACAACTCGAAGACGACTCTCCGGTAGTTGATCTGTGGCGTGTCCTGACCGGCGAGCAGGAAGGCCGTCAGAGCGATGAGCAGGTTACCGTCTTTGACTCGGTTGGTTTTGCCTTGGAAGACTACTCGGTGCTGCGTTACGTCCTGGAGAAGGCTGAGAAACGTGGTGTCGGCACCAAGATCGATCTCGTCCCGTGGGTTGAAGATGATCCGAAAGACCTGTTCAGCCACACGCGTGGCCGCTCCGCCAAAAAACGCATTCGACGCGTTGCATAACTCTAAGATCAGCATCCCAAATCGGTATTACTGAATGGCACTTCCTACTCGTTCGATTCAAGCACCTGCAGCAGTGGTGATGGTCAGGCCGCACGCCTTCACCCCTAATCCGGAAACCGCTGCTGACAACTCGTTCCAAAGCTCAAGCCCTGACATTGCAGCGCACACTGTCTCCGAGATTGCTCGAGATGAGGTCACCCAGGCTGTGGGTCGCTTGGAGGCGGAGGGAGTTCGTGTCCATGTGTTTGATGACTTCGGCGACAACGACACCCCTGATTCAGTGTTCCCGAACAACTGGTTCTCTACGCATCCGGGCGGTCACATTGCCATCTACTCCATGTACTCGCCGAACCGTCGACGGGAAAGGCGTACTGACGTGATTGAGATGCTCAAGCAGGAATACCGGGTACAGGATGTGATCGACTACTCTGGCCTCGAGCAGGATGAGCTTTTCCTGGAAGGCACCGGGGCGATGGTGTTTGATCACATGTCTCGTGTGGCCTACACCGCCCGTTCCAACCGTGCCGACCCGATTGCGCTGGAGCGGTTTAGCACCCACTTCAACTTCGAGCCTATGGTCTTCGACACTGCAGACGAGAAGGGGGCCCCGATTTATCACACCAACGTTCTGATGTGCGTAGCCACTGAATTCGCACTGGTGGGTTTTGGCACTTTCACGAACAAGGCCCGTGCTGAAGAGGTTCGCATGCGGCTGGTGGAGTCCGGTCGAGAAGTCATCGATTTGAGCAACAAGCAGATCGCGGAGTTTGCTGGTAATGCCATCGAACTGTCGGGCCGCGATGGCCGGATTCTGGCGCTGTCTCGTCGGGCCTTCAACAGCCTGACGCAAGATCAGCGCGCTCGCATTGAGCGTACCGCCAGACTGGTGCCGTTGGATGTACCCACTATCGAAATGGCAGGTGGCTCGGTACGGTGCATGATCGCTGGGATTCACCTGTCTCCTCGCACGTAACGCAGTAACAAGATCCCCACCCAGCAAGGTGGGGATTTTTTTGGCCGTTAGCGAGCGTGGCTGTCGTATCCCTGTAGCGTGTTGACCGCGTTGATGCCGATCTCATCAACCATGTAGCCACCTTCCATCACAAACAGCGTTGGAATCCCGGCCTTTGCGATGGCCTCGCCCATCTGGATGAAGTTGGTGCTGGTCAGGCGGAAATGACTGATCGGATCATGCTCGAAGGTATCCACACCCAAGGAGATGACCAGGCACTCAGGTTGGTGGGCCTGGACGCGTTTGAGAGCATCTGCCAAGGCCACGCTGAAGGTGTCCCAAAGCGTGCCACGAGGCAGTGGATAATTGGCATTGAAGCCTTCACCGTTACCCACCCCTTTCTCATCAGCAAAGCCTGAAAAGTACGGATAGGACACGGACGGGTCGCCGTGGATTGAGGCGAAGAACACATCGCTGCGGTCGTAGAAGATGTTCTGCGTGCCGTTACCGTGGTGGAAGTCGACGTCCAGGATGGCCACTCGTTTTGCACCCCGGCTGAGGCAGCGCTCAGCAGCGATTGCCGCGTTGTTGAGATAGCAGTACCCGCCCATGTACTCACGAGCCGCATGGTGCCCTGGCGGTCGGCACAGAGCGAAAGCACCTCTCTCGCCATCAATGACCCGCTCGATGCCGGTCAGGGCGACATCCGCGCTGCTGCGCACGGCTTCCCACGTACCTGAGGTGATCGGCGAACCGGCATCCATGGCGTAGAAGCCAAGCTTGCCATCAATGAAGCTCGGTTCTTGGTCAATGGCCAGGTCTCGAACCGGCCATACCAGGGGAAGTGCGTCGTGCGTCTTCCCTGTTGCCGCCCACTCTTGCCAGGCATTCTCGAGGAACGTCACATACCGCTCGCTGTGCGCCCGCACATAGTTGGATCGGTCATATCGCTGCTCAGCGATGACATCCCCCAACCCTACACTCTTCACACGAGCGAGAACCGTATCGGCGCGTTGCGGGTTTTCGAAGGAGGGCTTGAGTGATCCGTCTTTGAGTTCGGAGCCGTGGTGGAGGCGATGATTGGAGCTAAATATCGTGAGCACGAAAGGTCTTCCCGTCAGCGTGAACGTTACAGAAGATGTTCGCTGTTGCGGGTAGGAAATGCTTTGCTTTAGGCCATGACAGGGACGTGATGGTTGAATTTTCTTTTTAAAATATTGCCATACATGAGAAAGAACTTTTCGCGGGTAAGGGGTGGCGTTATACCACCCACTTGCGCCGCGACAGAAAGGGTAGAAATCAGAGCTCTTTGAGCGTCGGATAATCGATATAGCCTTTCCCGTCACTCCCGAAGAAGGTCATGCGATCAGGATCGTTCAACGGTGCGCCCGTGCGAACGCGCTCCACGAAGTCGGAGTACCGTCTGGCTTAGCGCGACTATGTGTCATAGGTTCCATTAACAGGCGGTTCTTCAGGGTGTACTGACCCAGCCGATAGGATTCGAAAACACAGTTCATGAGCTTTCCTCTTCGTTATGCGGCAGTGGAGGTTTCTGTGGGAAGCTGCACACCAGTGCGAGCCACCAGGGCTTCCGAGCCCTTCAGGAACTTGGAAACGTGACTTGGCGTTAGGCCTGCCGAAGGGTGGATGGCTTGTCCCTTGCGATTGAACAATGTGCCGGTGTGCGTCTCGAGCGCTCGGGCAAGCAACAATGGAGAGATGCGCGCTGCGTACTGCTCAGCAGTTGGGGTGAAGAAGCCAATCAGTGTTTCGGCAATCTTGGATTTCAGCGATCCCTTGCCCAAGAAGTTATCTCGAATGTTGGTTTTCACCAGGCCTGGATTGAGGCCAAACACGCTCAGGTGTGGGTAGCGTTTCGCCGCGTCCACCACCAGCATTTCGTTGCCTGCGACAGTGTTCATGTGGACGGCGAACGACTTGTACTGACGCTCAGCGTTGAGGTCGTCCAGATCGGTGCCAGTTTGCCCACTGCCTGGGTAACCCATGATGAATACCCGAGGCTTGAAGGCTTTGGACTGGCGCTCAGTGCCAAGCCGTGGTGCGGCCAGGCGGAGAATAGTCAGCCGGCTCAGGTAGCTCACAGCCATATCCTCTTCAAGCCCTTCAGTCGTTTCCTGGCGCTGAGATGCGGCGAAGATACCGGTCGTAAACACCAAGGCATCGAGTTGCTCGACCTGCAATTCATCCACTACTCGTACGGCCTCGCTCATCAGGCTGAGGTCTCCCTGGACGAAGCGAATGCCTGGAAGGCTTTGGTCGCGGAAGGTACGACCTACGACTGTGACGCTGGCACCTTGCTTAGCCAGAGAGTGGCTCAAGGCACGTCCCAAGCCACCAGTTCCGCCGATCACGGCAATGCGCATATTCTCGGCTGGGAGCTGGCCGAAGTTGGCGACATTCCAATTGAAGGATTTATCCACTTTCATGGTGAGGTACTCAGAAGGTTATGGGCACCATGATCTCGCTTAGGTTAAATGGGATAAATACGGTATTCTGGATAATATTGATCCGCTGATGGAGCAATCGTGTGGAGTACCTCAATGACATGGCCCTCTTCGTGGAAGTGGTCAAAGTGAAAGGCTTCCGCAATGCGGGTGAAAGCCTGGGCATCCCGAACTCCACTGTCTCTCGGCGTATCTCTCAGCTGGAGAAGACGACTGGCCTGAGGCTTCTGCACCGAACTACCCGGCGCATCGAGCTGACCGAGGCAGGGCAAATCTACTTCGAGCGCTGCCGGCGTATCGTGGACGAGGCACGCCTGGCCCATGAGCAGTTGGGCGACATGCTGACCGAGCCGAGTGGTGTGTTGAGGGTGTCGCTACCGGTGGATTTCGCGGTGACTTATCTGGCACCACTGTTCGCCGAATTTGCTGCTCTGCATCCCAAACTCACCTTCGATTTCGACCTGACGCCGAGAAGAGTAAACCTGGTCAGCGAACCCTTTGACGTGGCAATACGGATGGGCGAATCACCCGATTCTCACCTCATAGCGCGACCTCTAACGTCATTGACGCCGTCCTTGTACGCCTCGCCTGGTTATCTGGAGAAGTACGGTGAACCCTCGACCCCGGATGAGCTCAATGGCCATCAGTGCCTGAACATCACCAAAGGTGGGATATGGGCAGTGAAGCGCGGCCAGGAAACCGTTTCGATCACTGCGCAAGCTCGGTTCGTGGTGAACAGTGTTGGGATGATTAAGCGGTTAGCGATGCTCGATCAGGGGATTATGCTGATGCCCCATGAGATCGTTGCGGATGACGTTGATGCCGGTAGACTCTGCCCCATTCTCACGGAGTGGACTGGCCAGCCAATGATGGTTTACGCCCTGACCGAGACCCGTTTGCTGCCAGCCAAAACCCAGACATTCTTGGAGTTCTTACGCGCACGCTTGGCGTCGCATGGCGGATCATAGGCTGTTTCCCGCAATACCGTCAGGGCTCCTATGCTGCCGTTTGCGGTCATGCCAACTCTTGGACTTGTAGTTGACTGCATTTTGTTGGCGCAATAAGGTCATTTACTAGAAAGCTTCTGCTAAATGTGCGTGGAATATGAGTCGGATTATCCTAGACAACGTTGATCGCTCCATGCTCAGGCTGCTGCAGGCTGACGGCGCTATGTCCAGTATTGCTGTGGGAGAAAAGCTGGCGTTGAGCACCACGCCGACCTGGCGTAGGCGAAAGCGTCTAGAGGATGAAGGCGTCATCACGGGGTATGAAGCGACTATCGACAGGAAGGCTATCGGCCTCAACCTGACGGCGTTCGTTCAGATCAGCTTCCAGATGCACACGGATCAGTCGGCTGATGATTTTGAGGCCGTTATGCGTGGCAACCCCTATGTCCTGTCGTGTCATAAGGTCACCGGTAACGCGGACTACATCCTGCAGATCGTCGCAGCCGACCTTGAGGCTTATGGGGAGTTTGTTGAGCGTGTTCTGCGCGCACAGCCAGGCATCTCGGCCATCCATTCCAGCTTGGCGCTGAAGGAAATCAAGGACAGCCACCGGCTTCCCATACCTGACATTTGAGTAACCGGTGATCTCGCCGGCCAGCACCATTCCTTAGCGTCAGCGTATTCGGCTCATGGCATTTGGAACACGCAGGGCGGAACACCAAGTTCCTTTCGAAATATCGAGGAGAAGGCGCTTGGGCTTGATGGGCCTGCCCCGTGACAACGGACGCCAAGAAGCGATACTTACATCGCTATCTTGGAGGTTGTCATGTACCCAACCACTCGCCGCAATTACACCGATGAGTTCAAGATTCAGGCCGTTGCGCTGGCTGAAACGCTTGGCAGGACGGAAGCTGCTCGCCAGCTGGAGATGTCTGTGAAGTCGTCCCATTCAACGTCACTGGCGTCGGCGGCTGGAAGCTTGGGCATTCCTTAGCTCCTGTTTCGTGTAAGACAAGCAAAGTGTCGACCTGAGGGATTTCTACGCAGACTGTTCTGATGCAAACACGCTATAGGGTGACCGACTGTGATCTGCAGGAGGTGTCATTCCAGTCATCGATCTTCAACGTATCCAAGGTCGGCGCTAATCTTTGTGCTGCACTCCCGTAGCAGCGCCTCAAACTTCCCCGTAGCACCCTCGGGATCCATCACGGCATCCGGGCCTGACAGATTGATTGCAGCCGTCACTTCTCCCCTATGGTCTTTGATAGCCATCGCAATCGCAGTGGAGTAATCCGAACGATGCAGCACCCATCCTCGCGCTCTGTCACCCTCGATCATATCTTGCAGCTCGAGCTGAGTCCGTGGGGCAGGGGCTGGGTAATCGTCTAAACGGATGTGTTGGTAAAGTGCGGCAAGTTCTACCTGGTCAAGGCCGGTGAGTAGCATGCGGCCAATCGCCGTGCAGTGGCATGCGATGCGGGTGCCAACCGGAATGTTGACGGACAGCCGCTGAGCCGCAAACGCTCGGTAGACATACAGGCTTTCCGTATTCTCCCGCACGGCCAAATGGCAGGAGAGAGAAGTGCGATCTCGCAATTGATTCAGGTGAGGCATGGCGACATCGACAATGTCGCGGCTGGCGAGGTAACTGAAGCCATCGCTAATGACTCGGGCTCCGAGCTCGTATTGACTGTTGTGTTTGTTCAAGTAACCCATATCGGTCAACGTGAACACTATCCGGTACAGCGCCGAGGTGCTGACGTTCAATCGCTCGGCGATCTCCTGCATGCTCAGACTACGCGTTCGAGCGTTGAACAGGCCAAGCACCGCGAGCCCTCGGGCCAGGGCAGGTACGCTGTATTCGGCATCCTTAACGGGGGCGTCGATCATCGTTCGTTGCTCATCCGGGATCTGGGAAGCGATATCATGTGTGCCGGCCACGACCGCAGTGGACATGGTCTGCTTCAGCGCGTAGTCAGCACAGCATGATCTGTATCACTTAATACAGCGCGTCGATCTGTAGGGCTCGTCCATCAAACTCGGCCATCGCATCCATTAGTGCGCCCTTGAAATACTCGAGCGAAGCGCGATCACACAGGATGTGAAAGATCGGGTGCGATTCAGCACTGATGTTGATGACGATCACGTTGATCCTTGCAGCCGATGTTTGTGCAACGGCGCCATGCGCAAATGCAGCGCTGCGTAGATCAACCCCACACAGTTTGGCCATGACTTCAGCCGCGTGAGCGCCGCTCAGCTGCATCCACGCATGGCTGTCTTCGCGAGGCAAAAGGTAGTTGGCCAAATGATCCATCTCCCAGCGAGCTTCTTCATCGGCGATGCGCTCACCTCTGTCTCGCAGGCTGCCCAGGAGCAAATACTCTGTCTGCGACAGACGCGCCACGTGGCTACCGTCCGGTTGGGTAATGGCTTGGTTTGGCTTATCAGGAAGGCTGAAGCCGCGGGACTGCAGGTATTCGCCACTCTGAGCGCCGCGAAAACCAACCCTTGGAAGCCCCGTCAGGTCGACCACCGCACATTGCTGAAGTGGGCCCGGCCCGATGTCATTGAGATTGGACATGTCAAAGCTCCTGGCGCTGGTTGTCTGGATCTAAGAAGGGGAGCTTTACGACGGTTGCCTGGACGACCACACCATCTTCAACTCGGATCGGAATCTGCTGCCCCGGAGTGCTCTGATCAAAGGCGGCGTAGGCCAGGCCGATGATCTGATCAAGGCTTTGCGAATACTCACAGGACGTCACATTACCGCTGATGTCCGGCCCCTTGAGAACCAGATGGCCCTCGAGCGGTTGCGGGCTGGTCTTGGGCAGCGTGAAGCCCACCAGCTTGCGTTTCTGTGGCTGCGCTTCAAGGATGTCGACGGAGCGACGACCGACAAAGAACGGCTTGTTACGGCTGACCGCCCACCCCATGTCGATTTCGCCAGGATGGGTCATGCCGTCGGTGTCCTGGCTGATGATCACATGGCCTTTTTCCAGGCGCAGCAGGCGCTGGGTCTCGACACCAAACGGGCGAATGTCGAATTCCTTGCCGGCCTCTATCAGTGCATCCCAAAGCTTCAACGCATAACGTGCAGGTACGTGGATTTCGTAACCCAATTCCCCTACGAAGCCTACGCGCAGGAGACGTGCCTTGATCCCGGCCACGGTGCCCAGGCGAACGCCCAGGTATGGGAATCCTTCAGCGGACAGATCAAGATCCGCGCACACTTTCTCCAGCACCTTGCGTGAGTCGGGCCCCGCTACGTTGACTGCCGAGATCGCGGCAGTGACGTTAGCGATGTCGACGTTCAGGCGCCATTGCGCGTTCCACTTGAGCATCTGCTGATAGATTCGATCCACGCCGCTGGTGGTGGCAGTGACGTAGAAGTGGTTTTCGGCAAAGCGCGCGCAGACGCCATCGTCGATCACCACGCCATGTTCGTTGGTCATCAGCGCGTAGCGTGAGCGACCCACGGGCTGCTTGAGAAATGCGAAGGTGTACATGCGGTTGAGAAGTTCGGCAGCGTCAGGGCCGCGCACGTCCAGACCGCCCAGCGTCGAAACGTCGATGATGCCGACCTTCCGGCGCACGTGCAGCGCCTCGGCCTGTATGCATTTATCCCGCTCGCTCGGTTTGCCGTAATAGGCAGGGCGCTGCCAGATACCGGCAGGCATCATTTTTGCGCCGGCTTCCAGATGACGGCGGTGCATGGGTGTCTGGCGGTACGGATCAAACGCTCGCCCCGCGACATGGGCCAGCTTCTCCGCCTCAAAGGGAGGGCGCGCTGTGGTTACGCCTGTTTCGCTGACGCTGCGCTGAGTGGACGCTGCCACCAGTCGAGCTGTTGGCAGGGCTGAGTGGCGCCCTTGAGAAGGCCCCATGCCCACGGTGGAGTAGCGCTTGACCAGTTGCACATCTCGATAGCCGATCTTCGTGGCGTTAATGATATCGCGCACCTGCAAATCTTCGTCGAAGTCGACAAAGTCCTTGCCTTTGGGGTGCGGGAAAATCGGCCATGGAAAATTGACTTGCGCTTCTGGGCGCAGCGGCAGGGGCTTGACGTTGATGACCAGGCCTAGCGCTGTAATGATTTCGGTGGCTGTGCGAGTGGCATCAGCGAGCACGTTGTCCAGTGCGTGGAAACCATGGGCGGAACCTGCAACGCTGAGATTCTTCGGCAGGCCGCTAAGGGTGAACTCAGCCAGTTGATCGTCATAAGACAGCTTGCCGCCGGCTTGGCACAGCAATTGATAGACCGGCATGTAGCCGCCGGACATGCAGAGCAAATCGCAATCCAGGTGCAAGCTGCTATTCGCGACCTGGCCGAGGCCGGTGATTTTTCGGATGTCGACGCCGCTGACATGGCGCATGCCTTTTTCATGCAGCGCTTCAAACACCGTGCTGTTCAGATGACAGGGGATTCCGCGCTTTTCCAGCGCGATCAGCAACGCGCGATCAGCGGGATTGGTACGCATGTCCACCAGCGCTGCAACCTGAACACCTTGCTCGTGCAGATCGAGCGCTGCGTAGTAACCGTCGTCGTTCCCCGTGAGTACCACTGCGCGTTTGCCAGGCTTTACGGCGTAGAGTTTCATCAGGCGTTGGGCTGCGCTGCTAAGCATCACCCCAGGCAAATCGTTGTTGCGGAAAATCACTGGCTGATCAAACGAGCCGCTGGCGATCAGGCATTGGGTGGCGCGCACCTTGTACATGCGTTTACCCTGAATCACCGGCAGATAGTTATCGGTGAACCATGCATTGCACGTAGCTTTCTTCAGCACTTGAATGTTGGCGTGGCCTTCAACAGCGTTGATCAGCTCGCGGCGTAGGCTATCAGCACGATTGTTTTCGACATCGAAACGGGCATAGGTCAGTGAGCCGCCCAGAATGGGTTGTTGCTCAATCAACAACACCTGTGCGCCTGCATTGGCCGCAGTCAGTGCCGCCTGCAGTCCAGCAGGGCCAGCGCCGACAACCGCGAGGTCAGCGAACAGGTAGGCCTTGTCGTAGTACTCGGGCTGGAATTTGAGATCCAAGACGCCGAGTCCGGCCTTTTTGCGAATGATGGGCTCCCATAGTTTCCATGCACCCTTAGGCTTGTAGAAAGAGCGGTAGTAGAAACCAACCGGCATGAATTTGGAGAACTTGCCAAGATAGGCGTCTTTGTCGTTGTCCAGAGAGCCGTTGAAGTTTTGCCCGGTCACCTGCGCACCACTTTCCAGCAGGTGAGTGTCCGCCAGGACGTTGGGCTCGCTCGGCAGCTGTACCAGGGTATTGGCGTCTTGACCTGCCATGGTCAGCGGGCCGCGCGGGCGGTGATACTTGAACGAGCGGGAGAGCAGGAAGCGACCATTGGCGAGCAGGGCACTTGCGATGCTGTCACCTGCAAACCCTTGATACGCTTTGCCATCAAAGCTGAAATGAAGAGGCTGATTGCGGTCGATCAACAAGCCCATGGGAGCGGGTAGGCGGCTCATTGCGCGGTCTCCTTGGCGGTCGTGAATTCAACACGGGTGGTGAACAGCTCTTTGGGATCGAAGGTGCGCAGAATTTCATCGCTGCCAGTGTGGCGTTCGGCCAGGAACCAATAGCTGGAGGGGTTGTGCATCCACCACTCGCAAACCACGCCCAACGTGTCATCGCTGTTGAACACGTAGTCGGCCCATTCGGCATCGGTACACGTCTGCGGATCGGGCATCTGCTTGAACTCACCGCCATAGGTGAACTCACTGATGTTGCGCGGCCCGTTGAGTGGGCAATTCATCACTTTCATGTCTTGCTCCTCAGTGGCTGGCCGCTGTCGCGCCCATCTCGTTGACTTGCTGGAAGGTTGAGAAACGCTCGAGGCCGAACGGCTTGATCAGTTCAGGTACCTTGCCCCCGCTGGCGACGAGTTCGGCCATGGTCTTGCCGCAAATGGGCGTAGCCTTGAAGCCCCACGTGCCCCAGCCGGCATCCAGGTAATAGTTCTTCACCGGGGACAACCCCATGATCGGGCTGTAATCCGGAGTCATGTCGGTGATCCCGGCCCACTGACGCATCAGCTTGGCATTGGCCAAGAACGGGAACATCTCGATCGCGTGTGCCAGCAGGCTTTCTTTCAGATCCAAAGTTGAGCGGGTGTTGAACAGCGGGTACGGATCCGAGCCACCGCCAAACACCACTTCGCCACGGCTGGTCTGTTGCACGTAGCAGTGCAGGGCAGAGGAGCTCACCAACGGGTCGAGGAACGGCTTGAACGGCTGGGTCACCATGGCTTGCAGAGGGAAGGTCTGGATCGGCGAGCGGATACCCGCTTTCTTCATCAACTGCGAACTCATGCCCGCCACTGCCTGCACCGCGCAGCCGCACTGGATGGTGCCGCGATTGGTTTTCACCGCCTTGATGGTGCCGTTCTCGATCACCAACTCTTGGACTTCAGTGAGCTGATGGATTTCCACGCCACGCTTAGCCGCCTGTTTGGCGTAACCCCAAGCCACTGCGTCATGCCGGGCAGTTGCGCCGTCTATGTGCCAGAGACCTGCGATCACCGGGAGATGCCCAGGGTCGAGGTTGAGTGTCGGCACGAGCTCACGAATCTGCTGACGGTCAAGCATTTCGGTGCGCCCGCCGAAGTGTTTGTTGACCTCTGCACGCTGACGGAACGAGCGCACGGTGGCGTCGGTGTGGGCGAGCGTCAGTTGGCCACGATGGGAATACATGATGTTGAAGTCGAATTCATTGGACAGCCCTTCAAACATCCGTACTGACTCGGCGTAAAAGCGCACCCCCTCGCTGGTGAGGTAATTGGAGCGGATGACCGCTGTGTTGCGCGCCGTGTTGCCGCCGCCCAGATACCCCTTCTCCAGCACCGCGATATTGGTGATGCCGTGGTACTTGGACAGGTAGTAGGCGGTTGCCAGGCCATGGCCACCGCCGCCGATGATTACCACATCGTAGGAAGGTTTGAGCGCCTTGGGAGCAGGCAAATCCACTTCGACCGGGTATTCAGAGCTGAGCCCGTATTTCAGGAGATTGAAAGGCATGCGGCCTCCGAGGAAACGCATTGTGCATGGGCCTGCTGAACCGCAGCGGTAACGGTGTTCTTCATCAGAAAGGCAATGGTCATCGGCCCAACACCACCAGGAACTGGTGTGATAGCTGAAACTTGGGGCAGGGCGCTGTTGAAGTCGACATCCCCAACAAGCTTGCTGCGGCCATCCTCTTCAATGCGATTAATGCCGACGTCGATGACTACCGCTCCTGGCTTGAGCCAACTTGCATCGATCATCCGTGGTCGTCCGACGGCGGCAACGACAATGTCTGCCTGCCGGCACAGGGCCTTGGCATCGACGCTGCGCGAATGCACCACAGTGACCGAGCAATGCGCCCGCAGCAGCAGAGCGGCCATGGGTTTGCCGACGATGTTGGATCGCCCGATGACAACGGCGTGCTTGCCGCTCAGGTCGCCGCAAGCCTCTTCAAGCAGTTGCATGCAGCCGCTGGGGGTGCACGGCGTCAGCACATCGCGACCCTGGCTTAAGCCGCCGACATTTTCACTGTGAAACCCATCGACGTCTTTGCCCGGGGCAATGGCCTGTAACGCACGCGCTTCCTCGATGTGCTCAGGCAATGGGAGCTGCAGCAGAATGCCGTTCACGGCGTTGTCTGCATTCAAGTCTGCGATCAGCTGGAGCAGTTCACCCTGCGAGGTTTCCGCACTCAGGCGGTACTCGAGCGATTTGATTCCCGCTTCTTCTGCACGGAGGATCTTGTTGCGCACATAGACCTGGCTGGCAGGATCTTGCCCGACGAGTATTACAGCGAGCGCAGGGAAGACGCCGTCGGCGCTCAGTCGGGCGACCTCGTCTCGAACCTGCTTCAGCACACGGGCTGATGCCGCTTTGCCGTCAATCAGTTTGGAAGTACTCATCGGAAGATCACCGTTCTGTCTTCGTTGAGGAATACCCGATGCTCCAGGTGATATTTGACCGCTTTGGAAAGCGCCACGGTTTCAGTGTCGCGTCCGATGGCAACCAGGTCGTCTGGCAGATAGGCATGGTCGACGCGCTGGACTTCCTGCTCGATGATCGGGCCCTCGTCCAGATCGCTGGTGACGTAGTGAGCCGTCGCCCCAATCAGTTTCACGCCGCGCGCATAGGCCTGGTGATAAGGCTTGGCGCCCTTGAACCCGGGCAGGAATGAGTGATGAATATTGATCGCACGGCCCGATATCTGCTTGCAGAGATCATCAGAAAGGATCTGCATGTAGCGGGCGAGGACGACGAGGTCAGTCCCGGTCTCATCCACAACCTTCATCAGCGCTGCTTCCTGCTGAGCTTTGGTCTCCTTGGTCACCGGCAAGTAGATAAAACGAATGCCTTCGCGCTCGGCCATAGGACGTAGATCAAGGTGGTTGGACACGATGGCCGTGATGGTCATGTCCATTTCGCCCTTGTGGTAGCGATAGAGCAGGTCGGTGAGGCAGTGGTCGAATTTGCTGACCATCAGCAGTACGCGCATCGGCTGGTGAGTATCGTAAAGCTCCCACTGCATGCCGAAAGCTTGAGCGACGTCTTCGAAGCCGGCTTTCAGCTGAGCGATGTCGCCTTCGTGGCCATCGTTGAAACGAAACACCGCCCGCATGAAAAATTTGCCGCTCAACTCATCGTCGAACTGCGCCATCTCACCGATGTAGCAAGCGTTGCCTGCGAGGTAGGAGGTCACTGCTGCAACGATGCCGGAAGTCGCAGGACAGCTGATTTTGAGAATGAAATGGTTTTTTTCATGTTGCATGGTCAGTCCTCAGAGGTGCGCGGCGTGATTTCCGGCAAGTGATTCATCGGTGAAATGCAGATTCGCCCGTGAATAAATATTCTCTTAGGGAATTAAATATTCCGGATGGCGAATTTATAGGCGAATTCAGCCGACACGTCTACACGTATGGGAAAGATTTTTTACTGACAGGAAATGTGGGGCGTGGGCGTGGGGAGGAGGGGAAAGCGAGTCCAGGTTCAGCCTGGACTCGTGGCAACCTGAGTGGTCAGGCCTCTGCGGGGGCGTAGTTCATGATCGACAGGAGGCGGATCGGGACGCTTATCAGTTTTTCCGGGCCGTGGGGAATGTCAGCATCGAATGTCAGGCTGTCACCTGCTTCCAGGTGATAGAGCTGGTTCCCGTGGCGGTAGACCATCTCGCCCTCCAGCAAGTGAAGGAACTCAGTGCCTGGGTGGGAGAAGGTCGGAAATTCCTCGCTAGCGTCATCCATGCTCACCATGTACGCCTCGAAGCTTTTCTTGGGCCCACGGGTGTGGTTCAGCAGGTGGTAGGTATGGCCTTTTTCCGTGCCACGGCGAACGACTTCCAGCCCTTCATCGCGTTTGACCAGAATCGCGCTGCTGCCTTGCTGGTCATACTGGCTGAACAGTTTTGACATCGGCATGCCGAGCACATCGCAAAGACGGCTCAGGTTTTCAAGGCTGGTCGATACCTGAGCGTTTTCAATCTTGCTAAGCATGCCCTGACTGATTCCAGCTATGCGCGCCACGTCCGCAAGCTTCAGATCCTGCGCTTGGCGCTGACGTTTTATCTGGATGCCCAGGTACTGCTCAAGCTTGAGCTTGGGTTGGCTTTCGTGTGTGTTCATGGCTTGCACTAATTCCGCACAGTAAATTTATTTTCGCACTGAGAATGTGCAAATGTGGCCGCGCCGGATAGGGTCGCTTGGCGTTATTCATCACGGGAAAAATATTTTCCCATAAACAAAGCAGAAAGGCTCCCCTCGAATCGAGTTTTTCCGCGACAGCAGCGAGTTGGCAAGCTCATTGCATTCCTGATGGGAAATTAAGTTTCCTGTTCGTAATAATGAGATCGGGCGACTAATCGACCTCCCCACCACGAATTGCTACAGCCAGGAGTCATGTCCATGTTGCCACAAGAAACACAGCGCCTGATCGAGACACACGGGATCAAGTATGTCCTGGCCCAGTTCGTAGATATCCATGGTTCGGCCAAGACCAAATCGGTACCCGTATCGGGTCTCGAGATGGTTGCCGAAGCCGGGGCGGGGTTTGCGGGTTTCGCGATCTGCGGTATGGGCATGGAACCGCATGGCCCCGATTTCATGGCCAAGGGTGACCTGGCTTCACTCACGCCAGTGCCATGGCAGCCAGGTTACGGCCGCGTGGTATGCATTGGTCATGTTGAGAACAAGCCTTGGCCATACGACAGCCGCTACGTCCTGCAGAAGCAGGTGGAGCGATTGAGCGATCGTGGCTGGACGCTGAATACCGGACTGGAGCCAGAATTTAGCCTGTTCAAGCGCGATGGACAGGGCAAGCTGCAGATGGTCGACGCCAGCGATGATCTGGACAAGCCGTGCTACGACTACAAAGGCCTGTCCCGCTCGCGCGAGTTTCTTGAGCGGCTGACCGAAGCCTTGCAGCCAGTGGGTTTCGACATTTACCAGATCGATCACGAAGACGCCAACGGCCAGTTCGAGATCAATTACACCTACAGCAATGCCATGGAATCAGCTGATCGGTTCACCTTTTTCCGCATGGCTGCCGGTGAGATTGCCAACGACATGGGCATCATTTGCTCATTCATGCCAAAGCCTGATCCCAAGCGGGCGGGCAACGGCATGCACTTTCACCTGTCGATCAGCAGCGCGACCAACAAAAACTTGTTCCACGATGCGAGCGATCCGAGCGGCATGGGCCTGTCGAAAATGGCCTACCACTTCGCCGCAGGCCTTCTGGCGCATGGCCCAGCCTTGTGCGCCTTCGCAGCGCCGACGGTCAACTCCTACAAGCGCCTTGTTGTGGGCAATTCCTTGTCCGGGGCGACCTGGGCACCAGCCTTTATCGCGTTTGGCGCCAATAACCGCTCGGCCATGGTTCGAGTTCCGTATGGCCGCCTGGAGTTCCGCCTGCCGGATGCTGGCTGCAACCCTTACCTGGTCAGCGCAGCAATCATCGCGGCGGGACTGGACGGCATAGACCGCAAGCTGGAAATCGACCAGGTGTGCAACGAGAACCTCTACAAGTTGAGTCTTGAAGAAATCGCCGCGCGCGGCATCAAGACCTTACCTCAGTCGCTCAAGGAAGCCTGTGATGCCCTTGAGGCTGACCCACTGTTCGCCGAGGTACTTGGCAGCGAAATCGTGGGTGAGTTCATCAAGCTCAAGCGCATGGAGTGGGTGGAGTACAGCCGCCACGTCTCGGACTGGGAAGTGAAGCGCTACACCGAGTTCTTCTGATCTAGCCAGTTTAAACAACCCTTTCTGACACCCTGCCAATGGGTAGGGGGTCTTCTGCCCAGGAGTTAACGATATGTGTGGAATTGTGGGGCTATACCTGAAAAATCCGGCGCTGGAGCCCCAGCTCGGCAAACTCTTCGAACCCATGCTGGAAGCCATGACTGATCGCGGCCCCGACAGTGCCGGCTTCGCCATTTACGGCGATGAAGTTGCTGATGGCTGGGTGAAGTTGACCTTGCAAGCAGCAACCGATGACTACGACTTCAAAGCGCTGGTGGGCGCACTGGAAGGCAAGCTCGCGGCGTCTTTGGACTGGTTCCAAAATGCGAGCGCCATCGTGTTGAAGATCAAGGCTGAGGAAGCTGCCGTACGTTCCGCTTTGGCCGAGCTGGCCCCGGACGTGCGCATCATGAGCGCCGGCAAAAGCATCGAGATCCTCAAGGGCATGGGCTTGCCTAAAGAGATCTCCGAGCGCTTCGGTTTGGGTTCGATGAAAGGCAGCCACATCATCGGCCATACCCGGATGGCGACTGAAAGCGCCGTAACCATGGAAGGCAGCCACCCGTTCTCTACCGGCGCTGACTTGTGCCTGGTGCACAACGGCTCGCTGTCCAACCACTTCCGTCTGCGTCAGGAACTGCGCCGCGAAGGCATCCAGTTCGACACCGAGAATGACACTGAAGTCGCGGCCGGTTACCTGGCCTGGCGTCTGCAGCAAGGCGACAGTCTGAAGACCGCCTTGGACAGTTCGCTCGAAGCACTGGACGGCTTTTTCACCTTCGCAATCGGCACCCGCAATGGATTCGCCGTGATCCGAGATCCGATTGCTTGTAAGCCCGCAATTCTTGCCGAAACCGAGGACTACGTCGCGATGGCTTCGGAGTATCAGGCGCTGTCGAGCCTGCCGGGCATCGAGAAAGCCAAGGTCTGGGAACCTGTTCCGGCCACCATGTACATCTGGGAACGCGAGTCGGCTTAAGGAGCACGCACATGAAAACCATTGATCTTGGCAACACCACCGTGCGTGACCTTAACCAGGCGCTGCACGATCAAGCAAAGACGCTTGAGGAAAGAGAATGGGTCGTCACTCACCCTGACGGCGCGCACAACATCGCGGTCGGCGTAAACGAAGCGGTTTCCGTGGATATCCAGGGGCATGCCGGCTACTACTGCGCCGGTATGAACCAGAAGGCTTCCATCACGGTGCACGGGAACGTCGGCGTTGGTTGCGCCGAGAACATGATGTCTGGCTACGTCCGAGTAAAAGGCAGCGCTTCGCAAGCAGCGGGCGCTACGGCGCATGGCGGTCTGCTGGTGATCGAAGGCGACGCCGGCGCCCGTTGCGGGATCTCGATGAAAGGGATCGACATCGTGGTCGGCGGCAGCATCGGCCACATGAGCTGCTTCATGGGGCAGGCGGGACGCCTTGTGGTATGCGGTGACGCCGGCGATGCGCTGGGTGACTCCCTGTACGAGACGAAGATTTTCGTCAAAGGAAAGGTCGAGTCGCTGGGTTCTGACTGCATCGAAAAAGAGATGCGCCCGGAGCACATTGAAGAGTTGCAAGCGCTTCTGAACAAAGCCGGCTTCAACGAGAAAGCCAGTGACTTCAAGCGCTACGGCTCGGCTCGCCAGCTGTACAACTTCAAAGTCGACAACGCCTCCGCGTACTGATTCAGGAGCAAGAAAATGAGCGAAAAAACCCCTCCAGTCCTGCGCGAGTCGGCCACCTTTGATCGTCTGACTATCCAGGAAATCCAGCGTGCCGCCGAGACCGGCATCTATGACATTCGCGGCGGTGGTACCAAGCGCAAGCTGCCGCACTTCGACGACCTGCTGCTGCTCGGTGCAAGCGTCTCGCGCTACCCGCTGGAAGGCTACCGTGAGAAATGCGGAACGGATGTAATCCTCGGTAACCGGTTCGCCAAGAAGCCGATCCACCTGAAAATTCCGGTGACAATCGCCGGCATGAGCTTCGGTGCATTGTCGGCCAATGCGAAAGAAGCCCTGGGGCGCGGCGCCACTATTGCAGGCACCAGTACCACCACGGGCGACGGTGGCATGACGCCGGAAGAACGCGGCCAATCCCAGCACCTGGTTTACCAGTACCTGCCTTCGCGTTATGGCATGAACCCTGATGACCTGCGCAAGGCCGATGCCATCGAAATCGTTTTGGGGCAGGGCGCCAAGCCCGGTGGCGGCGGTATGCTGCTGGGCATGAAGGTGACCGAGCGTGTTGCCGGTATGCGTACCTTGCCCATCGGCGTTGACCAGCGCTCGGCGTGCCGTCATCCGGACTGGACTGGGCCTGACGACTTGGCGATCAAGATTGCCGAGATCCGTGAGATCACCGATTGGGAAAAACCGATTTACGTGAAAATCGGGGCCAGCCGTCCTTACTACGACGTCAAGCTGGCAGTGAAGGCCGGCGCCGATGTGATCGTGCTTGATGGCATGCAAGGCGGTACCGCTGCGACTCAGGAGGTGTTCATCGAGCACGTCGGTATCCCCATCCTGCCAGCCATTCCCCAGGCGGTTCAGGCGTTGCAGGAGATGGGCATGCACCGCAAGGTGCAACTGATTGTCTCCGGCGGCATCCGTAACGGTGCAGACGTTGCCAAGGCAATGGCGCTGGGTGCCGATGCCGTGGCCATCGGTACGGCCGCATTGATTGCTCTGGGTGACAACCATCCACGCCTGGACGATGAGCTCAAGAAGATCGGCTCTGCGGCTGGCTTCTACGATGACTGGCAGAACGGTCGTGACCCGGCAGGTATCACCACGCAGGATCCGGAGCTGTCAAAACGTCTTGATCCGATCGAAGGCGGGCGCAGGTTGGCCAACTATTTGCGTGTTCTGGTGCTGGAGGCGCAAACCATGGCTCGGGCCTGCGGCAAATCCCACCTGCACAACCTCGACCCTGAGGATCTGGTGGCCTTGACCGTAGAATCCGCCGCAATGGCTCGCGTGCCATTGGCAGGGACTTCGTGGATTCCAGGCAGCCAGTACTGAGCATTACCTGATGCAGGAGCGCGTGTGCCCGTGGCGGCGATCTGTCTGCAACTGAATTGTTGTCTGACACGCCGCCGCCAAGGGCAAGTGCGCTCTTGCGTTCAGGCCATTCTTGATTTGACCCATCCAAGAGGCCTCAACGGCCCAGCGCTTCACCGCCTCGCTTTCTGCCAGACACTTTTCCATTCATCGCAGGAGCTTCCACAATGGTTAATCGTCTACCCGGCAAATCACTTCTTGCGTTGCTCGCGCTCAGTGCATGTATACCGCTGGCACAGGCGGCTGATGCCCCAACATTGAACACCGGCAGCACCGCCTGGATGGTAACGGCGGCGGTTCTGGTGCTGTTCATGTGTCTGCCAGGCCTTGCGCTGTTTTACGGCGGTCTCGTGCGAGCCAAGAACATGCTGTCACTGTTCACCCAATGTTTTGGTATCGCCGGACTGGTGGGGGTGCTGTGGGTGGTTTATGGCTACAGCATGGTGGTCGATACCACCAACATGGTTGAGGGCGAGGTTAGCTTCAATAGCTTTGTCGGCGGCCTGAACCGCGCATTTTTGGCAGGCATGACGTCTGAAAGCCTGGTTGGCGACATTCCGGAAGGGGTGTTTGTTACCTTCCAAATGACCTTTGCCATCATCACTCCGGCGCTCATTGCCGGGGCTTTTGCCGAACGTATGAAGTTCTCGTCGGCGCTGCTGTTCATGGCCATCTGGTTCACCCTTGTCTACGCGCCAGTGGCCCACATGGTATGGGGTGGAGCAGGGGCTTTGATGCACAACTGGGGCGTGCTGGATTTCGCTGGTGGTACTGCAGTTCACATCAACGCCGGTGTAGCTGCGCTTGCCGCCTGTTTGCTGCTTGGCAAGCGTAAGGGTTACGAAAACGCTCCAATGCCTGCACATAACCTGAGCCTCACGATGGTCGGCGCGGCGATGCTCTGGGTCGGCTGGTTTGGATTCAACATCGGCTCCGGCGGCGGCCTCAGTGGCCTTTCAGGCATCGTGATGCTCAACACTCAGCTCGGTGCGTGTGCCGGTATTCTGGGCTGGATGTTCACCGAGTGGCTCAGGGTAGGTAAGCCGAGTGCGTTGGGGCTAGCCAGTGGCGCCTTGGCCGGCCTGGTCGGGATTACCCCAGCCTGTGCGTATGTAGGGGTTGGCGGCGCGCTGGCCATCGGCCTGCTTTGTGGCGTGTTCTGTTATCTCAGCGTGACGGTGCTCAAGACGCGCCTGGGCTATGACGACAGCCTGGATGTATTCGGCTTGCATGGTATCGGCGGAATGATTGGCGCCGTGTTGACGGGCGTTTTCTGCGTGCCGTCGTTGGGCGGGTTGGTCGAGAACGTCACCATGGCTGACCAGGTGATCGCGCAGGTCAAAGGGGTGGCATTCACAACGGCCTACTGCTTCATTGCGAGCTGGATCATTCTCAGAGTGTTAAAGGCCGTCGTCGGGTTGCGGGCACATGACGCTGTTGAGGAAATGGGGCTTGACCTCGGTGAGCATAACGAGCGGGCTTACAACCACTAAGTGAGGAGTGCGCCCCGGCAGTTTGCGCCCAGGAGAGTCGACAACTGGGGCCCTGGCATGGGGCGTAGGACGTGTACGATGCCTTGCACCTGATCAGCAGCCTGCTGAGCGGCAAGCAGCATAAGGATCATGCCGGGAGGTGGCGGCAATTACTGGCCGCCACCCAGGTGATTCCATTCGCTGTACGCCGACGTCAGACCTTGGGGAAGCCGAGGCAGATCATGTCTGATCTCACTCAGCGCATTGGGGCTTCGAATCCATTCCGTCAGCCATGCGATCAGCATCGGTCGGGTAGCGTTGCAGGGTGCGACTTGCTGTTCAAGCTCGTCGGCTATTGGTTCCAAAAGCGCCAAATACGCGTCCAAATCGGCAATTTGATTGACCAAGGTATTCTTCCTCTCTCATATCCGGATGAGTGCTGGCTCTGATGCCCTCAATGCTCAAATTTCAGCAAGTGTGTGCCTTTTTTCTGTGCCTCAGGGCATGGTCCTGGTAAGCCAACGTCAGGCTCCAGTTTCTCAATTCCGAGCGAAGTTCGTCGATGAGCGCAGTTGAGTATTTCCAGGGCTAAACGCCATTTGAAAATCGGAACAGCCGCGTCGGGAGTGGCGATCCGCTTGCCCAACTGCAAGGGATCGCCAGTCCGGAGTGTAGCTAGGTGGGCGAACCTGCTTTGGTAGCAGACGCTGCGCTACGCAGGCTCCACACCCCCCAGGTCAACCCCAGCACGGCCGCGATCAACGACGCGGATAGCACGCCGAGTTTCGCTGCCCCAAGTGAGCCAGGGTCGACGAACGCGAGGTTGGCGATGAAGATCGACATGGTGAAACCGATGCCGGCCAGCAGCCCGACCAGGACAATGCTACGCCAGTTGACCTCGGCGGGAAGCACGCACCAGCCCAGGCGGACCATCAGCCAGCTGACGCTGACGATGCCCAACGGCTTTCCTGCTACCAGGGCGACAGCGACGGCGATCATGACCCACTGGGGGCCTTCAACGGACAGGTCGACACCCGAAAGGCTGACCCCGGCGTTGGCCAAGGCAAACACCGGCATGATGCCGAAGGCTACCCAGGGGTGCAGGGTGCCTTGCATGCGCACTACCGGCGGCAGCAGTTCGCGCTGGGCCAGGCGCAGTCGTTTCAACGGGTCCATGAGGTCGCTGGCATCTTGCTCAGGCGCCTTGGCGCGCCCCAGCAATTCGCCGGTGAAGCGGGTAATGGCATCCAGTGGGCGCTCACGCATCGGCATTGCGGTGACAGGTGTCATCAGGCCCAGCACGACGCCTGCGAGGGTCGGGTGGGCGCCGGTCAACAAGATGCCCAGCCAGACGATCGCACCGGGAAGGACGTAGGCGTAGGCTGAACCCACACCGATCTTTTGAAGCCCGATCACCATTAGCAGGCCGATCAGTGCAACGCCGAAACCGGTGTAATCAAGGCCGCCTGAGTAGAAGAACGCGATGATCAGAACTGCGATGATGTCATCGATGATTGCCAGGGCGAGGAGGAACACACGTACGTTGGACGGGATCGACTTGCCGAGCAGGGCCAATACGCCCACCGCAAAGGCGATATCCGTCGCCGTTGGCACGGCCCAGCCTTGCTGGTCTGCCGACGCGTGACCAAAACTCAGGTAGAGGAGTGCGGGTACCGCTACGCCGCCGACAGCGGCTGCCATGGGGAGTGTGGCTTGGCGCAGGCTGGACAGTGCACCCTCGTGGATTTCGCGGCGGATCTCCATGCCCACGACCAGGAAAAAGATGGTCATCAAGCCATCATTGATCCAGAAATGCAGAGACTGCGAATAGACATGCGAGCCTACGCCGAACGTCAACGGCGTATGCCAAAGGGCTTCATAACTGTCGGCAGCCGGGGAATTCGCCCAAATCAATGCAGCGACTGCGGCAATCAACAGAACGATGCCGCTGACCGCTTCAATGTGCAAAAAGCGTTCAAGGTTGGCGAAGGCACGCTCAGCCAGTTTCTGGGCGCGAGGTAATTCTATTTTATGCATAGGCACAGGTACTCCCGCATGGCGGCCCGACCTGCGCTGTTCTTTAACCTGCCCCACTGCACCGTGCAGCTGGCACCCGTCCGGTAGTCTACCGAATAACCACTCTCAGATGAACAACAAGCGCCAAACCATTCACTCCCATGGGGCGTCGGTCTGGGATTTTTCCCTGCGGACGTTACGGTTTATGGTGATTTCCGAGCACGCGGGGCTTGGCGAACGGCAATTTATCCAACTGATCACCGCCACCTGCACATTGTGAAGACAGTGCGCTCGCTTTGTTTGCTTTCCTGGAGCATTTTCCGTTCTTCAGCATCATTGTCGTTGGGCGCGGTACTTAGGGTGGTCGTGTTCTGTCTCAAGGTGCTGTGCACGCTGCGACATTGGGGTTCGGTAATGCCTTCGCCCAGCGTTCGACACCGTGCTGCCACGCGAGGGTAAAATCGAGCAGTGGCAGGCTGGCCCAGGCTACACCACCTAGCCCACCGCAAAGGCGGGGCATGCGGGGAGTCCAGAGGTCTTCTGGCTGATTGGTTGTATGACCTCAGGCCTAGAATCGCCAGAAGGCCGGCGAGACAAGTACCAGTACGGTGAGGATCTCGAGCCGTCCAAGCAGCATGCCAACCGTCAGCAACCATTTCGCTGCGTCCGGCAACGAGGCGAAATTACCTACAGGCCCGATAATCGTCCCCAGGCCTGGGCCGACGTTGCACACCGCGGTGGCCGCCCCGCTCAATGCCGTCATCCAGTCGAGCCCTATCAGAGAGAGGCCAAGGGCGATGACTGCGATGGTGACGGAGAAGAAGAAGGAGAACGTCAGCAGTGACCGTACGATCTCTTCATCGATGGGGTGGCCATTGTATTTCTTCGAGATCGTTGCCCGTGGATGGATCAACTGTTTCAGGCTGCTGACAAGCAAGGCAGCGGCCACCTGGAAACGGAATATTTTCAAACCGCCGGCGGTGGAGCCCGAGCACCCGCCGACGAACGTCAGGTAAAAGAACAGCATGACGGCGAAGCTGCCCCAGAGCGTGTAATCACCCAAGGCAACGCCTGTGGTGGTTACCACCGAGGTCACATTCACAGCAACGATACGAAACGCATCCCACCAGGCCAGGTCGCTGTGCAAGCAGAGCCAGGTTCCGACCGTGAGCCAGACGAAGACGAGAAAACCAATGAAACCGCGAACTTGATGGTCCTTGAGTAGGATGCCTCGATGGCCACGTAGCGTGGCGACATAGAGTGTGAAAGGCAGGCTGCCGAGTATCATGATGACCACAGCTACCCAATGCACCGCAGGCTGTGGCCAATGAGCCAGCGAGGCATCCGAGGTCGAGTAACCACCGGTTGAAATCAGCGACATCGAATGATTGATGGCTTCGAACGGGGTCATGCCGGCAGCCCACAACGCCCCTGTTCCCAATGCTGTCAGGGCCAGGTAGACCAGCAGTATCATCTTGGCAGCCACATGCGAACGTGGCGTCACTTTGTCAGACCAATCCGAAGACTCGGTCTGGAACAGGCGCATGCCGCCCACGCGCAGCAGTGGCAGGATCGCCACGGCCATGCCGATAAATCCAATGCCTCCCAGCCAGTGCAGCAGGGAACGCCATATCAGTAGCCCCGGTGATGCACTGTCCAGGCCTGTCAGCACGGTCGAGCCGGTGGTGGTAATTCCCGACATGGTTTCGAAGAACGCGTCCGTGTAACTGATGTCGCGAATTAACACCATCGGCAGCGCCGCAAATGCACACACGATGACCCAGCTTGCCGTCGTGAGGAAATACATGTCCCTGGTCCGCAGTTGCGGTATGTCGGGGACGCCCCGGGCTACCGGAAGCAGGCCGACGCACAGAACGATCAGGCTCGACCAGACGAATGCGCCGAGGTCGTCGCTGCGGTCGTACCACAGCAACGTCAGCATCGGAATCACCATGCTGACGGCCAATGTGATCAGGAATACGCCAATAATGAAGGCAATGAAACGCAATGCAGGCAGCGGCATTGAGGGAGCTCGTTGGGACAGTGCCGGCAGTATTGCTTGCTTTACGGTAATGTCGAGTAAAAAAGGCGTAAAGTCGCGGTCGGGGATTTTGCACGCCGCTGTCTGGCTCTCGCTCGATGGCTCATTGGGCTGATCTCTACGCGTGTTCCCGTCTGTCAGCTCCCAAACGGTTGGAAGAGAGGCCTCAACGCCGCGCGCCCCCTTCGCGGGTTGGCGAAAACAGCGCAAGCCTTGTGTCGCGAAAGGGCTGCGGAGCAGCCCCCGGATTTCAGCGTGGATACACGAATTGCCGGGGCTGCCGTGCAGCGCTTGTGCGGCACTGTTGAGAGTGCCGCAGTGGGCATGGAAAGCCCGCGGGCTTTCTGGATTACTTGATCAGCGGCACGCCACTGAGTTTCTGCAGTTCGTCAAAGTCGATGTCCGCGCAGATTTCGACCACTTTCAGCCCTTCAGGTGTCACTTCCAGCACGACCAGGTCGGTGTAGATGCGGCTGACGCAAGCGATACCGGTCAGCGGGTAGGTGCACTCGGGCACCAGCTTGCTTTCGCCGGTCTTGGTCAGGTGGTCCATCATCACGAACACCTGGCGGGCGCCGGTGGCCAGGTCCATTGCACCGCCTACGGCCGGGATCGAGCCTTCGGCGCCCGTGTGCCAGTTGGCCAGGTCGCCCTTGACCGACACCTGGAAGGCGCCCAGTACAGCGATGTCCAGGTGGCCACCACGCATCATCGAGAACGAATCGGCATGGTGGAAGAAGGCACCACCGGTCAGCAGGGTGACGTGCTGCTTGCCGGCGTTGATCAGGTCATCGTCTTCCTCGCCCGGCGCAGGGCTTGGGCCCATGCCCAGCAGGCCGTTCTCGCTGTGCAGGAACACTTCCTTGTCGCCCAGGTAGTTGGCCACCAGGGTTGGTGCGCCGATACCCAGGTTTACATACGCGCCTTCCTGGATGTCTGCGGCCACGCGTTGGGCCATCTCGGTGCGGGAGAGCTTTTTGGTGATGGTCATGGCAGGCCTCAGACAGCTTTGGCAATCGAAGAAGCGGCAGCACCGGTGACGGCGACCACGCGCTGGACGAAGATACCCGGGGTGATGATGTGTTCCGGGTCCAGTTCACCAAGTTCGACGACTTGGTCGACCTGGGCGATGGCGGTCTTGGCAGCCATGGCCATGATCGGGCCGAAGTTGCGGGCGGCCTTGCGGTAGCTCAGGTTGCCCCAACGGTCACCCTTGTGCGCCTTGATCAGTGCGAAGTCGGCGTGCAGCGGCATTTCCAGCACGTACATGCGGCCGTCGATCTCACGGGTTTCCTTGCCCTCGGCCAACAGGGTGCCGTAGCCGGTCGGTGAGAAGAACGCACCAATGCCGGAGCCTGCGGCGCGGATACGCTCGGCCAGGTTGCCCTGCGGGACCACTTCCAGTTCGATCTTGCCGGCGCGGTACAGTTCGTCGAACACGTAGGAGTCGGACTGGCGCGGGAACGAGCAGATCACCTTGCGCACGCTGCCTGCCATGAGCAGGGCGGCCAGGCCGATCTCGCCGTTGCCGGCGTTGTTGCTGATGATGGTCAGGTCGCGGGCACCGGTGGCAATGAGGCCATCGATCAGCTCGGACGGCATGCCAGCCGTGCCGAAGCCACCGACCATGATGGTCGAACCGTCGGTGATCCCTTCCACCGCGCTGGCGATGGACTCGTACGTTTTATTGATCAAGGCGAGCTCCTGGTTGTTCCTGGAGTTGTGGTTGTCGGGCTGGCCGGAGCGCGTGAAGCGATGGGGCCTGTCAGCACTCGAAATGGCTTGCTGACTTTCGCTATAGCGTGCCGCAAGATAGGGCAACAGTAGAGAGGGTTTGGCTGAATTTGTGCGATTATCGAACTGTTGTGCGATCTGCGAGCAGTTCTGGAGGCTATTTGTCTCATTTCAGTTGAATGCTTAAACCCCTCATTTTTCCCCTGTCTGGTGCGCTCCGGGGTTTACCTGCCGGCACCTTGCACTGATGAAGTGCATCCACTCCGCGGGACGGCCGATTAATCACGCCTCCCGCCGTTGGCGTGCGACTTGCTATCAGATTGCCATTCGATGTCGCGTATGGTGAAGATAATGTCGCTTTCCAGTGGTTCGATGCAGTTATCGTCGAGTGAAAAGGGTTGGCTGCCGTGGTTTGGCAAAACCGGCAAATTCAGCATGGGCTGGGCGTGCCGCCTTAATCGGGCCAGTTACCCGCAGGTCGAGCAAACGTTCGAAGCCATCGCCCAGACCCGCGTGCAGTTGCTGCATGAGTGGGTACGCGAGCAGTGGGAACACCTGGCCGACCTGGCCGAGCAGGTGGCGCCCGGGCTCGCTCAAGTCGATAGCGCAATGTTGCGCAACACGCTGGCCCAGGCTGAGGACTTTTCCGAACTGTTTGTCGTCGATGCCCACGGCAGCGTCATCGCTTCGACCTGGCCCCAGCGTGGCACGCCACGCATCGAGCACTTGGCAGCCCTGGCGCAAGGGCTGAAAGCACCGTTTCTGCACGGGCCCTACAGCGACCCGCTGACCTTGCAGGTCGGCCCGTCTTCCTCGCGCTTCCACGACGAAGTCACGTTGATGTTCTACCAGCCCCTGATGCACGCGAGCAAAGTGCTAGGTTGTTTGTGTGGGCGGGTGCCCAACGATGTGCTGGGTGACCTGATCCAGCGCGAGGCAGGGCACATTTACCCCGAGTCGGGCGACAACTACCTGTTCATGGCGCAATCGCGCTTCGACCCTGGCATACAGCCCGGTACCGCGTTGTCCCGCTCGCGCTTCGAGGACGCCACCTTCACCCATGGCGAAAACCTCAAGAACGGTGTGCACACCCCCTGGACCACCGTGCAGGTCCAGCGTCATACCGAGCTGGAGCTTCGTTTCACCGACCCTTCCACGCGGGAACTGCACCCAGGCGTGAGGGAGACGATCAGGCGGGGTGCCAATCTGTTCGTGACCTACCCCGGCTATTCCGACTACCGTCATGTGCCAGTGGTGGGCAAGGGCGTGACCTTCCAGTTGCCAGGCTCACCCGACCGCTGGGGCATGATGTGCGAGGCAGACCTGGAGGAGGTCTATCGCCGGCGTTCGCTGAGCTACGGGTTGATGAAACCCTATGTGGCGATCATGGCGGGGCTGTTCGGCTGCAATTACTGGGTGCAGCACTATGCAGGCCTGCCGCAAGGGCTGACTGACGCGATCGAGGCCTTGAGCATGCTGGGCGCCACCTTGTTGTTCGGCGTGCTCGGGCCCAAGCGCCTGGCCGCCAGGTTGAATGGCATGAGCAGTGTGCTGTGCACCATCGCCGAGGGTGAAGGCAACCTGCGCCAGCGCCTGGATACCAGTACCTTGGCCAATGATGAGAGCGGCGACATGGCGCGCTGGATCAACAGCTTCATCGACCGCCTGGACACGGTGGTCGGGCAGGTGGTCAAGGCCAGTCGCACGGTTGGCAGCACCAACCAGATGATGCTCGGGCGCAGCCAGGAGGCCAGCGTAAGCTCCGCCGACGTGGCCGACGCCGTGCACCAGATGATGATCATCATGGAAGAGCAACTCGGCGAACTGCAGCAGGCCTCGGTCAGCGCCGAGCAGATGAAACAGGCCATGGACGAAGTGGTCAGCCGCGCACGCGCGCAGTACCAGGCGGTGCAGGCGGGCACCCAGTCGATCCGCGATGTGGTGGCGCGCTCATCATCCAGCGTGCAGCGGCTCGACAGCCGCATGGTCGAGATCGACAACATCACCGGGTTGATCAGCGAAATCACCAACCAGACCAACCTGCTGGCGCTCAATGCCGCTATCGAGGCGGCGCGGGCCGGGGAGCATGGTCGTGGCTTCGCGGTGGTGGCCGACGAGGTGCGCAGCCTGGCCGCACGCACCTCGCGTGCCGCCGACGACATTCGCCATATGGTCGAGAGCCTGCAGGGCGAAACCCGGCAGGCGGTAAGCTTCATGGAGCAGGGCGTGCAGGATGTCGACAACAGCCTGCGCCTGGCGGAGGACGCGTCTTCCGAAAATGTGCAACTGCACCAGGCGGTGGAGGGCATGTTCGCCATCATCCAGCAGCTCAACCGTCGCAGCGTGGAATACGGCAAGACGATCGAGCAGGTCAACCAGTCCTCCAGCGAGATGCGCCAGACCGCCCTGGTGCTGCAAAGCAGTGCGCAGAAGGTGAAGGTGGATGCTGGCAAGTTGCAGAAGCTGGTGGGGCAGTTCGAAGTCAGCGATGATGGCGAACGAGGCGTCGCTGCTTGAGTAACGCACCTGTCCGGTAACCCGGGAGTCCGTCATGATCCGGCTGGCTGTACGTGCCACTCATCAGGTGCAAGCCAGCCCCGATGGCTGCTGACTTCCAGGCCGGTAGCGGACGAAGGGCGGGTTTGCCCGCGAAGAAAGCAAAACGATCAATGGTAGCGGCTCTGCTGGTGTGAGCCGGTCCGCCATCTCCGCCATCTCCGCCATCAGCCCAGCCGAAAAAGCCGCGTAATGGCTCAAGGTCTGTGGCAGTGTTGGCTATCTGGCCAGCCCCACAGGGACCGACATGCAAATTCGCAAAACCGGTGTTCGCGCCCAGCAGGCCGACCGCACCCGGGACAATATTCTCAAGTCCGCAGTGAAGGTCTTCAGCAAGGAAGGCTTCACTGGTGGGCGCATCGAGCAGATCTCCACACTGGCCAAGTCCAACGACCGGATGATCTATTACTACTTCGGCAGCAAGGAAAAGCTGTTCATCAGTGTGCTGGAGCACATCTATGCCAGCTTCAACCAGGCCGAAGCGAAGCTGCGCCTCGACCTCGCCGACCCTGAGCAGGCCCTGCGCGAGCTGGTGGCGTTTATCTGGGACTATTATGTGCGCCACCCCGAATTCGTCACCATCCTCGCCACCGAAAACCTTCACCAGGGCTTGCACGCGCGCAAGTCGCAAAACCTCAGGGCGCTGTCCGGCGAGGCGGTCGGCGTGCTGCGGCCGATCATCGAGGCCGGACAAGTAAAGGGCCTGTTCCGCGACGATATCTGCATTACCCACGCCTACCTGATGATTGCCTCGCTCTGCTACTTCTATAACTCCAACCGCCATACGCTCAGCTCGTTCCTGGCCGTGGACCTGGCCGACAAGCAGGCCAAGGCCGATTGGCTGGCCTTCATCAGTGACCTTGCGCTGCGCGGCTTGCGCCGCTGAGCCTCAGTGGCTGCCAGGGTTGGCGCGTACCTGCGCAGCCTTGGACGCCAGCCCTTGCCAGGCCGGTTTGTCGGCGGCAAAACGATGGCGCAGGTAGGCCGCGAGGTCGGCTACCTGGCGGTCCGACAGGCTGTCCTTGAAACCGGGCATGTAGCCCAGGTCGCGGGTTGCCGGGGTCGGAATGCCGTGCAGCACCACACGCAGCAGGTTGTCCGGCAGGTCACTATGGACGTTGCTGTTGACCGCCATCGACGGGCTGACGCCAAACAGCTTCGGCCCCAGCCCATCACTGTGGCAGGCCAGGCATGCACCTTTGAATACCCGCTCGCCGTTGCTCAGCGACACTGGCGAGTCCACCTGAGGCGCGGCATTGGCGGCCAGTGCCTGCGGCTCGCCATCCAGGGAGCTGAGGTAGTGGGCGATAGCGCGCACGTCGCTTTTTGGCAGGGTGGCAAGCTCACTGACCACCGGGCCCATGGGGCCGGCCGCCACGCCATGTTTTTCGGAGAAGCCAGTGCTGAGGTAGTTGAACAACTCGTCTTCGCTCCACGGCGTCGATGACTTGCCCAGGGCATTCAAGGCCGGGGCCTCCCAGCCATCGACCATGCCGCCGGCAAGGTAGCTGCTACCGCCTTTTTCTGCGCCCATCAGGTTGCGCGGCGAATGGCAGGCCGTGCAGTGGCCCAGGCCGTCGACCAGGTAGGCACCGCGGTTCCACTGCGCGCTGCGCTGCGGGTCGGGCTGGTATTCGCCGCGTTGCAGAAACAGCGCATTCCAGCCGGCCATCAGCGGCCGCTGGTTGAACGGGAAGCGCATCTGGTTGGCGGGCGCTTCCTGGCGTACCGGGGTTTGCGACATCAGGTAGGCATACAGCGCTTGCAGGTCGGCGTCGTTGATGTTGCGAAACGAGGTGTAGGGAAACGCCGGGTACAGGTGCCGGCCATCGCGGCTGATACCTTCGCGCATGGCCCGCTCGAAGGCAGCGAAGGACCAGCGGCCGATACCGGTTTCTGGGTCGGGGGTAATATTGGTGCTGTACAACGTGCCAAAAGGCGTATCCATTGCCAGCCCCCCGGCATTGACCTTGCCGCCGCCGACCGTATGGCACACGGCGCAGTCGCCGGCCGCCGCCACCTGGCGCCCGCGCTCGAGCATGGCGGCGCTCCAACTGCCGACGCCAGGTGGCGTTACCGGGGCGATTTCGGCGCGCCAGGGCAAGGCGGTGGCAAGCATGCCCAATGCGGCGCCGAACACCCCGGCCAGCGAGCCGAACCACCACTTCGAACGCTTGGTTGACGGCTGCGCTGGCGCGGGTGCATCTGGCCCTTGGCCTTCGCCACCGAGCGCAGCGCGCACGCGTTCGGCAGTGATCGGCAGCTCGCGAAAACGAATGCCGGTGGCGTCGAAAATGGCATTGGCGATGGCCGCTGCGCTGGGTACCGAGGCTGACTCGCCACTGCCCATTGGCGGCTCGTGCTGGCGCGGCAGCATCATTACGTCGATAGCTGGCACCTCGGGGAAGGTCAGGATCGGGTAGCCGCCCCATTCCTTGCTCGCCACCGTCGACTCTTCGAAGCTGACCTGCTCCTTGAGCGCCCGGCTGGTGGACTGGATGACGTTGCCGTGGATCTGGTGACGCACGCCCTCGGGGTTGACCATCATGCCGGCATCGTGGCCGATCACCACGCGGGTGACGGCGACTTCGCCTGTGCGCCGGTCCACTGCGACATCAGCCACCCAGGCTGCCCAGGCCGCGCCGAAGCCGGGGAATTTACTGTGGATATAGCGCGCATAGGCAAAACCCCGGCCGCGCAGCACATCACCTTCGGCCTGTGTCTGCATGGGCCGGGTATGTGGCTGCCATTGCGCGCGTTCAGCGGTGGCTTTGACCAAGTCGATGGCGCGCGGGTCGGACAGGTGCTTGAGGCGATATTCGACCGGGTCGACGCCAGCGGCGAAGGCCAGCTCATCAATGTACGACTCGTGGGCGAAGCTGTTGGGCATGGCCGACACACCCCGCATCCATGAGGCACGCACCAGTGGCGTCATGTCATTGATGGTGACGCGCATGTGTTCGTAATCGTAAGGCGGGATCGACGTGCGATCGCCCATCTCGAACAGCGCCGGCACCGGTTCCACGGCACCGGTCAGCAGCAGGGCCAGGGTGGGCGCGCCATTGGACGGGTAGCTGGTCTGGAAGTCATAGGCAGCCACGCTGCCATCGGCGTTCAGGCCACCGTCGATTTCCATCAACTGCGCGGTGCCCTTGGGCTCCCACACGTGTTCCTGTTCGCGGGTCAGCTGCACCCGCACCGGGCGCTGCACCGCACGCGACAGCAACACCGCGTCGGCGCACACGTCATCGGCGCAGTTGCGGCCATAACAGCCGGCTGCCTCCATGCGAATGATCTCGATGCGTGCTTCGTCGCACGCCAGCAGCCAGGCCAGGTCTGCGCGCAGCAGGTGCGGGTTCTGCGTACCTGACCACACGCGGATCTGCCCTGCGGTGAAGTCGGCCAGCGCACATGATGGGCCGATCGATGCGTGCAGCTGGTACGGCCACAGGTAGCTGCGGCTCAGGCGCTGGCTGGCATTGGCGATGCCGCCGTCGACATCGCCCTGGTCCAGCACGGTGCGCTGCACGCGCGGGTTGTCGCGGATGGCCTGGGCGACATCGCTAAGGTCAGGCAGCTTGCCTGTGAATGGCTTCCAGCTGATTTTCAGCTCATGGGCTGCACGGATGGCTTGCTCTTCGCGCTCTGCCACCACGCCGACGAAGTCGCGGATGACCACCACGGCGACCACGCCGGGTAGATGGGCGATGGAGGATTCATCCACCGCCAGCAGGCTGTTGCCGACAAAGTCGCCGCTGTCATGGCCGGCATAGGGCGGGCGGATGACCCGACCGTGAAGCATGTCGGGCAGGCGCATGTCGTGCACATAGGTCAGCTCGCCGGTGGCCTTGCCTGGGATGTCTACCCGTGGGGCGCTGCGCCCGACCAGGCGGTAGTCCTCGATGGCCTTGAGCGGGGCGTCGTCGGCAATGTGCAGCCGGAGGTTTTCACCTTGCACCAGTTCGGCAAAGCTCAGCGTGCTGCCGTTACTGGCGATAACCGTGCCGTCTTCAATGCGCAGCATTTCGGGCGGGCAGCCAAGGCGTAGGGCGGCCTGTTGCAACAGATAGCGTCGCGCTGTGGCTGCGGCCTTGCGCAGCGGTACCGCGGAAATCTGCAGGGTGGCGCTGGCAATGGTCGCGCCCTGGTTGGGTGCCCGCTCGGTGTCGCCCAGCACCATGTGCACCTGGTCCATGCGCACGTCCAGCTCTTCGGCGACGATCTGCGCCAGCGAGGTGCGGATACCAGTGCCCAGGTCGACATGGCCATTGAAGGCGTAGACCATGCCGTCGTCGCTGACCGCGATGAACAACGCCAGCTCACGTTCCTTGGCTGGAGGTGTCACGCCCTTGGCCACAGGGCCTGAGGGTGGGGTGATCTGGTCGACGATCAGCAACACGCCGGTCTTGGCCAGCATTTGGTCGCGGCTGGGCACCTGTTGTGAGTGGTTCATGGCTTTCTCCGGGTCTCGGCAGCGCGGCGCACGGCGCGCAGGATTTCGACGTGGGTGCCGCAGCGGCACAGGTTGCCGGACAGCTCATTGCGAATCTGTTCGTCGCTGGGCTCGGGAATGCGGTCGAGCAGTGCCTTGGCAGTCATGATCATGCCGTTCATGCAGTAACCACACTGGGCCGCTTGCTCATCGATGAACGCCTGTTGCACCGGGTGCGGCGCGGCCTTGCAGCCCAGCCCTTCGAGGGTGGTGATATCGCGGCCGGCGGCGCCGGCCAAGGGGATGACGCAGGAGCGGGCGGCCACGCCATCGATGATCACCGTACACGCCCCACACTCGCCCAGGCCGCAGCCGTACTTGGGGCCGTTCAGGCACAGGTCGTTGCGCAGGATCAGCAGCAGCGGGGTGTCAGGCATGGCGCTGACTTCGACGGGCTGGCCGTTGACCTGCAGGGAGACGGTTGTTTGCATTATTGGCTCATCTCTGGAGGTTGCTTGCGCTACCAAAGGACTCAAATGACGCGAGCGTTTCGGTAAGTACTCACTACATGAAATGAGTGAGCAAGAAGCAGGCCAGAGATGAATTTGCAGAGCGCTGTGGTGGGGGGCAGGGAGGAAGATTGTCGGCGTCTGGGAAATCGAGCGCCGCCCGCGCGGCGCATCGCGCTGTGCCGAACCCCCCGATGCGTGTGTGTAGGAGCGGGTTTACCCGCGAATACGGTAGCGGCGGCAACGGTGATCGGCGGGTGGAGATTGGCCAGCAGGCCCGGCCCATTCGCGGGTAAACCCGCTCCTACGACGACCTGTGCCCAACCACCGATGCGTGTGTAGGAGCGGGTTTACCCGCGAATACGGTGGCGACGGCAACGGTGAACGGCAAGTGTAAATTGGCCAGCAGGCCCGGCCCATTCGCGGGTGAACCCGCTCCTACGACGACCTGTGCCGAACCCCCGATGCGTGTGTAGGAGCGGGTTTACCCGCGAATACGGTGGCGGCGGCAACGGTGAACGGCCGGTGGAAATTGGCTGGCAGGCCCGGCCCTTTCGCGGGTAAACCCGCTCCTACGACGGCCTGTGCCTAACCATCGATGCGTGTGTAGGAGCGAGCTTGCTCGCGATGCGCCGCGCGGGCGGCGCTCGATCTCTCAGGCCGCGTATCTGTGACGGCCACTGCGGCAGTCACAACAAATTTCAGCCCGCGTTTTCGTCGCTGTCGATCATCTTGCGCAGCAAGTACAAAATGGCTACACGTTCGCCGGCATTCAAGCTGCCCATGCTCAGTTCGCTGATCTGCCGGGCGCAGGGGATCATTGCATCGAGCAATGCCGCGCCGCTTTCGGTGAGTTCGACGATGACCTTGCGCCGGTCGCCTGGGTCTGGCGAAAGCTGCACCAGCTCACGGGCCTTCAGGCGCTCGACGATGCCGCGGATGGTTGCCTGGTCCACCGCGGTGGCCTTGATCAGCTCAGCCTGGGAGCTGGGGCCGTGGTCGCGCAGGGCGCACAGGGTGACGAACTGGATCGAGGTAAGCTGCGGGTCGCAGGCCTGCTGCTGGAAAATCGCCGTGTGCCGTTGGTAGGCCTTGCGCAGCAAGTGCCCGACCTGTTCGGTAACGTCGTAGGGGGTGTTGTCGAGCGGGGCGCTGCTGGGGGTGGTTTTTTTCGACATAGGATGGCTTGGGCTGGGTGGAAAGAGGCTGGCCGGCCGCCAATAGCGGAGCGCCCGGCCAGTATAACCCCTATCGCGCTCGCGACTCCTCTGGTGCAACCACGTCGCCGGCCAGCACGACCGCCTTGTCATCCAGGTAGATATCGCAGTTGCGCAGCGGGATGTCCAGGTGGCACGGGGTCTTGCGCTTGCCACCGACCTCGGTGTTGGGGCCAGTGGAGAACAGGAAGTTGCCGTAGAACGCACGGGCATCCATGCACATGCCGTCGTTGCGGTCGTGCAGGCCCATGGCCGTCCATTGCGCGCGCGGCTGCAGGCCCCAACCTATGTGCGAGATGCCGTATACCTCGGGGTCGTTGAAGTACTTCATGTAGTCACGCAGGTACTCGGCCTCGAAGCCGCCATGTATGCCGGTGATGAAGCCTTTTTCGATTTCCAGGGTGATGCGCTCGCGGCAATAGTTCTTGAACGGCAGGATGATGTCGCCCACGTCCAGCACCAGCGTGCCCTCGGCGCTGTCCTCGTTCGGCCAGGTGAACAGAAAGCCGCTGGGCCAGTGGTCCCAGCGCCCCGGTTCGTCGGCATAGCCGTACTCAGTCACGGCCGGGTACTGGCCGAGCGGGGCGTGGAAGTCGCTACCGGCCTTGGACCGCACATGCAGGCTGCGCGCCTGTTTCAACAGGGTTTCGGCAGCCAGCACCCGGCGTTTGTCGTCTTCGGTCGGCAGCATGCGCGCCAGCACCTCGGGTGGCTCCACGGCCAGCAGGATGCGCGTGCCGGTCTTGAGAATCTGCTCCTGCTCGGGTGAGTGCAGCAGCATCATGGTGTCGACGACCAGGTCGGCTGCTTCCAGCGCCCGCTGCGCCGCCAGGTTGCCGGTCAGCGCGGTGTCGCCGCAGTAGGCCGTCATGTCGTTGCCCATGGCGGTCGGGTGGTTGAACGCCGGCAGCTCTACCGCATACACCTTGGCCTTCAAACGCTGGGCGGCCTCCATGGCGGCGTTGACCGTGCGCGGGTCGGAGTAGTGGCTCTTGAGCACGGCCACGCTCTGCGTTTCGTCCACGCGAGACAGCTTCAGTACGTGCTCGAACATCTGGGTCAGTTGTGCATTGCTCACCGGCATCGGGGTTCTCCTGGGTGGCGTTGACAGGGGCGCACCATGGCAGTGCCTGGTGCTTCATCTCGGTGCAAAATAATAGTGTGTACACCCTATTTTTGCAGATGAAAACGCATCCTGCCAGCGAGCGCAAGTTATCTGTTCAAACGTTACCTATCCACACATAATCCAGTATTTACGGTAACAATAAGCCGAGTGCTGTTTCGATCAGCTGTTTGAAAAATATTTTCAGCGGGCTCTTTTCAAAGGTCATTTGTAGCGTATACGCTCTAAATCGTCAGGCGGTTGAACCGCTGGCCACCTATCAGAACAAGAGGAGACATACCCATGCGGGGTAGGCAGAAAATCGCAATCGTCGGTGCAGGTCTGGGTGGGGCAGCCGCCGCCACGTTGCTGCAACAGGCCGGGTTCGATGTCGAGGTATTCGAACAGGCTCCGGCGTTCACCCGCCTGGGCGCGGGCATTCATATCGGCCCTAACGTGATGAAAATCTTCCGCCGCATGGGGCTGGAGCAGAAGCTGGAGCTGATGGGCTCGCACCCGGACTTCTGGTTCAGCCGCGACGGCAATACCGGTGATTACCTGTCGCGCATTCCGCTGGGCGAGTTTGCCCGCCGCGAATACGGCGCCGCTTACATCACCATCCACCGTGGCGACCTGCACGCCCTGCAGATCGAGGCCATCCAGCCGGGCACCGTGCACTTCGGCAAGCGCCTGGAAAAGATCGTCGACGAAGGTGATCGGGTACGCCTGGACTTTGCCGATGGCACCCACACCGTGGCCGACATCGTCATTGGGGCCGACGGCATCCATTCGAAGATCCGTGAAGAGTTGCTGGGGGCTGAAGCGCCGATCTACAGCGGCTGGGTCGCGCACCGTGCACTGATTCGCGGGGTGAACCTAGCACCGCATGCCGATGTGTTCGAGCCCTGCGTCAAATGGTGGTCCGAAGACCGCCACATGATGGTCTACTACACCACCGGCAAGCGCGACGAGTATTACTTCGTCACCGGCGTGCCACATGAAGCCTGGGACTTCCAGGGTGCGTTCGTCGACAGCAGCCAGGAAGAAATGCGCGCAGCCTTCGAAGGCTACCACCCCACCGTACAGAAGCTGATCGACGCTACCGAATCGATTACCAAGTGGCCGCTGCGCAACCGCAACCCGTTGCCGTTGTGGAGCCGTGGCCGCCTGGTGCTGCTGGGCGACGCCTGCCACCCGATGAAGCCACACATGGCCCAGGGCGCGTGCATGGCCATCGAGGACGCGGCCATGCTGACCCGCTGCCTGCAGGAGACCGGGTTGTCCGACCACCGCACGGCGTTCGCCCTCTACGAGGCCAACCGTAAAGAGCGGGCATCGCAGGTGCAATCGGTATCCAACGCCAACACCTGGCTCTACACCCAGGAAGACCCAGCCTGGGTTTACGGCTACGACCTCTATGGGCAGCAGCTTAAAAGCGGGGAGGCGGCATGAGCACCTTCGTCGCTGGCGGTAACGTGAGCGCCAATGGCATTCGCCAGCATTACCTGCGCTATGGCGGCAAGGGCCATGCGCTGATCCTGGTGCCGGGCATCACCAGCCCAGCGATCACCTGGGGCTTTGTTGCCGAGCGCCTTGGGCAGTATTTCGACACCTATGTGCTGGATGTGCGCGGGCGCGGCTTGTCTTCAAGCGGCCCCGACCTGGACTACGGTACCGACGCTTGTGCTGCGGATATTCCCGCCTTTGTCGCAGCGCTGGGCCTGGATGGCTACCATTTGGTCGGGCACTCGATGGGGGCGCGTTTTGCCATCCGCGCTGCCGCCCAAGGGGCACCGGGACTGCAGCGGCTGGTGCTGGTCGACCCACCGGTGTCCGGGCCGGGCCGCCGCGCCTACCCGAGCAAGTTGCCGTGGTACGTCGATTCGATCCGCCAAGCCACGGTTGGCATGAGCGGCGATGACATGCGCGCCTTCTGCGCCACCTGGAGCGACGCGCAGCTGGCCCTGCGTGCCGAGTGGCTGCACACCTGCTACGAGCCGGCGATCGTGCGGGCCTTCGACGATTTCCACGAGGTCGATATCCACCAGTACCTGCCCGCAGTGCGCCAGCCGGCATTGCTGATGGTGGCTGGGCGGGGGGGAGTGATCGAGCCCCGTGACATTGCTGAAATGCGCGAGCTCAAGCCGGATATCCAGGTCGCGTACGTGGACAACGCCGGCCACATGATTCCCTGGGATGACCTGGACGGTTTCTTCGCCGCCTTTGGCGACTTCCTCGACCACCCCCTCGTCTGACGGAGCACGAGACATGACCCAGCTATACCGCATCGGCCAGATCGTGCCGAGTTCGAACACCACCATGGAAACCGAAATTCCGGCGATGCTCAACGCACGCCAGGCGATCCGCCCCGAGCGGTTCACCTTCCATTCCAGCCGCATGCGCATGAAGCAGGTGAAGAAGGAAGAACTGGCCGCGATGGACGCCGAGTCCGACCGCTGCGCAGTGGAGCTGTCCGACGCCAAGGTCGATGTGCTGGGCTATGCCTGCCTTGTGGCGATCATGGCCATGGGGCTGGGCTATCACCGCCAATCTGAAAAGCGCCTGCAGCAGGCCACCGCCGACAATGATGCGCTGGCACCGGTGATCACCAGCGCCGGGGCGCTGGTCGAGGCCTTGCATGTGATGAAGGCCAAGCGCATTGCCATCGTCGCGCCGTACATGAAGCCGCTGACCGAGCTGGTGGTGAACTACATCCGCGAGGAAGGCTTCGAGGTGCAGGACTGGCGCGCGCTGGAAATCCCCGACAACCTCGCCGTGGCCCGTCACGACCCGGCCAACCTGCCGGGCATCGTCGCCGGCATGGACCTTGAAGGCGTCGATGTGGTGGTGCTGTCGGCGTGCGTGCAGATGCAATCGCTGCCGGCAGTGGCCAAGGTCGAGGCGCAAACCGGCAAGCCGGTGGTCACCGCTGCAATCGCTACCACCTACGCCATGCTCAAGGCGCTGGACCTGGAGCCGATCGTGCCGGGCGCCGGTGCCTTGCTGTCGGGCGCCTACTGAAATCGGGAGACGGACATGAGCGACGCACAAAGCGCCCGTGACAACTACCAGGGTGTGTGGGGCCAGCGCATCGGCTTTGGCCGCAAGCCGGCCCTGCTGATGATCGACTTCATGCAGGGCTACACCACCCCGGGCGCACCGCTGTACGCCCCGGGCGTGGTCGCAGCGGTCGAGCAGGCCGCCGGCCTGCTGGCGCTGGCCCGCGACTGCGGTACCTTGGTGGTGCATACCAACATCCGTTACCAGCCGCCGCATTTTGCTGACGGCGGCGTGTGGGTGCGCAAGGCGCCGGTGATGAAGGACATGGTCGAAGGCAACCCGCTGGCAGCCTTTTGCGAGGCCGTTGCGCCACAGGCAGGGGAGGTGGTGCTGAGCAAGCAGTACGCCAGCGCTTTCTTCGCCACCAGCCTGGCCCCGCTGCTGCATGCACAGGGGGTAGATACCGTGGTGCTGGCTGGCTGCTCGACCAGCGGCTGCATCCGCGCCAGTGCGGTGGATGCCATGCAGCACGGGTTTCGAACCATCGTGGTGCGCGAGTGTGTCGGTGACCGCCACAGCGACCCGCACGAAGCCAACCTGTTCGACATCGACAGCAAGTACGGTGATGTCGTCACCCGGCAGGATGCCATGCAGCAACTCAGGCACCTGGCCGGCTGAACGCCGGGCAGCGCCTATCCAATAACAATCAAGGACCGGTGCGGGAAGCCCGTCCATGACCGCCTGCTGTCCGGGTGGTCGCCCCGCAGGAGCACTCGGGGTCTTCAGGCGCTGTCCAGGCCCGCCGCGTAGAATGCGCGGCGTGCCCGGCGCGTCGAAAACTGCTGGCCTTAAAACAACCACAAAGTCGCCCGCCAGGAGACAGGAAATGCCAATTGCGAATGCAACCACGGTCCACAGTGACATCGACCATGGCACGAAAGCGCTGTACAGCAAGATCACCTGGAGGCTCATCCCCTTCTTGTGTTTCTGCTACCTCGCAGCTTATCTGGACCGCATCAATGTCGGCTTCGCGAAGCTGCAGATGCTCGAAGACCTGCAGTTCAGCACAGCGGCCTATGGCCTGGGTGCAGGGCTGTTCTTCGTCGGCTACATCATCTTCGAAGTGCCGAGCAACCTGATCCTGCAGCGCGTTGGCGCCAAGCTGTGGATCGCCCGCATCATGATCACCTGGGGCCTGCTGTCGGCCTGCACCATGTTCGTCACCAGCACCACCCAGTTCTATATCCTGCGTTTCCTGCTGGGTGCGGCCGAGGCCGGCTTCCTGCCAGGCGTGTTGTACTACCTGACCATGTGGTACCCCACCTATCGCCGCGGGCGCATCATTGCCCTGTTCATGATCGGGCTGCCGTTGTCGAGCGTGATTGGCGGGCCGATTTCTGGCTGGATCATGGGGCATTTCGACCAGGTTCAAGGTTTGCATGGGTGGCAGTGGCTGTTCCTGCTGGAGGCGATCCCCAGCGTTTTGCTCGGCATCCTCACGTTCTGGGCATTGCCTAACCATTTTCAGCAGGCCAAGTGGCTGTCGGCTGACGACAAGGCACAACTGGCGGCAGACCTGGCCGCCGACGATGCCGAGGGCAAGGACAGCAAACACAGCTTCCGCGATGGCTTCTTCAACCTTAAGGTGTGGATGCTTGGTGGTATCGACTTTTCGATCCTGCTCAGCGCCTATGCGATGGGCTTCTGGATGCCGACCTTCATCCGCGATGCGGGCGTCAGCGACACCTTCCATATCGGCCTGCTCACGGCCATTCCAAGCCTGGCCGCGCTGGCTGGTATGCTCATGATCGGGGCCAGCTCCGACCGCCACCGCGAGCGCCGCTGGCACATCATCGTGCCGTTCATCATTGGTGCAATCGCCATGGCCAGCAGCACCTTGTTCAGCCAGAACCTGGTGATGACAGTGGTGCTGTTCGCCATTGCCTCGGCGGCGATCATCGGCGCGGTGCCGGTGTTCTTCAGCCTGCCGGCGACCTTCCTCAAAGGCACCGCAGCCGCCACCGGCTTTGCCCTGGCCTGTTCGGTAGCCAACATCGCCGGCCTGGTGAGCAACTCACTGATGGGCGTGGTCACCGACCTCACCGGCACCTCGCACGCTGCGCTGTGGGTGTTTGCCGGCTGCCTGATCCTCAGCTGCTTCCTGGTCATCGCCTTGCCGGCCAAGCTGGTCAACCGCTAGCGGCCCAGCGCTTCACGCAACGGCAGGGCAGGTGGGCCGAGGCCCGCCTGCCGACCTCTCTCGATGCAACCCGCACGCCGGTGGCCATGCAGTGCCGCCGCGCCGGGTTGCTGTTGCCCAAATCCAGGAGTAGCCCTATGCAAGGTTTCACTGCGCCGCGTTTTTCTTCGTCTGCACGCCTGGCCGGCGGTTGTATTGCCGCCGCTTTGTGTGCAGAGGCCACGGCAGAAGAGGCCGGTTTCATCGAAGGTGCCCGCGCCACGCTGCAGGCGCGCAATTACTTCTTCAGCCGCGACTATGCCGATATCAAGGGCGCCAGCACCCAGTCGCGTACCCAGGAATGGGCGCAGGGGTTTATCCTCAATGCCAGCTCCGGTTATACCCAGGGCACCGTTGGCGTGGGTGTGGATGTTACCGGCCTGCTGGGTTTCAAGCTCGACAGCAGCCCGGAACATGCCCGGTCCGGGTTGCTGCCCAGCCTGGACAGCGGCAAGTCGGCGGACGAATACAGCCGCCTGGGTGCGGCGATCAAGTTCAAGGTGTCGCAAACCGAGCTGAAGGTGGGCGAGTTGATGCCCAACCTGCCGGTGCTGCTGTTCAGCGATTTGCGCCTGTTGCCGCCGACTTACCAGGGCGCGATGCTGGAGTCGCGCGAGTTCGCCGGGTTGACCCTGAACGCCGGCCAGTTCCGCTCCACCAGCCTGCGCGACTCGTCCAACAGCCAGAAGATGTACGCGTTGGTCAACGACCCGATCAACCCGGCGCGGCTGGCGCGCTTTACCAGCGACCGGTTCAACTACGTGGGTGCCGACTATGCCTTCAACGACAACCGTACCAGCGTCGGTGTCTGGCAGGCGCAGTTGGAGGATATCTACCAGCAGCGCTTCTACAGCTTCAAGCATGCCGAGCCGATCGGGGGCTGGACGCTGGGGGTCAATGCCGGTTACTTCGATGCCCGCGAGGACGGGAGCAAGGTGGCTGGCGACTACGATAACCATGCGCTGTTCAGCCTGTTCTCGGCCAAGACCGGCGGGCATACCTTCTATGTGGGCTATCAGCAGATCGGCGGCGATGACGGCTTTATCCAGGTAGGCGCCAACACCAACCCGATGGGTAATACGCTGCCGACCTATGAGTTCTCGGCGCCGGGTGAACGCTCGTGGCAGGTGCGCCATGATTACAATTTTGTCGCCTTGGGGCTTCCGGGGCTGACGTCGACCCTGCGTTATGTAAAGGGGCGGGACGTGGACACAGGGCTGGGCTTTGAAGGGCGTGACCGCGAGCGTGACCTGGACCTGGCCTACGTGGTGCAAAGCGGGCCGTTGGCCGGGCTTGGGATACGGGTGCGCAACGTGATGGCGCGCTCCAACTACCGGACAGATATCGATGAGAACCGCTTGATTCTGAGTTACACGATCAAGGTGTTCTGAGGAGGTAGATGGCCCGGCGCCAGCTCGGTTCCCGAAGCAACCCTGTGCTGCGAAAAAGCAATCACGGCCTAAGGCAGTCGTTTGCCTGACCGCCCTCTTCGCAGCGCAAGGCTGCTCCTGCACGGTGATGGGTAGGTTTGAGCTGTGGAGCATGACAATTGCCCTTGCAGGTCACTGCAAGGTGTCGGGCTTCAGGCTATCTGGCAGTTGCCGAAGGGCCTCCTCAAGCCGCGCGATCGGCCCAGTGAGTTGATCCGCTTCCTTGTCCTTGCCTTCACCTCTTAAGCGCTCACGCTCAACGCGTAGGTTAAGCAGATTTTTCTGCAACTTCAGTGCAGAGGTTTTGAACGAGTCCATGCTTTTCTCACGCTGTAGGCTTCCGTACCGTTGTAGGAAAAATGGACCGTAGCAGCTCGAATTTGCCGGAGAAACTGATGTTTCATACAGGCAAGACTCATTGCCACGCCCTTTCCTACAGCATGCGGTAAACAATCCTACAAGCCGTGTTTCAGATCGTGTCCTCCCAAACAAGCTCAATCTACCGTATTGGCTGGGTTCAGGCGCTTTCGAGGGGCAGCGCACTTAACGCAGGTACTGCAGGCGTGTTTAGAAACTTCATGTATCAATTCCCGGCCCGCGAGCGACAGGTGCTCAGCGTCAACCACTGCGGCTGAATTCACCCCAGCGGCATCTGCGCATCACATCTGATCCGCTTTTTTTCCATAAACCTGAATCTGTAACCGTATCAGCCCAAGCTCGACAATGTGCCCATTCCCGCATCACAACTGTAGAGGTTCCAATGGGCAAGCTGGCGCTGTTCCTGGGTGGTTTTCTGCTGCTGACCATTCTGATTGGTATTCTTGGCACCATTCCGCCAAGCTGAGTTCACTGCTTTTTCCCCTGCGCGGCCCGTCCACTTCAAGCGACGGGCCCAATCTATTGGCCAATGGCCGGTCATCTTTTTCATCGCACTGTTGGATCAGCATCAGGTGCAAGTCATTCTCAGGGCAGGAGCGGATCGAGCTGGTCAGTTTGGCCAATTCGCCTTTCTCCTTGTGCGATAAGTCGTTCTTTACGCTGGGAAATCTGTCCACAAAAAACGTGGGTAGGTCTGTGGATAAAGTGCTGCAAGCCAGACCCGCGGCGGGCTCTGTTAAATTGAGCAGAAATTGAACAGTTGTTTTATGGCCTGTTTCAGTGGAGCGGGCCGGCTCGGCGTATGGCTGCCAGCAAGTCACGTACCCGCGTCGGCAACTCGCCGGCAGGGTACACAGCGTGCATCTGTGGGTCCTGGCCGCTGCTGGACGTCAGGCGGTACTGCGGACACACCCGCACCAGGCGGCCGGCCTTGACCTGTGCTTCGCCGACCCAGGCGGCAAGGCGGGCGATGCCGGCGCCAGCCAGGGTGCTGTGGTATACCGCGCCTCCCGAGCCCAAGCGAAGCCTGGGCCTGGGGCGCAGGCTGGTGATCTGGTCATCGTGGCAAAAGTGCCAGGCCTTGAGGATGCGTGGCGCGGTATGCAGGATCAAGGTGTGTCCCTCCAGGTCTTCCGGGTGTTGCGGTGTACCAGCCAGGGCCAGATATGCCGGGCTGGCATACAGGTGGCGCTGGTAGGGCCAAAGCGGGTAGCCGATCAGCTCGCTCGATTGCGGGAAGGCACCGCGCACCACGAAATCGAATTTACCTTGCAGCGGGTCAAGGGCTTCGTCGCTGTACTGCACGTCCAGGGTCACCTGAGGGTGGCGGCGGGAAAACTCGGCAAGCACTTGCGGTAGCACATGTTCTCCCAGCAGTTGCGGCGCGGCAAAGCGAATCCAGCCTTGGGCGTTGCCGCTGAGCGCGGCCAATTCGTCGGCTGCATCGCGTTGCACATCCAGCAAGCGTTCGGCATGCGGCAGCAAGCGCTCGCCGGCCTCGGTCAGGGTGACGGCGTTGGCGTTGCGGTTGAGCAGTTTGCTTCCCGCATTGTCTTCCAGGGTTTGCACCGCGCGTGTAACTGCGCTGGGTGAACGCCCCAGGGCGCGGGCGGCAGCAACGAAGCTGCGCTTGTGTGCCACGCTGACGAACGCTTGGATTTCCCGCAGCATGTCCAGTGCCATTGCCGGCTCCTCGTTGCAGTTATCGCAATATGGCATTTCAACACAAGTGTGCCACTTTGATTAGCCTTGCAGGCGTCTTCATTGCCTGGAACCGCGTCATGATGGATATTGCTGTGCTTTCTGTGTTCGCCTTCGCCGCTGGGTTGATCGACGCTGCGGTGGGTGGTGGCGGGCTGATCCAGATCCCGGCCCTGTTCAACGTATTGCCCTCCGCGCAACCGGCCGCCTTGCTCGGCAGCAACAAATTGGCGTCCGTGTGCGGCACGGCCTTCGCGGCCCGCTCGTTCATCCGTAAAGTGACGCTGGATTGGGGGTTGATCGTACCGGCGGCACTCAGTGCCTTTGTCATGTCGTTCGCGGGGGCCGCCACGGTGTCGCTGGTACCCCCCAGCGTGATGCGCCCGGCGGTGCTGGTGCTGATCGTGCTGATGGCTGTCTACACCTTCTGCAAGAAGGACTTCGGCACCTTGCACACACCTGCCCAGGTCGGCCGCAAGGAGCAGTGCCTGGCAGTGCTGATCGGCGGCGCTATCGGCTTCTACGATGGCCTGTTCGGCCCGGGTACCGGTAGCTTCCTGATCTTCCTGTTCATCCGCTTCTTCGCCCTGGACTTCCTGCACGCCTCGGCTTCGGCCAAGGTGGTGAACATTGCCACCAACCTGGCGGCGCTGGTGTTCTTCGTGCCGACAGGCAACGTGCTGTACGCCATAGCCTTGCCCATGGCGGCGTGCAACATTCTCGGTGCGCTGACCGGTACCTGGCTGGCGGTACGCAAGGGTGCCGGTTTTGTCCGCGGGCTGTTCCTGGTGCTGTTGTGTGTGCTGATCGCCAAGCTGTCGTGGGACTTGCTGGTTGGCTAGATCAGATGACCAGGCGCTGTACTTCGGCCTGTTCGACGCGGTTGCGGCCCCGGGCCTTGGCCCGGTACAGCGCCTGGTCGGCACTCGCCAGCAGTTCGTCGAGGCTGGGGGCCGGCATGTCTGCGTCGCAGCCTGCCACACCGATACTCACGGTAATCTGCAGGCGCTGGTCGGCCTGTACCACGTGCAGGTCTTGGATGGCGCGGCGCAGGCGTTCGGCGATGAAGTTGGCCCGCTCTGGCGCAAGTCCGGGCAGGATGACAACGAATTCTTCGCCACCCAGGCGTGCGATCAGCTCATCGTTGTGCAGCTGGTCCTGGAGGGTGCTGGCGAATTGGCGCAGCACCTGGTCACCGACTGCATGGCCGTGGGCATCGTTGATTGACTTGAAGTGGTCGATGTCCAGCATCATCAGGGTCAGCGGCAGCGCCTGGGCGTGCTGTTGGCGGCTCTCCAGCAGCGCGTTGGCGCGGCGTGTGAAGGCGCTGCGGGTGAGCACGCCGGTGAGGTGGTCGACGGTGGCCTGGTGCGCCAGGCGGGCCATGAGGCTACGGTTGGCCTGGCTGACGCAGGCCACCACCAGCGGCCCGAGCACCAGCATGGCGATGCCCAGGCGCGCCGACATCAGCGTGGTAACCCCAGGTTCGCTCTGCGGCACGCTGAAATGCATGAGGTTTTGCGCCACGGCCACGATCAGCGTACTGCCGGCCGTGAGCGTCAGTAATGAAACCAGGAACGGTGAGTAGGTCCAGGCACACCACAGTAACGCAGCAATCGGGAAGGCAATGGCCCCAGGGCCACCAAAGGCGATGCTGAATGCCAGCGAGGCCAGCAGCACCAGCAACGGCGCCAGGCGGATGGGTTGCGCGCCGCCGCGCACCAAGGCCCGCACCGAGGGCGCTGTAAGCAGCACCGGCAGTACCAGCACACCGGTCGAGAACTGTTCGCTGAACCAGGCTAGCCAGGTGGCGCGCAACGACTGTTCGAACCACGGTGCGGCCATTACCGCTGCCATGCTGGCCGCCACCATGGCAGCGGCGGCGCAGGCAGCGAACACGCTAAGCACGCCGCGCGGGCTGCGCATGCGCCGGTGCATGCGAGGCAAGCGCGACATCAGCTGCCAGAGGGTGACCACCACGCCAAGATTGCACAGGTTGAACCACAGAGCCGGCCCCCAGGCGCTGCCACACAGCAGGTCGGCCCCGACCATGGCCAGCCACACCAGGCTAAAGCCCGTAAACGTGGCTTGACGGGGGTAGCGCAGGAGTACGCCGGCCAGTACCGCATTCACTGGCCAGAACAGCGACAGCGATTCGATCGGGCGTGCCAGGATGCCGCCCAGGGTGAGGGCGAAGGTCACGCCAAGTACAACGACATAAGGCAACACGCGCGATTGGGCTGGAAAAACCATGAACTCGACCGGCAAGCGGAAACGAAATCCAGGACAACGCGATGGAGCACCTGGGACAATTACCCGCAGTGTGTTGGCTGAGGGTGGTTGATGTCAATCTGCCGCGATTGGCTGCGATAATGTCAAATTGCCTCTATTCCTGGCCGCTTTCCTCACAACCCGAAGAACCACGGCACCATCACGACGGTAACCAGCATCACCAGCACGGTGAACGGCACGCCAATCTTGACGAAGTCAGCAAAGCGGTATTGCCCCGGCCCAAGCACCAGCGTGTTGACCGGCGATGACACCGGCGTCATGAATGCCGCCGACGCGGCCAGCGCGACGGTCATGGCGAACGGGTAGGGCGACATGCCCAGCTGCACCGCAGTGCTGACAGCCACCGGTGCCATCAGAACGGCGGTGGCGGTGTTGGAAATGAACAGCCCGATCACTGCGGTGACGGCGAACAGGCAGGCAAGAATGGCGCTGGGGCCGGCATCCCCCAGCACGTTCACCAGCCCACCCACCGCCAGGTCGATGCCGCCGGTTTTCTGCAGCGCCTGGGCGAAGGGCAGCATGCCCACGATCAGCACCAGGCTTTGCCAGTGGATGGCGCGGTAGGCACTGTTCATGTCGATGCAACGGCCTGCGCCCATCAGCAGGCAGCCGATCAGCGCTGCAATGACATTGGGTACGGCGCCGCTGACCATTAGCCCGACCATTACCGCCAGGCTAAGCAACGCTTGCGGTGCGCGGGTGCGGGCTGGTGCGACCAGGTCGATCTCGGCGGGAAGGCTCAGGACCAGGAAGTCTTTGGGCTTGCTCTGCAACTGGCGTACCGCCTTCCACGGGCCGACCACCAGCAGGGTGTCGCCAAGGCGCAGCTTTTCTTCCACCAGTTGCTCTTCGATAGCGGCCTGATCGCGGCGCAGGCCGACCACGTTAAGGCCATAGCGGGTGCGAAACGCCAGTTCGAGGATGCTCTTGCCGATCAACTGCGAGCCGGGTGGCAGCGAGACCTCAGCCATTCCCAAATCCTGGGATTGATCGATGAAGTAGGCGGCCTTGAAGTGCAGCGGCTCCAGTTGCATGGTTTGGCACAGGCTGCGCAGGTCGTCATGCTTGGCGAACAGGTCGAGCAGCAGCACGTCGCCCTGATGCAGCACGGTGCCCGAGTCGGCCGCGATCACGCGCGTGGTGAACTTGTGTTGGCGCTCGATACCGATCACGTTGGCGCCGTGTCTGGTGCGCAGTTTCAGCTCGCCAAGGTTGTGGCCGATCAGCGGCGACTGAGGGCGGATGCGCAGGCGTCGTTCACGGCCGTTGAGCTTGTAGTCCAGGACCAGGTCCAGCAAGGTGCGGCGGCTTTCCACCCGGCCGTCCTTGCGCACTTCACCGTTGAGCCAGTGGCGGGTCAGCAGCATATACCCGATACCCAGCACCAGCACCACCAGGCCAAACGGGGTAAAGCTGAAGAAGCTGAACCCTGCTTCGCCATGGCGTACCAGCTCGCTGTGCACCACCACGTTGGGCGGTGTGGCGACCAGGCTGAGCATGCCACTGATGAGGCCGGCAAAAGCCAGTGGCATCATCAGGCGGCTGGGTGAGAGCTGCAGGCGCGCAGCGATGCTCAGCACCACCGGGATAAAAATGGCCACCACGCCGGTGGAGCTCATGATCGATCCCAGCCCGGCCACCGCCACCATCAGCAGTACCAGCAGGCGCGCCTCGCTATTGCCGGCCCGCTCGCTCATCCATTCGCCGATGCGATAGGCAATGCCGGTGCGCACCAAGCCTTCACCAATCACGAACAGGGCGGCGATCAGCACCACGTTGGGGTCGCTGAACCCGGCCAGGGCCTGTTCCACGGTAAGGATGCCGAGTAGTGGCAGGGCGAGAATCACCAGCAGCGCGACCACGTCCATGCGTGGGCGGTTGATGACGAACAGGGTAATCACGATGGCCAGCAGGCCGAGGACCCAGAGCAACTCATGGTTCATGGGGAGGGGGTGTTCCTTCACACGGGGCACGATAGACAGTAGCAGTCAGTGTGCCAGCTTGTCGTGAAGGGGGTGTTGATGTGCTGCAACAAAAAGGGCCGCTATGCGGCCCTCCGGTCACGGGGTCAGTGACGGTGGCGGTGGTGCTTCTTGCTGCCGCGGTTGTCGTCGCCCAGATGGTTGCCGAGGGCACCACCGGCCGCGCCGCCCAGGCCGGCACCCACGGTCGAACCGGTCTTGCCGCCTACTGCGCCGCCCAGCAGCGAGCCGCCAGCCGAGCCCAGGCCACCGCCAATGGCGGCTTCGGTACGGTTGCCCTTGCGCGCACCGACAGCGCTGCCGGCTGCGCCGCCAACGCCGGCACCGATGGCTGCGCCGGTCTTGCCGCCGAGCTGTTGACCAACAACGTTGCCCAGAACACCCCCCAGGCCACCGCCAATGGCGGCAGTACCGTCACCGGCGAAAGCGCCCTGGCACAGCAGCAGGCCGAGGGCAAGGGAAGGCAGAGTCAGACGCATGATACGAACCTCAAAGGAATCATCAGGATAAGTTGCCGCGCAACGAGCGGCAGGTCAGGGCTGAAAGGACGCTTCAGCGGTAGTAGCGGTCACCGCGGTATTGCCGATCGTCATCGTCGTCGCGGTCATGGCGGTGGTGGTGGCGATGGTCACGGTCACGATCGCGGTCACGCCAGCCGTCGTCATCATGGTAGCGATGGCTATGGCAACCTGCGGTCAGCAGAACAACAGCAACCAGAGAAAGGCTTGCAAGACGCGTGAGCACGATATAGGTCCTTGATCCGCATAGGTTTACGGGGCACCTTTTAAGACTGGGGCCGATCGATTTGGTTTCCTGGGTGGGCAAAAAAATTGTGCGTCCAGCGATCAGCGCCAATGCGCCCGCCTGCAACAATGGGCTGTGGCGCTGACCGGCATCGACCAGCCCTGGCGTATCGACGCGTTCCAAGCGCACTTGGCCGGCGGCGAGGTGCTCTGCAATGGGTCGCCTTGGCCAGGGCATGTTGAATCAGGATGCCGGTTGAATCGCCAGCACCACGCCATTGGTGATCTGCACCAGCACGTAATGCTTGCCCATGCGCACCCAGTGGCTTTCCTTTTCCGGTTCGGGCAGGCCCTTGGCTTTCCAGTCTTTGACGGCCTGGTCATCGCGTTTGTACTGGTCCGGGGCCTTGTCGCCGACGTTCAGTTCACGGTTGTGGGTTTCGGGGGCGGTGATGCTTTCTTCGCTCGAGGGGGCGGCGCTGACGCTCAGGGGCAGACAAGGCAGGGCGGCGAGTAGCAGGTAGTGCAGTTTCATGATGCGTTCCTCGTGATGGCATGTGTTATCTGCGACAGCGGCAAGTGCGTGGCAATTCACTCGGGATGCCTGCCAGTGCTAGAGTCGCCTTCTTTTTCGCGACCCCGAGGATGGAACATGCGTGCGATTCTGCCGTTGGCTGCGGTGCTGATGCTGGCCGGTTGTGCTTCTGCGACCATGGAAACGGCGCGTGGCGGCAAGCCGACTGCGCAGCTCGACTCGCACAAGGCGCCAGAGCTGGTGGCCCAGTGCATCCAGTTCAGCTGGCAGGAAGAGAAGGTGTTCGGTGATGACGCCAGCGGCTACCTGGAGCCGCGCAAGCAGGGCGGGTTCACCGTGTTTACCCGTGAGGCCGAAGCGTTCGTGGACGTTTACCCGCAGTCGGGCGGGACGCGTGTGGATTACTATGCGAAGCAGAACGACGGCGTGGCCCTGCAGCGCCGAGCGGCTGCTGCAACCTGCCTGTAACGGCTGGCGCTATCGCCGCTCCTGTAAGGGCCCGTGCATTCAGGGTACTGAGCAAGGCAGTTGTTGCCACAGCAGAGGCGCGCGGGCTTTACAATTTTTATCAAGTCAGTTGTGTCGCAGGGCGCGGGGTGACGGCTAGCATAAGGTGCTTCCACGCAAGGACGACACCATGGACCGTTCACTGCAACTCAACCGTATAAGCTGGGATGAGCGTGCCCCGTTGCACGCCGCTTCGAAGGACTACGAGGTCGAACGCCTGGTCCAGCAACACGGGCACTTGTCCGAAACCGTACGCTTCGACCTGCCATTGCTCGGTGACATCGACGGGCTTGATACGGTCCACTTGCAGTGCCACATCGGCACCGACACCCTGTCGCTGGCGCGCCTTGGCGCCAAGGTTTGCGGCCTGGATTATTCCAAGGCTTCGCTGGCCGAGGCACGGGCATTGGCCGAGCGATGCGCGCTGCCCATCCAGTATGTCGAGTCTGACGTCTATGCCGCCGACAAGGTACTGCCGGCGGGTACGTTCGACCTGGTCTACACCGGTATTGGCGCGCTCTGCTGGTTGCCCCGCATCGAGCCATGGGCACGCACCGTCGCAGCACTGCTGAAACCGGGCGGGCGGCTGTTCCTGCGCGACGGGCACCCGATGCTGATGGCTGTCAACGAAGATCATCAGGACCGCCTGCAGCTCGAATATCCGTATTTCGAGCACGAAGCGCCGACGGTGTGGCACACCGACCAGACCTACGTCGAAACCGATCAACGCCTGACCCACACCGAAACCCATGAGTGGAACCACGGCCTGGGTGAAGTGATCACCGCCTTGCTGGCTCACGGCCTGCAGCTGACAGCGCTGGTCGAGCACCAGAGCATCCCCTGGGAGGCGCTGCCGGGGCAGATGGTCAAGGGCGAAGACGGCGAATATCGCCTGCGCGAGCAGCCTGCACGCCTGCCCCTGAGTTACACCTTGGTCGCCGTCAAAGCCTGATCAGGACAGGAAGCCACCGTCGACATTGAGCGTGGTGCCGGTGGTGTAGCTGGAGGCATCGCTGGCCAGGTACAGCACCGCGCCCGCCATTTCCTTGGGGTCGGCCACGCGTTTGAGCGGGATCTGCTGCAAGGCGGCATTGAGGATGGCTTCGTTCTTCACCAGTGCCGAAGCGAACTTGGTGTCGGTCAGCCCCGGCAGTAGCGCGTTGCAGCGAATACCAAAGGGTGCACACTCTTTGGCGAACACCTTGGTCATGTTGATGACCGCCGCCTTGGTCACCGAATAGATGCCTTGGAACAGCCCAGGTGAAACACCGTTGATCGACGCCACGTTGATGATGCTGCCGCCGCCGTTCTCGCGCATCAGCTTGCCAGCCTCCACTGACATGAAGAAGTAACCACGGATGTTCACGTCCACGGTCTTCTGGAACGCCCCTGGGTCGGTGTCCAGCACATTGCAGAATTGCGGGTTGGTGGCAGCATTGTTGACCAGCACGTCCAGTCGCCCGAACTGTTCGCGAATGCCAGCGAACACCTGCTGAATCTGTTCCAGCTCACCAATGTGGCAGGCCACAGCCGTGGCCTTGCCGCCGGCGGCAATGATGGCGTCGGCTACCTGCTGGCACCCGTCAAGCTTGCGGCTGGAAACGATCACATGGGCCCCTTGCTGCGCGAGCAAGTGGGCGATGGCCTCGCCGATGCCTCGGCTGGCGCCGGAAACAAAGGCAATCTTGCCGTCGAGGTCGAACAGGTGGGTCTTGGACATGCTGTTTTCCTTGTTATCCGTCGTCGTGGGCTGTGCTCAGAGGCTGGACTTGGAAATGACCTGCAAGGTCATTTGTTCCAGCAAGCGGTTCATGTGAATGAACTGGGCGAAACGCTTGTCCTGGGTCTGGCCGTGGTAGTAGCGGTAGTAGATCTGCTGAACGATCCCTGCCAGGCGGAACAGGCCATAGCAATAGTAGTAATCGAAGTTGTCCAGGCGGATGCCGGCGCGCTCGGCGTAGTAATCGACGAACTGGCGACGGCTGAGCATGCCCGGCGCGTTGCTTGGCTGGCGGCGCATCAACTGCACTGGCGCCGGGTCGCCGGCTTCGATCCAGTAGGCCAGGCAGTTGCCCAGGTCCATGAGTGGGTCGCCCAGGGTGGCCATTTCCCAGTCCAGCACACCGATGATGCGCATGGGGTTGTCTGCGTCCAGGATGACGTTGTCGAACCGGTAGTCGTTGTGCACGATGCTAGGGCGCGGGTGGTCGGCGGGCATTTTTTCGTGCAGCCAGGCGGTTACCGTTTCCCAGCGTGGCGCATCCGGTGTCAGGGCTTTTTCATAACGGCTGGTCCAGCCCTCGATCTGGCGCTGCACGTAGCCCTCAGGCTTGCCCAGGTCGGCCAGGCCGCAGGCGGTGTAGTCCACCTGGTGCAGCTCGACCAGGCGGTCGATGAAGCTTTTGCACAGGGCTTCGGTCCGGCTGGCGTCCAGGTTCAGTTCGGGCGGGATGTCCGAGCGCAGGATGATGCCCTTGACCCGTTCCATCACATAGAACTCGCCGCCGATCAGGCCGGTGTCGGTGCAGTGTGCGTAGGCCTTGGGGCAGTAGGGGAAGCCGCTGTTCAGCTGGTTGAGGATGCGGAACTCGCGGCCCATGTCGTGGGCCGACTTGGCCTTTTGACCGAAGGGGGGGCGGCGCAGCACGAAGTCGCGGCCCGGGTAGCTGACCAGGTAGGTGAGGTTGGAGGCGCCGCCAGGAAACTGGCTGATGCTCGGCAGGCCGTGCAGGCCGGGGATATTGGCTTTGAAGTAAGGGTCGATGACGGCCGCGTCGAGTTCTTCGCCGGGGCGTACCTGGGTGGACTGGTCGGTGAGCGTCATGCGTCTTCCTTATTCTCGATAGCAAGTACTATTGGGTAATTTAATGGTCCGTCAGGATTGGAACAATCGTCCCATGTGCCAAATAGGTGAGGGTGTTGCTGGTGGATCACTGCACCGAATGCAGGGCAAAAAAAACCGAAGCCGTCAGGCTTCGGTTTTTCGATCATCCGGTATTCCCAGCCCTCAGGACGGGAACAGCTCGCTGAGTTTCATCGACAGCATCATGTCGCCCTCAACCCGCAGCTTGCCGCCCATGAAGGCCTGCATGCCGTCGGTTTCGCCGCTGACGATACCTTTCAGGGTTTCGGCGTCCATCACCAGGGTGCAGTTGGCATCCGGGTTCTCGCCTTCCTGCAGGTCGCAGGTGCCGTCCTTGACGATCAGCGCGTAGTGCTTGTCTTCGTCGGTGATGTTGAAGCCGAACACCAGGTCCAGGCCGGCGGCAGCGGATGGGTTGAATTTCTCTTGCATCTTTTTGACGGCATCAGCTACGGAGGTCATGGCGCATTCCTTATAGAGTGATTTACACGTCCCCGCAGGGACACAACAAGCCGGGCTTATCGGTAAGTGACAAGCTCCGGCGTCCTCAACAGCTGCACATGGGCCTGGCTGTTGAAGGAGGCCAGTGCCACGTCGCGGCCGCGAAACTTCAGCTGGCTGAGCGACGTGTTGATGATCTGCCAGTTCAGCGCGAACGCCTGGCTGGGGGTAATGCCGGTAACCAGGTGGAGCAGGGCGGCAATGGTGCCACCCGAGGTGAAGATAGCAACATGATCGCCGCTGCCGGCGGTATCCAGCACGCGTTGCAGCCCACCTTGTACGCGGGATGTAAACGAACGCCAGGTTTCCAGGCCATTATCGGCATGCTCGCCATCGTGCCAGCGTTGCACCATCAACGCGAACAGACGCTGAAACTCGCTGCGGTGCTGCGCAGCATTGCGCAGCACATGCAGGGCATCGGGCTCTTCGGGCAGCAGGTCGGGCAACAGGGCGCGGATCACACCGTCGGCATCGAACTCATTGAATGCGGCGTCGGTCTCAACCGCCGGCACCGGGCAGCCGTTGGCGTGCAGCGCCTGCAGCGCCAGCCGTGCGGTATCCTGCTGGCGGCGCAGGTCGCCAGCCACGCAGCGGTCCAGCCGCACGCCCAACTGGGCCAGGTGCTCACCCAGGGCCTGGCTCTGGCGCACGCCCACGGGCGAGAGGACGTCGTAGTCATCGGCACCGAAGGAGGCTTGGCCATGTCGAATCAGGTAGAGATTGCCCACGAAAGGTTCCGGCCTGTTGGAGGTTGCTGCGAGGTTAGGATGCGGCTCACGGGCTGTCAACGAAAAAACATACAAGCGTTTGAAAAGGTTGTTTGAAAGGTGTTGCCAGCGTTTACACCGGCTGGCAGCACCACAGACGCAACGGTATGCTTGCAACAGTGACGCGCCGTAGTGGCGCAGGTATTTAAGGAGTCAACGTGGAGTTTCTTGCCGAATACGCAAGCTTTCTCGCCAAAACCGCCACCCTGGTCATCGCCATATTGGTGGTGCTGTCGGCGATCGCCGGGCTGCGTGGCAAAGGTCGGCGCAAATCGGGCGGGCAATTACAGGTCACCCGGCTGAACGATTTTTACAAGGACCTGCGTGAGCGCCTGGAGTCCGGCTTGCTCGACAAGGCCCAGCTCAAGGCCCTGCGCAAGCAGCAGGCCAAGGCGGAAAAACAGCAGAAGAAGGGCAAGGCCGAGGACAAGAGCCGGGTATTCGTACTGGACTTCGATGGCGACATCAAAGCCTCGGCCACCGAAAGCCTGCGCAACGAAATCACTGCGCTGCTGACGCTCGCCACCGCGCGTGACGAAGTGGTACTGCGCCTGGAAAGCGGCGGTGGCCTGGTGCACAGTTACGGCTTGGCTGCGTCGCAACTGGCGCGTATTCGCCAGGCGGGCATCCCGTTGACCGTGTGCATCGACAAGGTGGCTGCCAGCGGTGGGTACATGATGGCCTGCATCGGCGAGAAGATCGTCAGTGCCCCATTCGCCGTACTGGGGTCTATTGGCGTGGTGGCGCAGTTGCCCAACGTCAACCGCCTGCTGAAAAAGCACGACATCGACTTCGAAGTGCTGACTGCTGGCGAATACAAGCGCACCCTGACCGTCTTTGGCGAAAACACCGAGAAGGGCCGGGAGAAGTTCCAGGAAGACCTGGACATCACTCACCAGTTGTTCAAGGATTTCGTCTCCCGCTATCGTCCGCAGTTGCACATCGATGAAGTGGCCACTGGCGAAGTCTGGCTGGGCGTGGCCGCCTTGAATCGCAAGCTGGTGGACGAGTTGCAGACCAGTGACGAGTACCTGAGCGACCGCGCACGCAACGCCAACCTGTTCCACCTGCACTATGCCGAACGCAAGAGCCTGCAGGAGCGTATTGGCATGGCCGCCAGCGGTACCGTGGAGAACACGGTGGTGGGCTTGTGGAGTAAACTCAGCCGCCTGCGCTAACACCTTGAACCCGTTGAAATTTTTTTTCGTTCAGGGGGTTGCAAGGTTAAAAGAATGAAGACATAATGGCGCCCATCGAAACGCAGCAAACTTTGAAAAAGGTTCAGCGTTTCAAGGAGATAGCAAAGCGCAAGCAGCTAGATCCGACCTTTGAGGCCGAGTAGCAAAGTGGTTATGCTCCGGATTGCAAATCCGTCTACGCCGGTTCGATTCCGACCTCGGCCTCCACCATTCGAAAGCCCCGCAGCCATTGAGGTTGCGGGGCTTTTTTAATGCCTGCGTTTTTCAAGTTTGGGACACCTTGGCGCTGGTGAAAAGCTTAGGCTTCGGGGGCTTCACGCCCTGCCTGTTCACGCAGAACAGACCGTTGCGAGCGATATTGACCTCCCTTACGGCGAAACCCTCGCCCAAGGTGTAGGCCTTGGACGGAATCGTTATGGCTGATCCTCAGGCCGTGAAGTGATATCCGACCTGCGCCGCCCGGGCGGCTTCCTCGGTGCGGAACATAAGCCGTGTTTTGCTGGTGCTGCCCCAGCGGTCGTATTCGACGTGGTCCCACCCGGCGCCGAGCTCTCGGTACGGCTCGCCAAGGATCTTCGTGATGTAGCAGTCGATAAGGTTCATGGGCATAGCTCCCGCGGGACGCTCACTGTTTCGCTGCGGGCGTGGTACATGGCCGCTCGGGTTGCAGCTTCTGCCCGGGTATCGCCGGGCTTGCGGTCAAGTGGGTGACCTGACACGCAGGCCAGCCAGGGCCAGCTGCTGCCTCGGTCAATCCAGATGCTGTGCTTTTGGATGAGATACTCGCCGGTCGCGTCGTCGATGGCCTGGCCACCGATCGGCAGTTGCAGTTGGCCGGCCGGCGGCGGGATAGGGCCGTCGACCATTTCGACAGCCCAGAGCAACGCCTTTCCGGCCAGGTCGCAGGTGGGAACTTTGATCATGCTGGGAATTGGATCAGCTTCTTGGGCACCTGGACGATATCGCCGAGCTCAAACGCCGACCAGAGATACCGTGTTTATCAGTTGTTGAAAGCGCTCGATAAATTGCCTTCTGCATTGATGAATCGAGTGGCCTACAGCCACGGGGGTAAGATTTGCTGGGAGGAGGATCTCGAAGCTCAGCGTAAAATGAGAATTCGAGGACCGATATATTGGGGCTGGGCCGACCCAAAGCTTCACCATCGTACCCATGGCGAAATTCTCGACGACGGCACCCTGATTGATGTTCAGGTCAGATTGTCCCGCACAGGCCTACGCAGATGTTCATCGGCGTCTATGCGCCGGCTGGAAGTGCTGAAGAGGCTTTGGCGGGGCGATGACTGGGGCGTTGGGCGTGCTCACCTGCTCGCCACTGAGGGGGCTGCAACGGAAAAGCTCTCAGCCTGCTCGAAATAGAGGGGAGAGGATTACAGCTATGCGGAGTACAAGCGTGCTCCACATGAATCGAACGGATTTGGAATTGCAATGTGACCTGCTCGATTTGATGTCATAGTGAAGGCATAGGGACATCGGCACGTATTTTCGAGCCAGCCCTTCAGGACTCGTCCAAATGCTAAGCGACGATGATTTTTGCTATATGGCTCGTCGGCCTCTCCTTGTGTTGGAAGCCTGTAATTCAAGGCTAATGCGCCTAGTTTCTGCACGCGGTATCTGCGGCGTCATCTGGGATGATTCTGTGGTCTACCAAGCGAAAACGCATGAAGCCTGGATCCATTTTTGAGCCAGAGATCTCAGCGTCTGCTACCAGTGTGATCCGGAATCTCGGATGGAGCTGCGATTTTTAGCGGTGACTCTCCGTTCCTGCAGGGTGCATTAAAGCGGGAGCTGACACCTGTTGGGGCGCTCGCTTTGCATAAGGTAATGCATGTCCTTTTTGTCGAGGTGCTTCAGTCGTCCTTAAATCAGAGTCGTCGGATGACGATCACGGTTCCTGGTCCTATAGCTATTTAATAGCTGGTTGGGAATTTTTTCATGCCCCGTCCGTATACCCACAGTGATGAAATCAAAAAATGACTGGGTGCTCAAGAAAAAAGGCCTGTGTCGATATTTTCTTAATCAGAAAACTTGGAGCCTTTTATGTTCAACCGTAATCTTAAAAAAACGCTGCAAGAGCAGAACGCGGAGCTGCTACTGCTGCGTCAGCAAGTCGAGCAAATGGACAGAGGGATGCTCTCCATGAGACTTGATGCACAGTTTCGTATCTGCTCATTTAACCGAATTTTCTCAGAGACTTTGGGGTATTCCGACGAGCGCCTGTATGGTCGCCCGCTCTCTGAAATCGTTCCGCCTTACGTTAAAGAACTACCTTGCTTTCACGCCTTTAACCAAGCTGTAGCGCGATTTGAACCCGTAAATGACGAATATCGCTACCTTCGCGCTGACGGTACTCTTGCGTGGTTGAAAATCTATTGGTTCCCCATTCGAGATCAAGAGGGCAGCCTCGCCTATGTTCAGGGTTACGGAAGTGAGATAACTCGTACCGTGGAGCAGGCGAAGGAAAATGAGGCTCTCATCCAGGCGCTGGTTCGCTCCACTGCCGTCATTGAATTCAACTTGGATGGAACTGTAATCACAGCTAACAAGCAGTTTCTCGAGGCCATGGGGTACTCATTAAGCCAGATTGTTGGCAAACATCATCGTTTGTTTTGCCCCGTTGAAGAGGCTGCATCTCCCCAGTATGAAAATTTCTGGAAGACGCTCAATCGTGGCGAGTACGTCGCGGATCGTTTCAAACGAGTCGATGCCCGTGGTAGCGATATCTGGCTCGAGGCTACCTACAATCCTGTGCATGACACTGAGGGCAGGCTGTCTAAAGTTGTAAAGTTTGCGAGCGTTGTTACGGACCAGGTCGCACGTGAGCAAGAGGTCAAGGATGCAGCTGGAGTTGCATTTGATATATCCCAGCAAACTGATTCGAGCGCAGAGCGGGGTGCGGTGGTAGTGACGCGTACAGTCGACACCATGCGCAGTATTGCTGAACAAATGAAAGCGGCAACCGAGAGCATTGAGGCGCTTGGCAAACAGTCTGCGTTGATTAGTTCTATTGTTCAAACCATTGGCGGTATTGCTTCACAAACAAATCTATTAGCACTAAATGCCGCTATTGAAGCTGCGCGTGCTGGTGAGCAAGGTCGAGGTTTCGCTGTGGTTGCTGATGAGGTGCGCAAACTGGCTGGTCACACCAGCTCGGCTACCGAGGAAATCGTTAGCGTTGTCCACCAGAACCAGGCGCTTGCTGATCAAGCTGTTAGCGAAATATTCAGCAGCCGAGCAAAAGCTGAGCAAGGCCTAGTACTCGCTAACGAAGCTGGTACCGTTATCTTGGAAATTCAAAACGGCGCTAAACAAGTGGTCGGGGCGGTTGGTCGCTTTGCGAATGAGGTGAGGTAGTTTTCCGTCAAAGGATTCGTGTCGAAAATTGCTCAAGCCAGCTAGTGTCGGTATATCACACTGGTCACTTGGTGCGCTCTGTATCGATTTTCTGTGGGCATGTGGAGATCTCTAGCTGGCTAGGTGCCAGCTGCATGGGTTAGGCACCTCCAGCTCGCGGGCGACCAGTAGGGTGGCCGTGCTGTCTTTACCGCCGATCATGCTGACGATGTTGTATCCGGCCATCGTGTAGTTCTTGCGTGCAGGCGCCGCCCTTGCCGGGAACGCGTTATCGTTGAATTAGAGGTGATATGCTTCGCCGCTTACCAAACAGGGAGGGTGGTAATGAAACTGCGGGAGAGGCACAAGGCGTTTCAGGAATGGTTCACGCCGAGGCGGCGTAGGCGAGCGGGCGGAACCTTACTCGCCATCTGGGCTGTCGGCATCTTCATCTACCCTGGCCAGCACTGGATCTATGTATTGACGCCAGGAGTCATGTGGTTCTTCAGCGCTTGGCCGCCCGAGTTTCACGACCAGCGTTGAGTCTTTGGCGGGGCTGCTGAATAGCCGATTGTCCGATTCAGCTCACAGATGAGTCAGACGAATTTGCGTAAAACTGCACGTTCGCTATGGTGGCAATAAACCACCTGACTACAACTAAAGTCGTAGGAGTGCCTCATGAGAATACGCGGTGATGTTTTCTGGGCCTGGGCTGACCCGACGCTTCATCACCGAACTCACGACGAGACACTCGACGATGGGACATACATTGATGTTCAGACGCGACTGTCGCGGACAGGCAAAACGCAGATGTTCATCGGGGTGTACGCCCCTGGTGGCATGGCTATCCTTGAAGAGGCCTTCGATTCTCGCCCTGGCGAGTCGATGACCAGGGCACTGGCGTGGGGCGTTGGCCGGGCCCGACAGGTCGCCACTGAAGGTGCGCCTGCTGCAGGCTTTATGGCTGCCTCGAAATAGCGGCCAGGCGCGCAGCGCCGGAGGTCAAGCGGCGACCTATTGTCATCAGCGAAGACACCGTGCATGAAACCTCTGCGTCTCCAGACTTCCAGCAATCCGGCAGGGAGGCTTCATCAGCCTGGCCCGTCATCCTCGCTGGCCTGCGCCCTCACTTTTGGATTTTTTCATCAAGGAGCCGTTGACATAGCGCACCGTGTTTTCCAAGGCCTGCGTCATGTCGGGATGGGTAAACGCGTACTTGCGCTCCAATTGCCTGCTGTTTCCCATGTCGAAGCGCTGTGTCTGAATAAAGTTCAATGACTCGGCGCTGATCCCCAGTCGGGTCGCCAGTCCCGGAATTGTCAATATCGACCTGAGCAACCCTATGGGTATATGGCGGCGGGGTGCCTTGACCTTTAGCGTGTCTGCGATCTGCACAAGCATTCCCTGCAAGTTTGGTGTTCGCTCATACAGCGCCAGAACTTGCCGGTTGGCCATGGCGGGGTCGAACGCCACGCAAGTTATCATGTTCACCAGATAATCGACGCTGACCAATGGCAACCAGTGACTGGCGGAACCGGGAACAGCTTTGAACCGGCCTTGTGCCAGATTGCGAATGAGTTCGGCAAGCGGTTGTCCGTCCAGGATATGCCCGTTCTCGCTGTGGCCGCACACCGTAGCAGGGTGAACAATCGTGTAATCCGCATCCGCGTCTTGCATATAGCGGATCACTGCAAAATGGGACTCGAGTTTGCTGCCTTCGTAGCCGCCTACCCGGGCGTAGACTGCGGGCCAGTTTGTGTTTTCAGGGCACTGAATATCAACCCCGATACGGGCAAGGTGGTTGAGGTTTTGCAGCATGAAGCCGCCTACCATGAGCAATCGGATACGCTGGCTGGCCGCAAGCCTGGCCACGCTCAGAGCACCTTGGACATTGACTGTGCGGGCGCGCTCCGGTGTCAGCCCCCAGGAAAATTGCGCCGCGAGATGGAAAAATACAGCGGCCGAAGTGACGCGTTCTTTGTCTGCTTCGCTGAGGCCAAGCCCCTCCTGGCTGATATCGCCTTCAACGGCATGGATATACTCAGGGTTACCCCCCAGTTGGCCTACCTGCTCCTTGAGGCGTTCGATGTTACCGGGGCTGCGCATCAGCACCCAGGTCTTGTGCCCTTGCGCAGTAAGAGCGGCCAGCAAATGTTGCCCCACAAAGCCGCTGCCGCCGGTGACAAAGCATTCCACACTCATGTTTGAACCCTTGTTTGGATAATGGGCGCAGGCTAAGGTGTAGAGCCTGCTCTACAGTCAAGGATTTTTAACGTGAATATTGGAGAGTTGGAGCGCCGGAGTGGGCTCAGCCGCCATGCATTGCGCTATTACGAACAGCTCGGGCTTATCGAGCCACACCGACAAGCCAACAACTATCGCAGTTACAGTGAACAGACCGTAGCTGACTTGGCCTTCATACAGAGTGCCCAGGGCGGGGGCTTTTCACTTGCTGAGATTGGGGACATTCTTGTGGCCAGGCGGGGGAACACGATCGATTGCGCGCAAGGCGCCGTCTTGGTCGCCGCCAAGATGGCCGAGATTCAAACGAAGATCGCCACGTTACAAGCCGCTTATGTTTTTCTGGACGCGGAGCGTGCCAAGCTCGAAGCCAGTGCTATTGCCAATGGGCAGATAATGCTTTGAAGTCCTGTCCGTGACTATTTTCGATCGAGCGTCAGCCTTCAGGTAAGGTGACACCGCAGATAAATTCCTGCGTCCCCAAGCGGTGCGAGCCGAATTCCACCACGTAGCCGTCTCCTCTGCGCTGCGCCTCTGCCATGGCCGTTTTCTGGTCAGCATAAACGTCGACGAAATGCCATGGATGTCGGTCTCTCAGGACCCCCCATCCGATGACCCAGCCTTCCCGCGAAGGGTCTGGTGGCAGGTTCTTCGCCAAACTTCGAATGGACATACCGATCTCCTCATATGCACAGGCTCGCCATTGCAGGTTGAGCACTTTTCTTGAACCACACCTCGCGGGCGCCGGTCTTCAGCATGAAGGATGAGTGATAATTCCAGGTTTCCTCTTCAAATATTGAAATGTTCGCAGTCTAGGGTTGAACTCAAGCCAATTCCACCATCGAGGGAGTCAGGAAATGGATTATTCCAGCATGGTTGAATCGTTGGACAAGATGCTGAAAGCAACGGCTGCAGCCAAGGCCTGCCTGCAGCCGTCAGATACAGAGCGTCAACCACACCTCCGTAGCCATTCGTCCGCGACGTCACCCATGGTTGATGGGGTGCCACTCTTGATCCAAAGCATGAATCCTCGGTCGAACTTGAATGCCGCGCCGCACTCGCTGAGCAGAAACTGACGAACCTTCTGCGTGTTGCGGTAATGCTTGTCCAATGGAGTCGTACGGGTGATCGGCCCGGCGTGCCAGTCTACGGTCATGGTCTGTTCCTTTGACAATTGAGAAAGCAGAAAGCCCGAAGATGTTCATCTACGGGCTTTGCTGTGGTTCCACACGACCTGGCTCGGCCTGTCAGCCTTCGAACTGTATCACCATCCGGCCTTTGATCTTGCCCTCCAGCATCTCGTCAAAGATCTGGTTGATATCCTCGATCGGTCGCAGCGTTACCTTGGGCACCACTTTGCCTTCAGCGGCAAACTGGAAGGCTTCCTGCAGGTCCTGGCGTGTACCTACCAGCGAGCCCACCACTTCGATCCCATCAAGCACCAGACGGGGAATATTCAGGTCCATGGACTCCGACGGAAGCCCGACGGCCACCAGTCGCCCGCCAGCGCGCAAGGCATCGACAGCCGAGTTGAACGCGCCTTTGGCCACAGCAGTAACGACGGCAGCATGTGCACCGCCGGTTTTGGCCTGGATGACCTTCGCGGCATCTTCGTTGAGCGGGTTGACCACCAGGTCCGCGCCCATCTCGCTGGCGAAGCGCAGTTGCTCTTCGTTGACGTCGATGGCGATGACTTTGGCGTTGAACACATTCTTGGCATATTGCAGGGCCAGGTTGCCCAGGCCGCCGAGGCCGTAGATCGCGACCCATTGGCCGGGGCGGACGTTGGAGATCTTAACTGCCTTGTAGGTCGTGACGCCGGCGCAGGTGATGCTGCTGGCGGCAGCGGAGTCGAGGCCGTCGGGCACTTTAACCGAGTAGTCGGCCTTGACGATGCAGGCCTCGGCCATGCCGCCGTCCACGGTGTAACCGGAGTTCTTCACGTCGCGGCACAGGGTCTCGTTGCCGCTGTTGCAGTATTCGCAATGTCCGCAACCCTGGTAGAACCAGGCAACGCTGGCACGGTCGCCTGGCTTGAGCGAGGTGACGCCCGGGCCAACTTCCTGAACCACGCCAATACCTTCGTGGCCCAGTACTACACCGGTCTTGTCACCAAAGTCGCCATTTTTCACGTGCAGGTCGGTGTGGCACACACCGCAGCACTGCATCTTCAGCAGCGCTTCGCCGTGTTCGAGAGGGCGCAGGGTTTTCTCTACCACGTCCACGCGACGGCCTGGTGCAACGACAGCAGCTTTCATGAGAGCCTCCGTGTCTATCCGATATGAGCTTGGGTTATCGCTGGGACAGCATAGACCTCGCCTGGCCAGGCAAAACTGCTTCAGGTCATGGTCATGGTGGACGCTTGCGCAAAATACCGACGGATGCCTGACTGGCATTTGCGGAAAAAAGAAAAGCCCGCGGCAATGATGCGGCGGGCTGCAAGAACGTACGGAGCAGGGTCAGTGTGCTCACTCGGATGTCGGCATTTCGTGAAGGTCAGGTCATGGGGCTGTCATCATCTGCACCGAAGTGCGCAGGGCCATAAAAAAGCCCGCCATAAAGGCGGGCGAAAGACGTTTGAAGGGAGAGCCTGCAGGTTGCGCCGGGCCGGTTAACCCAGGATTAAGCGACAACGCATTGACCCAGCATCCTGATCAGCCTATACAGGCCTGCCATTATCCCAGGAGCCAGCATGCGCGACGAAGACGACCTGCACGAACCCGAGCACGATCACCTGCTTGACCACGAATTTCTCTACGACGACGTGGAGCCCGAGGCAGATGCCCAAGGCGCCGAGGATGAAGTGGAGGAAGACGAGGAGACGCTGGATGACCTCGATGATGAAGAGCGCGATCACCCAGCCTGGTTCGACGACTGCGACGACTGACTCAGCGACCATCCACCGAGAACCGCCCGGGCCCGCTTACCGCCAGCAACAGCAGGCCGCCCATGATGCTGAGGTTTTTCAGAAACTGGGTCATGTTGGCGCTGCGCTCGGGGTCGACCATGTTCCAGAACGGGTGGCCCAGCAGCGCCGTGCCCAGTACGAACAGCGCAAAAAGAAAGGCCAATGGCCGCGTGTAGAAACCGAGGATCAACAGGATTGCGACGACGAACTCCATGATGACGGCAATCCCTGCTGCCAGCATCGGGGCAGGGGCGCCGAGCGAGGTCATGTAGCCTACCGTGCCATCGAAGCCGGTCAGCTTGGCCCAGCCAGACAAGACGAAGAGGACCATCAGCAGTACGCGGGCGATCAGGATAATGATGTCGCGTTGACCATCGAACAGGGAGTAGCGCATGGCGGCGTTCCAGTGGACGGGGACAAGCTCCACTTTAGCAGCTGCGCCAGACATTGCTGTCAGGCAGCAAAAAGGCGCCGCAGGGGCGCCTTTTCAACGAAGTTTGGTGCGAGTGGCGGGACTCGAACCCGCAAGGCTCACGCCGACAGATTTTAAGTCTGCTGTGTATACCAATTCCACCACACTCGCACGTTTGAAGGGGTCGCAAGGACCAGCTCGCTTCTAAGCAGAAGGGCTTCGCAATCAAGCGCGCTTTATAACCCATTGTTATAGTTGAGTCAACTGCAGCACCTATGATCAACAGATAGAAGAGGCGATCGAACGGGCAATTGACACCTTGCTGTCGTTACGCCACTGTTGCCCATGATTGGATCCAAGCGTGTTCCGCAATGACTTGGGGCCGAGTTGGCGACGGTGTGGTGCGTCCACGGTTATTCTGGCGGCTGTTGTTCGCGCAGGTGCTCGTGTTGGCCTCTGCCGGCGGTGGTATGATCATGCGGCTCAGCCTGTGATTGCTGAAAGAGGCCATGCCGCGGCGCATCAGCCCGGCGCTGGTCGAGCCGGACCGCTGACAGCCTGTAGTCGTTCAGCTGTCTACTGGCAGACACTCCAGGCTACGTTCATTTTCTCCCTCCTGCTGTGCCAGTGGAGTTTGCATGGTTTCAGCCGACTGCCTCGACGCTTCCCTCATGCCCGCCCATCGTTATGAACAGCTGGTTCAGTCGGTGGTGGATTATGCCATCTACATGCTCGACCCTTCCGGCCATGTGGTGTCTTGGAACGCAGGCGCGCAACGGATCAAGGGTTACCGTAGGGATGAAGTGATCGGCAAGCATTTTTCGTTGTTCTTCACCCCACAGGATTGTGCGCAGGGCCGCCCCGAGTGCCTGCTGCGTCAGGCGCTGGAGCAGGGTGTGGCGCAGGACGAAGGCTGGCGGGTGCGCAAGGATGGTTCGCAGTTCTGGGCCCTGGCGGCACTGGATGTGATCCGTGATGAAAATGGCCAGATCATTGGCCTGGCCAAAGTCACACGCGATATCACTGACCGTCGCGAGTCGGCGCTGCAGCTCGACGCAGTGCGCGCCCAGCTGTTCCAGGCGCAGAAGCTTGAAGCCCTCGGCCAGTTGACCGGTGGTCTGGCGCACGACTTCAACAACATGTTGACCATCATCATCAGCTCCGCGCGCCTGGCGCTGGCCACCCAGGACCCGGCACGCACCCAGCGCATGTTGCAGCACATCCTCGATGCCAGCCAGCGTGGCACCGAATTGACCCAGCAACTGCTCAGCTTTGCCCGTCACCGCAAGCTCGATGTGGCCAGCGTTGCCCCGGCAGACTTGGTTAACGCTACGCGTGGCCTGCTTGAGCATGCATTGCCAGGCTCGATTGACTTGAACGTATTGCTGCAACCGGACCTGCCGCGGATCGAGGTGGATGCCGGGCAACTGCAGATGGTGTTGCTCAACCTGTTGTTCAATGCCCGAGATGCCATCGACGGGCATGGCCGCATCAGCCTGACTGTCGATGTGGTCGAGCTGTTCGGCGAAGTTGAAGGGCTGAAGGGCAGCTTCGTGCGCTTCGAGGTGGAAGACACCGGCGCAGGCATACCCACAGAGATACTGCCGCGTATCTTCGAGCCGTTTTTCACCACCAAGCCTTTCGGCAAGGGTACCGGCCTGGGGCTTAGCCAGGTCTATGGGTTCGCCCGGCAAAGTGGTGGTGCCATTTGTGTCGACAGCGAGCCTGGCCGGGGAACTTGCATGCGACTGTACTTGCCAATGTATCAGGACCAGACGGATAGCCCACTCGACAGGTAGACATCATGGCACAGGCACTGAAGCGGCTGGTAACGGGGATCGACGGGCTCGACGCGTTGCTCAAGGGTGGCCTGATAGCTGGCGCCTCCTACATTATCCAGGGGCCGCCGGGGGCCGGTAAGACCATCCTCGCCAATCAGCTGGCCTGCGGCCATGTGCGTGGCGGTGGTCGGGTGCTGGTGGCCACCTTGCTGAGCGAGTCGCATGAACGCTTGTTCCAGTACCTGTCCACGCTGGACTTCTTCGACCCGGCACTGGTCGGTGACAAAATCCAGTTCGTCAGCGCCTTTGATACCCTTGAGCAGGACGGGCTGGATGCGGTGGTGCGGTTGCTGCGCCAGGAAATTGCCCGGCAACAGGCCAGCCTGCTGATCGTCGACGGTGTGCTTAATGCCCGGGTACGCGCGGAAACCGCGCTGGACACCAAGAAGTTCGTTTCTGAGCTGCAGGGGCATGCCGCCTTCGCCGGTTGCACCGTACTGTTGCTGACCAGTGCCCGGCTGGACGAGGGCAGCCCGGAACACACCATGGTCGATGGCGTGATCGAACTGGGTGAGCAACTGGTGGGCAGCCGCGCCGTGCGCCACGTCCAGTTGCGCAAGACCCGCGGCAGTGGTGCGTTGTCGGGGCGTCACGAATGCCTTATCGATGAGTCCGGCATGCAGGTCTATCCTCGCCTGGAAGCGTTGTTCAGCCACCCTAGCCAGTTGGGCAGCGGTACCTTGGCGCGTATCAGCAGCGGTGTACCCACCTTCGATGAAATGCTTGGTGGTGGCTTGGCCACCGGGTCAGTCAGCCTGTTGATGGGGCCTTCGGGGATTGGCAAGACGTCATTGGGCCTGGCCTTTCTGGGTGCCAGCACGCCGCAGGCGCCGGGGTTGCATTTCGGTTTTTACGAAACGCCCGAACGCCTGCGCAGCAAGGCCGCTTCGCTCGGCTACGATTTTGCCGCGATGGAGCAGGGCGGTAGCTTGCAGCTGTGCTGGCAGCCGACCACCGAGGGCTTGCTGGACCAGGTTGGCGCGCGGCTACTGGAGCGTGTAGCGGCGCAGGGCAGCAAGCGCGTGGTGATCGACAGCCTTGGCGCATTCAGCCGCCTGGCTATTGACCCGACGCGGCTGAATGCGTTTTTCCGCGCGCTGGCGGGTGAGTTGCGCGCGCGCGATGTCAGCGTGGTCCTGACCTGGGAGATGCGCGACATTTTCGGCGCGGAAATCAGCGCCCCCGCGCCGGACCTGTCGAGTATCGTCGACAACCTTATGCTGATGCGCTTTGTCGAACTGGACTCGCAACTGCGGCGCATGCTGTCGGTCCTCAAGGTGCGTGACAGCCACCATGACCCGGCCTTGCACGAGCTGCTGATCGGGCCGCAAGGCATTACCTTGCGCAAGGCATTCGAAGGTGCCTGCGGTGTGCTTTCGGGAACGCCGACGCCGCAGGGGAGCGGGTGACGGACGAGCCGATGAACACCATCCTGATTGTCGATGACGAGTACCTGATCGCCGATATCCTCGGTTTTGCCCTGGAGGACGAAGGTTTCGTGGTGGAAAAGGCGAGCAATGGCTGCAAAGCACTGGAGGCGTTGAAGGAAAAACGCGTGCAGCTGGTGATTACCGACTACATGATGCCGCTACTCAACGGTGAGGAGTTGGCACGTGCCATACGCCAGGACCCGGCGTTAAGCGAGTTGCCGGTCATCCTCATGAGCGGCGCACAGGCCAGCCAAGGATGCCCGGCCCTGTTTGCCGCAATATTCGACAAGCCGTTCGACATGGATGAGATGATCGCCATGGTGCATCAGTTGATGGGCACCTGAGGCGGGCGGTCGAGCGCATCCATGCCCCTCGGGTGGCGCTAGTGTGAGTCTTCGTGTTTCTCCGGAGCCGGGTTGCCGGCCTGGATGCGTTTGAAGATCTCTTCTCGATGGACCTGAACATCTTTCGGTGCATCGATACCGATTCTCACCTGCATCCCTTTGACGCCCAGAATGGTGACTTTGATGTCATCGTTGATGACGATGCTTTCGCCAACCTTACGGGTGAGTATCAGCATGTAATTCTCCTTGGTGATGTAAAAGTCCGCAGGGCTAGTTGCCGCTGCGGCGGGAGCTTGTCCCTCTTCCTTCTCATTAAAGACGCTTTCGGCGGATAGTAATTCCCCGACAGACAAATTCTGTTGCGTGTCTTCAGTTGCAGGTGCCAAAGCAAACCGTCAACGGTTTGTCGGCCAAGGTGCTCGCTGGCAAGAATAGGGGGCTTGGCGACTAATGGGAAATTTCTTCGCATCATGGGCTGAATAGACAAGCTCAATGGTCCTCCTGTTCCTCGAGTGCCTGAAGAAACAGCAGCAAGGCCACTTCCTCCGGGTCCAGGCCTTTGCGCACACGGTTTTTCGGTAAATTGGCCAGGCGCCCCAAGGCATAGTGCTCCAGGACTGCCGGGTGGATGTAACAGCGCCGGCACACGGCCGGTGTATTGCCCAGGCGTGTGGCCACCTGGCGGACTATCGCGGCAACCTGGCGTTTGGCTTCACTTTCCGGCTCCCAGGCCAAGGGCTTCAGCAGGTTCAATGCCAGGCTGCTGCCGGCCCAGGTGCGATAATCCTTGGCGGTGAAGTCGGCCCCGGTCAGTTGCTGCAGAAACTGATTGACCTCGCTGGAGCCGACACTATGGCGCTGGCCGTCTTCATCCAGGTATTGAAACAGCGCCTGCCCAGGCAGTTCCATGCAGCGTTTTAGCAGGTTGGCCAGGCGCCGGTCGTTGAGGGTGACGTTGTGCTCGACGCCGCGCTTGCCGCGGAACTGGAAGCGGATAGTGCTGCCTTTGACCTGCACATGGCGATTGCGCAGGGTGGTCAACCCGTACGACCGGTTATCGCGCAGGTAGCGCTGGTTGCCAATGCGGATCAGGGTGTGATCCAGCAGGCTCACCACCAGTGCCATGACCTTTTCCCGGTCCAGCCTTGGCCGCGCCAGGTGGGCTTCCAGCTGTGTGCGCAGCTTTGGCAGGGCCTGGGCGAACGCAAGCATGCGCCCATACTTGTGCTGGTCGCGCAGTTCGCGCCACTGTGCGTGGTAGCGGTACTGCTTGCGGCCGCGGGCATCGCGGCCGGTAGCTTGCAGGTGGCCTTGCGGGTCGGCGCAGATCCACACATCCGTGTAGGCCGGGGGAATCACCAGTGCGGCGATGCGCGAGAGGGTGTCGCTGTCACGTACCCGTTGGCCATCGGCATCCAGATAGATGAAACGGTCGCGCCAGCGCCGACGGGTCAGGCCCGGCTGACTGTCGTCAACGTAATGCAGGGTGCGCGGCAGGGGGCAGTCGAGCATGGGCAGCAGGCCTCGATCAGGTCACTGATCAATGGACAATACGCGCGCTAAGGATGCTCAACCCAAAAGGGCCACGGACTTGATCTGGGCGAACAGTGTCTGCCCTGTGTGCAAGCCGAGCTGGTCTGCCGAGAAGCGGGTGATGCGTGCAAGCAGGGCATTGCCGCCAGCATCCAGGCTGACCAGCACATGCGCCGGGTTGGCCGCCGGGCAGCTCTCGCGCACACGCACCGGCAGGCGGTTGAGGATGCTCGATGCGCTGTCCGCCGCCAGTGCCAGGCTGACATCCCGGGCCTGCACCTTGACGCGCAGGGTGCTGCCCATCACCTGCGCCGCGTGGGTGATGCGCAGCAGCGGCCCGTCGCTGCCGGGCAGGCGCAGGTCAAGCAGGCCGTAGTGCGGGTCGTGCCCTACCACCTTACCCTCGAACACGACGCCGGCGTCGTCGCCCTGGGCCAGCGACAGGTCAAGGCGAGCCAGGGTTTCGCTGATCGGGCCGCTGGCGATCGCCCGGCCTTGTTCCAGCAACACCAGGTGGTCGGCCAGCCGCGCGACTTCATCCTGGGCGTGGCTGACATATATCAGGGGGATGTCCAGTTCGTCGTGCAGGCGCTCCAGGAAGGGCAGTATCTCGCGCTTGCGCGGGCCGTCGAGGGCTGCCAGCGGCTCGTCCATCAACAACAGCCTTGGGCTGCTGAGCAGGGCGCGGGCAATACCTACCCGCTGCGCCTCGCCACCCGACAGGGTTGCCGGGCGGCGCTCCAGCAAGTGGCCGATACCCAGCAGTTGACATGCCTGGTCGAGGCTGACCTTGCGTTCAGCGGGCGCTACTCGGCGCCAGCCGAACGTCAGGTTGCCGCGCACCGACAGGTGCGGGAACAGGCTGGCTTCCTGGAACACGTAGCCCACCGGGCGCAGGTGCGGTGCCTGGAAGTAGCCACGGGTGCTGTCTTCCCAGACTTCGCCGTTGACCTCGATATAGGCGCTGGCGGCCCGTTCCAGCCCGGCCAGGCAGCGCAGGCAGCTGGTCTTGCCGGAGCCAGAGTGGCCGAACAGTGCGCTGATGCCGCGCCCGGGCAGGTGCAGGTTGACGTCCAGGGTAAAGTCGTCGCGCGCCAGTTTCAGGCGCGCCACAATCGATGCGGTCATTTCAGCTCCAGCCAGCTTTGCCGCGGCGTCCAGCGTACAGCAAGAGCAGCACCAGGAAAGAGAACACCAGCATGGCACCGGCCAGCCAGTGGGCTTGCGAATACTCCATGGCTTCGACGTGATCGAAAATTTGCACCGAAACCACGCGAGTCTTGTCGGGAATGTTGCCACCGATCATCAGCACGACGCCAAACTCGCCCACCGTGTGGGCAAAGCCGAGGATGCTGGCAGTGACGAAGCCAGGGCGGGCCAGCGGCAGCACCACATGAACGAAGGTGTCCCAGGGGCTGGCGCGCAGGGTAGCGGCGACTTCCAGGGGCCGCTGGCCGATCGCGCCAAAGGCATTCTGCAGGGGTTGCACCACGAACGGCATGGAGTACACCGTCGAGCCAATCACCAGGCCTGTGAAGCTGAACACCACACTGCCCAGGCCTAGCGCCTGGGTGGCCTGCCCGAGCCAGCCGTGCGGGCCAAGGGCGATCAACAGGTAAAAGCCGATCACCGTCGGTGGCAGTACCAGGGGCAGTGCCACCACCGCACCCACCGGCCCGCGCAGCCATGAGCGTGTGCGCGCGAGCCACCAGGCGACCGGTGTGCCGATGACCAGCAGGATCAGGGTGGTCAGGCTGGCCAGTTTCACGGTCAGCCAGATGGCGCCCAGGTCACTGGCATCGAGTGGCATCAGCGTTCATAACCATAGGATTTGATCACCGCTGCGGCTTTCGGGCCTTTGAGGTATTCGACCAGTGCCTTGGCGGCCGCATTGTCCTTGCCTTTGTTGAGGATGACGGCGTCCTGACGGATCGGGTCGTGCAGGTTGGACGGCACGATCCAGGCCGAACCATGGGTCACCTTGCCGTCCATGTAGATCTGCGACAGGGCGACAAAGCCCAGCTCGGCGTTGCCGGTGGAGACGAACTGGAAGGCCTGGGTGATGTTCTGGCCTTCGACGATCTTGCCTTTGGTGGCTTCGGTTAGCTTCAGCCTGTCCAGTACCTGGGTGGCGGCCAGGCCGTAAGGTGCCGCTTTCGGGTTGGCGATGGACAGGTGTTTGTATTCGTTCTTTTTCAGCACTTCACCCTTGGCATCTACGTAGCCTTCCTTCGCAGACCACAGGGCCAGGGTGCCGATGGCGTAGGTAAAGCGCGAGCCGGGTACGGTTTCCTTTTCTGCTTCCAGCTTCTTGGGGGTGGTGTCGTCAGCGGCGAGGAACACTTCGAACGGTGCACCGTTCTTGATCTGCGCGTAGAACTGCCCGGTGGCGCCATAGGCCGCGACCAGTTTGTGGCCGGTGTCTTTTTCGAAGTCCTTGGCGATGGCCTGGATAGGGGCTGTGAAGTTGGCTGCGACCGCGACCTGGACTTCGTCGGCCCAGGCAGTGTTGAAGGCGAACAGGCTGGCCAGGGCAGTGACGGCCAGCTGGGGCGAGCGGATACGCATGAAGACAGCTCCTTGAGATTATCGTTATAGCCTTAACTATATAGCGATAAGCCATTGGCCGGGAAGAGGCCAGGCCTGCCTGTCAGAATGCCTGGTGACCGATCACTGCCAGTGCCTTACCGGCAATCTCCCGGGTCAACTCACCCGCCGGCATGTGCCGGCCCAGCCGTAACGCCTGCCCCGACCACAGATTGCTGAAATCACTCTTACCCTGCGGATCGGTGATCGCCCTTAAAGGCATCAATGCCCCGCCCGCCAGCGGGAAGCGCGGTGCGAGCTCGCTCATCGGCCCCAGCTCGCGCATGATGCGATTGTTGATGCCGCGCGCCGGTCGGCCGGTGAACAGGTTGGTCAGCGCGGTGTCGCTGGCAGGCGCGCTGTCCAGCGCCCGGCGATGCGCTGGCGACACCTTGGCCTCGGGGCAGAACAGGTAAGCCGTGCCGATCTGCACTGCCGAGGCACCCAGGGCCAGTGCCGCCAACAGCCCGCGGTGGTCGCCGATACCACCGGCGGCAATCACCGGCACGCCGACGGCATCGGCCACCTGCGGTACGAGCGCGAAGGTGCCTATCTGGCTGGTGATGTCATCGCTGAGGAACATGCCGCGATGGCCACCGGCTTCATAACCCATGGCGATGATCGCATCGCAGCCATTGCGCTCCAGCCAGGCCGCTTCTTCCACAGTCGTGGCGCTGGACAGTACCTTGGCACCGCTGGCCTTTACCCGCTGCAGCAGTTCGGCCTGCGGCAGGCCGAAGTGGAAGCTCACCACCTCCGGGCGCAACGCTTCGACCAGCAGGCAGCTCTGCTCGTCGAAAGGCGCGCGGTTTGACACCGGCGTGGGCGCCGCGAAGTCGGCGCCCACTTCGCTGTAATAAGGCTCAAGTGCCTGCTTCCAGCGCGCATCGCGCTCGGCATCGGGCGCTGGCGGCTGGTGGCAGAAGAAGTTCAGGTTCAGCGGGCGCCCCGGGCAGCCGGCGCGGAATGCGGCGATCTCGGCGCGCACCTGCTCGCCGCTGAGCATGGCGCAGGGCAGGGCGCCCAAGCCACCTGCCAGGCCCACGGCAATGGCCATGGCCGAGCCGGTCGCCCCCGCCATGGGTGCCTGCAGAATGGGCAGCTCGATGCCCAGCAGGTCGAGGATACGGCGGTCGGGCCAATGGCTCATGCGAGTCTCCTTGCGTGGGGCGAGCGATGCGGCGGGGGCTTGCGGCAAGTCTTAGAGGGCCTTGCTGACCTGGATGTCGCTGATTTTCTCGGCGTCGTCGCCGTGGATCTTGCGCAGGGCCTCGAGGGCTTGCTCTTGCGAGGCATCGGGCATCAGCGCGAAATCCCAGCGACGCTGGCCGTCGAGCTTGTATTTGATGACGTACTTGATGGTCTGGGTCATGGTGGCCTTATCTGAGTTTCGACGACGAGCGACGGATGATCTTGATCTTGTGGGTCAGCGTTGGCTTGCGGGTGACCGAGATCGGGCGAGTGGTGACGGTATCGATGGTGATGTTCCAGAAGCCGGTGCTGGGTACGGTGATCTTCGCCGGAAACTTCTCGAAATGGCCGCCGTGGTAAGTATGACGGCCGCCGTTCTTGAAGCTGCGGAAGTTGGCGTCGTTCATCAGGCGGATATTGCAGCGCTGGGAGCACTCGATGACGACAATATCGTCCTCGTTGAGGTGCTCGCGCTGGTGTACGAATTTCATGTGATGCTCCGCAAGGTTTGGATCTGCAAAAGCAAAAGATACCACGATGTGCCGTTACACTGCCGCGTTGATCGCCAGGCGTAGATAATTCTGCCAAAGCAGGGAGCAAAACCGCCTGGATGTGGTCGAAGCGAATTCCTGAAGGCAGAGGTGCAGCAAATGAAGTGGATGGTGGCGGCGTTGTCGGTTGCGCTCGGTGGCTGCGTGAGCGTCGCGGAGCTGGAGCAATCGCGTGAAACGATGGATGTGATCTCTGGCAAGAGCCCACGCGCCTATGCCGATTGCGTAAAGGAAAAGCTTGCCGATACGCGTGACCCGCTGACCGAAGAGCAGCGTGGCGACGGCCTGCGGCTGATCGTACCGCAGAAAATCACCTCAGGTGCCGGCCCGGCGGCGCTGGTGGATATCGACAAGCGCGGCAGCGGCAGCAGCATCAAACTGCACGAGCGGCTGAATAACTTCCCGCTGCGCCTTGGGGATGTGCGCACTGCGGCAACGCAGTGCATCTCCGGAAGTTGATCTGAAGCAACGGGTCCTCCTTTCTCTGCTTATATGTTTTAAGCCTAAACATATAACAAAAGAAAAGGAGATTCGTGATGACACCGTTGAGACGCGTGATGATCGGCAGCTTGCTGATCCTGATCTGGCCCACGGCACATGCCGCTGAGGGTCAGAAGGTCTTCACCCAGGGTGGGGCCAACCCTGCAGCCATGGCCTGCCTGGGTTGCCATGGCCCGGACGGCAATGGCATTGCGGCTGCCGGCTTTCCACGTTTGGCCGGGCTACCGGCCGGTTACCTTGCCAAGCAGTTGCAGGACTGGCGCAACGGCAGCCGCAAGCAGCCAGTGATGGAACCTTTGGCCAAGGCCCTGAGCGACGACGAAATCAAGGCCGTCAGTACCTACCTGGCCAGCCTGCCGGCAGCGCCCGCTGGCGACCTGCACCGCCAGCAGATTGCCGATGACCCGACCACCCGCATGGCCCTTTACGGCGACTGGAGCCGGCAGATTCCAGGTTGCGTGCAATGCCACGGGCCGGGTGGCGGCGGGGTGGGCGAACACTTCCCGCCCTTGGCCGGCCAGCCCGCCAGTTATCTGGTGGCACAGCTCAATGCCTGGCGCGACGGCAGCCGCAGCAATGACCCCAACCAGCTGATGGTCGGCGTGGCCAAGGCCATGACCGATGAGGAGATCAAGGCCGTTGCCGAGTTCTTCGCCCGCCCCGCCAGTCAGGAGGTCACGCCATGAAAACCTTGATTCCCGTCTTGTTGCTGCTGGCCGTGGGCAGCGCCCAGGCCACGCCGATCGCCATGGAAGACCAGTCGCAGTTGAAGGTGCCCGGTGTGCAGGCTGCACCGCAGTTTGTGCCGCCTGCTGAGCGTGAGTTGCCCGATAATGCCTTTGGCAAAATGGTGCGTGAAGGCCATGCCTTGTTCGTCGACACCCGCCGATTGATGCCCGAGGCGGTGGGCAACGGCATGAACTGCAGTAACTGCCACCTCGATCAGGGGCGGTTGGCGCATTCGGCGCCGCTGTGGGGTGCCTACCCGATGTATCCGGCCTATCGCAAGAAGAATGACAAGGTCAACACCTTCGCCGAGCGTATCCAAGGGTGTTTTCAGTTCAGCATGAACGGCAAGCCGCCGGCCGCTGACAGCCCGCAGATGACGGCGTTGGCGGTGTATTCATACTGGCTGTCGACCAAGGCGCCGACCGGCGTGGAGATTGCCGGACGTGGTTATCCGGAGGTGGCACAACCCAAGGGTGGTTATGACTTCAAGCGCGGCCAGCAGGTTTACCGTGAACAATGCGCGATTTGCCATGGCGATAACGGTGAAGGGCAAAAGGTCGCCGGCGAGTACGTAATGCCGCCGCTTTGGGGCAAGGACTCCTACAACTGGGGGGCTGGCATGCACCGCATCAATACCGCTGCGTCGTTCATCAAATACAACATGCCGTTGGGCAAGCCGGGCAGCCTCAGCGATCAGCGGGCCTGGGATGTGGCGGCGTGGATCAACCGCCACGAGCGGCCACAGGACCCGCGGTTGGTAGAGGGATCCATCGAGAAAACGCGGGTGAAATTTCATGCCAATGATGGGGTGAACCTGTATGGTCAGGAGGTTGATGGGGTGCTGATCGGAAAAGGGACGGGTAGCTGAGGTCAGCCAGTGGCGGTCTCTTCGCGGGTGAGCCCGTTGAAAAGGCCGCCACTGGCACGCTGATTTTCCTGTCATCCAACGGTCATGTATGACAGCAATATTTACGATCCCCCGGAACTATCTACACTGGGATATCTCTATGATGGCAACGGTCGTTAACGGGGGCATTGTAAGGTGACTGCCGCCTGATTAGACTGCGCCGAATTCCACAGGCCTAGCCTTTTGTAAGGACGTATATGATCAAAAAATGCTTGTTCCCGGCAGCCGGCTACGGCACGCGCTTCCTGCCTGCTACCAAAGCCATGCCCAAGGAAATGCTGCCGGTGGTCAACAAGCCACTGATCCAGTATGGCGTTGAAGAAGCATTGGATGCGGGTCTGAACGAGATCTCCATCGTTACCGGGCGCGGCAAGCGCGCCCTGGAAGACCACTTCGACATCAGCTACGAGCTGGAAAACCAGATCAAGGGCACCGACAAGGAAAAATACCTGGTCGGTATTCGTCGTCTGCTCGACGAGTGCTCCTTCTCGTACACGCGCCAGACCGAAATGAAAGGCCTCGGCCACGCCATTCTCACTGGCCGCCCACTGATCGGCGACGAGCCGTTCGCGGTGGTGCTGGCGGACGACCTGTGCGTCAACCCGGAAGGTGACGGCGTGCTGACTCAGATGGTCAAGCTGTACAAACAGTACCGCTGCTCGATCGTCGCCATCCAGGAAGTCGACCCGCAGGAAACCAACAAGTATGGTGTGATCAAAGGTGAGATGATCCGCGACGACATCTTCCGTGTAACCGACATGGTCGAAAAACCGGCCCCGGAAGACGCGCCTTCGAACCTGGCGATCATCGGCCGTTACATCCTGACCCCGGATATCTTCGACATCATCGCCAACACCAAGCCAGGCAAAGGCGGTGAAATCCAGATCACTGATGCCCTGTTGCAGCAGGCGAAGGATGGCTGCGTGATTGCCTATAAGTTCAAGGGCAAGCGTTTCGACTGCGGTGGCGCCGAAGGCTACATCGACGCGACCAACTTCTGCTTCGAGAACTACTACAAGACTGGCAAGGCTTACTGATAAGCCCTGCTGGCCTCAAAGCCATCCTTCGGGATGGCTTTTTTGTTTGCGGCGGCCAACGGCGGTATGCTGGACGCCTGCCTGGGAGAGTGAATACATGGCCTTCGATTTTGATCTGTTCGTGATTGGCGCCGGGTCCGGTGGTGTGCGCGCAGCGCGTTTTGCTGCCGGTTTTGGTGCAAAAGTGGCAGTGGCGGAAAGCCGCTACCTGGGGGGGACCTGCGTCAACGTCGGTTGTGTGCCGAAAAAACTGCTGGTATACGGCGCGCACGTTGCCGACGAGCTGGAGCAAGCCGCGGGTTTCGGCTGGACGTTGGAAGAGGGGCATTTCGACTGGGGCACCCTGATTGCCAACAAGAATCGGGAAATCGAGCGCCTTAACGGCATCTACCGTAACCTGCTGGTCAACAGCGGGGTGACCCTGTTGCAGGGCCACGCGCGTCTGACGGGTGCCAACGAAGTGGAAGTGGACGGTCAGCGCTACACCGCCGAGCATATCCTCATCGCTACCGGAGGCTGGCCGCAGGTACCGGACATCCCCGGCAAGGAACTGGCCATCACCTCCAACGAAGCCTTCTACCTCAAGAACTTGCCGCGCCGCGTGCTGGTGGTGGGTGGGGGTTATATCGCCGTCGAATTCGCCGGCATCTTCCAAGGCCTGGGGGCCGACACCACACTGCTGTACCGTGGCGACTTGTTCCTGCGCGGCTTCGATGGCTCGGTGCGCACCCACCTGAAGGAAGAGCTGGAAAAACGCGGCCTCGACCTGCAGTTCAACGCCGACATCCAGCGCATCGACAAGCTTGAAGATGGCCGCCTGAAAGCCACGCTCAAGGACGGCCGCGAGCTGGTCGCCGATTGTGTGTTCTATGCCACTGGCCGGCGCCCGATGCTGGACAATCTGGGCCTGGAGAACACCGGCGTCGAGCTGGATGCGCGCGGCTACATCCGGGTTGATGAGCAGTACCAGACCACCGCGCCCTCGATTCTCGCCATTGGTGATGTGATCGGCCGCGTGCAGTTGACCCCAGTGGCCTTGGCTGAAGGCATGGCCGTGGCGCGGCGCTTGTTCAAACCCGAGCAATACCGCCCGGTGGATTACCAGAACATCCCCACTGCGGTGTTCAGCCAGCCACCCATCGGTACCGTAGGCTTGACCGAAGAGCAGGCGCTGGAGGCCGGGCACAAGGTGCAGGTATTCGAAAGCCGCTTCCGGGCCATGAAGCTGACCCTGACCGACATTCAGGAAAAGACCCTGATGAAGTTGGTGGTCGATGCCGAGACCGACAAGGTGCTGGGCTGCCACATGGTCGGTCCTGACGCTGGCGAGATCATTCAGGGCCTGGGCATTGCACTTAAAGCCGGTGCGACCAAGCAGCAGTTCGACGAAACCATCGGCGTGCACCCGACGGCGGCCGAAGAGTTCGTGACCATGCGCACCGTCACCCGCTGATGACGCGGAGCCTGCTCTACAGCCTGTAGACGCAGCCTTGTGCTGCGACGAGGTCCTTGCTGACACCGGAATGTTTCTGTCATTCGGGCCTCGTTGCAGCACAAGGCTGCTTCAGGGGTGTGTACAAGGCCGGATCAATACACCCACACCTCGACCCGCCGGTTGCGTAGCCGGCCTTGCTCCTGTTCATTGCCGGCCACTGGCAATTCATCGCCCATCCCGGTCACCTGCAGCACCTCCACGCCACCGCGCGCCAGTTCGCGGCGCACTGCTTGCGCACGCAGGCGGGAGAGCAGGGCTGCGCGCCCGGGTGTTTCCTTGGGGTCGCCGAACCCCACCAGCACTGCCTTGCCCTGCAGCTTCCCGGCCTGGCGCAGGTACTCTGCCACCCGCTGCACATCGCGCAAGGCCTTGTTGTCCAGCCTGGCGCTTCCTTCCTGGAAGCGGAAGTTCACACTCAGCCGCTGCGCCTGCAGGGCCAGGATGCGATAGCGCGGTGGCATGTCGCTTTGGGGGGCGACAGACAGGGCCTTGATCTGCTGCGAAACGAAACCCTGTTGGGCGATGATCGCCTGGCCGGCCGGGCTCTGAGCGAAATCGACCAGGGCCTTGGCCTGGGGCTTGGGGTTGGCCGGCAGGTAAAAGTACAGGCGCCGTGAGAGCGGGTAGTCCTCGCTGGCCACACGTGCACGCTCTGGCAGCATGGCCGGCGCGTCGCCTTCGGCCACCGCCAGCACCTTGGCCCCGTGTACGGCGGCCAGGCTGCTGAAACCGATGGCCTGGCGGTCGGTACCCACGCGTTGCGCCAGTTCGTCGCTGGACTCGAAGCGCCTGGCCTTGGCCGAAAGTTCGCCGTGCTGAGGTTCCAGCACCAGCGCCTTGAAGGTCTCGAAAGTGCCGGAACGGTCGTCACGGGCATACAGATGAATGGCCCCGCCAGGTATGCCCAGTTGTTCCCAGCGCTGGATCTGACCGGAGAAAATCTGCGCCAGTTGCCGGGTGTCCAGTTGGGGTATTGGGTTGTCGGGGTGGACGATGATCGCGACGCCGTCGAGGCCGATCACTTGTTCTGCGCCGGCTGCGCGCAGGTCGCCCAGCGCCTGCAACTGGCGCACTTCACTGTCGTTGATCGGTCGCGAGGCGGCGGCCAGGTCAGCCTCGCCACGGCCCAGCGCGACAAAGCCTGTGCTTGAACCGTGGGCGGCAATGTCGATGCGCAAGGGCTGACCATGCACGTCGCGGGCGGTAATCACCCGCTCGTTGGCGACCTTGCCTGGCTGTTGTGCGATGGCGGTGGCCTGCTGCGCGCGCAATTGCCCCTGCACCAGCGCCGGTATCAAGGCCGCGCCGATGGTGTTGGAGCCTTGGACACGCAGATGCAGGGGCTCAGACAAGGTCGCTAGTGGAAGCAAGGTGAGCAGCAAGACAAGCAGGCGGAGCATGCCGGGTGGCCTATGGCACAGTGTTGGCCGGCAGATTACGACAGTGGCGTGATGATAATGTGACGGGGGCGTACACCTTCCAGCGTGCAGCGCCTGCCCGATCGTGCGCCGCGCGGGCGACGCTCGATCTGGCAGGCGCTGCAACGCTGAAGAGGTTAATGTGCCCCGGCCGACTTGCTCAGGTCGCTCTCGGCCCATTCGGTATAAATGCAAGCGTCGGCCACTGCCCAACGCACCTTCACGCTGTCGCCCGGCTGCATCGGCATGCCCGCGGCCGACAGGGCCTTCACCGTCAGCTCGGTACCCCCTGCAGTCACCACATGACAGGTCTGGCTTTCACCCAGGAACAGCACTTCGCCCACCTTGGCACTGACCTCGTTCCAGCCCGCCGGCAATGGCTCGCGCGCCGCTTGTTCGGCGGTCAGGGCCAGGGCTTTTTCCGGACGCACCATGATCAGCGCATCCTGCTCGGCGGCCAGGCCTGGGGTGAGGCGGATGGCCACTGGTTGGCCCTCGAAGCTGCCTGCGCCATTGCTGCTGGCCTTGATCCGCAGGAAGTTGGAGTTGCCCAGGAACGACGCAACAAAGGCATTCGGCGGATTCTGGTACAAGTCGTACCCGGTGCCCAGGCCGACGATCTTGCCGTGGCTGAAGATGGCGATGCGCTGCGACAGGCGCATGGCTTCTTCCTGGTCGTGGGTGACGTAGACGATGGTGATGCCCAGGCGGCGGTGCAGCTGGCGCAGTTCGTCCTGCAGGTCTTCACGCAGCTTCTTGTCCAGCGCGCCAAGCGGCTCGTCCATCAGCAGGATGCGTGGCTCGTACACGAGCGCCCGGGCAATCGCCACGCGCTGCTGTTGGCCGCCAGACATCTGTGACGGCTTGCGGTGGGCGAACTTCTCCAGTTGAACCAGCTTGAGCATGGCCTCGACGCGCTTGCTGGTTTCGGCAGCATTGAGCTTGCGGATGGCCAGCGGGAAGGCGATGTTGTCGCGCACGTTCAGGTGCGGGAACAGCGAATAGCGCTGGAACACCATGCCGATGTCACGCTTGTGCGGCGGCACGTTGACCAGCGACTGGCCGTCGACCAGGATCTCGCCGCTGCTGGGTGTTTCGAAGCCGGCCAGCATCGACAGGGTGGTGGACTTGCCCGAGCCGCTGGAACCGAGGAAGGTCAGGAACTCGCCGTCCTGGATCTCCAGGTCGAGGTTGTCCACGGCGGTGAAGTCGCCGTAGTGCTTGTTCAGGCCGCGCAGGCTGACCAGGGTTTTGCCGTGCGCGTTGTCTTTGATCACTGCACTCATTGTTGTTTTCTCCGCGCTCAGGCGTTTTCGGTGCGCCGGCGCAAGGCGGCGGCAATGAACATGACCAGCAACGACAGGCCGATCAGCAAGGTCGAAGCCACGGCGATGACCGGGCTAAGGTCCTGGCGCAAGGTGGTCCACATCTTCACTGGCAGGGTCTGCAGGTCGGGGCTGGCCATCATCACGCTCAGCACCACTTCATCCCAGGACACCAGGAAAGCGAACAGGCCACCGGCGATCATGCCGGGGCGGATGGCCGGGAACGTGACCTTGAAAATGGCCTGCAGGCGTGATGCACCGCAGATCACCGCAGCATCTTCGATCGACTGGTCGAACAGCTTCAGCGAGTTGATGATCGAGATGATCGTGAACGGCAGGGCGACGATCACGTGGCTGACCACGAAGGCGAACAGCGTGCCGGTGTAACCTAGCTTGAGGAACAGTGCGTATACCGCCACGGCAATGATCACCAGCGGCACGATCATCGGCATGGTAAACAGCCCGTACAGCAGCTCGCGGCCCGGGAAGCGGCCACGCACCAGGGCGAATGCGCTGGGCAGGCCCAGCAGCACGGCGGCGATGGTGGTCAGCACGGCCACCTTCAGGCTGGCCAGTGCGGCGTCCATCCACTCCGGGTTGGAGAAAAACTGGCCGTACCACTTGAAGGTCCAGCCCGGTGGCGGGAACACCAGCCACTGTGACGAGCCGAATGACAGCAACACAATGAAGACCACCGGCAGCAGCAGGAAAGCCGCGATGACCCCGGTGGTCAGGTACAGGCCCGTACGCAGCGGGCGGCCCATGGCATTGGGAGACAGGAGCATGGCGGTTTACCTCGCGTTGCCAACCGGGGATTCCGGCTGCAGCTTCAGGTACAGGTAGAAGAGCACCAGGGTGATCGCCACCAGCAGTGCGGCAGCGGCGCTGGCCAGGCCCCAGTTGAGGAACGACTGCACCTGCTGGATGATGAATTCAGGCAGCATCATGTTCTGCGCGCCCCCCAGCAGCGCCGGGGTGACGTAGTAACCGAGCGACATCACGAACACCATCAGCGCCCCGGAGAACAGCCCCGAGCGGCACAGCGGCAGGAACACCTTCCAGAAGTTGGTCCACGGGCTGGCACCACAGATCGAACCTGCCTGCAGCACCATCGGGTCGATGGCGTGCATGGTCGCCTGCAGTGGCAGCACGATGAACGGGATCATGATGTAGCTCATGCCGATTACCACGCCGGTGAGGTTGTGCACCATTTCCAGCGGGGCATCGATGATGCCCATGGCCATCAACGCCTTGTTGATCACGCCCGAGCTCTGCAGCAGCACCAGCCACGAGTAGGTGCGCGCCAGCAGACTGGTCCACATCGACAGCAGCACGATGTTCAGCAGCCAGCGGCCCCAGCCCTTGGGCACCAGGGTGATTGCCCAGGCCAGCGGGAAGCCCAGCAGCACGCTGATCAGGGTAACCACGCCGGCCACCGAGAAGGTGTTGAACAGCACCCGTGCATAGGCCGAGTTGGCGAACAGCTGCTCGTAGTTACCCAGCCCTGGCGTTGGCTCCAGCACCCCGCGCAGCAACAGGCCGACCAGCGGGGCGAAGAAGAACAGGCCAAGGAACAGCAGGGCGGGCAGCAGGTTGCGGCTGCCTTTCCAGCGCTGGCTCAGGCTGGCACGGCGCGGTGCGGTGCCCGGGGCGCCGGCGCCCGTGGGGGCACCTTGCGCGTTTTGCAGGGCGTTGATGGCGACTTTCATTTGACCAACCACTCATTCCAGCGGGCCGCGATAGCTTGACCGTTCTTGGCCCAGTAGGCGAAGTCGAGGGTGACCTGGTCCTGGGCGTAGGCAGTTGGCAGGTTTGGCGCGAGGTCCTTGTCCAGCTTGGCCACGCTGTCGACGTTGACCGGCGCATAGGCGGTTTTGTTGGCGAATTCGGCCTGGCCTTCGGCGCTGCTGGCGTTGGCCAGGAATTTCATGGCCGCTTCCTTGTTCTTGGCGCCTTTGGGGATGACCAGGAAGTCGGCCATGACCAGGTTCTGCTTCCAGCTCACACCCACCGGTGCACCGTCTTGCTGCAGGGCGTAGACACGGCCATTCCAGAACTGGCCGAGCGAGGCTTCACCTGAGGCCAGCAACTGCTGTGACTGGGCGCCACCGCCCCACCAGACGATGTCTTTCTTGATGGTGTCGAGCTTCTTGAAGGCGCGGTCCAGGTCCAGCGGGTACAGCTTGTCGGGGGCTACGCCGTCGGCCAGCAGGGCCAGTTCCAGCACGCCGGGGCTGGGCCATTTGTACAGGGCTCGCTTGCCGGGGTAGGCCTTGGTGTCGAACAGCGCGGTCCAGTCCACCGGCTTGTTGGCCCCGAGCTTGCCTTCGTTGTAGCCGAGCACGAAGGAGAAGAAGAATGAGCCGACGCCATGGTCGGAGACGAAGCGTGGGTCGATCTTGTCGCGCTTGATCTGGTTGAAGTCGAGGGGTTCGAGCAGGCCTTCGCTGGCGGCACGCAGGGCAAAGTCGGCTTCGACGTCGACCACGTCCCACTGCACGTTTCCGCTCTCGACCATGGCCTTGAGCTTGCCGTAGTCGGTGGGACCGTCCTGCACGACCTTGATGTTCGTGGCTTTGGTGAACGGTACTGCCCACGCTTCTTTCTGGGCGTCCTGGGTCGTACCGCCCCAGCTGACGAAGTTGAGGCTATCGGCGGCCTGGGCGGCCTGACATGCCAGGGTCAGCAGGCTGGCGGACAGCACTGCGGTTACACGTTTGCTTAACAGCATGGTTACGCCCTCGTTGCTTTTGTTATTCGAGGCGGGGCTTGTGGTGCGCCCGCCAATAGTGTTCGGGGAGCAGCTAAAACAAAGTGTTCTGATGGCCGTTTTTAATTGTAGGTGCCGGCCTGCAGGTTTAAGGTCTACGGGATATCATATTATGGTATTCCAAGATTTTGGCAAGAGGTATGAGGCGACCGGCCATCACTCCGCCCTGTCAAAAGCACCAAGGGCCCTGTAGGCGCGGGTTTACCCGCGAATGCGTCGGTGGTGTCACCCTCGCATTCGCGGGTAAACCCGCGCCTACAGGGCCCCGCTAAATCAATTGCTTGTGTGTTCTCAGCCATTCATCCCCGGGTCGAACGGGATGCTCTGCACCACCTCCAGCTCATAGCCCGCCAGCCCCGCGTATTTCAGCGGTGGCCCCAGGTGACGCAGCTTGCCCACGCCAAGGTCCTGCAGAATTTGCGCCCCGGTACCCACTTCGGAATACACCTTGGACTGGCCACGTTGATAGGGCCGCACAGGGTGGGTCAGTTGTGGCACACGCTCAAGCAAGGCCTGGGAGGATTCGTGGTTGGCCAGGATCACCACCACGCCAGTACCTTCCTCAGCCACCTTCTGCAGCGCCGCCCACAGCGTCCAGTTGGCGGGGCCGGCGTACTCGGCACCCACCAGGTCGCGCAGCGGGTCAATCACATGCACCCGCACCAGGGTCGGCTGTTCGCGGCGAATGTCGCCCATGACCATGGCCATGTGCACGCCACCTTCGATGCGGTCTTCATACGTGACCAGGCGGAAGGTGCCATGCACGGTCGGTAGCTCGCGCTCGCCGATGCGCTTGATGGTCTGCTCGGTGCTCAGGCGGTAGTGGATCAGGTCGGCGATGGTGCCAATCTTGATGCCATGCCGGGCGGCGAACACTTCCAGGTCGGGGCGACGGGCCATGGTGCCGTCGTCGTTCAGCACTTCAACGATGACCGAGGCCGGGCTGAAGCCGGCCAGGCGTGCCAGGTCGCAGCCGGCTTCGGTGTGGCCGGCACGGGTCAGCACGCCGCCTTCGCGTGCCCGCAGGGGGAAAATGTGGCCAGGTTGTACCACGTCTTCGGGGCGGGCGTTGGGGGCCATGGCCGCTGCCACGGTGCGTGCCCGGTCAGCGGCGGAAATGCCGGTGGTGACCCCGGTGGCCGCCTCGATCGACACGGTGAACGCGGTGCTGAACACGCTACCGTTGGCCGGAACCATCTGCTCCAGGCCCAGGCGCTGGCAGTGATCGTCGGTCAAGGTCAGGCAGATCAGCCCGCGCGCCTCGCGGGCCATGAAGTTGATGGCCTGGGCGTCGCAGCGCTCGGCGGCGATCAACAGGTCGCCTTCGTTTTCCCGGTCCTCGTCATCCACCAGCAGGACCATCTTGCCTTGCCGGTAGTCCTCGAGAAGTTCCTCGATGGTGTTGAAAGCCATGGTGCACGCTCACTGTGGTGGGGTGAATTTTATGGTATACCATCATACACAAATATCGCCGTAACAGGAGAGCTGCACATGAAGGCCTACTGGATCGCCCATGTGGACGTGACCGACCCCGAGCAGTACCAGCAATACACCCAGCGCGCCCCGGCTGCCTTCAAGGCATTCGGCGGGCGCTTCCTGGCCCGTGGCGGGCGCAGCGAGGCGATGGAAGGGAGGGCTACGCCTCAGCGTAGCGTGGTGATCGAGTTCGATTCGTACGCGCAGGCCGTCGCCTGTTACCGCTCCGCGCTGTACCAAGAGGCATGCAGCCATCGCCAAGGGGTGGCGAAGGCTGAGGTGATCATTGTGGAAGGGTTTGAGCCCTGAGCAGGATTTGCCGGCCCTTTCGCGGGTAAACCCGCTCCTACACAGGCCACCACAGAATTTGACGTTTGTGGTGGCCTGTGTAGGAGCGGGTTTACCCGCGAAAGGGCCGGACCTGCCGCACCGATGGCAGATTCATTGAAGCCTGCGGGCCGTTTCCGCAAATAGAAGCAAAAGACCCGCCCAGGCGGGTCTATTGCTCATTGCCTCACTGCAGATGCACTTTAAGTTCGTTGCCCGCCTGCCGCAGCGCCGCCTTTACTGCCGGCACTTGGCTCAACGGGTTGAGCAGCCCATAGTCATGAATCATTCCGTTGTAGCGCACCGAGGTTACTGTCACGCCCGCCGCATTCAACTTGCGGGCATAAGCCTCGCCTTCATCCCGCAACACATCGAACTCAGCCGTTTGCACCAGCGCTGGCGGCAAGCCCTTGAGCTGTTCACTGCTGGCCCGCAGCGGCGAGGCGTAGATCTGCGCCCGCGCCTTTGCATCAACGGTGTAGTTGTTCCAGAACCACTCCATCATCCCGGTGGTCAGGAAGTGTCCTTCGGCAAACTGCTTGTACGACGCTGTCTCGAAGCTGGCATCGGTCACCGGCCACAGCAGCAGCTGGAAGCGCAGGGCAGGGGTGCCGGCCTCTTTGGCCTTGAGTGCAACCACCGCCGCCATGTTACCGCCAACGCTGTTGCCGGCTACAGCCAGGCGCTTGCCATCCACGCCGATCTCCTTGCCATGCTCGGCCACCCAGCGAGTCGCGGCGTACGCCTGGTTGATCGCCGTCGGGTAGTGCGCTTCCGGTGACGGGGTGTAGTCCACATAGACCGCCACTGCACCCGAGCCGACCACCAGGTCGCGGATCAGTCGTTGGTGGGTCGGGAAGTCGCCCAGCACCCAGCCGCCGCCGTGGAAGAACATGAACACCGGCAGATCACCTTTGACATTAGTCGGGCGTACCACTTGCAGCTTGATCGACTGGCCATTGGCCTGAATCGTGCGTTCCTTCACTTCGATCCCCGAGAGGTCGACCTTTACCGAGGCCTGGGCGCCGGTCAGTACCGCGCGGGCGTCGTTTGGTGTGAGCTGTTCCAGCGGCTTGCCACCCCCTTTCTCCAGGGCTTCGAGGAAGGCCTGGGTGTGTTGTTCGACACCAGGGCTGCCTGCGGCGAAGGCACTGGAAACGGACAGGGCCAGGAGGGAGGCGGTGAGGGCTTTGTGGACAATGTTCATGAGCGAATCCTTTTCTGTGCAAGTGTTGGTAGTGGGCGTCTTGCCTGGCCTGAGGGGCCATCGCTGCGACTTGTGCGTAGATTAGGCAGATGCACTCGTGGGAAAAAGCCGCTATAAAGTGTTTGACTGTCAGCAAGAGCGAGACAATGAACCCTTACGAAGACATGCGGATCTTTGCCCAGGTGATGGAGGCCGGTAGTTTCACCGCTGCCGCCGACCGTCTGGGCATGTCCAAGCAATCGGTCAGCCGGCGTCTGATGCAGCTTGAAGAGCGCCTGGGCGTGCGCCTGCTCAACCGCTCCACCCGGCGCCTCGATGCCACGCCACTGGGGCAGCACTACTACCAGTCGGCCCTGCGCCTGCTGGGTGAAGTGCAGCAGGTCGAACACGACATCAGCGGCCAGGCCCAGGTCCTGCGCGGCACCTTGCGCCTCAGCGCGCCGCTGTCGTTTGCCATGGCGCACCTGGGTTGCCTGCTGACCGAGTTTCTGCAGTTGCACCCCCAGGTTGATGTAGAAGTAGACCTGAGCGACCGCGCCGTGGACCTGATTGGTGAAGGCTATGACCTGGCGCTGCGGATTGGTGCATTGGAGGACTCCAGCCTGATTGCCCGGCGTATCGCCAGTGTCGAGCGGGTCTACTGTGCGAGCCCGGCGTATTTGCAAGCACGAGGAGCGCCGGGAAAACCGGATGAGCTCGCCGCGCATGATTGTCTGCCCTATGGGCATTCGCGGCAGGTGCAGTGGCAATTCCACAAAGGTGGCAAAACCCAGGCAATTCAGGTGACCGGGCGCATGCGGGCGAACAATGGCGAGTTGCTGCGGGGGGCTGCGATTGCCGGGATGGGGGTCACTTACCTGCCGACCTTTATCGTTGGGCAGGCGTTGGCGGAGGGGCAACTGGTGACGGTTCTGGATGAGTGGCGCCCGCCCGCGCTGCAGCTCTCGGCGGTGTATCCGCAGCACCGGCAGGTGGCGCGGCCGGTGCAGGGTTTTGTCAGCTTCCTGCGTACGCGGCTGGCGCAGCTCTGACGGTCGGTACAGGCTATGCTTGCCCTATGAGTACGCCCGTTCCTTTACGCCAACCTTGCCCCCCTGGCGCCTGCGTCTGCGGCCGCGAGCAATTGGCCGACCATCCGCAGGCCGCCCAGCGCATCCTCTTGCTGACCCGGCAGGAAGAAAAACGCCTGCTCGAACGGCTGGAAAACCTGAAGGACCTGGAAGACCTTCAACGTCTGCAGCAGCGCCTGTACGAAAACCTCGGCATCCGCGTGCACATCGCCCCCGGTTACAACGAGGTACGGACCATGCGCGGCATCGTCATCGAACTGGACGAGCAACCCGGGCTGTGTCGCAAGACCCGGCAGTCTATCCCGGCGGCAATCCGGCGCGGGCTGGAGCGTAATCCGCAGGTTGCGTTCCGGTTGCTCGATACGCACGACTTGTTGCGCGATACCTGAGCGTTGACACCTGTACCGGTCGATCCCACCTGGGGGCGCGTCAATTCCGTTAATTTTTACAGCGCTTGCTACGTCTACTTGAAAGCCACCCTGCGCCAGGCGCGCAGCGGCATCATCATTTAAGGAGACAGGCAATGACTTCCGTTTTCGACCGCGACGATATCCAGTTCCAGGTAGTGGTCAACCACGAAGAGCAATACTCGATCTGGCCCGACTACAAAGCCATCCCCAACGGCTGGCGTGCCGTGGGCAAAAGCGGCCTGAAGAAGGACTGCCTGGCCTACATCGATGAAGTCTGGACCGACATGCGCCCGTTGAGCCTGCGCCAGAAAATGGCTGAAGCTGCCGCCCAGTGACCGTGCTGAACCTGCTGTGCCTGCCGTACTCCGGGGCCAGCGCCATGGTCTACAGCCGCTGGCGGCGCAAGCTGCCGGCATGGTTGCAGGTACGCCCGGTAGAGTTGCCTGGGCGGGGGGCGCGCATGGCCGAGTCGCTGCACACCGACATGCAAGTGCTGGCTCGGCAACTGGCCAGCGAGCAGCGACTGGCGGCAAGCGCTCCTTATGCGCTGCTCGGCCACAGCCTGGGCGCTCTGCTGGCCTTCGAGCTGGCCCATGAGCTGCAGGCATTGGGCTGCCCGGCGCCGCTGGCCTTGTTCGCCTGCGGCACCGCGGCACCTACCCGGCGTGAGGACTACGACGGCAACAACTGGCGCGAGCCCAAGAGCGACGCCGAGCTGATCAGCGAGTTGCGCGCGCTGCAGGGCACGCCTGAGGAAGTGCTGGCCAACGCTGAGCTGATGAGCCTGACCTTGCCGACCTTGCGCGCCGATTTTCTGCTGTGCGGCACTTACACCTACCGGCAGCGACCGGCGTTGCAGTGCCCACTGCATGTGCTGGGTGGCGTGGAAGACCGGGCCAGCGATGAGCAACTGCGGGCATGGCGCAGTGAAACCCAAGGCGCGTTCTCGCTGCAGATGTTCCCGGGTGGCCATTTCTTCATCCATGAGCAGGAAGACCATGTGCTCGCTGCGCTGACCGCGTCGCTGCAACCGCTTCGGCTGTCCGCCTGATTGACGTCACCGCTTGCCTGGGGGAGGCTAGGGTTTTTCCCAGGCAAGAGGCAGACAATGCTGATCGATCCACTCAAGGCCACGCTGCTGGTCGTCGACATCCAGGAAAAACTGATCGGTGCCATGAGCGACCCCGAAGGCACTCGGGCACGGGCCCGCTGGTTGCTGGCGGCGACTGCCGAGCTGGCGCTGCCGACGGTGATTTCCGAGCAGTACCCCAAAGGCCTGGGCCATACCCTGGCCGAACTGCTGGCCGTAGCGCCGGCAGCCGAAGTGGTGGAAAAAAGTCACTTTTCCTGCGTGGCCGCCGAGTGCCTGCCGGCCAGTTTGATGGCGCGCGAGCAGGTGATCGTCTGCGGCATGGAAACCCATGTCTGTGTGCTGCAGACCGTGCTCGGCCTGCAGGCGCTGGGCAAGCAAGTGTTTGTGGTCGAGGATGCCTGCGACAGCCGCACCTCGGCCAGCAAGGCCGCAGGCCTGGCGCGCATGCGTGCCGCCGGCGCGCAGGTAGTGACCCGCGAGATGGTGCTGTTCGAATTGATGGGCAGTGCCGGGCACCCGCAGTTCCGCCACATCAGCAAAACCTATCTGGTCGGTGAACAGCCCTGAACGGCCGGTTACTGGCCATTTCGGTGATGGCCCTGGCGCTGTTGCAAGGCTGCGCCGGGCGCCGCGAAGAAGCGCCCGAAGCGGACCCGGCCAAAATCCGTGCGCAGCTGTTGCGGCTGTTACCCGCCCAGGTCAAGGACCGCGAGGGTTGGGCCAACGATATCCAGGCAGCCTTCGAAGCCCAGCGCATAGCGCCCAGTAAAAGTAACCTGTGTGCAGTGCTGGCGGTGACCGAACAGGAGTCGACCTTCACTGCTGACCCGCAGGTGCCCAACCTTGGGCGTATCGCCCGCCAGGAGATCGACCGCCGCGCTGCGCGCCTGCATATTCCCAAACTGCTGGTTGACGGTGCGCTGAAGACGCCGTCGGGCAACGGCCAGAGCTACCAGCAGCGGTTGCAGACGGTGCGCAGCGAAAAGCAGTTGAGCGAACTGTACGACGAAGTCGTTGCTCGCGTGCCGCTGGGCAAGACCTTGCTGGGCGGGCTGAATCCGGTGCACACCGGCGGGCCGATGCAAGTCAGCATCGATTTTGCCGAAAAGCATGCGAGGGATTACCCCTACAGCCATGAAGGCACGATTCGCCAGGAAGTGTTCAGCCGGCGTGGCGGCATGTACTTCGGTATTGCCCACCTGTTGGGCTACCCGGCCAACTACGAGCGCCAGCTTTACCGTTTCGCCGATTTCAACGCGGGCTGGTACGCCAGCCGCAATGCGGCATTCCAGGCGGCATTGAGCAAGGTCACGGGGGTGAAGCTGGCACTGGACGGCGACCTGGTGGCGCCAGGGGCGATCATGCCGGGGACGACTGAACTGGCCGCGCGCAAGCTGGGGGTGAAGCTGGGGCTGCGTAACCCGCAGATCCGAAGCCAGCTGGAGGAGGCCGACAGCCTGGCGTTCGAGGACAGCAAGCTGTACAGCGGGGTGTTCGCCCTGGCGGATGCCAAAGCCGGCAAACCGGTGCCCCGCGCAGTGTTGCCGGGCATCGAGCTGAAGAGCCCGAAGATTACCCGCAAGCTGACCACGGCCTGGTTTGCCGGGCGGGTGGATGAGCGCTATCAGCGGTGCATGAAGCGTTAGCCTGGCAGCAACCGCGATCCTTGAGCGGGTTTACCCGCGAATACGGTGGTGGCGGCAACGGCGAACGGCGGGTGGAACTTGGCCAGCAGGGCCGGCCTCTTCGCGGGTAAACCCGCTCCTACACGACGGCCTGCGCCCAACCACCGACGCGTGTCCAATGTAGGAGCGGGCTTGCCCGCGAACACGGGCGAAGCCCGTGCCATCCACCGCGCAGGCCTGTCCGATCAGCGCCCGCCCAATGCCCCAACCACTTGGTCAACGCTGGCTTTGAGCCCCGCAATCGCATCTTCAGGGTCACTCTCCACCACCACCAGCTTGGCCCCGGCCGCCTTGATCACCTCGGCCACTGCCGCTTCAGGCTGACGATGGTCCAGCACCAGCGCCACGTCCTGCGCCTTCAGGTTCTCCCCCAGCGCCTTGAGGGCTGCCGCATCCCACTCGGCCGGCAGTGGCTGCTCGACCGCATCCAGGTTCAACCCGTTGACCAGATATCCCAGCCTCTCCGACAGGCTCACCACCGTCAGGTTGTCGACTTTGGCCAGCCGCGTCTGGCTGCTGGCCGAAAGCTCCAGCAATTGGCGTTTGAGCCCTGCCAGGTTGCCCTGGATCTTTGCCTTGTCGTCCGGCGCCAGGCGCTCCAGGTCATTGGCCACCACGTCGGCCATGCGTCCGAGGTTGGTCGGGTTGAGCCAGGGGTAAGCACCATAGGCATCGTCACCGTTCACCGCAATGCCCGGCAGTGCGCCATCCACCGGTCGCGCGGCATCGATCTCGACAATGCGGATATTGCTGCGTCGGGCCATCGGGTACAGCGGGTCGTCACGCCAGATCGAACGCACCCCGATCACCGCATCTGCCTGCTGGGCGGCCTTGTGCAGGCCTGCGCCACCACGCCCGCTGAAATACGACGGTTGGCGGCTGGCAGGCAGGTTGGCCGGTGCTGCCTGCTGAAGCCGCACCGCAGTGCCGTCGAGCAGGGCGCTGGCCAGGCTGTGGGTGACGGGCAGGGTCGTCAGCACTTGCGTGGCGAAAGACAGGGACGGCAGGCCGGCCAGTGCCAGCGCCAGGGTCAGGTGTTTGAAGTTCATGCCGGGTTTCCTTGCAGGCGGGGAACGAGGGCGCGGGCCAGGGCGGCCAGGGCAAAGCAGATGCCGGCGACCAGGATGATCGCGGCCCCTGACGGCACCGGCAGGTCGAAAACGATCGGCAGCAAAATACCGAGCAGAGTACTGATGGTGGCAATCAGCACCGACAGGAAGAAAAAGCCCTTGAGCGACTGACTGACCAGGCGAGCGGCGGCGGCCGGGATGACCAGCAGCGCACCGACCAGGATGGCCCCGATCACCTTCACCGCAGCCACGGTCACCAACGTCACCAGCACCACGAACAGATAGTCCAGGGTCTTCACCGCTACCCCGCGTACAGCCGCCAGCTGCGGGTTGAAACTGGCCAGCATGATGCGGTTGTACAGTGGCAGCGCCAAGGCCAGCACCAGCGCCGCGACGATGCCCAGCACGAGCAAGTCCTGGGCGCTAACGGTCAGCACCGAGCCGAACAGCACGTTCTCGAGGATGTGCACGTTGATCTTGCCTGCCAGCATCAGCAGCAGGCTGGCGCCCAGCGCCAGCGACACCGACAGGAACACGCCAATCAGTGTGTCCGGCGACAGCCCGGTACGGTTGCGCAGGAAGTTGAGCAGGATGCCGAACAGCAGGCAGTAGCCGAACAGGCTGCCGTAAGGGCCGGTATAGGGCTCACCCAGCAGGATACCGATGGCCACGCCGGTCAGCGCCGCATGGCCGACCGCTTCGGAGAAGAAGGCAAAGCGCTTGACCACCACCAAGGTACCCAGGCCGCCCAACACCGGGCCGATCATCAGGCCGGCCAACAGGGCGTTGACCACGAAGCCGTAGGCCAGCGCCTCGGGCAGATAGCCGGCAGTGGCCCAGTCCTGGACCGTTTGGCGAAAGATTTCAAAACTCATCAGGCAAGGCTCTCGCTACGCGGGTGAACGGAGAACAGACCGAGCAGACGCTCCGGGGTCAGGGCCTGGGCAGGCGGCGCATCGAACAGCACCTGGCGGTTCAGGCCTGTTACCCGGTCCGCCAGACGCAACACGGCTTCCAGGTCGTGCTCGATCCACAGAACGGTAGTGCCGGCCTGGCGCCAGCCCTGCAATAACTGTTCGAACACCTGGATTCCGGCTTCATCGAGGGCCGACATCGGTTCGTCCAGCACCAGCAACTGCGGCTCGGGGATCAGGCCCTGGGCCAGCAGCACGCGCTGGCGCTCACCGCCGGACAGTGCACCCATGCGCCGCGTGCGCTTGTCGAGCATGCCAACCTGAACCAAGGCTGCATCAATGGCTGGCTTCACGCGCCGCGACAGGCCGAGGAAGGCCGGGCGGCGCTGGCACATGGCGGCCATGAAGTCGTCCACGGTCATGGGCAGGCCGCGGTCGAACTCCAGTGCCTGCGGCACGTAGCCAATCACTTCGCGCTCACCAGGCCAATGCAAGGTCAGCTGGCCCTGGTGTGGCATCTGCCCGAGCAGGGTCTTGATCAACGAGCTCTTGCCGCCGCCGTTGGGGCCGACGATGGCGTGCACGCTGCCTGCTGCCACGCTGAAACTGACCTGTTCGAGGATGCGCGTACGCCCCAAGGTCAGGTCGATGCCAGTGAACTCGATGCGCGGCCCGCAGGCTGTCACCCGCTTGGCGGCAGCGGTCATGCGCGGTTCTCCTGAATGGCGCGGACCACGGTGTCCAGGTTGCGCTTCATTTCCACCTCGTACTTGTCCTTGGTGTAATCGCCGTAGGAGATATGCGTCAACGGATACAGGCGTACGCCGGACTCACGCTGAATGGTTTCGACATAGGCCGACGGGAAGTCCATTTCCGAGAAGATCACCCGCACGTCCAGTGCCTTGAGCTGGTCGATGGTTTTTTTCAGCTGCGCCGGGCTGGGCTCGATGCCATGGGCCGGCTCGACGACGGCGGTCACCTCCAGACCGAAGTCGCGCACCAGGTAGTCATAGGCAGCATGGATGGTGGCGACCCGGAACGTTGCGCCAGGGGCTTCGGTGACCTTGGCCAGGGCCTCGGCACGCAGGGCGCGCAGGCGCTTGGCGTAGGCACGGGCGTTTTGCGTGTACAACTTGGCGTTGTCCGGGTCGAGCTTGCCCAGTTCACGGGCGATGTTGTTCACCTGGGCGATGGTGGTGCTGATCGACAGAAAGGTGTGCGGGTTGACCACCTTGCCGGCACCGCGCGCGGCGATGCCAGTGGCCGCCAGCAGCGGCACGTTCTGATTGGCTTCGATAGTGGCAATGTCGGGTTTTTCGCTGGTGGCGATCATGCGGTCTGCGAAATCGTCATGGCCAACACCGTTGAGCACCACCACGTCCAGCGTGCCGATGCGCTTGATGTCCTCGGCCCGCGGCTCGTAGGCGTGCGGGTTGAAGCCCGCCGGAATCAGGGGAACCACCTCGGCCTTGTCGCCGACAATATTGCTCACGTAGCTGTAGTAGGGGTGCAGGGTGATGCCGATTCGCAGCGGCTTGCTGTTATCGGCCAGGGCCATTGCCGGCAGGGCAAGGGACAGGAGCAGGGCGAGGGCGGAGCGAAACATGGGCGGGTCCTTGGGTTCAGTGACGGTGTTCGCGGGTGACCCCGGCGTCGTAGTGGCTGACCACTTGTTGCCAGCCAGCCGCGATCAGGGCGGCCTGGCCGAGGTCGTCCGGGATCACGGCGGCGCTGTCGCGGCGCAGCCAGATATCGGCTTGGCCTGTGCTGTCGGGTGGCAGGATCAGCAGCAGGCTGCCGGCCACTTCCGGGGCCTGGCTGCGGCCCAGGTAGGCGCCGGGTTCCAGCCATGACCATTGGTGGCCGCCACGGCTTTGGCTGCCGGCATCGACCACGAACGGCGGCAGGCCTTCTTCGGCCAGGGCCTTTACGCTGGGCGTGACGGCGTTTTCTTCGCGCAGGAGCTTGATCTCGTCGAAGGCTACCCGCAGGTCGGTGTACAGGCCTTGCTCGGCGGCGGTGAGGTCGCGGCGGGCGTCGATCTGGTGGCTGGCGATGGCCTGTTCGTCCTCGCGTTCACCGCGCAGCAGCACCACGCTGGCGGCGAGCACCACGATCAGCAAGCTTGCCAGCAGCACGTACAGGGTTTCGTGCCCGGCACCGGCCGGGCGAATGACGTGGGCGCGGCTCATGGCTGGTCGATATCGGCGTAGTCCACTTCCACCACGTGCCCGGGGCCAGCATCGAACAGCACGTAGAATTCGCCGTCCGGGCGTTTGAAGGTCAGCGTCGAGTCGTCGCCAAGCTTGCCGCCGACCAGCACCTGTTCGTCATAACCGATCACGTCCAGGGTCACTCCGGGGGCACCGCTGCCGTCCGAGAAACCGCCGGTGCACTTGACCTGGCCGCTGGCCAGTTCTTCGCATTCGCACATCGGGTTGTGCGCCAGCGCAGGGCCGGCGACCAGTACCAGCAAGGGCAGCGCCAGGGTGCGCATCCGGTGATTCATTTGTTTTCTCCTTGTTTCTCGAGCCATGCCACAGTGGCTGGCGATGCCTTGGTCAGGGGGATCGACGCCTGGTGCATGCTGCCGTCCCAGCCTTCCAGGGTGATCCAGATGTGCGCGTCGGGTTTGGTACGCGGCGGAATCGGCAACGAGGTGCCCATGTTGTAAGGTGCACCGAAGAAAATGGTGCCGGCGGCGCGCAGGCTTCTTGGCTTGCCGATGCGCAGGTAGGCTGCCTTGACGTTTTTTATGCAGGCCTTGCACAGCGATGCATTGAACGATTTGAAGTAGCCGGCGGGGCCGTCGGCGTGTGGCGCCTCGTCACGCAGTTCCGCAAGGTCGAGGCTGTAAGGGCCGACCTGGATGTCACTGATCACGTTGGCGCCAAGGCCGGCGTCGCCGCGGAACAGCCTGGCGTCGGCGAAGTACTTGGGCATGAAGCCCAGCGGGATCAGGATCAGCAGGATGTTCAGGTGAAAACGCCACTTCAGCCAAAGCTGCTTCAGCGGGCTGGCGGGCAGGGCCTGGGCCTGGCTCATGAATGGATCTCCACGGTGGTTTCACTGTGAGCTGCACGCGGAGCGCGCTCGCTGCGCTTGAGGGCCGCGGCGGTGGCCTGGGCGGTGCGCTTGGCCCAGATCAGCAGGCCGCTGAGCACCATCAGGGTGAGGATCAGGCCGAAGAAGAACCACACCAGCTTGATCGGCAAACCGCCAAAGTCGCCGGTGTGCAGCGGGCGCATGGACTCGGTGACGAACTCCAGGGCCGAACGGTCGCTGATCAGGAACTGGCTGTCGACATTGCGTGTGTACGGATTGACCGACGCACTCTGGAACATCAACGGGTACCAGCCCGGGCCAGACAGCATGACGTGGCTGTAGGCAGTGGCGGGGAGCGAGATGGAGGTCACTTCCAGCCCTGGGATCGCCAGCCCGGCAAGGCGTGCCGCCTCATCCAGGTCGATGCGCGAGGCGGGGCTGCCATCTGGCGTTTGTGGCACTTCCTCACGGGCGATCACCGGCACGATGGGCTGGCTGGAAAGGGTGATGTGGTTGTCAGACAGGATCGCCTGGATCAGGAACCAGGTGCCGGTGATGGAAATGACTGCAATGAACCAGATTGACCACACCCCGGACAGACGGTGCAGGTCACCCCAGAAAATTCGCGGACCATGGCCGGTACGCACGGGTTTGAAAAAGCCTTTCCAGAACTTCTTGTAAACCACCAGGCCGGTGACCAGCGAGGCCAGCATCGGCAGGCCGAGCAGCGAGACCAGGTACCAGCCCCAGCTGAAACCGTTGGTGAACGGCACCAGCCACCAGCCGTGCAGGGCGCGGGTGAAGGCTTCGAAGTTGAAGTCCGGGGTCTTGCCCTGAATGGTTCCGGTGTAGGGGTTTACATACAGCGTCGGGCGGGTGCCGTCAGGCAGGGTGACATTGGCTTTCACCGCGAAGTGCGAACCATCTGGCTGGCTCAGGCGCTCCACCACCATGTCCGGCTCGGCCTTGTTCAAGGCCTCCAGTACCTGCTGAAAGCTCATGCGCTCGGTGTCCGCGTCTGGCTTGTTGGCGCGCACAGCCGGATCGGCGAGCCAGACGATTTCCTGGCTGACCACGGCGAGCATGCCGGTGAAGCAGACGATCAGGACAAAGAACCAGATCGGCAAGGCGAGCCAGCTGTGGACCAGGAACCACAGCTTGGATTTGGATTTTTTCGGTGATTGGGCCATCAGACGGTCTTCTGCTATGGGTGGTCGAGCGTGTGCCAACCAAAGAGTGCTGTACTGATAAGGACGAATGAGAATCGAAAACCTGCAGGTTAAAATGAAAGCAAATGTTTCAAAGCACAAACACCGGACTGCGCACGAGGCACCAGTCCGGCCTTGATGGCTGGTTGTAGAGAGGGGTCAGGCGCGGGTCAGTGCCACGGCTGCTTGGGGCTTTTCGTGCAACTGCTCCAGGTCCTGGTACAGCGCTAGGCCAATTTCCGCAGCGCGTGCCGGCAGGACCGAAAGCAGGGTGTCACTCAGGCCGTGGCTGTTTTCGCAGAAGCCCTGCAGGTACACCGAGGCTTGCAGGTCCGGGCTGGCCAGTACGCGGTAGTTGCGGTCGACGCTGAAGTCCTCCAGGTAATCGGCCAGCGGCGCGAGCAATTCACGGTGCGAGCGGCGCTCGTAACCGGTGGCGAGGATAACGGCATCGTAGCGGTGGGTTTGCTGCTGGCCGGTGGCGAGGTCGCGCAGGGTCAGTTCCAGGCCTTCGCGGGTGGCCACCACCGCTTCCACCTGGCGCCGGCACAGCACGTTGTGGCGGTGCTGATGGGCAACCTTCTGCCGGTAGAGGATGCCGTAGATGCGCTCGATCAGGTTGAGGTCGACCACCGAGTAGTTGGTGTTGTGGTATTCGCCCAGCAGTTTGCTGCGCTGTTCGGCCGGTTCGTTGTAGACCAGGTCGGTATAGTCGGGGGAGAAGATCTCGTTGACGAAAGGGCTGTCGTCGGCGGGCTTGAGGGCCGAGCCGCGCAGAATCATGTCGACCTTGACTGACGGGTAGCTGTCGTTGAGGTCGATGAACGCCTCGGCGGCGCTCTGGCCTGAGCCGATCACGGCAATGCGCATGGGTTTGCCAACCGTGCACGGCAGTTTGGTCAGGCTGCTCAGGTACTGCGAGTGGTGGAAGACTCGCGGGTCGTCCTTGAAGGCGCCGAAGTTTTCCGGGATTTTCGGCGTGCCACCGCTGCCCACCACCACTGAGCGGGTGGCGCGGCTGTATTCGCGGCCTTGTTTGTCACGCGTGATCACGCACAGGTGTTGGACCCGGCCTGCATGCATGTGCGGTTCGATGCGCAACACTTCCTGCCCATACACCGCCTGGGAGGCGAAATGCTCGGCGGCCCAGCGCAGGTAGTCGTTGTACTCCAGGCGGCAGGGGTAAAAGGTGCCGAGGTTGATGAAGTCGGCCAGGCGCTGCTTCTGGTGCAGGTAGTTGACGAAGCTGTAAGGGCTGGTTGGGGTACGCAGCGACACCAGGTCCTTGAGGAACGAGATCTGCAACTCGCTCTGGGTAGCCAAGGTCTCGCCGTGCCAGTGGTAGTCTTGCTGCTTGTCGATGAACAGTGCGTCGAGTGCATGGCCCCGGGATTCGGCGAGTTCTTCCAGGGCGATGGCCAAGGCCAGGTTGGAGGGGCCGAAGCCCACGCCGATCATGTCTTTGATGGTTTCCTGCTGTGAAGACTGGCTCATGGCTGCGATTCCCTGAATGGTCGAATATGGACGCCCGCCGGGGCTCCGGCTCCTGCGCAAGTACATGAGTTGGAACGAGCCAGCCGAGGGGGAATTTAAGCGGGCTAAAGAACAGCGTGAGGCGGCCGATGTGTTGGTTACGGCAAGGACCAATTTTTCAGGCAGGGAATCGACATGAGCGGTATCACGGCAAGCAACCTGATGATCAATGGTGTTTCAGCGCAGACGCTGAGCGCGAACGCAGCAACCGAGCGTGAGCAGGCGAAACAGGCCGGTGAGGCGGTGGGGCCCTTGAGCATCAGCAGTGACAGCATGAAGGTGTCGGCGGGTAGCCCGGCGCAATCCACCGACACAGAAGGCAGTGGCGAGTCGGAGGCTGTGAGCGAGCTGCGTCAATTGATCAAGGATCTGCAGAAGCAATTGGCAGAGGAACAGAAACAGTTGGCTGCATTGCAGAACAGCAAGATGGACGAGGCTGCGAAAGCAGCAGCGGTTGGTGCCAAGCAGGCGAGCATTGCTACCCTCAATGGGCAGATCATGGCGGCCACGGCGCAGTTGCTGGAACTGTTGCAGCAAGAGGGCGGCAGCAGTGCGGGCGGGATGGTTAGCGCTACGGCCTGACTGGACATGCACAGGCCGCTGTAGGAGCGGGTTTACCCGCGAATGGGCCGGCCCTGCTGGCCAGTTTCCACCCGCCGTTCAGCGTTGCCGCCTCTACCGTATTCGCGGGTAAACCCGCTCCTACACCTGATCAGGGTTGGACACACACATTGGTGATCGGGCGCAGGCCGTCGTAGGCGCGGGTTTACCCGCGAACACGGGCGAAGCCCGTGCTATCCACCGCGTTGTCTGTTTCGCGGACAAGCCCGCACGCGCCAGGAAATGGCGGTCATTCGGCCGCCAACCGCCCCTTGTTCTGCCGGTCGGCCTTGTACTGCATGGCCACTGCCGGTGCCGGCTTGGCGGCACCGGTTTCCAGCCATTGACGCATGCGGCTGGCATCGGCGAAGTGGGTGTACTTACCGAAGGCATCGAGAATGACCATGGCCACCGGGCGGTTATCCATGCGGGTCAGCAATACCAGGCAGTGCCCGGCCTCGTTGGTGAAGCCGGTCTTGGTCAGCTTGATATCCCAGTTGCTTTTGTTCACCAGGTGGTCGGTGTTACGGAAGCCCAGGGTGTAGTTGGGCTTGCGGAAGGCGACGGTCTTTTCGCGGGTGGTCGACAGCTCACTCAGCATGGGGTACTTGCGCGAGGCCATCAGCAGCTTGGCCAGGTCGCGGGCAGTGGATACGTTCTGCGTCGACAGGCCGGTCGGCTCAACATAGCGGGTGTGGGCCATTCCCAGGCTGCGGGCTTTGGCATTCATTGCCTTGATGAACGCCGGATAGCCGCCGGGGTAGGCGTTGGCCAGGCTATTGGCCGCACGGTTCTCCGACGACATCAGGGTAATCAGCAGGGTTTCGCGGCGGTCCAGCTGGCTGCCCAGGCGCACGCGCGAGTACACGCCTTTCATTTCCGGGTTGTTGGCAATGGTCATGGTGAGCATTTCATCCATGGGCAGCTTGGCATCCAGCACCACCATCGCCGTCATCAGTTTGGTCACCGAAGCGATCGGCACCACGCGGTCGGCATGGCTTGAATACAGCTCTTGGTTGCTGTTCAGGTCGATCAGCAGAGCGCTGCCTGAAGCCAGATGCAGTTTGGAGGGGTCACGTTGAACCTGGGCCGGGGGTTGTGCAGCAGCAGTCGACGGAAGGGTCGCGGTACCTGTGAGCAACAGCAGCAGGCTGAGGATGGACAGGGATGTTTTCACGTTGAGGCTCACTAAAAGTTGGTATGTCGTTGGCTGTGCAAGGGTTTTCCCCCTAAAACCGATGCATTCTGGAGTATGGCTGAATTGCTGTCGAATGCCTTATGCCTAAAGGGCGCAAAGTGAACGATATTTAATCCTGTACCCATTACGTTCTTTCCCAGCTTCGCCAGTTCCGTCCAATCGTTGGCAGAATTCAACCACTTGGCGTAGGTCGAGAGAAGCACCTGCACCGAGCGCCCAAGCTGCCAAGCAGTGAACGCTGGATTTGTGGTGACGAGCCAGAAGGTTGGAAGATGAATGGCGACTCCGTCGAGACGCGGCGCTTCTGCTTCGAGCGGTATTGGGTCGGTTAGCGCCTCTGGATTGGGTTGACCATCCTTGTCCTACCTCACATGGAGGACAAGCCATGAACGCCATTACGACCAGCAGCCATCAGCCTTGGAACAAAGGAAAATTGGTCGGGCAGAAAGCTCCGCTCCGACTGAAAGATATCTGGGCCATTCGGGTAAGGCTCCAAATCGCGGAGGAAACTCGTGATTTAGCCCTTTTCGATCTGGCCATCGATAGCAAGCTACGAGCCTGCGATCTGACCAAGCTTCGCGTACGCGACGTTGCTCATGGGGAGCACGTGTCATCTCGGGCGATAGTGATGCAGCAGAAAACCCAACGTCCCGTACAGTTTGAAATTACAGAGCAAACGCGGCTGGCCCTACAGGGCTGGATACATCAAGCCCAACTCCACAGCGAGGATTGTCTTTTCCCAAGCCGGCTACACGCCTCAGTGCATCTCTCCACCCGGCAGTACGCCCGAATCGTCAAAGCGTGGATAAAGTCTATTGGGCTAGATCCTGCTATGTACGGCACCCACACGATGAGACGTACAAAGGCATCGCTGATCTATCGCAGGACAAAGAACTTGAGAGCAGTTCAGCTCCTGCTCGGCCATACAAAGCTTGAAAGCACAGTGCGATACCTGGGCATTGAAGTCGATGACGCATTGGAGATGGCAGAGCAGACGGAGGTCTGACAGCGTCCAGCGACGGTCGAGGTATGACCGTCGCGATTCGACCCATTGCAGCCGGCTAGCACGGACGGCCTTTCAGGCATGCTTGATTTCGGTTTACGCGTCAGCCATGCAGGTGGTGTGGCAAACTCTCTCTTTTTGAGGAAGCCTTGCGAGGAGCACATGATAATTCGACGATTCCGAATCGGAGATGAGATTGCGCTGTTCCGTGTCTTTTACTCTGCCATTCATGACATCGCGTCACACGATTACACTCGAGATCAAGTCGATGCCTGGGCTCCTGCCGATCTTGATCAGAAGATGTGGGCTGAACACGTCCGAGATCTTCGCCCGTTCGTGGCTGAGATCGACGGGGAAATAGTGGGCTACGCTGACATTCAACCGAGCGGGTATATCGACCACTTTTTTGTGTCGGGTACTCATCCACGGCAAGGAATAGGTTCTTTACTCATGAAGCGAATCCATGAAGAAGCCAAGTTACTTGATATTGTCGAGCTTACTTCAGATGTCAGCAAAACGGCTGAAACGTTCTTCGTATCGCACGGGTTCCATGTCGTGCAGCGCAAGTTTTCGATCTGTCGGGGTGTAACGCTTCAGAATGCATTTATGTACAAAAATCTGAAATGCGGCGCATGAATGCCCCAGATCTAGCGCGAGTAACTGCATTCGCCCCGTTCAGACCTTCGTGACAGGTAACAACTGGCAGAAATTATTATTCCAGTAGGTTGGCGAAGCTCTGGTCAATGCATACTTATTACTGGTAATATCCTTTTGACGGATGATCCCGAGGGACTTTTCCTGCGCTTATAGAGCTCGAATGAGAAATAATTATGGACAGTGTTAAATTTGCAGAACCTATGTTTGATCAGTATCTGAAACGATGGGGACTGACAATCGACGGTGATGCTTTCGTCTCGCTGAACGGCAATCTACTACCCGTTCGCCAAGGCAATGTACCCGCCATGCTTAAAATCTCACAAGAGCCGGAGGAACAAGCGGGCAGCCAGCTCATGGCTTGGTGGGACGGCGACGGTGCGGCGCCCGTGCTGGCCCACGAGGGTGAAGCTTTGCTGATGAAGCGCGCGCAAGGCTCGGCCACGCTCATCCAGATGGTCAATAGTGGCCAAGATGACGAAGCCATTCGCATCCTCTGTGCGGTAGTAGCCCGTCTTCACACACCGCGCCCCAAGCCCATCCCTGAATTGATTCCGCTCGTGCAATGGTTCGAATCGCTATTGAGTACGGCAGCTACTCACTGCGGCATTCTTGAACACTGTGCGGGGGCGGCACGCGAGCTTTTGGCTGCTCCACGCGATGTCGCAGTACTTCACGGCGATATCCATCACGGTAATGTGCTTGATTTCGGCCAAGCTGGATGGCTTGCCATTGATCCCAAGGGGTTATACGGCGAGCGCGGCTTTGATTATGCCAATATTCTCTGCAATCCCGACGAAGCAAGCGCGCTTGCACCGGAACGCTTCGCACGACGTATAGCACTCATCGCAGATGCTTCCGGTATTGATTGCCGAAGGTTGTTGCAATGGGTGCTCGCATGGACAGGACTGTCGGCAACCTGGATGCTCGAAGACGGTGCCGAGCCAGGAAGCAGGCTTGAGTTGGCGAAGTTGGCAGCTTCGGCACTCTATATCAGCTTCTAGGTTGCAGAATGAGATCTCGGCCAATAACTGTAGATCTCACCTCATTAACCCCGGCATAGGGGCGCGGGAGATGAGTATAAGGATATAGGTTGCGGCTATTAGGCGTCCGTTGTCGCCCCAAAACAGCAATACACATAAGTAGGTAAACTCTCGGGCGACTTATTGGAATTGGTGAGGTGGCACAGGAGAGAATGGATTGATAGAAGTTCGCAGAGCAACTGTAGACGATGCTGAAGCGTTGGGTGTGATTGGTCCGGCTGCTTATGCGGCAGCATACCATTACCTCTGGAGCGACTGCGTAGCGCTAGCCCAGCAGCTCGATACCTTTAGCTCCTCAGCATTCTTGAGATTGCTACAGCGAGCGGACTCAAGGCTTTGGGTTGCGGAAGTCGATGGGGTCGTGGTTGGATTTCTAACGATGATAGTCGACTCCAGCAACCCGGTTACACACGAAGACGGCGGAGCAGAAATATCAAGGATTTATCTACTTCCTGGCAGCCAAAAAAGGGGGCTAGGCTTGCGACTTCTCAATGCAGCAATGGCGCATGCGAATGAACTAGGACTGACACATGTGTGGTTGGATGTGATGGCCTCTGCAACAAATGCAAGGAGCGCCTATCTCAAGTGGGGATTTAAAGAGATAGGGGAAAAGGATTTTTCTCGGAAAGTCAAAGCGGAGCATTCACAAATGGTTGTCTTGAGAAATGGGCTCTGCAGTCGCCCCTCTTAGGGGCGCGCGCTCTACATCTTGCGGCGGCAGAATTCTCTCTAAGCGCTTTCCAAAACGTCCACTTTTGGCCGATACCTGTCTTCCGCGAAGGGCAGCTATGGGTCGACAGCGGACGGTGGGAGGTGGGTGTAGCTGACGACCCAGGACGGATCTTGGTTGGCTGAACGCCTGGATGGGGGAATAAAGCTGTCTAAAACCGCCCGAAAGCGTCTCGGTTTTATTGGGCCAAAGTCGCTGAAACTGGCTGAACCCTATTAGACAGGCCAGATGCTCAGGCCGCTTGCGGTGCGGTCTGAGGCTAGATACCCACGCTACTGCTGCATTGCCGGGATGTGCTGGATGGACGTACAGCCGGCGCGTACCAATTTTTGTACCAATAGTGGGATGCAGTTCAGCGAAAAGTTCCGGTATTGAGGTTCTCGCCCGTGTCCGGTGATCTGATATAAAACCTTTCTGGACAGGGTAAGCGCACACTTGATGTAGCTCAGAGCTTCTGAGCATTGAGAGGTGCGTATGACCATAGATAGGGATGGAATGGATTGTGATCAGCAGGTTAGCAGGCCGGCTGAAAACAATGGTCCGCCAGGCGGTCAAGACTCGGAAGGTAAACGGGAGCAGCCCGAGGATCGCGACGATTCCGCACATAATCGGCCCTTTCGAGGCAGGCAGAGATCAGGCCCGCCGGACCCATCGCGGGCATCCAATGCCGAGCGTTATAGTTATCACAAGCGCCCACTGGAGTAACTTCCAGTACAGTGTGTAAAGGCTGGCGGAAGTACTGTTCAGCCCAGCTGATAGAAGCCCAGCCCCGCGCTGGGCTTTTTGCATTCATGCGACGCCCTGAGGGATTTTGATAGCAGGGCTGGGCATCGACGTTCAGCGATGGATGAGCGAGAGTTCGCTGATGATGCAGATCGAGCCGTCCTCGGCGGGGGTTGCGTCGGTGTAGTCGACCTGGTTGTAGACCCCGCCGTGGAACTCGAACAGGTGCGAAGCCCAGGTACTGTCGAGCTGCGAATCGCCCGACGAGGCGGATACCCCGTTGCATTCGGCCGTCACGGTTACCACGCCTTCAGACGTGGTGTGAATGCTGATGTGGAACGTCGCACCCAGTGGCACCCCCTTCAGGACTGTGGAATTCACCGGGTCGGTCTGGTTGAAGGTGCGTCGAAACCCCAGTGTGATGTTGCCCTTGTTCCAGAACACCTTTACTGGCGGGCCGTCATCCCCGCGTACGTGCATCTGGGCGATGACCACCTTCTGCGCCGAGTTGACCTTGGTCAGCGTCATGGTCTGGCGATTCCAGTGATCCTGGGCGCTGGCCAGCGTCCAGTCTTGCGTTTCTGTCCATTCGCAGCGTGTCCTGTGGGTGCTTTTGCTCGAAGCACCTTTGGTTGGGGCTGAGAACTGGATCGAGCCATCGCTGAGCACTGTCACGATGCTGGGAAAGCGGGCAATCGCTTCAGCACCGTTCAGCTCCAGAGCAACGGGGTTGGTTGAGGAGACGGCTACCGGCGTGGCGATGGTGAGGTGGCTGATATCTACGGCCATGGGGAACTCCTGGCGAAAAGGTTTGAGTGGCATAGCCGCCGTACAAGCGACGGCCGAACACAAAGTTAGCCTCAAGCTAAAATACGGTCAATAGCTTATGGCTAAATTAATTTCGCTTCACGGGAAATTACCTGCTGGCGAAATTTTTCCGCAGTGGGGGCTTTACGCAGGATTTGGCGGTGAGATAAGCTTTCGCCGATTACTGTACGAATATACAGCTATCGGGATGAGAATATGGCTAGCCACATGAAGTCGGAAACCCAACAGCGCCAGGAAATGACCGGAATAGAGCGGCTTAGCCTGCGGGTATCGTCAATGATCAACCACCCGCTCGCACAGACGCAGCGCTGGGTAGTGGTGCACCGTCTGGATACCGACGGTGAAGCGGAATGGGAGGAGGTGATGGGCCAACTGCTGGAAATGCCCGAGTTGCAGCTTACGTTCAATGATGACGCCAGCGTGACGGTGCGATGGGCGCGCAGTAGCGTGGAAGAGCGTGATGATTTTATCGTCGAGCGCGACTGCGAGGCTCAGGTCGAGGAGGCTGCACCGTTCTGAGCTTCAGCAAAAGCCCGCCGGTCAGGGCGGGCTTCGGTTTATACAAGGTGGGCATTCCACACCAGCAGGACCCTGGCCTGTATGTAGGTCTCTTCCCGACGAATCATGCGGTCTTTGTGCCGCGAGTTGTCGGAGATCATCTCGAAGTGGTCCTCGTCTGCGATCTGTAGCCGCTTGATGTAGATGTGGTCGCCCCAGGAAAAGAAGTAGATGCCATCGCCGACGAACTCTCGGATGCTGACGTCGACGATCAGCGGGTCGCGGTGCCTGATGGTCGGCTCCATCGACTGGCCCCAGCCGGTCACCATCTTCAGGTGATGGTGCTCGCTGAACGTCACGCCCAGTTCGCGCAGGTGGCTGGGGCTGACGCGAACGTCCTTGAACATCTCGGGGTAGTCGTGGGGGATCTGGCCGCCGCCCATGGCTGCCCGCACGTCATAGTGGGCAATCCACACTTCGTCACCGACCAGGCCGGGGCGCAGCGGCTCGGCTTCCAGCAGCGTGGCATCTGCAGGCTCTTGCGCCGCAGCCAGCAGCCTTTGCCGGGTTTCTTCAGCGATACCTTTGCCGCTTCGGGCAAGCATCTGTTTGACCAGGTCGGCTGCAGAGAGCTTGTTGTCACCTGGCTCGGCAGCCGCTTGTGCGTGTTCGCCTGGCGACAGCGCGTCGAACCAGCCCCGTGGCAAACCTTCGATGCCCTCGATGCGGCGGGCCACGTCATCGCCCAGGTTTTTCACGGTCTTGTCGGAAAGGATCTGGCTAAGGTGTGCAGGCGCCATCCCCCAGCGCTCTGCGCAGGTGCCCTTTCTCTGGCTGCCGATCAGCTTCACCAGGTTGTGCTTGCGAATTTGGTAGATGTCCATGGGGTGAAGCATGCCAGTGTTTAGCTTGCTGCTAAATGTGCGCATGGCTAAATCTGCTCTTGTGGTGTTGTTAGCTGTAGGCTAAATTAAGCGCGCAAACAAGGAAAGCTAGCGAGACATTTTTCTCCAGGGCTGATCACATCATCATCTGTAATGAGGTTCACATGGATCCGACCGACCTCGGCCCGGGCACCGTCACTTGGCTGGGCGGTACGGGGACTGTACTGCTGGGAGCGTTTCTGTGGCTGCGTAAATGGTTGTCGAGGGATGCAGTCGACCGCGCGATGGACAACGCTGAAATTGCCGTCATCCGCCACCTGACAGAGCTGCTGGACATCGAACGGGATGCCCGAAGGGAGGCGCAGGCAAAAGCTGAACTGCTCGCCAAGGAACGAAACGAGCTGGTGATGACCGTAGGCCAGCTGCAAGGCAAGGTCATGGTGCTGACCAGCAAGCTGGGCAGTAGCGGCCAAACATGAGGTGGCAGCCCGGGCGATCTGTGAAGAAAAAAAGCCCGCCAAATTGGCGGGCGACAAGGGCGTAGGGAGCAACGCACAACAAATTCGGTTCAGGCAGCCAAAGTACCTGGTTGCAATTGTTCGGCCAGTGCCTGGGCTGAAGCGAGCGTCGGCATCGGGCCGCTCACGGCTTCACCGTTGCGAACCAGGTACCAGCACGCCAGCAGGCCCTGCTCACGCAGTGAGGCGGGAACGGCGCTACCGACAACGGACATGATCTGGATAGTGGCCATGGGGACCTCCTGTGAAACATGGCTCTACCATACGCAGCAGCCGGGATTGTTTGAAATCAACTTCCTCGATAGTGATCATTGCTCCTATCAACCATTACCAGCGCGGTGGCCCGTAGTACACCGGTGGCGGCCCATAATAGGTGCGGTAGCCCGGTGGCGGTGGGGGTGGTGCGTAGTAGGGCTGGTAGTACACCGGCTGTGGTGGCGGTTGTACGTACACCGGCGGCGGCGCGTAATAGACCGGCTGGCGTTCGACATACACTGTGCGGTCATGGCCGCCATAAACCGTCGCCCCAACCACGGCGCCGACCACAGCCGCACCCAGCAGTGGACCCGGCCCATACCAACCACCGTGCCCATGGCCGCCATAGCCGCCGTGAGCTGCTGCAGGCCCGCTGATGGCCAGGGCGCCGACCAGCAGGACGATTCCGGGAATGAGACGGTTCATAAAGCAACCTCGCAGGAAAACCCCACGTCCGGGGCCCTGTTACTATGACTCCGGTCTCTGTCAGCTGAGCACAGGGGAACGGTAAAGGTTGTGTAAGGGGCGACCAGTGGTTGACTCTGTTACGCTGAATAAACGTTTCAGTTATGACCAAGGAGCCTGCTATGCCGACAACTCCAAGCCGGGACACCGTGCTTTGCATCTCTCTGGCCGGTCGCCCCGGCACCTTCGGCGTGCGCTTTCACAACCACCTGTACCAGCAGTTGGGCCTGGACTTCTACTATAAGGCCATGCGCACCGATGACCTGCCGGCGGCGGTGGCAGGGATCCGCGCCTTGGGTATTCGCGGCTGCGGGGTGTCGATGCCGTACAAGGAAGCCTGCATGGCTTTGGTCGACGAAATTGATCCCTCGGCGGCGGCCATCGACTCGGTCAATACCCTTGTCAATTGCAATGGCCACCTGAAGGCCTACAACACCGATTACCTGGCCGTGCGCCAATTGCTGGTTCAGCATCAGGTCGATCCGGGCACGGCCTTTGCCCTGCGAGGCAGTGGGGGCATGGCCAAGGCCGTGGCCAGCGCCTTGCGCGATGCCGGGTTTGCCGAAGGCATCATCGTTGCACGCAACGAGCAGGCCGGGCGTCAGTTGGCGGATGTCTGTGGTTATCGCTGGGTGCCAGAGCCAGGCGACCTCTGCCCGCCGATGCTGGTGAACGTGACGCCGATCGGTATGGCAGGCGGGCAGGAGGCAGAAGAGCTGGCGTTTCCCGAGCACGCCATCGCGGCGGCGGAGCGGGTGTTCGATGTGGTGGCAATGCCGGCGCAGACGCCGTTGATTCTCCGGGCTCAGGCGTTGGGCAAGCCGGTGATCACTGGGCTGGAGGTCATTGCGCTGCAGGCGCTGGAACAGTTCGTGTTATACACCGGGGTAAGGCCGACGCAGGCGCAGGTGGATGCGGCGGTGGCATACGCGCGGGCTAGCTAGTTAATGCCACCCCCTTCACAGCTTCGGCGGCGAAGGGGGTACAGGCGAAACCCGGATCAGAACACCTCGTGCCCGTTATCCAGCTGTTTGTCGACCAGTGCCCGGCCATGGGCCAGCGACACACGCTGCGCATTCTCAAGGTCGGAGAAGAACTGCATGGGCATCGACATGCGCTTGCTGGTGTGCCCGTCAGGTGCCGTGATCAGGCAGCCGGCGGCATAGGGCAGGGGGGAGTCGGGATGGGGCATCACGCTGGCAGTGATGGTGTGCTCGCGGTATTCACAGTGAAGAGATTGCATCGTCCTTACCTCGCTGTGGCATGTGAAGCAGTTACCTTCATATACCACAGCAAGAGGCCGGGAGTTCCCGGCCCGACGAGCGCGCCGCGACGAACGCTTAGCCTTCGAGCTCGGTTGGCTGGATCACTTCGACCCAATAACCGTCCGGGTCCTTGACGAAGGCCAGGTGGTTCATGCGGCCGTCCTGCAGGCGTTTCTGGAACGGTACTTCCAGTTCCTCGAAGCGCGCGCAAGCGGCGCGTACGTCGGGTACCGAAATGCAGATGTGGCCAAAGCCGCGCGGGTCGGTGTTGCCATTGTGGTAGGCAAACTCGGCATCGTTTTCGGTGCCATGGTTGTGGGTCAGCTCCAGCACGCCGGGGATCGCCTTCATCCACTGGTGGCGGGCGGTGTCATCAGCGGGGATCTGGGCAGGGTCGACCAGGGCCAGGAAGTACAGGCTGAAAGCGGCTTCAGGGAAGTCACGCTTGTCCACCAGGCGGAAGCCCAGCACGCGGGTGTAGAAGTCCAGCGACTTCTCGATGTCCTTGACCCGCAGCATGGTGTGGTTGAAGACGAACTGGGCGGTGGCGGCGTCAGGTTGCGCGGTGACGCCAGGCAGGGTTTGCAGATCGTGCAGGCTCATGGGAACTCCTGAGACGGGGCCGGGCACAGGGCGCCGGCAAAACAGACAGGCTGGCCATGATACGGCAGTGCGCCGATTGCGCAAATGAAAGCGCCCTGCAAAGGCAGGGCGCTGAAATTAGAGGCCCGCATGTGCGGGCGCGTGATGGGGTCGCTAATCCTTTAGCTGTTTCGATACTGAGCCAGTCCTTGTGAAAAAAGCGTGAAGCCTTTGTGGGCATTTCATCAGCGTACCCAGCTGTCTACCGTGGCGGCCCCATATTGTTCTTTCCAGGCCTTGAGGCCGCGGTGGTTGCCGCCTTTGGTCTCGATGCGTTCGCCGGTGTGCGGGTTCTGATAGACCTTGACCACCCGTGGGCGGCGTTGTTGCTTGGGGGGTGTGCTGGAAGCGCGGGCCACAGCCTTCGGGTCGAGGATGGCGATGATATCGCGCAGACTCTTGTCATAGCTTTTCATCAGGCCGACTAGTTTCTGCTCGAATTCGATTTCGCGTTTGAGGCCGGCATCCTTTTTCAACGCTTCCAGTTGCGCCATCTGTTCCTGGAGCGCTTTTTCGGCAGCACGAAACTCTGCAAGTCTGGACACTGTAATCACTCCTGTACGTCGGTCGTGGCAGGGCGTGACGAACATTGAAGAAGAGTAAAAACGCCGGCCACGCAGGTGGGTTCCACTGTTCGCTGATATCGAGTGTAGTCATTCATGTCTACTGGGTAAACTGCTAACTTTTTGCAAGTAAGCCGGGAACTTTCCTAGTTTTGCGTGCGCTATTTTGCGGTTTTTCTGCGGTTGCGCGACAGGGGGGCTAGACCATGGTCCAATGGCCCGCGCCAGAGCCTTTGCGCGATCATTTCAGATGATGGCCGACTCATGTTCGGACCTGCCGCAGTGCCGTGGCCAACCCGTGCCACAGGTTGTTAACTCGTCTTCATTCTGGATGTTTCCTCGCATGTTTTCCCCTTTCCCCCTCGCCCCCGGGCGCCGTGTAACCGGCCTGGTTCTATTGTGTGCCGGTGTCAACGCCCAGGCTGCCGGGTTTCTTGAAGACGGCAGTGCCAAGATCGAAGCACGCAATGTCTATTTCAACCGGGACTTCCGGGACGGTTACAGCAGTTCCAGCCAGGGCGCATCCAAGCGCGAAGAGTGGGCACAAGGCTTCATCCTCAATGTGCAATCGGGTTATACGCAAGGCCCGGTAGGTGTTGGTGTGGATGCGCTGGGCATGTTCGGCTTCAAACTGGACTCCAGCCCGGCCGACAGTAACAGTGGATTGCTGCCCTCGTCTGGCCACGACCCCCGGCACTCGGCCGACCAGTATGCGAAGATGGGCCTGGCGGCCAAGGTCAAGGTCTCCAATACCGTGCTCAAGTACGGCTCAATGATGCCGGATGTGCCGTTGCTCAAGTACAACGATGGCCGTCTGCTGCCGACCCTGTTCCAGGGTGCCATGCTCACCTCTGAAGAACTGCACGACCTGAAGTTCACCCTGGCTCGCCTGGACAACTACACCGCTCGGGATTCCACCGATCGCCAGGACATCCGCGTGCACTGCAAAAACAAGCGTTATGCCTGCGATACCGAAGCCGACCACTTCGACCTGGCCGGTGTCGACTACCGTTTCAACGAGCGTTTCAGCGCCCAGTACCAAGTGGCCAAACTGGAGAATATCTACCGTCAGCACTTCCTCGGCCTGGTGGCCAGTCAGCCGCTGCCGGTGGGCAGCCTGTCGGCTGACATGCGCCTGATCAAGAGTGATGACATCGGCAATGCCCGTGCCGGTGAAATCGACCATCGCGCCTTCAGCGGCATGCTTGGCTACAGCCTCGGTGGCCACAAGCTCAGCGCCGGCTGGCAGCGCATGTATGGCAACAGCGCCATGCCGTACCTGGATGGTAGCAACCCGTACCTGGTCAACTACGCCCAGGTCAATGATTTCGCCGCTGCACAGGAGCGCTCCTGGCAAGTGCGCTATGACTACGACTTCAAGGCGTTGGGTGTACCCGGCCTGACCTTCTTCACCCGTTATATCAACGGCGACAATATCAGGGTGCCGGGCAGCGGTGCCGAAGGCAAGGAGTGGGAACGCGACACCGAGTTCAAATACCAGGTGCAAAGTGGCTCTTTCAAGGATGTCAGCGTACGCCTGCGTAATTCCACTTACCGCAGCAACTATGAACAGTGGGCGCGTGACATGGATGAGACGCGGGTCATTGTCAGCTACAACTTCTCGATCTTCTAAGCGGCTGCTTTGCCAAATACCGGTAGCCGCCTGACAATGGTGGCGGGTTCCCGCAAAGGGCAGGGCAATGAAAGACCTGTTGTTGATCGGCATCGGCGCGGGTGACCCGCGCCAGGTCACCTATGAAGCAGTCGATGCGCTGCGTAGCGCTAGCGTGTTCTTCGTGCTCGACAAGGGCGACGACAAAGATGAACTGGTACGCCTGCGCAAGGCCATTCTGCAGCGCTACCGCCCCGAAGGTGGCTATCGCCTGGTGCCGGTGGTCGACCCTTTGCGCGATGGGCAGGCGGATGACTACCTGGGCGCGGTGCAGCACTGGCACCGGCAGCGTGCTGCGCTGTATGCGCGCCTGATCGAGGAGGAAATTGGCGACGGGGAAACAGGTGCCTTCCTGCTGTGGGGCGAGCCCACCCTGTACGACAGCACCCTGCGCATTCTCGACCTGGTCCGCGAACAGGGCGTGACGTTGCGCTTGCAGGTCATCCCTGGCATCAGCAGTGTGCAGGCGCTGGCGGCGCGGCACCAGGTGCCGCTCAACCGCATCGGCGAGCCCCTGACCGTGCTGCCTGGGCGACGCCTGGCCGGGCAGGGGGCTATCGACAACGTGGTGGTGATGCTCGACGGGCAGTGCGTCTTTGCCGGGCTCGATGACCCGGCGCTGACCATCTATTGGGGCGCGTACCTGGGGACCGAGGATGAAGTGCTGATCGCCGGGCCGTTGCAGGCGGTGAAGGCACGGATACTGGAAGTGCGCGAGCGGGAGCGGGCGCGCAAAGGGTGGATCATGGATACCTATCTGCTGCGCAGAGAGCTGTGAGGTGGGTTGCCTGTGTCGGCCTCTTCGCAGGCAGGCCCGCTCCGGCAAGCGAAACAGGCAACGCCGTGCTCAAGGGTTACCCAGAATGCCCACCACCGTGTCCCGCAACTGATCGATGCTGAACGGCTTGCCGATCAGGTGCATGCCCTCCGGTACAGTGAGGCTGTCGGCGTAGCCGCTGGCGAACAGCACCGGTAATAGCGGCCGCAGTTCGCGCGCTTTGCCCGCCAGCACCTCACCTCGCATGTCCGGCAGCCCCACATCGGTCATCATCAGTGCCAGCGCCTGGCTTGGGTCTTCAAGTACACGCAGGGCGGCTGCGGCGTCTTCTGCCTCGATGACCTTGTAGCCCAACTCGTCGAGCACTTCGACCGTCAGCATACGTACGATGTCGTCGTCTTCGACTACCAGAAGGTGCATGGTTCAAATCCTGTACAAATGAGTGTCTTTAATCTGTGCACCGCGCGGCATCAGAAGTTCCCGAGGATACCGCTCCATGCAAATAGATGGAACGATTGCCGAATGCAACCTTCAAATACTGGCTAAATGCCCTGCCAGACCCGTGAAAGCTGGTTAGACTCGCTTATCAGGACAGCGCAGTGGCAGATAACAATAACGACTGATCGGCCACTCTTTTCAATGGACTTTTCTAGCTCGGGCGTTTTCTCATGATTCAAGCAGCCTCGATGGACCAGCGAAGCTTTCGCAAGCTGTTGAGCCGTAACATCGGCCTCCCCCTGGGGGTTGGCCTGCTCGGGGCCGTGGCCTTCGTCGCGGTGATCAACTACCTGCTTTCGGCCATGCAGTGGGTCGAGCACACCGACCGGGTGATCGGCAACGCCAACGAAACGGTCAAGCTCTCGATCGACATGGAAACGGGCATGCGCGGCTTCCTGATCACGGGCGACGAGCGCTTCCTTGACCCTTACGAGGTGGCCAAGCCACGCATTCTCGGCAGCCTGCAAAGCCTGCGCAGCATGGTCGAGGACAACCCGCAGCAGGTTGACCGTATTGACCGGCTGATGGCCTTGCAGCGGGCCTGGAACGACTTCGGTAACGAGATGATCAGCCTGCGCCGTAGCCAGGGCGATTACCAGGCCTCGATCGGCAATGGCCGGGGCAAGCGCATCACCGATGAAATCCGCAAGGAGTTCGATGACCTGATCATTACCGAACAACAACTGCGCATGGCCCGTACCGAAAAAGTCAGTACCGTCACCGTGACGGCGATTTCGGCTTTCGTGCTGTTCATTGTCGGTCTCAGTGCATTGCTGGCCTACCTGGGCCGTCGTGACCTGCTGGCACTTTCGGCCAACTACGCTGAAAACCTGCAGGCCCAGCAGCGTTCGGCGCAGCGCCTGGAGCACCAGGCCTGGCTACGCAACGGCCAGACCCAGCTGGCGCAGCAGGTGCTCGGGCAGCTGACCTTGCCCATGCTCGGCGAGAACATCCTGCGCTTCTTTGCCTCTTATCTGGGCAGCGTGGTGGGCGCCGTGTACGTGCGCGACGAGCATGGCCGGCTGGTGCGTGTGGCCTGTTATGGCCTGAGTACCGAAGCGCAGGCCCGCGAGCAGGTTGAGTCGGACCACCATGGCCTGTTGGCCCAGGCGGTCCGCGAAGGCCGCTTGCTGCGCCTGGACGATCTGCCCGAAGACTACTACCGCCTCAGTTCCGGCCTGGGCAGTGGCTTGCCGCGCAGTGCATTGCTGATGCCGGCGACCGAAGACGGGCAGATCAACGGGGTGATCGAGCTGGGTTTCCTGCGCCCTTTGCAAGAACGGGATGAAGAGCTGCTGGAGCGGGTCGGCGGCAACCTGGGCATGTCGATCGAGAGCGCCCGTTATCGTCAGCGCCTGCAGGAAGTGCTGGCCGAAACCCAGCAACTCAATGAAGAGCTGCAGGTGCAGCAGGAAGAACTCAAGACTGCCAACGAAGAGCTCGAAGAGCAGTCACGGGTGCTCAAGGAGTCTCAAGCCCATCTGGAAACCCAACAGGCCGAACTCGAGCAGACCAACGAGCAGTTGTCGGAACGCACCGATGCGCTGGACCGCAAGAACGATGAGCTGAGCCAGGCGCAGCTGGAGCTGCAGGCCCGTGCCGACGACCTGCAGCGATCGAGCAAGTACAAGTCCGAATTCCTCGCCAACATGTCCCATGAGCTGCGCACGCCGCTCAACAGCTCGCTGATCCTGGCCAAGTTGTTGGCTGAGAACGGTGAAGGCAACCTCAGTGAGGAGCAGGTCAAGTTCGCCGAATCCATCTACTCGGCCGGTAACGATCTGCTCAACCTTATCAACGACATTCTCGATATCGCCAAGGTCGAGGCCGGCAAGCTCGAAGTACGGCCCGAGACCACCCAGGTCGAGCGCCTGGTCGAAGGCTTGCGCGGCATGTTCCAGCCGCTTGCCGGCCACAAGGGGCTGGCCTTCGAGGTCAAGGTCGAGCCGCAGGTACCGGTCACGCTGTTCACCGACCGTCAGCGCCTGGAGCAGATCCTCAAGAACCTGCTGTCCAACGCCATCAAGTTCACCGAGCGTGGTCAGGTCAGCATGAACGTCAGCTTCCAGGCTGGCAGCGGTATCGTGTTCGCAGTCCGTGACACCGGCATCGGCATTGCGGCCGATCAGCAGCAGGCGATCTTCGGCGCCTTCCACCAGGTCGATGGCACCAGCAATCGCCGTTATGGTGGCACTGGCCTGGGGCTGTCGATCTCCCGTGACCTGGCGCATTTGCTCGGAGGCCAGATCAATGTCGACAGCAGCCCCGGGCAAGGCAGCGTGTTCAGCCTGATTCTGCCGGAGCGCTATGCCGCCGAGGCCGAAGACGTCGAGCCGCAAAGCCTGCGCCCGGCCGTCGATGCGTTGCCGCCTGCACCGCAAGCGCCGTTGGCCGCCGCTGTCATGCGCCCGGCGCCGGCCTTTGCCGACGACCGCGAGCGGGCCCCTTTCGATACCCGTTGCATTCTGGTGATCGAAGACGAGCCCAATTTTGCCCGCATTCTCTTCGACCTGGCCCATGAACTGGGCTATAGCTGCCTGGTGGCCCATGGCGCCGACGAAGGCTTCGAGCTGGCAGCCCAGTACATTCCGGATGCGATCCTGCTGGACATGCGCCTGCCCGACCACTCGGGCCTCACCGTCCTGCAGCGCCTCAAGGAGCAGGCCAGCACCCGCCATATCCCGGTGCACATCATTTCGGTGGAAGACCGCGTCGAGGCGGCCATGCACATGGGGGCGGTGGGGTATGCGGTCAAACCCACCAGCCGCGAGGAGCTCAAGGAGGTGTTCGCTCGCCTGGAAGCCAAGCTTACGCAAAAGCTCAAGCACATCCTGCTGGTGGAAGACGACGACCTGCAGCGCGAGAGCATCGCCCGGCTGATCGGCGACGACGATGTCGAGATCACGGCCGTGGCCATGGCCCAGGATGCCCTGGCGCTGTTGCGCCAGAACATCTACGACTGCATGATCATCGACCTCAAGCTGCCAGACATGCTCGGCAACGAGCTGCTCAAGCGCATGACCGCCGAGGATATCCGCGCCTTCCCGCCGGTGATCGTGTATACCGGCCGCAACCTCACCCGCGAGGAAGAAGCCGATCTGCTCAAGTACTCACGCTCGATCATCATCAAGGGCGCACGTTCGCCGGAACGCCTGCTCGACGAAGTGACGCTGTTCCTGCACAAGGTCGAATCGCAGCTGTCCAACGAGCGTCAACGCATGCTCAAGACCGCGCGCAGCCGCGACAAGGTGTTCGAGGGCCGCAAGGTGCTGCTGGTGGATGACGATGTGCGTAATATCTTCGCCCTGACCAGTGCCCTGGAGCACAAGGGCGCCATTGTCGAAATCGGCCGCAACGGGCGCGAAGCCATCGAGCGCCTGGAGCAGCACGACGACATCGACCTGGTGCTGATGGACGTGATGATGCCGGAGATGGACGGCTTCGAGGCCACCCGCCTGATCCGCCAGCAACCGCGCTGGCGCAAACTGCCGATCATCGCCGTGACCGCCAAGGCCATGAAGGATGACCAGCAGCGTTGCCTGCAAGCCGGTGCCAATGATTACCTGGCCAAGCCGATCGACCTGGACCGCCTGTTCTCGTTGATCCGTGTCTGGCTGCCGCAACTGGAGCGAATTTGACTAGCGAACGCAACACCGACATCGAGATCCGACTGCTGATCGAGGCGATCTACCTCAAGTACAGCTACGATTTCCGCAATTATTCCGGCGCTTCGATCAAGCGCCGGATTCTCCACGCGCTGCGTCAGTTCGATTGCCTGACGGTGTCTGCGCTGCAGGAACGTGTGCTGCACGACCCGGGCATGTTCATGCAGTTGCTGCAGTACCTGACGATCCCGGTCAGCGAGATGTTCCGTGACCCTGACCACTTCCTTGCCGTGCGCAACGAAGTGGTGCCGCTGCTGCGTACCTGGCCCTCGATCAAGGTCTGGATCGCTGGCTGCAGCACGGGGGAAGAGGTGTATTCCATGGCCATCCTGTTGCGTGAGGAAGGGCTGCTTGAACGCACCATCATCTACGCCACCGACATCAACCCGCATTCGCTGGACAGGGCCAAGCAGGGTATCTACTCGATGCAGAGCATGCGCGAATACGAGGAAAACTACCGCCTGGCCGGTGGCCGCCGTGACTTCGCCGAGTACTACACCGCCGCCTATGGCAACGCCATCATGGACAGCAGCCTGCGCGACAATGTCACCTTCGCCGACCACAGCCTGGCCACCGACAGCGTGTTCTCCGAGACCCAGTTGGTGTCATGCCGCAATGTGCTGATCTACTTCAACAAGGACCTGCAGGATCGGGCGCTGGGCCTGTTCCATGAGTCGCTCTGCCACCGTGGTTTCCTGGTGCTGGGTAGCAAGGAATCGGTGGATTTTTCGGCCTACAGCGATCGTTTCGAGCCGCTGGTCAAGCCCCAACGGATCTTCCGTAAATCATGAGCGGTGTACGTGCAGTGGTGATCGGCGCCTCGGCCGGTGGCGTGGCGGCATTGTTCCAGGTGCTCGGCACGTTGCCATCGGCGTTCGCCATACCGGTGCTCTGCGTGCTGCACCTGCCGGACGACCGCCACAGCCAACTGGCTGGCGTGCTGCAGCGGCGGCTGCATCGGCCGGTGTGCGAGGCACGTGACAAGGAGAGGATCAGCGGCGGGCAGATCTATGTGGCAGGGCCGGGTTACCACTTGTCGGTGGAGCGCGACCTGACGCTGTCGCTGAGCCAGGAAGAACCGGTGCATTTCTCGCGCCCAGCGATCGACTTCCTGTTCATCTCGGCGGCCGATGCCTATGGCGACAGCCTGCTGGGTGTGCTGCTTACCGGCGCCAACGAAGACGGCGCCAGGGGCCTTGCCTACATCAAGAACAATGGGGGGCGCACGATTGTCCAGGACCCTCGTGACGCACAGGTTGCCCTGATGCCGGAGGCCGCCCTGGCCCTGCACCAGCCCGACCATATTCTTACTCTGAGCGGTATCGGGCAGTTGCTCGCGACCCTGGAATACAGCGCATGCTAAGCCACACCATCGCCAAACTGCTGATTGTCGACGACTTGCCGGAAAACCTGCTGGCGCTCGATGCCCTGATCCAGGGCGAGGACCGCGAGGTGCACCAGGCACAGTCTGCCGAGGCTGCCTTGTCGTTGCTGCTCGAGCACGAGTTCGCACTGGCCATTCTCGATGTGCAGATGCCGGGCATGAACGGTTTTGAACTGGCCGAGCTGATGCGCGGTACCGACAAGACCAAGCACATCCCGATCGTCTTCGTCAGCGCGGCGGGTCGCGAGATGAATTATGCCTTCAAGGGCTACGAGAGCGGGGCCGTGGACTTTCTGCACAAGCCGCTCGACACCCTGGCGGTGAAAAGCAAGGTCTCGGTGTTCGTCGACCTGTTCCGCCAGCGCAAGGTGCTTGGCCGGCAGCTGGAAGCCCTGGAGCAGAGCCGCCAGGAACAGGAGCTGTTGCTCAGCCAGCTGCAGGTGGCACGGTGTGAGCTGGAGCACGCCGTGCGCATGCGGGACGACTTCATGTCGATCGTCTCCCACGAGGTGCGTACGCCGCTCAATGGCCTGATCCTGGAAACCCAGTTGCGCAAGATGCACCTGGCTCGGGGCAACCTGGACGCGTTCAGTGTCGACAAGCTGCAGGCCATGGTCGAGCGCGACGAACGGCAGATCAACAGCCTGATCCGGTTGGTCGAGGACATGCTCGATGTTTCGCGCATCCGTACCGGTAAACTGTCGCTGCGGCCCAAACTGTTTGACCTGGGCCAACTGGTGCGTGGGCTGGTGGAAAACTTCACGGCGCAGGCCATGGCCCTGGAAACACACATCGAATTGCAGCGTTGCGAAGCGCTGAAGGGGGAGTGGGACGAATTCCGGATTGAACAAGTAGTGGCCAACCTGTTGTCCAATGCAATGCGTTACGGCGAGCGCAATCCGGTGCAGGTACGGGTGTTCGAGCAGGGCGGCATGGCCTGGGTGCAGGTACAGGACCACGGCATCGGTATCAGCGCCGTCAACCAGCAGCGGATCTTCCAGCAGTTCGAGCGGGTCTCTGCCCAGCAGGCCAGCGGAGGGTTGGGCCTGGGGTTGTACATCTCCGAGCAGATCGTCCAGGCACACGGTGGCCGGATACAGGTTGAAAGCGAGGAGGGCAAGGGTGCCACATTCACCCTGCAATTGCCGATGGCAATATTCAAAGAACAAAACGACCAGGCGCGGGCAACCTCTGTGTAAGCCTGGGGTCTGATGGCCAACTGTAAGTATTTCAAGGCGTTAACATGAGTGAAGATGCACAAGATGTGGTTCTGGTCGTCGAGGATGAACCAGCGATTCGCATGATTTTGCGCGATTACCTGGCGGGTGAGGGGTACCACGTCCTGGTGGCTGAGGATGGCGAGCAGGCGTTTGCCATCCTGGCCAGCAAACCGCACCTGGACCTGATGGTGACAGACTTCCGTTTGCCGGGGGGGATCTCGGGGGTGGATATTGCCGAGCCCGCGGTGAAATTGCGGCCCGACCTGAAGGTGATTTTCATCAGCGGCTACCCGGCGGAGATTCTCGAATCTGGCAGCCCGATCACCCGCAAGGCACCTATCCTGGCCAAGCCGTTTGACCTGGATACCTTGCACGAGCAGATCCAGTCGCTGTTGCGCTGAGGCATCCGGCCTTTTCGCGGGGCAAACCCGCGAGGAGGCCGTTGCAGGCTATCGCAGCGTCCGCTCAATCCCGCCGACCAGCAAGTTTTCCATCAGCTCCAACCCTTGCGCTTCAGGCAGTGCTTTGAGCAACCCCGGCAGCTGGTTGAGAAACGTCGCCAGTACATGCGCTGTAGCGTCCAACGCCTGCCCCGGCAGTTTCGCTTGCGGTGCGATCAAGCGCAGCAAACCCGCCTCATAGCGCTTGCGCAACGATGCCAGGTGCGCCTGTTGCGCCTCACTCAAACAACACAAATCCCGCTCGGCCAGCCGAAACTGCAGCGGCCGTTCGGCATGCAACTGCCAGTGCGCAGCAATCAGGCAGCTCAATGCCGATGTCCCCCGGGCCATGGCCCGGCGGGCCTGGTCCAGGGTGGCCTGCAGCTCTTCGTACAACTCTTCGATCAAGTCGTACAGCAGGTCCTGCTTGCTGGGAAAGTGATGGTACAGCGAGCCGGCGGTCAGCCCCACATGGGCCGCCAGCTCGCGCATGCTGACCTGGCCAAAGCCCTTTTCGGCAAACAATGCCATGGCCTGGTCACGTCGCTCCTCAAAGTTGGCACAGCGCATTGCGGCATTGACCGGGGGCATGGCGCTTGGTCCTCAGTAGGTGAAGAAACCGCGACCGCTCTTGCGCCCCAGCCAGCCGGCCGCGACCATTTCCTTGAGCAGCGGAGCAGGGCGGTACTTGCTGTCGTTGAAGCCTTCATGGAAGGCCTCCATGATCGCCAGCAGGGTGTCCAGACCGATCAGGTCGGCCAACGCCAGCGGGCCGATCGGCTGGTTGCAGCCCAGGCGCATGCCGGTGTCGATGTCCTCGGCACTGGCCAGGCCTTCCTGGCGCACGAAGATCGCCTCGTTGATCATTGGCACCAGGATGCGGTTGACCACGAAGCCCGGACGGTTGCCGGCGGTGATCGGGGTCTTGCCGACTTTTTCGGTCACCACCAGCGCCTGGGCGTAGGTGTTGTCGCTGGTCTGCAGGCCACGAATGATTTCGACCAGCGCCATCATCGGTACTGGGTTGAAGAAGTGCACACCAATGAAGCGCTCGGGGTGCTCGATGCTGGCGGCCAGTTGAGTCACCGACAGCGACGAGGTGTTGGTGGCGATCAGGCAGTCGGCGGCAACGTTGGCTGCCACCTGCTGCAGGATGCGCTGCTTGAGCTGCAGGTTCTCGGTCGCCGCTTCGATCACCAGGTGTGCAGCGCTGAGCTGGGTGTAGTCGGTGCTGGTGCGAATGCGTGCTTTGGCGGCTGCGGCCTTGTCGGCGTCGAGGGTGCCTTTGCTGACCTGGCGCTCGAGGTTCTTGCTCAAGGTGGCCACGCCGCGCTCGAGCGCTGCGTCGGAAACATCCACCAGCAGCACCTGGTAGCCGGCAATGGCGCACACCTGGGCAATGCCGTTGCCCATGGTGCCCGCGCCGATCACGGCGATCTGTTCAATGCTCATGTGTCAGTCTCCCTCAGACGCGCTCGAACACGACGGCGATGCCTTGGCCACCGCCGATACACATTGTGGCCAGGGCGTAGCGGCCCTGGATGCGCTGCAGCTCATGGATGGCCTTGGTGGCGATGATCGCACCGGTGGCACCCACCGGGTGGCCCAGGGAAATGCCCGAACCGTTGGGGTTGACCTTTTCCGGGTCGAAGCCCAGCTCGCGGGCCACGGCGCAGGCCTGGGCAGCGAAGGCCTCGTTGGACTCGATCACATCCAGGTCTTGTAGGTTCAGGCCGGTTTTTTCCAGCACTTTGCGGGTGGCCGGAATCGGCCCCAGGCCCATCAGCTCGGGCTCCACCCCGGCGTGGGCATAGCCCACCAGGCGTGCCAACGGTTTCAGGCCCAGGCGGCGCACTGCGTCACCGGTGGCCAACACCAGGCCGGCGGCGCCATCGTTGATACCGCTGGCGTTGCCGGCGGTGACGGTGCCGTCTTTCTTGAATACCGGCTTCATACCGGCCAGTTGTTCGGCGGTCACATCAGCACGCACATGCTCGTCGACACTGAACTGCACGCTGCCCTTGCGGGTTTTCAGCTCCAGCGCAACGATCTGGCTGGCGAAGCGGCCCTCGGCAATGGCACGCGCGGCGCGGCGCTGGCTGGTCAAGGCCAGTTCGTCCTGCATTTCGCGGGTAATGCCGTGCTTGGCCGAAACGTTCTCGGCGGTGATGCCCATGTGGAAGTGCTGGAATGGGTCCTGCAGCACGCCGACGGTATAGTCGATGCCTTGCAGGTCACCCATGCGTGCACCCCAGCGCGCCTGTGGCAGCAGGTAAGGGCCACGGCTCATGGATTCGGCGCCGGCTGCGACGGCCACATCGGTGTCGCCCAGCAACAGGCCCTGGGCCGCAGAGACAATAGCCTGCAGGCCAGACCCGCACAGGCGGTTGACGTTGAATGCCGGCGTTTCCTTGGGGATGCCAGCGTTCATTGCCGCTACCCGTGCCAGGTAGGCGTCACGCGGTTCGGTGGGGATCACCGTGCCCATCACCAGGTGGCCGACTTGCTCGGCGGCCAGGCCCGAACGCTCGATGGCGGCGCGGGTCACGGCGCTGGCCAGGTCGGCCAGTGGCAGGTCCTTGAGGGAACCGCCGAAGCCACCAATGGCTGAACGGACGGCACTGACGACGTAGATTTCTGTGCTGCTCATGAGGGCTCCGATTGCGAAGGCGTGGCGGGACCGGGCCAGGCTCTGCGAGAATGGTGGGCGGCCCCGGAGTGGGATCGAGTCTAGGCAAAGGCTCTGTCGCCGCCTATGCCGGATCTGTTCAAACAACCTGGCACTTTTTGCCACTCAGCATAGACAGCGAAAACCGCCATGCGCGAAAGCGATTCAGTCGCCGTGTACTTCCTCAACGCCATGCTCCACGCCCTGCGCGACACGCCCGCCGAGCGTGATGCCCAGCTGCGTGCGGTGGGCATTGCCCCGCAGCTGCTGGATCAGCCGCAGGCGCGGGTGCCGGCCAAGGCGTTCGCCCAGCTGTGGCTGGCGTTGATCCAGCGCCTGGACGATGAGTTCTTTGGCCTCGACAGCCACGGCATGCCGCTGGGCAGTTTTGCCCTGATCTGCCGGGGTTTGATCCTCGAGCCGAACCTGGAAAAGGCCTTGCGCCAGTGCATGGGGGGCTTCGGCCTGTTCCTGCGTGACCTGCGTGGCAGCCTGACGGTACGTGGCGGGCGGGCGCTGATCAGCGTGCAGTCGAACATTGCCGACCCATTGACCCGGGTCTATGCCGAGGAAACCTACCTGGTGCTGATGATCGGCATGCTGTGCTGGCTGGCCGGGCGGCGGATTGCCATCGACCGCACGGAGCTCGCGGTGTCGCGCCCGGCCCAGGAGGACGACTTGCTGCTGTGGGGGCCGGACCTGCGCCTGGGCAGCGGACGCACCGAGGTGGAGTTCGACAGCGCTTACCTGCGCCTGCCGGTGGTGCAGGACCGGGCGGCTTTGCAGACCTTCCTGCGCAGTGCGCCACAGGGCCTGGTGATCCGCTTTCGCAATCAGAACGGGCTGGTGGCTGAGGTGTATCGGCACCTGCGGGCATTGCGCTATGGACAGTGGCCGACATTGGCCGCGCTGGCGCAGCAGCAGGGGGTCAGTGCCAGTACCTTTCGCCGGCAGTTGGAGCGGGAGGGGCGTTCGTACCAGCAGATCAAGGATGAAGTGCGCCGGGCCATGGCCTTCGAGCGGCTGCGCGAAGGCGCGTTGAGCATTGCCGAAATTGCCGAGCAGGCGGGGTTTCAGGAACCGAGTGCCTTCCACCGGGCGTTCAAGAAGTGGACCGGGCAGAGCCCAGGAAGCTACCGGGCGCGGCTGGCCGGCCTGCGTTCTACCTGTGGGAGCGGGCATGCCCGCGAAGAAACCAACGCGGTGGATGGCACCGGCTCTGCCGGTGTTCGCGGGTAAACCCGCTCCTACAGGGCGCAGAATTGTAGGAGCGGGCTTGCCCGCGAATAGGCCTGCACAGGCCGCCCGAAAGGATCAGGCCGGCACCATGGCAAAGCCAACGCCGAACCGGTTCCAGGCATTGATGGTGGCAATTGCCAAGGTCAGGTTGGCCACCTCGGCCGGCTCGAAGTGTTCCTGCAGGGCTTCATATTGCCCCTGCGGCGCCCCTTGTTCTGGCAAGCGGGTCAGGCTCTCGACCCAGGCCAGCGCAGCACGTTCACGCGGCGTGAAGTAGCTGGTTTCCTGCCACACGCACAAGGTCTGCAGGCGTGCTTCGGTCTCACCGGCCTTGCGCGCATCGTTGGCATGCAGGTTGACGCAGTAGGCGCAGCCGTTGATCTGCGAAGCGCGCAGGCGTATCAGCTCCAGCAGCGAGTTTTCAAGGCCGCTGTTAGCCAGCGCCTGCTCCAGGCCGACCATGGCTTTGTAGGCTTGCGGCGCGTGTTTGGCCCATTCGATACGGTTGTGCATGTCAGTCTCCAGGCGTGTGGGGGTGGATATGGCGCTACTGTAGCGCCGCTCATTGGCCACCCCGATAGCCAATTTTGCGCATAAGCGGGAGGCCAATCGTCCATTCAGGTGGCCACTGACCTGCATCCAATCTCTTCATTTCTGCCAAGCCAGCCGAGCCGGGATAATGACCAGTTCCTGCTAAAAGAGAACCGACTCACAATGAGCGCTGTACTGAACCTGTTGCTGGTGATCCTGCTGGCGTTGAACCTGCGGCCGATTCTGACCAGTATCGGCCCGTTACTCGAACCGATGCGCGCCAGCACCGGCCTGGGTTACCAGCAGGCCGCCTTGCTGACGGCGCTACCGGTGCTGTGCATGGGCCTGGTGCCCCTGTTGCAACCGTGGCTGCGACGCTGGGTCAGCGAGCACGGCGGCATGCTTGGGGGCCTGACCGCCATTGCCTTGGCCTGCCTGTGGCGCCTGCAACTGGACAGTGCCTGGGCGCTGATCGCCAGTGCGCTGGTCGCCGGCCTGGGCGTGGCGGTGGTGCAGGGCATGATGCCGGGGCTGGTCAACCGCTGGTTCCCTGGCCGTCTGGCCGGGGCGATGGGGCTGTACTCGGCGGCGCTGATGAGCGGCGGCGGCTTGGCGGCAGTACTCGGTCCACACATCAGCGGCCATTTCGGTTACTGGCAGGCGGGCCTGGGCGTTTGGGCGATCCCGGCCGTGCTGGCGGTGCTGGCCTGGGCCGTGCTGCGGCCAAGGCAGGAGGCGCCAAAGCTGTCCGGGGCCGCAGGCGGGCACTGGTTCGGCACCCGCCGGGCGTGGTTGCTGGCCCTGTACTTCGGCCTGATCAACGGCGGCTACACCAGCATGGTGGCCTGGTTGCCGGCTTACCACATCGAGCACGGCGGCAGCGCTCAGGGCGGTGCCGACCTGGTGGGCCTGATGACCGTCTTTCAGGTGCTCGGTGCGCTTGGCCTGCCGCTGCTGCTGCGACGTTGGGCCGACAGGCGCCCGGGTTTGTGGCTGGCGCTGGCGATCCAGCTGGCGGGCTTCCTGGGGCTTTTGCTGGCACCTGCGGCGGCTTCCGGGCTTTGGGTCGCCATGATCGGCTTTGGCTTGGGTGCCTGCTTCAGCCAGTGCCTGACGTTGACCCTGGAACACCTGAAAACGCCTGCCGAGGCCGGCAGCCTGGCGGCGTTCGTACAGGGTATCGGCTTTATCATCACCGGCATCGTGCCGTATATCACGGGTTGGCTGCGGGATGTCAGTGGCGACTTCCAGGCTTCGTGGACGCTGTTGACCGTGACCGTGATGGCAATGCTGCTGGTGACCGCGTGCTTCAACCCGCGCGGCTATGCGGCGGCTATCGCCCGGCCGGCCGCAACCGGCAAGGCCGCACCGGTCAACTGAGGCGTTGCAGGGTATCGCGTACCCGGTCCAGCGCCGGGTCGATATCCAGCAGTTCGATGGCGCCGAAGCCCATCAATAACCCCGGGCGGACCGGCGCCTCGCTGAAGAAGGGTGCCAGTGAATACAGGCCGACCTCTACCTTGCGCGCGAGGTTGGCCAACAGTTCCACATCCACTGCGGGCGTAGCCAAGGCACTGAGGTGGAAGCCTGCGCTGGCGGGGATGGCGCTGAACCACGGTGCCAGATCGCCGCCAAGGCGCGCCAGGATGCGCTCGCGGCGTGCACTGTAGACCTCGTGGCAGCGGCGGATGTGCTTGTTCAGGTGGCCTTCGCCAAGGAAGCGCGCCAGCGCCCACTGCAGCAGGGTCGGGCTGTGCCAATCGCTAAGGTGCTTGGCCACGCAAGCGGCCTGCAGTACGGCAGGTGGTAATACGGCATAGCCCAGGCGCAGTTCGGGCAGCAAAGTCTTGGAGAAGGTCCCGACATAGGCGACCAGCCCATGCCGGTCCAGACGCTGCAGCGCGTCCGAGGCTGGCCCGTGGTAGCGGAACTCACAGTCGTAGTCGTCTTCGATGATCAGTGCACCCAGCTCGGCGGCCCGCGCAAGCAGGGCATGCCGGCGTGGCTCGCTCATCGGCATGCCCAGCGGGAACTGGTGCGAGGGTGTGACGTAGATCAGCCGGGTGCCATCGGCGATCTGCTCCACGCACAGGCCCTCATCGTCTACCGGCACCGATTGCAGGCGTGCCCCCAGGGCCAGGAACAATTGCCGTGCCGGCGGGTAGCCAGGATCTTCCATGGCCACCTGGCAGCCCGGTTCGACCAGCACCCGGGCGATCAGGTCCAGCGCCTGCTGGGCGCCGTTGCACACCAGCAGGTCGGCTGCGCTGCAGTGCACCCCGCGCGAGTAGGCGATGTGGTGGGCAATGGCTTCGCGCAGTTCCGGCAAGCCCTGGGCCGGGAACTGGCGCTCGGGGTGGCGCTGGCTGCGGCGCAGTGCGTAGTTCAGGCAACTGCGCCACTGGTCGAAGGGGAACTGTGCCTTGCTCGAAGCACCACCGACGAAGTCATAGCGCGATGGCGCTTGCACCTGGCGTTGGCTGAGCACGGTGGCGCGCTGCTGCCAGCGCTCGAGGGAGGCGGCGCCGGCCAGGGGTATGGTGGCTGATTCGTTACTGCGCAGCGAATGGCGTGGGGTGACGAACGTGCCACGGCCGACCACGCCGCTGAGCAGGTTATCGTAGGTCAGCCGCGAATAGGCCTCGGCCACTGTCTTGCGCGATACGCCCAGTTGTTCAGCCAGCAGACGGGTGGGCGGCAGTTGGGTACCGGCGGCCAGGTGGCCGCTGTCGATACCGTCGCGCAGTTGCTGGTAAAGCTGGTCGGCCAGGCCTTTGCGGCCCTCCAGGCGAATGTGCAGTTCCATGGGCGGGTCCAGAGCGGAGGATTGCTCAGGATAGCGGATCGGCTGCGACTCAGGTGCTTGTCACAGGCTACGATGATGCCAAGCAAACCGCTCAGAGCCGGGCGGTGCTGACAGTGATATAGCCTTTTTCTGCCAGGGCAATGCGTATCACGGTTTCATCCACCGGCGCGTTGCGGTTGCGCTTGATGCGCACGCCTTCAACCGCCGAAGCTTTCATATGCTCTGAAATGGCCCGCCCGTTCGCGTCGAAGAACACCTCGCTGGCCAGCAACTCGATGCGTTCGATCAATTGCCGGGAATGTTCATCGGTGGCGCAGAAGAACATGACCCCCGACAAGTGCGGGTCGTTGTCGGGGTTGGTCATGTCATGGGCCAGCATTTCGCGCAGGCTGCTGCGCAGTTCGGCGATGGGGCGGGCGTACGGGTGCATGCGGAGCCTCCTCTGGATCGCGACCTTGCGTCCTCCAGTGCCGATCATGTTTTCTGTGGGCAGAGGCAGCAAGTAGGGCGCTTCTGAGGGCGGCGTAGGAAACGTCTTAAGATGCTGGGCGGTGGTCGAACCCCAGGGTCTACAAGGCAGCAGCCCCCGCCTTGGCTACCTGGGCATCCTGTTCGGATTTGACGCCGGATACACCAATGGCGCCCACCACCTGGCCTTCCACCCGCAGCGGCACGCCACCTTCAAGGCTGGTCAGCAGGGGGGCGGTCACGAAGGCCGTGCGGCCGCCATTGACCATGTCTTCATAATCCCGCGTCTCTTTGCGCCCCAGTGCGGCGGTGCGGGCCTTTTCCATCGCGATGTAGGCACTGGCCGGTGCGCAGCCGTCCAGGCGTTCCAGGGCCAGTGGGTGGCCGCCGTCGTCGACCACGACGATGGTCACGCTCCATTGTCGGGCCTGGGCTTCCTGGCGGGCGGCGGTCAGTACGCGGGCGATTTCGGTCTGGCCGATAACGAATTTGCTAAGCATGGGCGGGCTCCGGGTTCAAGGCGGCTTCGACGATTTCGACCCAGTGGCGCACGGGCGTGCGTCCAGCCCCATCGAGGTGGGCCTGGCAGCCTATGTTGGCTGTGGCAATGAGGTGCGGTTTACCGCTCTCCAGCGCATTCAGACGATTGTCGCGAAGTTGCAGTGACAGTTCTGGCTGGGTCAGCGAATAGGTACCTGCCGAGCCGCAGCACAGGTGGCCATCGGGCACCGAGGTCAGGGTAAAGCCAAGCCGTGTCAGCAACGCCTCTACCGCGCCGCCCAGCTTCAGTGCGTGCTGCAGGGTGCATGGGCAGTGGAAGGCCAGGCGCTGTTCGGCGCCCAGGGCCAATTGTTCGATCGGCTCATCGCGCAGGATTTCCACCAGATCGCGGGAAAGTGCACTGACCCGTGCGGCCTTGGCAGCGTAATGGGGGTCTTTCTCCAGCAGATGGCCATAGTCGCGGACAAACGCGCCGCAGCCGCTGGCGGTCTGCACGATCGCCTCGGCACCCGCTTCGATGGCGGGCCACCAGGCGTCGATATTGCGCCGTGCCCGCTGCAGGCCTTGCTCCTGGGCATTCAGGTGATAGTCCACCGCGCCACAGCATCCGGCCTGCAGGATGGGTTGCACACTGATGCCCAGGCGGTCGAGCAGCCGCGCAGCCGCGGCATTGGTATTGGGTGACAGGGCCGGCTGCACGCAACCTTCCAGCATCAGTACCCGGCGCGCATGGCGCACTGCCGGACGCTGGCCGGGTGGGGTGACCTGCGCCGGCAACTTGCGTTTGAGTGAGGCCGGTAGCAGCGGGCGCAGCGCCTGGCCGCTGCGGGTCAGGGCCTTGAACAGTGCCGGGCGCGGCACCACAGCACGCAGGCCCAGGCGCAACAGGCGCTGGCCGAGTGGGCGTGGCACCTGCTGCTCGACCACTGCGCGGCCGATGTCCAGCAGGTCGTGGTACTTCACCCCCGATGGGCAGGTGGTTTCGCAGTTGCGGCAGGTCAGGCAGCGGTCCAGGTGCAATTGGGTGCTGGCGGTGACCGGCTCGCCTTCGAGCATCTGCTTGATCAGGTAGATGCGCCCGCGAGGGCCGTCGAGTTCGTCGCCCAGCAACTGGTAAGTGGGGCAGGTGGCGGTGCAGAAGCCGCAATGTACGCAGGTGCGCAGGATGCGCTCGGCTTCGTCGGCGCGGGCCAGGCGGCGCGAGGTTTCGCTAAGGTTGGTTTGCATGGGCTGGCCTCACAGGTCCGGGTACAGGCGACCAGGGTTGAACACCCCCTGGGGATCGAGCTGCAGCTTGAGGGCGCGGTGATAGCGCATCAGTGCAACCGGCAGCGGCGGGCTGCTGGCTGCACCGGGGGCGTAGCAGGTGGCGTGGCCGCTCACCCTGGCGACCTGGTCGCGAATGGCCTGCGCCGGTGCGCAGGTCTTGAGCCAGCGCTGGGCACCCCCCCAGTCGATCAGTTGCTGGCCGGGCAGGTCCAGCTCGCCGGTGACGGTGGGTACGGACAGGCGCCACAGGGGGGCGGCGTCAGCAAAGAACGCCAGGCGCTGCTCGCGCAGGTCGCTCCAGAAGCGGTTATCGAGCGTTTCGCCCCCCAACCGCTGGCGTGCCGATTGCACCGACCCTTCGCCGCCTTCCAGGCGCAGGTACAGCGTTTCGCTGTCATGGCAGGCGGCGCTGATCGGGAGCGGTTGCTGGCCCCATTCGGCCAGCTCGGCCAGCGCTTCATTGCGGCCCATCGGCAGGCGCAGGCTCAGGCACAGGCGCGGCCGTGGCAGCACTTTCAAAGAAACCTCGGTCAGCAGCCCCAGGCATCCGAAGCTGCCCGCCATCAGGCGTGACACATCGTAGCCGGCGACGTTCTTCATCACCTCGCCACCAAAGCGCAGCAGCTTGCCGTGGCCGGTGATCACCCGTGTACCCAGTACAAAGTCGCGCACCGACCCGGCCCACGGCCGTCGCGGGCCAGACAACCCGGCCGCGACCATGCCGCCCAAGGTGGCCTCGGGGCCCAGGTGGGGTGGTTCGCAGGGCAGCATCTGGCCGGCCTCGTGCAGGGCGGCCTCGATCTCGCGCAGGGGGGTACCGGCGCGGGCCGTGAGTACCAGCTCGGTGGGGTCGTAGCTGACAATGCCGCGGTGGTTGCGGGTGTCGAGTACTTCGCCGGCCACCGGGTTGCCGAGCATCGCTTTGCTGTTGCTGCCCTGGATACGCAGCGGCGTACCTTCGTTCAGCGCCTGGTTGACCTGCTCCAACAGCGCCTGGCTCATGTCGCGGTCCATGCTCATCAGAAGCGCTCCAGCTCGGGGAAGGGCAGTTGCCCTTGGTGCACGTGCAGGGCGCCGAATTCGGCGCAGCGGTGCAGGGTGGGAATGTTCTTGCCGGGGTTGAGCAGGCCCTGGGGGTCGAAGGCGGCCTTCACCGCGTGGAACAGGGTAATTTCGTCACTGTTGAACTGCGCGCACATCTGGTTGATCTTCTCGCGCCCCACGCCGTGTTCACCGGTGATGCTGCCGCCCACCTTCACACACAGTTCCAGAATCTTGCCGCCGATCGCTTCGGCACGCGCCAGCTCGCCGGGCAGGTTGGCATCGAACAGGATCAAAGGGTGCATGTTGCCGTCGCCGGCATGGAACACATTGGCCACCCGCAGGCCATACTCCGCGGACAGGTCGCTGATGCCCTTGAGCACCCGTGGTAACTCGCGGCGCGGGATGGTGCCGTCCATGCAGTAGTAGTCCGGGGAGATGCGCCCCACGGCCGGGAAGGCGTTCTTGCGCCCGGCCCAGAAGCGAACGCGCTCGGCTTCGTCGCAGGCCAGGCGCACCTCGCGGGCCCCGGCTTGGGTCAGTACGGCGGCGACGCGCGCGCAGTCGTCGTGAACATCGGCTTCCACGCCATCCAGTTCGCACAGCAGGATCGCCGCCGCGTCCACCGGGTAGCCGGCATGGATGAAGTCTTCAGCGGCGCGGATCGCCAGGTTGTCCATCATCTCCAGGCCGCCAGGAATGATGCCGGCAGCGATGATGTCGGCGACTGCCCGGCCGGCGTCCTCGACGCTGTCGAAACTGGCCAGTATCACCCGCGCCACCTGGGGCTTGGGCAGCAGCTTGACGGTGACTTCGGTGACGATACCGAGCATGCCTTCGGAGCCGGTGAACAATGCCAGCAGGTCGAAGCCGGGGCTGTCCAAGGCATCGCTGCCGAGGCTCAGGCGTTCGCCCTCGACCGTAAGGATGTCCACCTTGAGCACATTGTGTACGGTCAGGCCGTACTTGAGGCAGTGCACGCCACCGGCGTTTTCGGCGACGTTGCCACCGATCGAGCAGGCAATTTGCGAGGAAGGGTCGGGTGCGTAGTACATACCATGGGGTGCGGCGGCCTGGGAGATGGCCAGGTTGCGTACGCCCGGTTGCACGCGGGCGTAACGCCCCTGCGGGTTGACCTCGAGGATACGGTTGAAGCGCGCCATCACCAGCAGGATGCCCTTGGCCAGCGGCAGGGCACCACCAGACAGGCCGGTACCGGCGCCACGCGCAACCACCGGTACGCCGCGCTGGTGGCAAAGCTTCAACAGCGTCTGCACCTGCTCCAGGCGCTCGGGCAGCGCCACCAGCAGTGGCACGGTGCGGTAGGCCGACAGGCCGTCGCATTCGTACGGTTTGAGGTCTTCATCGCGGTGCAGGATTTCAAGGTCCGGCAGGGCATCGCGCAGCGCCTGCAACAGGGCGGCCAGGTCCACGTTGGGCAGCGCGCCATCGACGCGTTCGTCGTACAGGATATTCATTGGCTCACTCGCAACGGTTTTTGTTGTTGTTGGCGAAGCGGTCACCGATGCAGCGTGCGCGTGCTAGCGTTTGGGGTCGAGTGAGATGTTGACTGGTCCTACCAGTTTCTTCGGGCAGTACTGTTTATTCACGGTTCTGTCTGGCTAGATTGGCGCTATAAGTCAAAGTGGTCCTACCAGCAGGGGTGTGCGCAGTGGGTACTGAAGGCAAGGCCAAGGTCGCCGACCAGGTGGCCGAACGGGTCGAGCGGCTTATCGTCGAAGGCGTGCTCAAGGTGGGCCAGGCGCTGCCATCGGAGCGGCGGCTGGTGGAAAAGCTTGGCTGTTCACGTTCGGCCTTGCGCGAGGGCCTGCGCATTCTGCGTGGGCGCGGCATCATCGACACCGAACAGGGGCGGGGTTCGTTCGTCGCCGATCTCACCGGGCAGGCGGGTGCTACGCCTTTGATGCACCTGTTCAGTTCGCAACCGCGCACGCTGTTCGACCTGCTGGAGGTCAGGGCGTTGCTGGAGGCTGAGTCGGCGCGGCTGGCGGCGTTGCGGGCTACCGACGTCGACCGCCTGCTGATCCGCCGGCGTTACGAAGAAATGCTGGCTGCGCACGAGGCTGCGCAGGCGCTCGATGCCCGTGAGCATGCCCGCCGTGACCATGCCTTTCACCGGGCGATCAGTGAGGCGTCGCATAACCCGGTGCTGGTGCATACCCTGCAATCGCTCAGTGACCTGACGTTGAGCACGGTGTTTGCGTCGGTCAACAACTTGTACTGCCGGCCAGCGCAGAAACGCCAGATTGATCGGCAGCATGCGCGGTTGTATCGCGCAGTCATGGAGCAACTGCCCGAGCAGGCGCAGCGGGCGGCGCGTGAGCATATCAACGGCATACGCGACAGTTTGCGGGAGATCGAGCAGGAAGAGCAGCGCCTGGTCAGGGCGACCATGCGTATGGATGGCTGGGGGTGAAGCGGCCCTGTACCGGCCCTCTCGCGTCGAACCGCCGCGAAAGGGCCGGTACAGGTTTACTCAATGGTCAGCCACGGGGTCATCTTGCGACAAGATGGCCCGGGCCAGTTCTTCATCGTTGGCCTGCAGCCCAGGATGGTCCTTGCGGGCCTGTTCAAGCGCCGACTCCACATAGGCGCCGCGGATGGCACCGCCGCTGGCGACGAACGCTGAAAGTTCGTCACGGGCCGGGATGATCCGTTTGTCATCCTTGAAGGTCGAATACAGCGAAGCGGAAATACCGGCCGAGGTGGCGACGTCGCCCGCATCGACGCGGGCCAGGGCAGCACCGGCAGGCATCAGGAGCAGCAGCGCAGGGGCGAGCAGTAGGTGGCGCATGTCGTGTTCTCCAGTAACGTGAAGCACAGGGAAATAAACCACTCAGTGTCTAAGACGGTTGAGGCGTTCGGGTAGTTCCCTTCTGCTGGCAGGAGCGTGGCGGGGATGAAGGTGAACCTGCCGCTGACGATATGGCTGAACGCACGGTTCTCAAGGTGTCGACGGAGCGCGTCATGGATTGACCGCGTCGGGACGCGCGTGATTTGCTTGGGTGGAGGGGCTTCGCGGGCAAACCCGCAGAGCGCCCTGCCGATCATTCAAAGGAAACTGAAGGTTCGCCCATGTCCGACTACAGGCTGCATTGCTTCGCCGAATCCGGCAACGCCTACAAGGCTGCGCTCATGCTTGAACTCACCGGCCAGGACTGGCAGCCGGTGTTCGTCGACTTCTTCCATGGCCAGACGCGTGAGCAAGCCTGGCGCGATGAGGTGAACGAGCAGGGCGAGGTGCCGGTGATGGAGCATGCTGGCAAGCGCTTCACCCAGTCTGCGCTGATTCTGGAATACCTTGCCGAACAGACCGGCCAGTTCGGGCCCCGTGATGAAGATGAAAAGCGTGAGATCTGGCGCTGGATGCTGTTCGACAACCATAAGTTCACCAGCTATTACGCTGCGCTGCGCTTTCTGTTCTGCCTGAAGAACACCGGCGAAACCGATGTCACGCGGTTCCTGCGCGAGCGTGCCACGGCGGCTTACCGTATTGTCGACGCGCACCTGGCGAAGACGCCATTCATGGTCGGTGGCCGGTTGACCATTGCCGACCTGTCGTTGGCGGGGTATGTGTTCATGCCAGAAGACACCGGTATCCCGTTGGCAGCGTTCACGCACATCGAGGCCTGGAAAGCCCGTATCCAGGCGCTGCCGGGGTGGAAACACCCGTATGAGCTGATGCCGCGCACGGCATCCTGACTCATTCGCGACTAAAGCCGCCTGCACAGCGGCTACGCCAAATCATGTGTGTGGCACACCCCGAGTGGGTGCGCCGCCCGCATACTCCGGCTTCAGGTGCCCTTGCTCATCCAGCAGATAAGCATCCATCACTTCCCGCACCACCGGCCCTGCGACCCGGCCTCCAGCCTCACCGTTCTCGATCATGACCGCCACCACCACACTGGGGTGCTCAGCCGGAGCAAAGCCGACAAACAGGGCGTTGTCGCGGTGGCGCTCCAGGGTCTTGTTGCGGTTGTAACGCTCACCCTGTTTGATCGCCACCACCTGCGCGGTACCACTCTTGCCGGCGATCCGATACTGCGCGCCTGCTGCTGCTGCGCGGGCAATGCCGCGCGGGTCGTGCATGACCATCTGCATGCCCTGGCTGACCTGGTCCCAGGCATGCTTGTCGTGCAGCACGATGTCGGGCATGGGGTTTGGGTCGATCGGCGTATCGCCACCCACGGTCATGGCCAGGTGCGGGCGGTGCCACACGCCCTTGCTTGCCAGCAGGCTGGTGGCCTGGGCCAGCTGCAGGGGGGTGACCTGCATGTAACCCTGGCCAATGCCAAGGATCAGCGTCTCGCCCGGGAACCAGGCCTGGCGTCGTGTGGCGCGCTTCCACTCGGCCGAGGGCATCAGCCCGGAGGCTTCCTCGAACATGTCCAGCGACACCTTCTGGCCCAGGCCGAACTCGGCCATGTAGTCGTGCAGGCGGTCGATGCCCAGCTTGTGCGCCAGGTCGTAGAAGTAGGTGTCGTTGGAGCGCATGATGGCGGTGTACATGTCCACCCAGCCGTCGCCGCTGCGGTTCCAGTTGCGGTACTTGTGGTCATAGTTGGGCAGTTCGTAGTAGCCCGGGTCGAACACCCGGCTGCCAGGGGTGATCACCCCGCTGTCGAGGCCAGCGATGGCCACTTCAGGCTTCACGGTCGAGCCAGGCGCATACAGGCCGCGCAGGACGCGGTTGAACAGTGGGCGGTCGATGGAGTCGCGCAGCGCGGCATACTGCTTGAAGCTGATGCCCTTGACGAACAGGTTGGGGTCGAAGCTGGGGTTGCTGACCATCGCCAGTACGTCACCATTGGCCGGGTCCAATACCACCACCGAGCCACGGCGGTCACCCAGCGCTTTTTCTGCGGCTATCTGCAAATGGGCGTCCAGGGTGAGGACTATATCCTGCCCTGGGGTCGGGTCCTTGTGGTTGAGCACGCGCATCACCCGCCCCTGAGCGTTGGTCTCGACCTCTTCGTAGCCCACGTGGCCATGCAGCTGGCTTTCGTAAAAGCGCTCGATGCCGGTTTTGCCAATCGATTGGGTGCCGCGGTACTCCGTGCTGTCGAGCGTCTTGGCTTCTTTCTCGTTGATGCGTCCCACATAGCCCACTGAATGCGCGAAATGCCCGGCCAGTGGGTACTCGCGGATGAACTGCGGCTCCACCTCCAGGCCCGGCAGGCGGAACTGGTTCACCGCTACCAGGGCGATCTGCTCCTCGCTCAAGCCCACCATTAGGGTCACGGGCTCGAACGGTTTGCGGCCACGGCGCAGGTCCTTGTCGAACTGCTTACGGTCGTCTTCGGTCAGGCCCAGCACCTGCGTCAGGGTGTCGAGCACCTTGGCCGAGTCGCCGCCTGATCGCTCGCGGGTCATGGTCAGGTCGAAGCTGGGCTTGTTGTCGGCCAGTACCACGCCGTTGCGGTCATAGATCAGCCCGCGTTCGGGGGCGATGGGCAGCACGTGCACGCGGTTGTTTTCCGACACGGCCGTTTGTTGGTCATGCTGCAGCACTTGCAGCACATAGAGCCGGCCCACCAGGACAGCACACAGGCTGAACACCATGGCAGCGCAGGCCAGAAGCCGACGGTTGACCAGGTGTTTTTCCTTTTCGTGGTCCTTTAACGGGATGGGTTGCGGCATCTGTGAATCGATCCTGAGGGGTGGCAATACGCGCGCGATCGGGCCGCGGATGCTACGCAACCCGCACCGCACCCTCAAGGCGAGTCCCGGCTGCCGGCTGGCTGGCATCGGCTGTGCGCCCCATGATCAGGGCGCTGAGGGGGAACATGAAGATTTGTTCATTGCGTAGTCATGGTGGTGAGTCAAGGGGTGGTTTTTGAAGGTTTGTGGATCCATAATTCGATTGTGTTCGTTAATCGAACATCAAGTTTCTTTGGTTGTAAATTTATAATCTACTGAATTTAATTATAAAAAATATGATTTTTCCTAACGATGAGCTGAATTTGGTCGAGCCTGATTGATAGGCAGTGCTTTCGTAACGTTGTTTGTGGATCCATTATCTGGTTGATTAGCGCCTGACAACGGCCGGAGCCCTCCTGCCGTATGCGATAACAATTACAAAAAGGGTCCAGTCATGAATGGCTATCCAGCGGCACTGAACCGTCAGGGTTCCTCCCGTTGCGCCTGCGCGTGCGCATCGTTCCTCTCGCCTGTGGCCAAGCCTGGCCGGCAGGTGACCCCATGAATACCGATCTCAAGCAACGTCTGGACAACGACCCGATGGGGCGCTTTCAGTGCCTGGCCATTGGTATTTGCATCATCCTCAACATGATCGATGGCTTCGACGTGCTGGTCATGGCCTTCACCGCCGCCTCGGTGTCTGCCGAGTGGGGCCTGAATGGGGCGCAGGTCGGGCTTCTGCTCAGTGCCGGCTTGTTCGGTATGGCGGCCGGGTCATTGTTCATCGCGCCGTGGGCTGACCGCTTTGGCCGACGCCCGCTGATCCTGCTGTGCCTGGCGCTGTCCGGTATCGGCATGCTGCTCTCGGCACTGAGCCAGAGCCCGCTGCAACTGGCGCTGCTGCGTGGCCTGACCGGGCTGGGCATCGGTGGCATCCTGGCCAGCAGCAATGTGATTGCCAGTGAATATGCCAGCAAACGCTGGCGCGGCTTGGCGGTGAGCCTGCAGTCCACTGGCTATGCGCTGGGTGCGACCCTGGGCGGTTTGCTGGCGGTATGGCTGCTGGGGCATTGGGGCTGGCGCTCGGTATTTCTGTTTGGCGGCATCGTCACCGTACTGGTGATCCCGCTGGTACTGCTGTGGTTGCCAGAGTCGCTGGACTTTCTGCTGGCACGCCGGCCGGCCAATGCGCTGGCCCGGGTCAACCGCCTGGCCGTGCGCCTCGGCCAGCCGGCATTGGCACAACTGCCGGCTGTTGCCGCACGGGCAGAAGGTGCCAGCAGGGGTTTCAAGCAGCTGCTGGCGCCGGCCATGCGCCGCACCACGCTGGTGATCTGGTTGCTGTTCTTCCTGGTCATGTTCGGCTTCTACTTCGTCATGAGCTGGACGCCGAAACTGTTGGTGGCCGCCGGCTTGTCGGCCCAGCAAGGCATCACCGGCGGGGTGCTGTTGAGCGTGGGCGGCATCCTTGGCGCGGCGCTGATCGGCGGCCTGGCTTCGCGCTGGCCACTGACGCGCGTGCTGGCGTTGTTCATGCTCATTACCGCCGCGCTGCTGGTGCTGTTCGTGGCCAATGGCGCCTCGGTCACTGCGGCGCTGGCGTTGGGCCTGCTGATCGGGCTGTTTTCCAACGGCTGCGTGGCTGGGCTGTATGCCTTGTCGCCGGTGGTCTATGACGCGTCGGTACGCGCCACCGGCGTGGGTTGGGGGATCGGCATCGGCCGCATGGGCGCAATCCTGTCGCCGACCGTGGCTGGCGTGCTGCTCGATGGTGGCTGGCAACCCCTGCATCTGTACGGCGTGTTTGCCAGCGTGTTCGTGCTTGCCGCGGGTTGCCTGCTGCTGTTGCGCCCAACGACCAAGCCTGCGTCCGCCTTGCCTGCTGATGCACTGAGTCACTGAGTGCAACCCGGCCTTGCCGGGTATCTGAATGCAACTTACTGCTCCGGGTCATGCTGGCCTGGGGCGGTCTGCTGCGCCTATTGAACGCGGAGAACAATAATAATGATGGACACAACTTGTACGCTGGCCCGTTCGGTCCTGGCAGTTTCGCTGGCGTTTGGCCTTGGTTTGCCGGCCTGGGCGCAAGAGGGGGGCTTCTTTGAAGATGCCAAGGGTGGGCTGACACTGCGCAACTACTACTTCAACCGCGATTTCCGCGACCCGGGGGCCGCCAAGGGCAAGGTTGAAGAATGGGCCCAGGGTTTCATCTTCAAGTTCAGCTCGGGCTACACCCCGGGGCTGATCGGTTTTGGCCTGGATGGTATCGCCATGTTCGGCGTGAAGCTGGACAGCGGCGGCGGTACCAGCGGCTCAGAACTGTTGCCGGTGCACGATGACGGGCGAGCGGCCGACGACTACGGGCGGGCCGGGCTGGCGGCGAAGCTGCGTATGTCTGCGACCGAGCTGAAGGTGGGGGAGTTGTTGCCGGATATTCCACTGCTGCGTTACGACGATGGCCGCCTGCTACCGCAGACTTTCCGTGGTGCCATGCTCGACTCGCGGGAAATCGAAGGCCTGAGCCTGCAGGCCGGCCAGTACCGCGAGGTGAGCCTGCGCCACTCTTCGGACATGCAGGACCTGTCTGCCTGGGCCGCGCCCGGGGTCACCTCGGACGGCTTCAACTACGCCGGCGCCGAGTACCGCTTCAACCAGCAGCGAACACTGATCGGCGCCTGGCACTCGCAGTTGGAGGACATCTACCAGCAAAGCTACTTCAACCTGCTGCACAGTCAGCGGGTAGGGGAGTGGACGTTGGGGGCCAACCTTGGCTACTTCATCGACCGGGATGACGGACAGGCGCGCATCGGCGACATCCAGAGCCGCACCGGCTACGCCTTGCTGTCAGCTTCGTACAGTGGCCACACGCTGTACCTGGGGTTGCAGAAGGTCAGTGGTGACAGCCAGTGGATGTCGGTGTATGGCAGCAGTGGGCGAACCTTGGGCAACGACATGTTCAACGGCAACTTCAGCAATGCTGACGAGCGTTCGTGGCAAGTGCGTTACGACTACAACTTTGCCGCGCTCGGTGTGCCAGGGCTGCTGGCCATGGTGCGGTACGGGCATGGCGAGAACGCCACCACGGCGGCGGGCAGCAATGGCAAGGAGTGGGAGCGCGATACCGAGGTGAACTACACCTTCCAGAGTGGGTTATTGAAGAACCTCAACATCCGGCTGAACAACGCGACCAACCGGCGCAGCTTCAACAGCGATTTCGACCAGACGCGACTGATCGTCAGCTACCCGCTGACCTTGTAGGAACGGGTTCAGCCGCGAACACCGGCGCAGCCGGTGCCATGTTCCGTGTTGCCTGCTTCGCGGGTAAACCCGCTCCTACATCTACGGCGCATGTCTTGCGCCCGCTTGGTTTCTTGGCGCGCGCCCCCCCCCGTAGGAGCGGGTTCACCCGCGAACACCGGCGCAGCCGGTGCCATGCACCGCGTCGCCTGCTTCGCGGGTAAACCCGCTCCTACAACAGGTCAGCAGCAACCCCACGGCTTGCGCTAAGATGCCCGCTCATGTCTTTGGAAGTCGCCTGGATGAGCAAACCCGGTCAAATGGTGCTGGTTGCGTTGCGCAAGATGATCGCTTCGGGCGAGCTGGCGGCCGGCGAGCGCTTGATGGAAGTCCCAACCGCCGAACTGTTCGGCGTTTCACGCATGCCGGTGCGCATGGCATTTCGTACCCTCGAACAGGAAGGCCTGCTGGTGCGCTTTGGTGGCCGGGGGTTTCAGGTGCGTTCGGTCAGCGCCGATGACATCGCGGGTGCGGTCGAGGTGCGCGGTGTGCTGGAGGGGTTGGCGGCGCGTCAGGCTGCAGAACGTGGCTTGTCGGTGCAAGCACGCGCTGCGCTGCAACAGTGCCTGGTCGACGGCGATCAGCTGTTCGACAAGGGCTTTGTGAGCGAAGACGACTTGCAGGTCTATCACGACCTGAACATGCGCTTTCATCAGGTGATCATCGACGCCAGCCACAACCCGGCCATTGCCGTTGCCCTGGCGCGCAACGACCACCTGCCATTCGCCTCGGTCACCGCACTGGCGGTGGACCGCCATGATCTGGCTCGCGAGTACCGGCGCTTCAACTTCGCCCATATGCAGCACCACGCCGTGTTCGACGCCCTGGTCAACCGCCAGGGTGCCCGCGCCGAAGCGATCATGCGCGAGCACGCCAATGCCACCTTGCGCTATGCCGAAACCTTTGGCGGGGCAGCGGCGGACGCGGGCATGAAAGTCATCCTGCCCTCGTCGTAAGCCGGGTCAGATGTCCAGCACCAGCAGCGGCGTCTTCGAGCGCGAGCAGCAGGGCGTGAACTGATCGTTCAGGGCCTGTTCCTCTTCAGTGAGAAACAGATCGCGATGGTCCGGTGTGCCCTGCAGCACGCGTGTCAGGCAGGTGCCGCAAATACCCTGCTCGCACGACATGGCGATCTCGATACCGTTCTCTTCCAGCACCTGCACCACGGTCCGGTCGGCTGGCACCTCGAACACCTGGCCCGTGCTGCCCACCTGCACCGAGAAACTGCCGTCGTTGCTGGCATCCACCGGTGCTGCGGCGAAGTACTCGCGGTGCAGGTTGGCCTCCTGCCAGCCCAGCCCCTTCGCGCTGTCCAGCACATGCTGCATGAACCCGCCGGGCCCGCATACATACAGGTGCACATCAGTTTGCGGGTTGCCCAGCACCTGGGCGATGTCCAGCGCCGTTTCCGGCTGCTCGTCAAAATGCACGAACAGCCGATCAGCGAACGGCGCGCTGCGAATCCGCTCGATAAACGCCGCCCGCTCGCTGGAGCGGGCACAGTAGTGCAGCTCGAAGGCCTGGCCGCAGTGGGACAGCTGCTCGGCCATGCACAGGATTGGGGTAATGCCGATGCCGCCGGCAAACAGCACACTGCGCTGCGCCCCCTCGGCCAGCGGGAACAGGTTGCGCGGCGCACTGATACGCAGCCGGGCACCGGCCTGCACCTGCTCGTGCAGGCTACGTGAGCCGCCCCGCGAAGCAGGGTCGTTGAGCACGCCTATCAGATAGCGATGGCGTTCTTCGGGGTGGTTGCACAGCGAATACTGGCGCACCAGCCCGTGGGGCAGGTGCACGTCGATATGGGCGCCGGCGCTGAACGCCGGCAGCAGGCTGCCATCTGCCGCGGCCAGCTCGAAGCTGCAGATACCCTGCGCTTCATCGTTACGGGATACCACTACGGCATCGATCATGTCGGCTGTTCCTCAGGCAGGGGTGGCGCTGGTGGCGATCAGTTGCGGCTGCGGCGCCCGCTCTTTGGCGATGATCCGCTCCAGCACTTTGCGTGACTGCACGCCGCCGGCATCGATGTTCAGCTTCAGCAAGTTGCGCTCGGGGTAGGCCAGCAGGTTTTGCTGCTGACGTTCGAGCATTTCCAGGTCTTCGCTGAAAATCTTGCCCTGGCCCTCACGAATGTTGTCGGTCAGGGTCTGGTCGTGCGCAGCGAAATTGCGTGCCATGCCCCAGAAGTACCAGATCGAGGTATCGCTTTCCGGGGTGATGAAGTCGACCACGATGCTCGATGCCTTGTGCTGTGCCTCGGCGTGGTAGCCGCCCTTGCCGGCATGCGCTACACCCACTTCGATCAGCACATGGCTAGGTGGGGTGAAACGGCAGATCTGCCAGCGGTCCACCGGTACATCGTCGGCCAGGCCGTTGCCACGCAAGGCCATGCGCCAGAACGGCGGCGCCATGATGTTTTCCATGTGCCGGGCGGTGACCACTTCGTCGCCGGTGACGGTGGTCACCGGCGGTGCCTCGTCGATCTCCTTCTGGCCGATGCTGGAGGCGTGCACATAGGTTTCATGGGTGAGGTCCATGAGGTTGTCGATCATCAGGCGGTAGTCGCAACCGATGTGGAACAGCCCGCCGCCGTAGGCCCAGTCATCATTCACCGCCCATTCCAGATGCGGAATCAGCGCCGGGTCGGCCTGCGCCTGGTCACCGGGCCAGACCCAGATGAAGCCATAGCGCTCGACGGCCGCAAAGGTCTTGTTGCAGGGGAAGCCACGCACCCGTTGGCCCGGCATCGACACGGTCTTGCCGTCGCAACCCATCACCAGGCCGTGGTAGCCGCACACCAGGTTGCCGTCCTCGACATAGCCCAACGACAACGGTGCGCCGCGGTGCGGGCAGAAGTCCTCGACGGCGGCGACTTGGTTCTCTCGGGCGCGGTAGAACACGATTTTTTCCCCGCAGATCTGCCGGCCCAGGGGTTTGGTGGCGATTTCGTCGGGGGTGCAGGCGACGTACCAGGTGTTTTTAGGGTACATGGGAGGCTCTCCGGGGTTTTGTTTTTATTTAATGGATCCATTAAGGCTGCGACTGGCGGGCCTGGTCAATGCATTTTGCTTTGTTAATGCGGATTCTGTGCGATTATCGGTTTTTAGTGGATCCATTGAGAGGCGCCCCTGCGATTCTAGGGGGCGGCCGCAGCAGCACGTCGTCTGAACAGGAAGGCACCGGCGAGATCGATCAAAGCGGCCGGTGCAGGAGCAGGCTTGGCCGAACCTGCTATGCCTAAAGGGACACCCCACCCATCAAGGCCACTCGATGCTAGCCATCGAACAACTCTACAAATCATTCCCCACCCCCCAAGGCCCGCTTCCCATATTGCAGGGGGTGGACATGCGCCTGGCGCGGGGCAGCAGCCTGGCGCTGATGGGCGAGTCGGGCAGCGGCAAGAGCACTTTGCTGCACCTGGTGGCTGGCCTGGACCGAGCGGACAGCGGCCGTATTCTGATCGACGATGTTCCGCTCGATGGCCGTTCGGAAGCGTCGCTGGCGCAGTGGCGGCGGGAGGGGATCGGCCTGGTGTTTCAGCAGTACAACCTGATCAGCAGCCTGGACGTGGGCCTGAACCTTACCTTCCAGGCCCGTCTCGCCGGGCGGCATGACCCGCATTGGGCGGCTTACCTGGCGCAGCGCCTGGGCCTGGCGGACCTGCTTGAGCGTTACCCGGAACAACTGTCTGGCGGCCAGCAGCAGCGGGTCGCCATCGGCCGTGCGCTTGCCGGGCGCCCGGCCTGGCTGTTGGCTGACGAACCGACCGGCAGCCTTGACGAGGCCAGCAGTGACGAGGTGCTGAGTTTGTTGTTGCAGTTGGTCGCCGAAGCCGGCAGCGGGGTACTGATGGTGACCCACAGCCCGCGGCTGGCGGCGCGTTTGCAGCGCCGTTGCTACCTGCAGGCCGGCCGTGTGCGGCCCGAGCAGGGCTGATGAAGCTTTTGTCGCTGGCCCTGTTGGCGCTGCTCAGCCACTGGCGGCGCCATCGTGTGCAGTGCTTCAGCATCTTCACTGGCCTGTGGCTGGCCACGGCGCTGTGGACCGGTGTGCAGGCATTGAACAGCCAGGCACGCAGCGACTATGCCCGGGCCAGCGCGGTACTGACCGGGCCGTTGCAGGCGCAACTGATCGCGCGCAATGGCGAGCGCTTCGATCAGGCGTTGTACGTGCAACTGCGCAGGCAGGGCTGGGCTGTTTCGCCGGTGCTGGAAGGGCGCTTGCGCTTGCCGGGCGAGCCCGCACGCAGTGTGCGACTGATCGGCATCGAGCCGTTGAGCCTGCCGCCTGCCAGCAGCATTGCCGGGGTGCAGGTGCAGGCATTCGACCTGCAAGCGTTCATCGGCACGCCCGGGCAAGCCTGGGTTGGGCCAGACACCTTGCGTCAACTGAACACAAGCCCCGGGCAGCCGACCCGCGACAGTGAAGGGCAGTTGCTGCCGCCTATGGTTTTGCAGCCTGCGTTGGCACCCGGGGTCATCGTGGTGGACATCGGCCACGCGCAGGCGTTGCTGAACGCACCGGGGCAGTTGTCTCGTCTGCTGCTGGCTGATACGCCCGGGCCGTTGCCTGCGGATATTGCCCGCCACCTTGAACTGCAGCCGCGGCAGGACGATGGCGGCTTGCAGCGCCTCACCGACAGTTTCCACCTCAACCTGACCGCCCTCGGCCTGCTGGCGTTCGTTGTCGGCTTGTTCATCGCCCACGCCGCGATCGGTCTGGCGCTGGAGCAGCGCCGTGGGCTGATCCGCAACCTGCGCGCGTGCGGCATCAGCCTGAAGACCCTGCTGGGTGCCCTGGTGCTGGAGCTGGGCCTGTTCGCGGCAGTGGGTGGGCTGGCCGGGGTGGTCAGTGGTTACGCATTGGCCGCGTGGCTGTTGCCCGACGTGGCCGCCAGCCTGCGTGGTCTGTATGGCGCCCAGGTCGCCGGTACGTTGAGCCTGCCGGCGGGGTGGTGGCTGCTGGGTGTGCTGGTAAGTGTACTCGGGGCATTGCTGGCAGGGCTGGAGAGTGTAATGCGTGCTGCCCGGTTGCCTTTGCTGGCGCTGGCGCAACCCCAGGCCTGGCGACTGGCGCAGGGGCCATGGTTGCAACGGCAGGCTTTGCTAGCGGGCCTGCTGCTGTTGCTGGCCTTGGGCTGTGGTGTCTTCGGGGCTGGCCTGCTTAGCGCGTTCGGCATGCTGGCAGGGTTGCTGCTGGCGGCGGCGCTGCTGTTGCCGGCCTTGCTCGATCGGGTACTGGCCTGGCTGGCGCGTCGTTGCCACCGGCCCTTGGCGCAATGGTTCGTGGCTGACAGCCGCCAGCAACTGCCAGCCTTGAGCCTGGCGTTGGTCGCCCTTTTGCTGGCGCTGGCTGCCAGTGTTGGCGTGGGCAGCATGACCGAGGGTTTTCGCAAGACGTTTGTCGGTTGGCTTGACCTGCGCCTCTCCGCCGACCTGTATGTCACCCCACGTGATACGGCCCAAGGCTTGCAGATAGTCGAGTGGCTCAAGCAGCAACCTGTGGCCAGCGTGGTCCTGCCTGGCTGGCGCGCAGACATGCAGCTGCAAGGTTGGCCGGTGCAAGTGCAGGGCATTGTCGATCACCCCGCCTATGGAACGCGCTGGCCATTGCTGGAACAGCATTCGCGCGCCTGGCAGCGACTGGCCAGTGGACAAGCCGTGATGCTCAGTGAGCAGTTGGCCAGGCGACTGAACCTGCAACTGGGCGACAGCCTGCAGCTGCCTGCAGACACGCCAGCCTTGCCCGTGGTCGGGATCTACGCCGATTACGGCAACCCCAAGGGGCATGTACTGGTCAATGCCGGCTGGTTGCGCGCCCACTGGCCACAGGCAACCCTGGCCGGCTTGAGTGTCGACCTGAGCGCTGAACGGGTGCCGGTGCTCAAGGCCGCGCTGCAACAGCACTTTGCCCTGGATGACAGCCGGGTGGTCGAGCAGGCGCGCCTGAAACGCTGGTCAACCGACGTCTTCAACCGCACCTTTGCCGCCACCGCAGCCCTCAACAGCCTTACCCTTGGCGTGGCTGGTGTGGCGTTGTTCATCAACCTGCTGACCCTGGGCCAGGCCCGGCTGGGCCAGTTGGCACCGCTGTGGGCGCTGGGGGTGCGGCGCATGCAACTGGTCTGGCTGAGCCTGGGGCAGACACTCATGCTAAGCAGCTTCACCGTGCTGCTGGCAATCCCGCTTGGGTTGCTGCTGGCCTGGTGCCTGGTCGCGGTGGTGAACGTGCAGGCATTCGGCTGGCGTTTACCGCTGTATGTGTTCCCCATGCAACTGCTGCAGTTGACCGTGCTGGGCATGTTCACCAGCCTGCTGGCCTGCGCCTGGCCGCTGTGGCAACTGGCGCGCCGCCAGCCGCGCGAACTGTTGAGGCCGTTGGCCGATGAAGCTTAATGCGTTGCTGTTGCTGAGCGGGTTGTTGTGCGGCTGTGATCAGCCAGCACCGCAGAGCTATGCCGGGCTCGGGCAGCAGGCTGGCGAATTCAGCCAGGTGACCCGCGATCATCGTCTGGTCTTCCCGCATGACCACGGTCCCCACGACGGCTTTCGTATCGAGTGGTGGTATGTCACCGCCAACCTCAAGGACGCCCAGGGCCGAGATTGGGGCGCCCAGTGGACACTGTTCCGCTCAGCCCTGCGCCCCGGCCTGGAGACCACCGACTGGAACAGCCCGAACCTGTGGATGGGGCATGCAGCACTGACCGGACCGGGTGGCCATCAGGCTGCTGAAACCCTGGCGCGGGGGGGTATCGGCCAGGCCGGCGTGCAGGCCCAGCCGTTTCGTGCATGGATCAATGACTGGGTGTTACAGGGCCAGGGCGGTATTGAACAGCTACAGATGGTCGCAAGTGGCGACGGTTTTCGCTATGACTTGCAGTTGCACAGCGATCTTCCCTTGGTGCTGCATGGGGAGCAGGGCTACAGCGAAAAATCAGGCAAGGGCCAGGCTTCGTACTATTACAGCCAGCCGTTCTACCAGGTCCAGGGGCACGTCCAGCGTGGCAGCCTGTGCATCGCGGTTACCGGGCAGGCCTGGCTGGACCGGGAATGGAGCAGTCAGCCGCTGGCGCCCGGGCAGACCGGCTGGGACTGGTTTTCCCTGCACCTGGACAGTGGCGCCAAGCTGATGCTGTTCCAGGTACGGGAGGCCCACGGGGAACCGTATCGCGCCGGGACCTGGGTAGGGCCACAAGGGGACGTGATGGCACTGGACGCCGCACAGATCCAGCTGCAGGCCCTGGCCTGGTCTGCGCAGAAAAACGGCAAGCAGGTGCCCACGCGTTGGCGGGTGCAAGTGCCGGAGCATGGCGTGGATGTGCAGGTCGATGCCGTTGAGCCGCAGGCGTGGATGCAGACACGGTTCCCGTATTGGGAAGGGCCGGTACGCTTGAACGGGAGTGCGGGCGGGCGCGGGTATCTGGAGATGACCGGGTACTAGTGCAACAACGTTTGCGCAAGACAGTTGCGCCCATGAAGATCGCGCCAGCCCCTTCAACCCTTGATCAGCCCTCGCAGCACTCCCCGCGCTTCTTCAGTACGCAAGCACTCGATGAACAGTCGGCTTTCCCGCGCCACCGTGGCCTCCAGCTCCGCCCGCTGGCTGTCCTTGAGCAGCCGCTTGCTGATCCGCAGTGCCGCCTGCGGGTAGCTTTGCAGCTGCCGCGCCAGTGTGCGGGCAGCGTCCAGGCACTGTTCGCCGTTTTCATGCAGCTCATTGGCCAGCCCCCAGGCCAGCATCTGTTCGCCATCCAGCAATGCATTGGTCAGCAGCAAGCGTGCCGCCCTGGCCTGGCCAAGCACACGCGGCAGCAGCAGGCTGGAACCAAACTCCGGGCACACACCCAGCGGCGCGAAAGGCATGCGCAGCTTGGTCGAGCGGCTGACCAGCACCTGGTCGCAGTGCAGCAACAGGGTGGCCCCGATGCCGATCGCCGCACCACTGACCGCTGCGATCAGCGGCTTGTCCAGGCCCATGACCACCCGCATCAGGCGGAACACCGGGCTGTCCAGGTCGCTGGGTGGGTTGTCGAGGAAGTCGCGAAGGTCGTTGCCAGCGCTGAAGCAGTGCGGCCCACCGGTGATGATGATGGCATCGACAGCGGGGTCTTCACCTGCCGCCAGCAACAGGTCGCCCAGCAGCTGGTACATGGCAGTGTTCAGGGCATTGAGCTTGTCGGGGCGGTTGAAGGCCAGGGTCAGCAGGCCTTGGTCCAGCTCGCGTGTGATCAGGTCGTTCATGGCAGCCGCTTTTGTTGTTGTGAGGGGGCCCTGCCGGGCAGTGGCGCTTAGGGTTTATCACGCAGTCCGGCTTGTTGTACAGTCGTTCAGTCCAGTCCCTAACCAGAGACCCACCGATGACTCAGGAAGCCCGCTACCACCGCATGCTGCCGGAACTGCGCAAAGCCAACCTGGTCGAGGCGACCCTGGTGTGCCTCAAGCGCCATGGTTTCCAGGGGGCTTCAATCCGCAAGATCTCGGCCGAGGCCGGGGTCTCGGTCGGGCTGATCAGCCACCATTACGCGGGCAAGGACGAACTGGTGGCAGAGGCTTACATGGCCGTCACCGGTCGGGTGATGGGTTTGTTGCGCGAGGCCATGGCCCAAGCTGCGCCCAATGCCCGCGAGCGGTTGTCGGCGTTCTTCCGTGCCTCGTTCTGCGCCGAGCTGCTCGACCCGCAATTGCTCGATGCCTGGCTGGCCTTCTGGGGCGCGGTGAAGACCGCCGACGCGATCAACCAGGTGCACGACCACTCCTACGGCGAGTACCGCAACGAACTTGGCCGGCTACTGGCCAGACTGGCCGAGGAGGAGGGCTGGCAGGGCTTCGATGCCGACCTGGCGGCCATCAGCCTGAGCGCCTTGCTCGACGGCCTGTGGCTGGAGTCGGGCCTGAACCCCGGCACCTTCACCCCCGAGCAGGGCGTGATCATCTGCGAGGCCTGGGTCGACGGCCTGCAGGCCGGTGGCCGGAGGCGCTTCAGCCTGTCCGAGGGCTGTTGATCACCTGTTCAGTAACGAGTACGCTGCTGTCGCGAGTGTGTAGAACAACACCAATAAAAAGAGACAACACGCAATGACGCCTCGGGTATTGATCGTCGATGACGATCCGCTTATTCGTGACTTGCTGCAGGCCTACCTGTCCCAGGAGGGCTACGACGTACACTGCGCCGACACCGCGGAAAGGGCCGAAGCCCTGCTTGCCAGCCAGGATGTCGACCTGGTGCTGCTGGACATCCGCCTGCCCGGCAAGGACGGCCTCACCCTGACCCGCGAACTGCGGGTGCGCTCGGAGGTTGGCATCATCCTCGTCACCGGGCGCAATGACGACATAGACCGCATCGTTGGCCTGGAATGCGGTGCAGATGACTACGTGATCAAACCACTCAACCCCCGCGAGCTGGTGTCCCGGGCGAAAAACCTGATCCGCCGCGTGCGCCATGCCCGCGAGGCGCACCCCGCCCCGGCCTGCGCGCAATCGCTGAAGCAGTTCGCCGACTGGGCACTGGATACCGACCGCCGGCGCCTGATCGACGCCCGTGGCGGGCAAACCCTGCTGACCCACGGCGAGTTCCAGTTGCTCAGCGTGTTCCTGCGCAACAGCGGCCACACCCTCAGCCGCGACCAGTTGATGGACCAGATTCGCAACCGCGAGTGGGTGCCCAACGACCGCTCCATCGACGTGCTGGTCGGCCGCCTGCGGCGCAAGCTGCATGACGACCCGGCCGAACCGCAGTTGATCATCACCATTCACGGCACCGGCTACCTGTTCACCGCCAGCGTGGCAGCATGATTCCTCGCGCCTGGCAGTTGGCGCTGGCCTTGACGTTGCCCACCCTGCACGCCAGTGCCAGTGAGCCCGTGCGTTACTGTGACTACCCGGTGTACCCGCCCATTTCCTGGAGCGACGGCCACCAGGTGCGCGGCCTGGCCCCAACCGTGGTGCGTGAACTGTTCGCGCGCATGGGCTACGAGGTGCAAACCGTGGTGCTGGGCAACTGGAAGCGCTGCCTGATGGACGCCGCCGCCGGGCGGGTGGACGTGGTTCTGGCCTACAACAGCGACCAGCGTGACCAGCGCATGCGTTTTTCCACGGAGCCGGTGGTGCGCGAGGAGGTGGCCGTGTTCTACAACCGCAAACGACCGGTGCAGTTCCAGCAGCTGGAGGACCTGGCCGGTTACCGCGGCGGCCTGTTGTACGGCGAAAGCTACGGCGCCGAATTCGACCGCTTCGTCGCCCGCCACCAGAACATCGAGCGGGTATCGTCCAGCCAGCAGAACTTCGGCAAGCTGATCCGCGGGCGCATCGACTATGTGATCCAGGAGCGGCGCACCGGCCAACTGTTCATCGAGCACCTGCCCGGCGCGCAGGACATCCGCGTATTGCCCAGCGCGCTGAGCGTGGACTACCTGCGGGTAGCCGTATCGCGGCAATCACCCCTGAGCCAGCACATGGACGAAATCGACGCGCAGTTGCGGCGCATGAACCAGGCTGGCGAGATCGCGCGCTGGCTGGAGCAGAGCGAGGTCACCTACCGCGACATGATCAACCTGCCGGCAGATGTCCGATGATTCGCCTGCACACCGATGGCCTGCTGCGCCGCCTGCTGCGGTTCATCCTGTTGTTCAGCCTGTGCTTTACCGTACTGGCCAGTAGCGTGCAGCTGTATTTTGAATACCGCCGCGAGATGCGCGACATCGAGGCGCGCATGGCGTTGATCCGCGCAGGCTACCTCGCCAGCCTGGAGCGCAGCCTGTGGGACTTGGACGAGGCGCAGCTGGATACGCAATTGCGCGGCCTGGTGGATTTTTCCGACGTGGCCCGGGTGCGCTTGGTTAGCGACGATTTTCAACTGCTGCGAGGGGAGGCCGAACCCAAGGGGCCGCTGCGCATCGAGCGCTTCCCCCTGGATTATCAGCCCCCCTCGGGCCCCGCCAGGCACCTGGGTGAGCTTGAAGTGAGTATCGACTTGGGTGCGGTGCACCATAGGTTGTATGCCACCGGCCTTGTTAGCCTGCTGTGGATGGGCGTGTTCTTGTGTGGCCTGGCAGTGGCGCTGTCGGGGCTGTTCTATCGCCTGGTCACCCGCCATCTGCAAGTGATGGCCGAGTTCGCCCGGCGTATTGGCGCCGGCCAATGGCAGGAACCGTTGCGCCTGGGGCGCCGCCGTTCATCGCGCCCTGACGAGATCGACACGGTGGCCAATGCCCTGGACGATATGCGCCGCGCCATCCTCAGCGACATTGAACGCCGCGAGCGCGACCGCCTGGCGTTGCAAGACAAGCGCGACGAACTGCAGGCCATGGTCGAACGACGTACCGCCAGCCTGGCCCGGGCCAAGGATGACGCCGAGGCCGCCAACCTGGCCAAGTCACGCTTCCTGGCGACCATGAGCCACGAACTGCGCACCCCGCTCAACGGTATCCTGGGCATGGCCGAGCTGCTACGCGGTGGCCGGCTGGAAGCGGCCGACCGTCAGCGCCTGGAAGCCTTGTACAAGGCCGGCGAGGGGCTGTTGGCGATTCTCAACGAAGTGCTGTATTTCGCCCGGCTCGAAGAAGGTGAGAGCCGCGCCGAGCTGGTCGGCTTTTCGCTGCGCCAGTTGTGCCAGGAAGTGCTGGCGCTGCTCGAACCCATGGCCGCGGACAACGGAGACACACTGCATCTGGAGATTGATGAGCAATTAGCCGGTTACCAGCACGGCGCCGAGCAGTACCTGCGTCAGGTGCTCAGCAACCTGCTGGCCAATGCCATCAAATTCACCGAGCACGGCCAGGTGCGGCTCAAGGTGCAGGTGCTGGTCAGCGAGGCGACCACGCAGCGCCTGCGGGTGTCGGTCAGTGACAATGGCATCGGCATCGAGCCGGCCGTACAGGCAAAAATCTTCGACCGCTTCGTCCAGGCCAGCGAGGCCGTGGCACGCCGCTACGGCGGCACCGGTCTGGGACTGGCGATCTGCAAGCACCTGGTGGAAAAGCTGGGGGGCTGCATTGGCCTGGACAGTGTACAAGGGCAGGGCAGCTGCTTCTGGTTCGAACTCGACATCGCCCTTGGGCAGCCGGTTGCGGCCAATACCCCGGCCCAGTCGGTCAGCGCCAGCCTGGATATCCTGGTGGTCGAGGACGTCGCGCTGAACCGTGAGGTGGCGAGCGGCCTGCTGGTGCGCGATGGCCACCGGGTGAGCTTTGCCGAGGATGCCGGGCAGGCCCTGCAGTTGTGCGCACAGCGGCGCTTCGACCTGATCCTGCTGGACGTTCACCTGCCCGGCATGAGCGGGGTGGAACTGTGCCGGCAGCTTCGCGCCACCCCCGGGCCTAACCACCACAGCCGGATAGTGGCGCTGACCGCTGGCGTGCAACCGGGGCAACTGTCGGATTACCTGGAAGCCGGCATGCAAGGTGTGCTGGCCAAGCCCCTGCGGCTGGCCAACCTGCGCCAGGCGCTGGCCGACGCAACGCCGACTGAAGAGGCCGGTATTGACGCAAACATGGACTGGTCGCTGCTGGCCACCCACCGCTCGCTGCTGGGCGAGCAGAAGCTGCAGGGCCTGCTGAATGTGTTGCGCCAGTCACTGGAGCAGCACGCCACGGCGTTGGCCGAGGCGCTGCCAGCCCAGGACTTTACCGAGGTGCTGCACCTGGCCCATCGCCTGGCCGGCAGTTGCGACTCCCTGGGTTTTTCTGGCCTGGCTGCGCTGTTGCGACGCCTGGAAGACGCAGCCCGCCAGCATGATGGGCAGGCGCTGAACGCACTGGCCGAGCCACTGGCAAGCCAGCTCGGCCAGGCCCGTGCGACCCTGGAACAGCTGATTCAGAGCTGACGTACAAAAAACTTACGACTTTTTACATCTTCGATCCGTTCGTACAACGGCACCTTACATCCGTTTCCAATAATCCATGGCAACCGTGTTGCACGCGGTCCATGAGGCTTATTGGAGACAAGAATAATGACATGCCGTAGCGCTCAGCCCCTCGTTCGCATCGCCACACGTACCTGCCGCAATGGTGAGGTGCGCCATGACTGACAACGTTGAAAAGATCCAGCTCACCCGCGCCCTGAAAAGCCGACACATCTTCATGCTGTCGCTGGGTGGGGTTATTGGAACCGGCCTGTTCATGGGCTCGGGCGTAACCATCAATCAGGGTGGGCCGGTGGGCGCGATCCTGGCTTACCTGGTCGCGGGCTTGCTGATGTACCTGGTGATGGTCTGCCTGGGTGAGCTGTCGGTGCAGATGCCGGTGTCCGGTTCGTTCCAGGCCCACGCCACTAAGTACATTGGCCCGGCCACCGGCTTCATGATCGGCTGGGTGTACTGGATGAGCTGGGCCACCACCGTAGGCCTGGAGTTCACCGCTGCCGGCATGCTGATGACCCGCTGGTTCCCGGAGGTGCCGATCTGGTACTGGTCGGCGCTGTTCGTGGTGGTGCTGTTCGGCCTCAACGCCCTGGCCACGCGTGCCTTTGGCGAGGCCGAGTACTGGTTCTCGGGCATCAAGGTGGCAACCATCCTCGGCTTCATCGTCATTGGCCTGCTGGTGATCTTCGGTGCCATCCCCCTGAGCAGCGGGGCACCCGCACCGATGCTGAACAACCTGGTGGGCGAGTCGCTGTTCCCCCACGGCCTGTCGGCAGTGTTCGCGGTGATGATGACCGTGGTCTATGCCTTCCAGGGTTGCGAAATCATGGGGGTGGCGGCTGGTGAGACCGAGCACCCGGAAAAAAGCATCCCGCGGGCGGTGCGCAATGTGGTGTTCCGCGTGCTGATCTTCTATGTGCTGGCGATTGCCGTGCTGTCGGCCATTGTGCCGCACGAGCAGGCCGGGCTGATGGAAAGCCCGTTCGTGCAGGTGTTCGACATGGTCGGCATCCCTTACGCCGCCGACTTGATGAACTTCGTCATCCTCACGGCCATCCTCTCGGTGGGTAACTCTGGGTTGTATGCCTCCACGCGCATCCTCTGGGCCATGTCCAAGACTGGCATGGCACCGAAAAGCCTGTCGCCGCTGAGCAAGCGTGGCGTGCCGCTGCGGGCGCTGAGCATCACCCTGTGCTTTGCGCTGATTTCGCTGATGACCAGCTTCGTTGCGGCTGACACGCTGTTCATGGTGCTGATGGCGGTAAGCGGTATGTCCGGCACCGTGACCTGGATCGTCATCGCCCTGGCGCAGTACCGCTTCCGCAAGGCCTGGCTGCGCGACGGCGGGCAACTGCAGGACCTGAAGTACAAGGCGCCGCTGTACCCGCTGGTGCCGCTGCTGTGCATCACCCTGTGCAGCTCGCTGTTCGTGTTCCTGGCGCTGGATGAAACCCAACGACCGTCGCTGTACTGGGGCTTTGGCTTCATTGCCCTATGCTACGCGGCGTACTTCTTCGTCAACCGCCGCCGGCAGGGGGCCTTCGCACCCAGCGCACCAGGGGTTTGACACCGCAGCTCGTCGCCGGCGGGTGTCAATCGCTGCATGTTCAGCACCTGTGAGATCGAGCACCGCCCGCGCGGCGCGCGATCTCACAGGCCATAAAGCCGTCACGACGAACGCCCTTGTGTAACGCCAAACACCGAGTTGTGCGAAGTTGTAACAGCCCATCCCGTCTTGTTGAACACTCGTTTAGTATCTTCCTCGTCAAGCCCTCCAAAACCATCACAACAACACCGAGGCCCCCATGACTACCCCGTCGTCGCCACTGTTGAGCAAGGTCGAAGCTGGCGTTGCCTGGATCACCCTCAACCGCCCCGAGCAGCGCAACGCGCTGGACATTCCCACCCTCAAGCAACTGCACGCCTTGCTCGACAGCCATGCCGACGACCCCGCCGTACGCGTGGTGGTGCTGACCGGCAGCGGCCGCAGCTTCTGCGCTGGCGCCGACCTGGCCGAATGGGCTGCCGCCGAAGCTGCCGGCACCCTGGAAAGCTATGGCTGGACCGAAACTGCCCATGCCCTGATGTTGCGCCTGCACAGCCTCGACAAACCCACCATCGCCGCCATCAACGGCACCGCCGTGGGCGGTGGCATGGACCTCAGCCTGTGCTGCGACCTGCGCATCGCCGCCGCCTCGGCGCGCTTCAAGGCCGGCTACACCAGCATGGGCTACAGCCCCGATGCCGGCGCCAGCTGGCACCTGCCACGGCTGATCGGCAGCGAGCAGGCCAAGCGCTTGTTGTTCCTCGATGAACTGTGGGGCGCCGAGCGTGCCCTGGCGGCTGGGCTGGTCAGCGAAGTCTGCGCCGACGAGCAACTGCCCGCCGTGGCGGCCGAGTTGGCCGGGCGCCTGGCCAATGGCCCGACGTTCGCCTATGCGCAGACCAAGCAGCTGATCCGCGACGGCGCCCGGCGCACCCTCGCCGAGCAGCTGGAGGCCGAGCGCCACGCCGGCCTGCTGTGCGGCCGCAGCCAGGATGGCGCCGAGGCCCTGCAAGCCTCGGTTGAACGCCGCGCCCCCCGTTTTACCGGCCAGTAATCCGATACCCGACCCTCATCAGGACCTTCGCAGATGAATTTCCAACTGACCCAAGAACAAGAAATGTTGGTGGAAGCGGTACGCAGCTTTGTTGCCAAGGAGCTGCTGCCCCATGAGGAAGCGGTGGACCGCGCCGACGCCGTGTCACCCGAACTGGCCGCACAGATCCGTGGCAAGGCCATCGCAGCCGGTTTTTATGCCTTCAACATGCCCGAGGAAGTGGGAGGGGGCGGTCTGGACTACCTGTCCCAGGCGCTGATCGAACGTGAGCTGTCCAAGGTGTCCTGGGCGCTGCATGTCTTCGTTGCACGGCCGTCGAAAATCCTCATGGCCTGCAAGGACGAGCAGATCAACGACTACTTGCTGCCTTGTGTGCAGGGCGAGAAAACCGACTGCTTTGCCCTCACCGAACCGGGTGCCGGTTCCGATGCCAACGCCATCAAGACCCGCGCCGTGCGCCAAGGCGATGACTTTGTCATCAACGGTAGCAAGCACTTCATCAGCCACGCCGGCCACGCCGATTTCGCCATTGTCTTCGCTGTCACCGACACCTATGAGCACAACGGGCGCAAGCGCAATGCGGTCACCGCCTTGCTGGTCGACCGGGGTACGCCGGGCATGACCATCCGCCGTGGTCCCAAGTGCGTGAGCAACCGTGGTTATCACACCTACGAGCTGTTCTTCGACGACTGCCGGGTGCCGGCCAGCAAGGTGCTGGGCGAAGTCGGCAAGGGCTGGGAAGTGGCCAACGCCTGGCTTACCGCCGGCCGGGTGATGGTCGCCGCCAACTGCGTGGGCCAGGCCCAGCGCGCCCTCGACCTGTCACTGCAATGGGCCGCCGACCGCAAGCAGTTCGGCCAGGCCATCGGCAGCTACCAGGGGGTGTCGTTCAAGCTGGCCGACATGGCCACGCAGATCCGCGCGGCCGAGATGCTCACCCTGCACACCGCCTGGAAGATGGACCAGGGCAACATGACCGACGGTGAAGCCGGCATGGCCAAGCTGTTTGCCAGCGAAGTGCTGGGCAAGGTCGCCGACGAAGCCGTGCAGATCTTCGGCGGCATGGGCCTGATGGACGAAGGGCCGGTTGAGCGCATTTGGCGCAACGCGCGTATCGAGCGCATCTGGGAGGGTACTTCGGAAATCCAGCGGCACATCATCGCCCGCGAACTGCTGCGCCCGCTGCTGCGCTGAGCGCCAGGAGAACACCCATGTCGCAATCGATTCGTGACAACCTCAAGCGCCTGCTGGCGCCCCGGCACCTGGCCTTCGTTGGCGGGCGCAGCATGGCGCGGGCGCTCAAGCGCTGCGCCGAAGGCGGCTTTGCCGGTGAGCTGTGGCTGGTCAACCCGCAGCATGAAAGCCTGGAAGGCATCCCTTGCGTGGCCCGCGTGGCCGACTTGCCTTACGCCCCGGACGCGGTGTTCATCGCCACCAACCGTGAGCTGACGTTGCAGTGCGTTGCCGAGCTGGCCGCGCGTGGCGCCGGGGGTGCCATCTGCTATGCCTCCGGCTTTGCCGAAAGCGGCGAAGAGGGCTGCCAGTTGCAGCAGCGCCTGCTCGCTGCGGCCGGCAACATGGCCCTGCTCGGCCCCAACTGCTATGGCCTGCTCGACTACCTGCACGGTGCAGCCCTTTGGCCGGTGGCCCATGGCGGCCAGCAGGTGGAGAAGGGCGTGGCGATCCTTACCCAGAGCGGCAACTTTGCCTACAACCTGTCCATGAGCGACCGCTCGCTGCCGGTGGCCTACATGGCCTCGGTCGGCAACCAGGCGCAATTGGGTGTGGCCGAGCTGATGGATGTGCTGCTCGACGACCCACGGGTAACGGCCATCGGGCTGCACCTGGAAGGCTTGAAGAACGTGCCGGGCTTTGCACGCGCCGCCTACAAGGCATTGCAGCAGGGTACGCCGATCATTGCCCTGAAGACGGGCGTTTCGCAGATCGGCGCTGAACTGGCGCTCAGCCACACCAGCTCGTTGTCCGGCTCCGATGCGTTGTACGACAGCCTGTTCCAGCGCCTGGGCGTGATCCGCGTCAGCGGCCCGGTGAGCTTTGTCGAAACGCTCAAGGCCGCAGCCTGCGGATGCTTGCCGGCAGATGGCGAGCTGATTGCGCTGGCCTGCTCAGGCGGCGATGCCGGCCTGATTGCCGACTATGCCGAACGCAACCAGTTGCAACTGCCGAAGCTCGAGCAACGGCAGGTGGCGGCACTGGCCGAGGTGTTGCCGGGCTATGCCAACCTGGTCAACCCACTGGACTTCACCACAGCCATCTGGGGCGATGAGGCCGCCCTGCAACGCATGCTCGACAGTACCCTGAGCGGCGCCGCGGGCGCGGCGATGCTGGTGCTGGACTACCCGGCGGCGTTCACCGGCGAGCGCAAGGAATGTGACCTGCTGCTGGGGCTGTACTGCGATGCCGTTGAACGCCACGGCAAGATCGGCTTCGTCACCTCGGCTTTCCCGGAACTGTTGCCTGCCAGTGCGCGTGAGCGCCTGCATGCGCGGGGCATCGCTGCCCTGCAGGGCGTGGAAGACGGCCTGGCGGCCTGGGGGCGCATCGTCGCTTACCAAAGGAACCGCCAGCGGTTACTGGACCAGGGCGAGGCTGCGCGGGTACCGCTGTGCCCGCAGGCCCTCACGGGCGAAAGCCGACTGTTGGACGAATGGCAATCCAAGCAGGCCCTGCGCGCCTTCGGTCTGCCGGTGCCGGCAGGTGTGCTGAGTACGCCCGAGCGCGCTGTGGCAGACGCCGCCCGCGTGGGATACCCGCTGGTACTGAAGGCAGTCAGCGCACAGCTGCCGCACAAGACCGAAGCCGGTGCGGTGGCGCTGAACCTGCGTGATGCCGCCGCCCTGGAAGCTGCACTGTTGCAGATGCGCCAGCGCATCGCTGCCTACGCCCCGCACGTCGCGTTCGACCAGGTACTGCTCGAACCCATGGCCGAGCCGCCGCTGGCCGAGCTGATAGTGGGCATCAAACGTGAACACGACTTTGCCCTGGCCTTGGTGATCGGTGCCGGCGGCGTGCTGGTCGAACTGCTCAAGGACAGTGTCAGCCTGTTGTTGCCCACCACCGACAGCGCCATCCGCGCCGCACTGCTGAACCTGCGCAGTGCCAGCCTGCTGCAAGGCTTCCGTGGCCGCCCGGCTGCCGATCTCGACGCCTTGGTCGCAGCTATCCGTGCGGTGGCCGACTACGCCTGCGAAAACGCCGGGCAGCTGTTGGAGCTGGATGTGAACCCATTGATGGTCGGTGCCCATGGCACCGCCGCGGTCGACGCGCTGATCCGCCTCGGCCAGGCGCAAGGAGAACGACATGAATGACCTTACCCTGACAGCCGGCCAGGCGCTGGTGCGGTTGTTGGCCAACTACGGTGTGGAGACCGTGTTCGGCATCCCTGGGGTGCACACCCTGGAGCTGTACCGTGGCCTGCCGGGCAGTGGCATTCGCCATGTACTGACCCGCCACGAGCAGGGCGCCGGCTTCATGGCCGACGGCTATGCGCGGGTCAGTGGCAAGCCGGGGGTGTGCTTCGTCATTACCGGCCCAGGCGTGACCAACGTCGCCACCCCCATCGGCCAAGCCTATGCCGACTCGGTGCCGATGCTGGTGATTTCCAGCGTCAACCACACCGCCAGCCTGGGCAAGGGCTGGGGCTGCCTGCATGAAACCCAGGATCAGCGCGCCATGACTGCGCCCATCACGGCGTTTTCTGCGGTGGCCCTGCAGGGCGACGACTTGCCCGAGCTGATCGCTCGCGCCTGGGCAGTGTTCGACAGCGAACGGCCGCGCCCGGTGCACATTTCGGTGCCGCTGGACGTGCTGGCCGCACCCGTCAGCCGTGACTGGAGCGATGAGGTGGTGCGCCGCCCCGAGCGTGGCCAGCCGTGCCGCGAAAGCCTCGACCAGGCTGCCCTGAAGCTGGCAGCGGCCGAGCGGCCGATGATCATCGCGGGTGGTGGTGCGCTGCATGCGGCCGAACAACTTGCGCAGTTGAGCGCCCGGCTGGCGGCACCGGTATTCACCAGCGTGGCCGGCAAGGGCCTGCTGCCGCCGCAGGCGCCCCTGAATGCCGGTTCCAGCCTGTGCGTGGAACCCGGCTGGCAACTGATCAGCCAGGCTGATGTGGTGCTTGCCGTGGGCACCGAAATGGCCGACACCGACTTCTGGCGCGAGCGCCTGCCGATCACTGGTGAGCTGCTGCGCGTGGACATCGACCCGCGCAAGTTCAACGACTTCTACCCCTGTGCCATTGCCTTGCAAGGTGATGCCCGGCAAACCCTGGCCGGCTTGCTCGAACACCTGCCAGCACTCGACCGAGACCCTGCTCAGGCGAGCGAAGCGGTGAGCAACCTGCGCCAGGCCATTCGTCATGGGCATGCACCGTTGCAGGCCACCCATCAGGCGATTCTTGACCGCATTGCCGCCGTGCTGCCCGACGATGCGTTCATCAGCAGCGACATGACCCAACTGGCCTACACCGGCAACTACGCCTTCGCCAGCCGGGCGCCGCGCAGCTGGCTGCATCCGACCGGCTACGGCACACTCGGCTACGGCCTGCCAGCCGGTATTGGTGGCATGCTTGCCACCGACCATCGCCCAGGCCTGGTGCTGGTGGGCGACGGCGGTTTCCTTTATACCGCCCAGGAGCTGGCCACGGCTGTAGAGGAACTGGACCGGCCGTTGGTGGTGCTGCTGTGGAACAACGACGCCCTCGGGCAGATCCGCGATGACATGCTCGGCCTGAACATCGAGCCGGTCGGCGTGCTGCCGCGTAACCCGGACTTCATCGGCCTGGCCCGTGCCTTTGGTTGCGCGGTGCGCCAGCCGCGTGATCTGGACGCGCTGCAGGCCGACCTGGCCAGCGGTTTCGCCACACCCGGCGTGACCTTCATCGAACTCAAACACACCTGCGTCTGTTAAGCCGCGAACAACCAAAAGAACAAGAGAAACCCACATGCCATTTCGCCCTACAGTTCTGGCCGCATCCCTGGCCCTGCTGATCACCGGCCAAGCCCCACTGTATGCCGCCCCCCCGCTGTCGATGGACAACGGTACCAATGCCCTGACCGTGCAAAACAGCAATGCCTGGGTCGAAGTCAGCGCCAGCGCCCTGCAGCACAACATCCGCACGCTGCAGGCCGAGCTGGCCGGCAAGTCCAAGCTGTGCGCCGTGCTCAAGGCCGATGCCTATGGCCACGGTATCGGCCTGGTAATGCCATCGATCATCGCCCAGGGCGTGCCCTGCGTGGCGGTGGCCAGCAACGAGGAGGCCCGCGTGGTCCGCGCCAGTGGCTTCACCGGGCAACTGGTGCGGGTACGCCTGGCCAGCCTCAGCGAGCTGGAAGATGGCTTGCAGTACGACATGGAAGAGCTGGTGGGCAGCGCGGAATTTGCCCGCCAGGCCGATGCCATCGCCGCGCGCCATGGCAAGACCTTGCGCATTCACATGGCGCTCAACTCCAGCGGCATGAGCCGCAACGGGGTGGAGATGGCCACCTGGTCCGGCCGTGGCGAAGCGCTGCAGATCACCGACCAGAAGCACCTCAAGCTGGTCGCGCTGATGACCCACTTCGCCGTGGAAGACAAGGACGATGTCCGCAAGGGCCTGGCGGCCTTCAACGAGCAGACTGACTGGTTGATCAAGCACGCGAAGCTCGACCGCAGCAAGCTCACCCTGCACGCCGCCAACTCGTTCGCTACGCTGGAGGTGCCGGAAGCGCGCCTGGACATGGTACGAACAGGGGGCGCGCTGTTCGGTGACACCGTGCCGGCGCGCACCGAGTACAAGCGTGCGATGCAGTTCAAATCGCACGTGGCCGCGGTGCACAGCTATCCGGCTGGCAACACCGTGGGCTATGACCGCACCTTCACCCTGGCCCGTGATTCGCGTCTGGCCAACATTACGGTCGGGTACTCCGATGGCTACCGCCGGGTATTCACCAACAAGGGCCATGTGCTGATCAACGGCCACCGTGTGCCGGTGGTGGGCAAGGTGTCGATGAACACGCTGATGGTCGATGTCACCGACTTCCCGGACGTGAAGGGGGGCAACGAAGTGGTGCTGTTCGGCAAGCAGGCCGGGGGCGAAATCACCCAGGCCGAGATGGAAGAAATCAACGGCGCGTTGCTGGCCGACCTGTACACCGTGTGGGGCAGTTCCAACCCGAAGATCCTCGTCGACTGAAACCGCCAAAGAAGGGAGATTGCCATGCGCTACGCCAAGCTTACCCAACGCATCGCCGGCGACGGGGCTGCGGCCTGGGACATCCACTACCGCGCCCTTGCGCTGCAGGCCGAGGGTAAGGACATCCTGCTGCTGTCGGTGGGTGACCCGGACTTCGACACCCCCGCGCCGATTGTCGAGGCGGCCATCGACAGCCTGCGCGCTGGCCATACTCATTACGCCGATGTACGCGGCAAGCTGGCGCTGCGCCAGGCCATCGCCAACCGTCACCGGCAACGCAGCGGCCAGGCGGTGAGCGTCGACCAGGTGACCGTGCTGGCGGGTGCCCAGTGCGCGCTGTTCTGCGTGGCCCAGTGCATACTCGACCCAGGCGATGAGGTGATCGTTGCCGAACCGATGTATGTCACTTACGAGGCCGTGTTCGGCGCCTGTGGCGCCAAGGTGGTACCGGTACCGGTCAAGCCCGAGAATGGCTTTCGCGTGTGCCCGCGTGACGTCGCCGAGCGCATTACCCCGCGCACCCGCGCCTTGGCGCTGAACAGCCCGCACAACCCTTCGGGGGCGAGCCTGCCGCGCGCCACCTGGGAGGCGCTGGCCGAACTGTGCATTGCCCATGATCTGTGGCTGATCTCTGACGAGGTCTACAGCGAGCTGCTGTATGAAGGCGAGCATGTCAGCCCCGGCAGCCTGCCGGGCATGGCCGAGCGCACTGCAACGTTGAACAGCCTGTCCAAGTCGCATGCCATGACCGGCTGGCGCATGGGGTGGGTGGTCAGCTCGACAGCACTGGCCACGCATCTGGAAAACCTCGCCCTGTGCATGCTCTACGGCTTGCCGGACTTCGTCCAGGATGCCGCCGTGGTGGCGCTGGAGCAGCCGTTGCCCGAGCTGGACGCCATGCGCGAAGCCTACCGCGAGCGGCGCGATCTGGTGTGCGAGCAGCTGGCCGGCTGCCCGGGCCTCAAGGCATTGAAGCCCGATGGTGGCATGTTCGTGATGGTCGATATTCGTGAGACCGGCGTAGGTGCCCAGGCCTTTGCCGACTACCTGCTGGACAGCCAGGGCGTGTCGGTGCTTGCCGGCGAAGCGTTCGGCCCCAGTGCTGCCGGGCATATCCGCCTGGGCCTGGTGCTGGGCAATGCGGCGCTGGTCGATGCCTGCCAGCGCATCGCCCGCTGTGCCGACGAACTGAAACGGGAGTACGGCCATGCGTGAGTATGCGCGGCTGTACATTGATGGCGCCTGGCAGGTGCCGAGCGGGCAGGGCATGGCTGAGGTGATCGACCCGGCCACCGAGCAGGCCATTGGCCGGGTACCCTTGGGCGCCGAGGCCGATGTCGAGCGGGCGGTGATGGCGGCGCGGCGGGCCTTCGATGGCTGGTCGCGCACACCGTCCAGCGTGCGCGCCGGGTACATCCGGGCATTGGTCGCACAGCTGAAAAACCGCGCGGCGCAAATGGCCGAGGTCATCACCGACGAGTTGGGCATGCCGGTGCAGTGGTGCCAGGCGGTGCAGGTCGAAGGCCCGATTGCCGGGTTGGAGCAATACGCCGAACTGGCCGGGCTGATGGACGAGGTGCGCGAAGTCGGCAACTCGTTGGTGTACCGTGAGGCCGTTGGCGTGTGCGCATTCATCAACCCGTGGAACTACCCGCTGCACCAGATGATCGGCAAGCTGGCGCCGGCCCTGGCTGCCGGGTGCACGGTGGTGGTCAAACCCAGCCAGGAAACGCCGCTACACGCATTTGTGCTGGCCGAAATGATCGACGCCATCGGCCTGCCGGCAGGGGTGTTCAACCTGGTCAGCGGCCCAGGTGCCAAGGTCGGTGAAGCCCTGGCCCGGCACCCGCAGGTGGACATGGTGTCGTTCACCGGCTCAACCGGTGCCGGGGTGCGGGTGGCACAAGCGGCTGCGCCGACGGTGAAGCGGGTATGCCTGGAACTGGGGGGCAAGTCACCGTTGCTGATTACCGCCGATGCCGACCTGCACGCTGCGGTGCGTTATGGCGTGCAGGACGTGATGATCAACTCCGGGCAGACCTGCACGGCACTGACCCGCATGCTGCTGCCGGCCAGCCGCTATGCCGAGGCGCTGGAAATCGCCGAGGCCGAAACCCGCGCACTGGTCATGGGCGACCCGCGTGACCCCGCCAGTTTCCTAGGGCCGATGTGTTCGGCAGGACAGCGGCGCACGGTGCTCGACTACATTCGCCAGGGACAGGAGGAGGGCGCGCGCTTGTTGTGCGGTGGTGATCACGGCGGCTTCGAGCGCGGGTTCTACGTGGCGCCCACGTTGTTCGCCGACGTCGACAACCGCATGCGCATTGCCCAGGAAGAAATCTTCGGTCCGGTGCTGTGCCTGATCCCCTACGCCGACGAGGCCCAGGCGCTGGCGCTGGCCAATGACTCGCCGTTCGGCCTGTCCAGCGCGGTGTGGGCGGGCAGCCGCGAGCACGGCCTGGCGCTGGCGCGGCAGATACGGGCCGGGCAGTGCTTCATCAACGGGGGCGGGTTCAACTACCGGGCGCCGTTCGGTGGCTACAAGCAGTCGGGCAACGGTCGCGAGTGGGGCGAAGAGGGCCTGGCCGAGTTCGTCGAGGTGAAAGCCGTACAGTGCTGAGCCACCGCTGGAAGACAACCTGTTTTGTGTAAGGAGAATGCTTGTGAATGTACTGATCGTCCACGCTCACCCCGAACCGCAATCGTTCACGGCAGCCCTGCGTGACCAGGCTGTGGAAACCTTCCGCGCCCAAGGCCATCAGGTGCAGGTCAGTGACTTGTACGCCATGGGCTGGAACCCGGTGGCCAGTGCCGATGACTTTACCCAGCGCGAGAACCCCGAGTACCTCGTGTATGCGCTGGAGCAGCGTCAGGGCGTCAAGCGCGGTGCCATTGCCGCAGATATCCAGCAGGAGCTGGACAAGCTGTTGTGGGCCGATCTGCTGGTGTTGAACTTCCCGATCTTCTGGTTCTCGGCCCCGGCCATGCTCAAGGGCTGGATCGACCGTGTGCTGGTGTCGGGGGTGTGCTATGGCGGCAAGCGCTTCTACGACCAGGGCGGCTTGGCCGGCAAGAGGGCGCTGGTGACCGTGACCCTGGGCGGGCGCGAGCACATGTTTGGCGATGGCGCGATTCACGGGCCGCTGGAAGACATGCTGCGGCCGATCCTGCGGGGCACGCTGGCCTATGTCGGGTTCGAGGTGCTGCCGCCGTTCGTGGCTTGGCATGTGCCTTACATCAGTGCTGCTGCGCGGCAGGACTTTCTGCAGCAATACCGGCAGCGTCTGGAGCAGCTCTCGGACGACCAGCCACTGGTGTTCCCGCGCCTGGCGCAGTTCGATGAAGCGTTGTACCCGCTGACGTGACCTTTCTCCTGTACTGAACACTGGGGCCGCAACGCGGCCCCAACATTTTGTCGGCATACGATGTTCTGCAAACCTTCCAGCGCCACCTGCCAAAAAACGACCACCCACACATTCGGGGTATGTCACCCCTGGGCAAATCCACCGATAGTGAACCCATCGGCTCGATCCGGAGCACTCACACGATGGAGTTGCCATGCGCAAGGTACTGAAGGTGATTGGCGGTCTGCTGCTGGCGTCTGGCGCCAGCCTGGCCCAGGCGGCAGAGGTGGACAGTGGTAACACGTTACGGTTGTACAACTGGACCGACTACATCGGTGAAACCACCCTGGCCGACTTCGAGAAGGCCACCGGCATCAAGGTCATCTACGACACCTTCGATGGCTACGAAACCGTGCAGACCAAACTGCTCACCGGCCGTTCCGGCTACGATCTGGTCATGCTCAACGCCTCGCTGGTCCCCCCGCTGATCAGCGCCGGCGTGTTCCAGGCACTGGACAAGCAGCAACTGCCTAGCTGGCAAAACCTCGATCAGCAGGTGGTCAACAACCTGCAGGGCTACGACCCTGGCCTGAAGTACTCGGCGCCCTATACCTGGGGCAGCTCGGGGGTCACCTACAACGTCGACAAGATCACCGCGCGCATGCCCGACGCGCCGATCGGTTCGCTGGCCATGCTGTTCGACCCCAAGATCGTCTCGCGCTTCGCCGACTGCGGCGTCACCCTGATGGACGCGCCCACCGAGGTCATTCCGCTGGCCCTGCAGTACCTGGGCAAGGACCCACGCAGCGCGTCGCCTGCCGACCTCAAGGCGGCCGAGCAACTGCTGCTGGGCATCCGCCCCTACATTCGCAAGTTCGACTCGGTCAACTACCTCACCAGCCTGCCCAACGGCGATGTCTGCCTGGCGCTGACCTGGTCCGGTGACTACGCCACCGCCCAGGCCCGCGCGGTGGAAGCGAAGAAGGACATCAAACTGTCGTTCTTCATCCCCCAGGAAGGTTCGCTGATCTGGTTCGACAACCTGTACATCCCCAAGGATGCGCCGCACGCGGCCAACGCCCACCGCTTCATCGAGTTTCTGCTGCAGCCGCAGACCATGGCCAAGGTCACTGACTACATCCACTACGCCAACAGCAACGCCGCCGCCACCGCGCTGGTGCGTGACGACATCCGCCAGGACCCGGCCATCTACCCCGACGCACAAACCCGTGAGCGCCTGTTCGCGCAGAAAACCCAGAGCCCCAAGGACATGCGCGCCATCACCCGGGTCTGGAGCACGGTCAAGACCGGTTTCTGAACACTGCCCAAACATTCTCGCCAAGGAGCTGCCCATGGTCACCCCAAGCAAAGCATTCGCTATCGCCCACGACCCGCTGGTGGAGGCCGACAAGGCCCACTACATGCACGGCTACCATGTGTTCGACGAGCACCGCGAGCAAGGCGCGCTGAACATCGTCGCCGGTGAGGGCGCCTACATTCGTGACACCCACGGCAACCGCTTCCTTGATGCCGTCGGCGGCATGTGGTGCACCAACATCGGCCTGGGCCGCGAGGAAATGGCCCTGGCCATCGCAGACCAGGTGCGCCAGCTGGCGTATTCCAACCCGTTCTCCGACATGGCCAACGATGTGGCCATCGAACTGAGCCAGAAGCTTGCGCAGCTGGCGCCGGGCGACTTGAACCATGTGTTCCTCACCACCGGCGGCTCGACCGCTGTCGACACCGCCTACCGGCTGATCCAGTACTACCAGAACTGCCGCGGCAAGCCACACAAGAAGCACATCATCGCCCGCTACAACGCCTACCACGGCTCCACCACCCTGACCATGTCGATCGGCAACAAGGCCGCCGACCGGGTGCCGGAGTTCGACTATCACCACGACCTGATCCACCACGTCTCCAACCCCAACCCGTACCGTGCCCCGCACGACATGGACGAGGCCGAATTCCTCGACTACCTGGTGGCCGAGTTCGAGGACAAGATCCTGTCGCTGGGTGCCGACAACGTGGCGGCGTTCTTCGCCGAGCCGATCATGGGCTCGGGCGGGGTGATCATTCCGCCCGAGGGCTACTTCCAGCGCATGTGGCAGCTGTGCCAGACCTACGACATCCTGTTCGTCGCCGACGAAGTGGTGACCTCGTTCGGGCGTCTGGGCACCTTCTTCGCCAGCGAGGAACTGTTTGGCGTCATCCCAGACATCATCACCACCGCCAAAGGCCTGACCTCGGCGTACCTGCCGCTGGGCGCGTGTATTTTTTCCGAGCGCATCTGGCAAGTGATTGCCGAGCCAGGCAAGGGCCGTTGCTTCACCCACGGGTTTACCTATAGCGGCCACCCGGTGTGCTGCACGGCGGCGCTGAAGAACATCGAGATCATCGAGCGCGAGCAACTGCTCGATCATGTCAAGGATGTGGGTGGTTACCTTGAGCAACGCTTGCAGAGCCTGCGCGATCTGCCGCTGGTGGGGGATGTGCGCTGCATGAAGCTGATGGCCTGTGTCGAGTTCGTCGCCAACAAGGCCAGCAAGGCACTGTTCGCCGATGAGGTGAACATCGGCGAGCGCATCCACAGCAAGGCGCAGGAAAAAGGGTTGCTGGTGCGCCCGATCATGCACCTGAACGTGATGTCGCCACCGTTGATCATCACCCATGCGCAGGTGGACGAGATCGTCGAGACCCTGCGCCAGTGCATCCTCGAAACCGCGCGTGAACTCACAGCGCTTGGCCTGTACCAAGGCCGATGAACCTGGCGCAAAGGGCTGTGCGCGGGCGTGCCTGGCAGGCTAGACTGCCGGGCATGACCCAGGCCTCCCCCGATACCCCGCTTACCCTCACAATGGGCGCGCTGCAGCAGTGGCACGTGGCGTTGCAGCGCGCCCTGGCCCATGGCGAAACCCCCGAGGCGCTGGAGTATGTGGCCGCTGCCATCGGCCAGTTGGTGCAGGTGGAGTCGATGATGATCAGCCTCGAGTGCCAGGGGCGGGCACCGCAGTTGCTGTACCAGCAAGGCATTCCTGAACTGCACCGGGCTGCCGTGCTGGAGCGCTATTTCAGCGCCGGCTACCTGCTGGACCCTTTCTGCCTTGCCGTGCAAAGCGGCCTGGCCGAAGGCTTCTACCACCTGCAGGAAATCGCCCCCGACAACTTCTTCGACAGCGACTACTACAAGGCTTATTACCTGGGTACAGGTTGCAGTGAAGACAGCTACTACATTGTCGACCTCAGCGCAGGCCGCAAGCTGTCGCTGAGCCTGTTCCAGGGCTGCAGCGGCACGCGCCTGAATGCCGGGCAGGTCGACCTGTTGCGTGCGCTGGAGCCGATGGTGCGCGAACTGCTGGGGCGCTATGCCCGGCACAACCTGGAACCGGGCGCTGCATCAACCGAACGCGGCAGCCTGCAGGCAGCGTTCGACAGCTTTGGCTGTCAGGTGCTGACCGACCGCGAACGGGAAGTGGCGCACATGATCCTGCGCGGGCACTCGGTGAAATCTACTGCGCAGGAGCTGGGTATCTCGCCGGAGACCGTGCGCATGCACCGCAAGAACCTGTACATGAAGCTCGGGATCAACTCGCAATCGGAGTTGTTTGCACGGTTCATCGACTGGTTACGCGGTGATCAGCTGGAAATCCATAGCGTAACGCGGTGATCAATTTTCTATACCTCCCGGTATATGGACAGCCCTGCACCTTGCCGCATAGCTTAACCCTCGACGGGGCGCGCCATGCTCAAGCCATAACAACAACGATGCCCCGTTACATTTCAGTCCTGCCAACCCAAAACTCTAAAAATGAGGCGGCAAATGGAAAGCATCGGCACCTATGTCATCTACGTCATCATGGTGTGCGCGGTACTGGGTGCCGTGGCATCCATCTACAACCCCGAAGGCGAACTGGGCCAGGAGTTCATCGCCGGCCTGCACAGCATCGGCCCCATCTTTATCCCGGTAGCCGGCATCATGGCTGCGATCCCGTACATTTCAGCTGGTATCAGTCATGTGATCGCGCCACTGTTCCAGGCCATCGGGGCCGACCCTGGCATCGCCGGTCCCATCTTCATCGCCTCGGACATGGGCGGCTACCAGTTAGCCAAAGCGCTGGCGCAAAGCCAGGAAGGCTGGATCCTCGGCCTGATCACCGGCTTTCAGTGCGGCGCCACCATCATCTTCGTCATTCCGGTCGGGTTGGCCATGCTGCGCAAGGCCGACCACAAGTACATGGCACTGGGGATCATGGCCGGGCTGCTGACCATTCCGCTGAGCATCATGATCATTGCCATGACCATGCAGGCGCTTGGCCTGAGCGTGCGTCCGGACATCGCTACCACTGGCGCCGCTACCCAGGCACTGCACTTCACCTGGGCAATGCTGCTGCGCAACCTGATGCCGTTGATCCTGTTTTGCATTGCCTTGGCAGCAGCATTGCGCTACTTCCCCACACTGATGGTGTACCTGTTCCTCAAGCTCGGCCAGTTCATGTACATCGCCGTGGTTCTGGTGCTGGTAGCGTCCATCGTGCAGTACTTCACCGGCCTGTTCAGCCACCTGTTCGGCAGCTGGGGTTTTGCGCCGATCATCGCCGATGCCGATGATCAGTTTCGCGCCTTGGAAATTGCTGGCTACATCGGCCTGATGCTGTGCGGGGCGTTCCCCATGGTGCACTTGCTCAAGCGCTTCCTGGCGCGGCCAATCGAACGGGTGGCCTCGCGCTTTGGCATGTCTGGTGTTGGTGCGGCCGGGGTATTGGCGGCCTCGGCGAATATCCTGGCCATGTTTCGCTTGGTCAGCGAAATGCCGCCCAAGGACAAGGTATTGGTGATCGCTTTCTCTGTGTGCGCCGCGTTCACCTTTGGCGACCACATGGCCTTCTCCGCCAACTTCCAGCCCTCGCTGATACTGCCGTTGATGATAGGCAAACTCAGTGGCGGCCTGATCGCCATGCTGCTGGCCAGTTGGCTGGCGGTGCCCAAGGCGCAGGAGTTGGGGCGTCAGGACGCTGCCGCAGGTGTCTGCAAGGGGGTGGCCGAGCCGTCCTGAGCAAAAGCGTCATGCGCATGATCCGGAGCGTCCTGGGCGCTCCGGATTTTGTGTTTTTAACCGATCAAGGCGGTAAGGTCATGCAGGCCTTCGGTGCATGAGCGTGTGGTGAACAATGACAAAAGATGAGGCAAACGAGTTGGCAGCGGTGATCGAGGCGATCGGCAGCGAACAGCTGGGACCGGCGCTGGATGCGTGGCTGCGCAGCAAGCTGACGTTCGACATGAGTTGCGCCTACCTGTTCCAGTTCAATCAACCAGCACTGCTGGTGCATAACGGGTACAACCGTACGGTCACGGAGCGTACGTTGAACGCCTACGTGCGCGGCGGCTACCTGCTTGACCCGTTCTACGTTGCTTGCGTCAACGAGCACCCATCCGGGCTATGGCGCATGAGCGAACTGGCACCTGACTGCTTCTTCTCTTCAGGGTTTGCCATTTCCAAGGACATCCACCCCTGCGTGTCGTCCGACTATGGGACGGCGGTGGATGAGGTGGGCTTCATCATTCCCCTTCGGCCCCGGTTGGCGATCGTCTATTCGCTGATGCGCAACCACGGCAGCGGGGATTTCGGTGCAGGAGAAATGGACCTGTTGGCTGCAATGTCGCCGCTGCTGGCTTCGGTTTTTGGTCAGCACTGTCGATTGCGTTACGCTGATATCCTGCGCGCAGCACCAGAGGGGGTGGTGCTGGAGGACGCCTTCGTAGAGATCTTGCAAGGGCAACTGACTGAAACCCAGCGCCTTATCGCCAAGTTGTTGTTACAGGGGCACAGCAATGCGTCGATTGCGCGGCAGCTGAATATTTCCGATGGGACGGTAAAGGTGCACAAGCACAACATCTATCAGCGCCTGGAAATTTCATCCAACGCCGAACTGTTTCGCCTGTTTATCGATTATCTGGCCAAGGGCTGATACAGCAAGGGGCTGCAAAGCAGCCCCTTGCTGTATCAGGTACAGGTCACCTGAACAGCGGACTCAGGTGCTCGCTGAGGTAGATCCCTTGCGGATCGAGCTGGCGGCGCAGCTTACGGAAGTCCTCGGCCCGCGGGTATATTGCACTCACATCTTCACCCGTCAGGAAATGCAGCTTGCCCCAGTGCGGTCTGGCGCCATAGGAACGCAGGATCTGATCCACCGCCCGCAGATAGTCCCAATAGTCGGTACCCGGCTGGCCGGACACCGAAATGGTCACGCTGTCCTGCTCGAAGAATGGGCTCATCCACGCCCCGTCACCGGCAGTAAAGCGGTACTCGATGGGGTAGATGGCCTTGGGGAAGTCCTCCAGCATCAGCTTGCGCACGGCCCGCAACGCTTCCTTGCTGTGGCGCAACGGCACAGCGTATTCCAGCTCGTGAAAGTTGGGCAGGTACTCGATCGGGTACACATCCGAGCTGTAGGCCACTTTCTCGAACTCGCTTTCCCAGATCGGGTGGCCGGTGATGTCCATGACCTTCACTTCGCAGACATCGGTGGTGCGCCCGCTTGTAGAGGTGGCGGCGGTATCGGGTAGGCAATAGCAATGCCGGCTTTGCTCGTAGGGGCACCAGAAGAAGCTGAAGTGGCGGTGTTTGCGTGCCAGTTCGTCGTGCTTTTCCATCACGCTTTCGAAGTCTTCGCGCCAGATGCGCTCGTGCAGGTTGAAGCTGTCGGTCACCTGCAAGGTCAGTTCGGAAACAATGCCCAGTACGCCCAGCGACACCCGACCCGCTTGTAGCAGGTCAGGGGTGCTTTCGTCGACCACGAGTATTTCGCCATTGGGTTGCACCAGCTTCATGCCGACAATCGACGAGGCCAGGTTGCCGAGGGTCAGACCGGTGCCGTGGGTACCGGTAGTCAATGCGCCTGCAATTGACTGGCTGTCGATGTCGCCCTGGTTGACCATTGATAACCCGGCGGCACGCAATGTCTTGCCCAAGGCATTGATGGTGGTGCCGGCGGCAGCGGTGACGCGCTTCCTCTCGTGGTCGATATGGCGTACGCCGCTCATGTTGGCCAGGGTCAGGTGCAGGCCATTGGTCAGTGCCACCGGGGTGAAGGAATGCCCCGAGCCGGCCACGCGCACGTTCATGCCATTGCTGCTGGCCTGGCTGACCATTGAGCACAGTTCGTCCTCGCTGGCCGGTGCTCCGCGTGCTGTACGGATGCAGGACTGGTTACCGGCCCAGTTGCGCCAGTGCGCGTGTTCAAGGCCGAATTCGTTGATATGCATGTTGTTGGAAGAGGTGCTCACATCGTTCTCCTGCCGGTTGTTCTTGTAATCAGAGGGCGGTGTAGCCATTGTCGGCAAACAGGTGCGCACCGTTTACGAAACTGGCGTCGTCACTGGCCAGGAACAAGGCTGCGCTGGCGACTTCCGAGGGTTGGCACAAGCGCCCCTGGGCGGCAGCGATGGCCTGTTCGCTGACGTCCACGCCATGTTTGCGCAACATATCGATCTCGCGCAGGCCGTGGGCGGTGGCGATGAAGCCCGGGCAGATGGCATTGGCGCGAATGCCTCGGTCGCGAAACTCCACAGCGATAGCCCGGGCGAACATATGGGTGGCACCCTTGCTGGTGCAATACAGCACCTCCATCGGCGTGCCCACCACTGCCGAGATGGATGAAGTGCAGACGATACTGCCGCCGCCGGCCGCGAGCATGCCCGGCAACACCGCGCCGGTGACCAGGAACATGCTCTTCACGTTCACGGCCATGATCCGGTCCCATTCTTCTTCACTGGTTTCCAGGAAGGGCATGGCCGACAGGATGCCCGCGTGGTTCATCAGCACGGTGATGTGGCCGAATGCCTCTTCTACGGCCGCCACCGCGGCCTTCACTTGTTGTGCGTCCGAGACATCGGCGGCGGCGAAGATGGCCTGGTAACCTGCATCACGCAATCGCCTTGCAACTTCGGCGCCCTTGCTGCCGGGCAGGTCGACAATGCCTACCATTGCCCCTTCTGCCGCGAACAGCTCCGATGCGGCCAGCCCGCAGCCACCCGCACCGCCAGTGATCAGCGCCACCTTGCCGTTAAGACGTCCAGCCATGTTCGACTCCCGATGTTTTTTGATTGACTGTCTTGAGCCCGGGCGTTTCGCGATTCGCGTGCCGGAGCATGAAACAGATCATCGGGAACATCCATATACCGATGGGTATACGGGGCACGCATAGGCAATAGGGCAGGGCTATAGAGTCCCTGTGGGGCCTGCCCGCGAAGCAGGAGAACCGGTGCATAGCACGGGCTTTGCCCGTGTTCGCCGGCGCGTCCGCTCCCACAAGGTGCATGGTGTGTTCAGAGTGCCTGTTGCTCGATCAACGTCAGGCACCGCTGCACGATCGGGCTTACATCACCCTTGCGCCGGCTGAGGATGATGGGGCTGACGGCGCCGCTATCAAGCAGGCCGACATACTCGATATCGGGACGGTGCTGCTGCTGTACCGATGCTGGCACCAGGGTCACACCGACGCCAACCGCTACCAGGCCGATGGCGGTCTGTAGTTCGTTGGCCCACTGGCTGACACGAATGCTCATGCCGTGGTGGGCGAACAGCGCCAGCACGTGGTCGGCATAGCTGGGCCGGGGATTGGCCGGGTAGAGGATGAACGCTTCGCCAGCCAGCTGGGCCAGACTGAGCGGGCTGCCCGCCAGGGGGTGGCCCTTGGGCAGCACGGCCACCAGTGGGTCCTCGCACAGCACCTGCTGGTGAATCACCGGGTCGTCGATGCGAATGCGGCCGAAGCCAATGTCGATACGCCCGCTTTTCAGCGCCTCCACCTGTTGCAGTGTGGTCATCTCGTTCAGGCCCAGTTCCAGCTCGCTGTCCTGGCGAAGTTCGCGGATCAGCTCCGGCAGCACGGTGTACAGGGTAGAGGGCGCAAAACCGATGCCCAGCCACTGGCGCTGGCCCTGGCCGATGCGGCGGGTGTTGTCGCTGATGTTCTGCAACTGCTGCAGCACGGTGCAGGTCTGCTCGTAGAAGAAACGGCCGGCCTCGGTCAGCCGCAGCGGACGTTCGCGCACCACCAGCAGGGTGCCGAGCTGGTCCTCCAGCTGGCTGATCTGCCGGCTCAGGGGTGGCTGGGCGATGTGCAGCAGCTCGGCGGCGCGGGTGAAGTTCAGGGTCTCGGCCAAGACTTTGAAGTAACGCAGGTGGCGCAGCTCCATCAGACCTCCAGGGTATGGTGGGAGATTCATTTGATATTGGACGGTCGTCAGGGTCTCGCGCAATCCTTCAACAATCAAGTAAACGCATCACTCGGGCCTACGACTGTAAGCCCGACCTGACGGGACCTGGCAACAATGACAAGCGCGCTGATTGAACACATAGATGCAATTATCGTCGATCTCCCGACCATTCGCCCGCACAAGCTGGCGATGCACACCATGCAGCAGCAGACCCTGGTGGTATTGCGACTGCGCTGCAGTGATGGCGTGGAAGGCATCGGTGAAGCCACCACCATCGGTGGCCTGGCGTATGGCTACGAAAGCCCCGAAGGCATCAAGGCCAACATCGACGCGTACCTCGCCCCGGCGCTGATCGGCCTGCCGGCAGATAACATCAATGCCGCCATGCTCAAGCTGGACAAGCTGGCCAAGGGCAACACCTTCGCCAAGTCCGGCATCGAAAGCGCCTTGCTCGACGCCCAGGGCAAACGCCTGGGCCTGCCGGTCAGCGAACTGCTGGGGGGCCGCGTGCGTGACAGCCTGGAGGTGGCCTGGACCCTGGCCAGCGGCGACACCGCCCGCGACATCGCCGAAGCTCAGCACATGCTGGACATTCGCCGGCATCGGGTGTTCAAACTGAAAATCGGCGCCAACCCGGTGGCGCAGGACCTCAAGCACGTGGTCGCGATCAAGCGCGAGCTGGGTGACAGCGCCAGCGTGCGGGTCGACGTCAACCAGTACTGGGACGAGTCCCAGGCCCTCCGCGCCTGCCAGGTATTGGGCGACAACGGCATCGACCTGATCGAGCAGCCCATCTCGCGCATCAACCGCGGTGGCCAGGTGCGCCTGAACCAGCGCAGCCCGGCACCGATCATGGCCGATGAGTCGATCGAAAGCGTCGAGGACGCCTTCAGCCTGGCCGCCGACGGCGCCGCCAGCATCTTCGCCCTGAAAATCGCCAAGAATGGTGGCCCGCGCGCGGTGCTGCGCACTGCACAGATCGCCGAGGCCGCTGGCATTGCCTTGTACGGCGGCACCATGCTCGAAGGTTCGATCGGCACCCTGGCTTCGGCCCACGCATTCCTCACCCTGCGCCAGCTCACCTGGGGTACAGAGCTGTTCGGGCCGCTGCTGCTGACCGAGGAGATCGTCAACGAGCCGCCGCAATACCGCGACTTCCAGCTGCACATCCCCCATACCCCAGGCCTGGGCCTGACGTTGGACGAACAGCGCCTGGCGCGCTTCGCTCGTCGCTGACAAGCAAGGAGATAACCATGTTGTTCCACGTGAAGATGACCGTGAAGCTGCCGGTCGACATGGATCCGGCCAAGGCCGCCCGGCTCAAGGCCGATGAAAAGGAACTGGCCCAGCGCCTGCAGCGCGAAGGCACCTGGCGCCACCTGTGGCGCATTGCCGGGCATTACGCCAACTACAGCGTGTTCGATGTGCCCAGCGTCGAAGCGTTGCATGACACGCTGATGCAGCTGCCGCTGTTCCCGTACATGGACATCGAGGTCGACGGCCTGTGTCGGCATCCCTCGTCTATTCACAGCGACGATCGCTGATTCGCACCTGTATGCCTGACAAGAACAATACGAGGTAAGCACGATGACCGTGAAAATTTCCCACACTGCCGACATTCAAGCCTTCTTCAACCGGGTGGCTGGCCTGGACCATGCCGAAGGAAACCCGCGCTTCAAGCAGATCATTCTGCGTGTGCTGCAAGACACCGCTCGCCTGGTCGAAGACCTGGACATCACCGAGGACGAGTTCTGGCACGCCGTGGACTACCTCAACCGCCTGGGCGGCCGTAACGAGGCAGGCCTGCTGGCTGCTGGCCTGGGCATCGAGCACTTCCTCGACCTGCTGCAGGACGCCAAGGATGCCGAAGCCGGCCTTGGCGGCGGCACCCCGCGCACCATCGAAGGCCCGTTGTACGTTGCCGGGGCGCCGCTGGCAGAGGGCGAAGTGCGCATGGACGACGGCACTGACCCAGGCGTGGTGATGTTCCTTCAGGGCCAGGTGTTCGATGCCGACGGCAAACCGTTGGCCGGTGCCACCGTCGACCTGTGGCACGCCAACACCCAGGGCACCTATTCGTACTTCGATTCGACACAGTCCGAGTTCAACCTGCGTCGGCGTATCATTACCGATGCCGAGGGCCGTTATCGCGCGCGCTCGATCGTACCGTCGGGGTATGGCTGCGACCCGCAGGGGCCAACCCAGGAATGCCTGGACCTGCTCGGCCGCCATGGCCAGCGCCCGGCGCACGTGCACTTCTTCATCTCGGCACCGGGGCACCGCCACCTGACCACGCAGATCAACTTTGCGGGCGACAAGTACCTGTGGGACGACTTTGCCTATGCCACCCGTGACGGGCTGATCGGCGAACTGCGTTTTGTCGAGGATGCGGCGGCGGCGCGCGACCGCGGCGTGCAAGGCAAGCGCTTTGCCGAGTTGTCATTCGACTTCCGCTTGCAGGGTGCCAAGTCGCCTGACGCCGAAGAGCGAAGCCATCGGCCGCGGGCGTTGCAGGAAGGCTGAGTTCGAGGTTATGTCACTGTGATTTTGCCTGGGGCTTTCCGTGCGGGGAGGTCCCGGGCTTTTTGTCGCCAGGGGCGGGTGATCTAGAATCGTCTTTTTGTTCAGGCCTCCCACACCATGCTCCCCATCGCGCTGCTGCCAACCACCCTCGACCAGGCTTCGCTGATCCGCAATCTCTACCAGTTCTATTGCTACGAGTCCTCCGACTGGGAGCAGGAAGACGTCGAGGCGGATGGCCGTTTCTACATCCACGAGGAGCACCTGCAACGTTACTGGCAGGACGACGGCTGGGGCGCGTATCTGGTGCTGGTGGACGGATTCATCGCCGGTTTCGTCCTGGTCGAGCGCAGCGAACTGCCTGGCATCGATGCGCAGGAACTTGCCGACCTGTTTATTTTGAAGAAGTACCGTCGCCAGGGCATCGGCCAAGCGGTGGCGTTGCAGTTGCTGAGTGGCGAGGGAGACTGGCTGCTGCGTTGCTACGCGCAGGATCTGCCCGCCGTGGCTTTCTGCAATGCCGTGCTGGCGAGCCTGCCGCGGCCGGCGCAGGCTATCGCCTTGGGGGATGAGCCGGACTTGCTCAATTTCCTGGTGACCGGCACCCGCCATTGAGGGGGCGCCTTTTCGTTGGTGCGGATAAGGGATAGTGCCATTCTTGTGATGTGCTTCACAAAATGCTCACGAGCGGCATAATGCCACCATTGCTTTCCAAGACCCGGCCGCCGCTTGCCGGGGTCCCTTTTCATGCGCTTCGAAGGTTCAGGTAAAGTTCATGTCGCTCGCAGCAAACCCCGACATCATGTACCGGCTGTTGATCCAGAGCGTGGTGGATTATGCCATCTACCTGCTCACCCCTGAAGGTATCGTCGCCAACTGGAACCCCGGCGCCCAGCGCGCCAAGGGGTACCGTGCCGAGGAAATCGTCGGCCAGCATTACTCGTTGTTCTACACCGATGCCGAGCGCGTAGCCGGGTTGCCGGCGTTAAACCTGGAGCAGGCGCGCAGCACCGGACGCTTTGAAGAAACGGGCGCACGCCTGCGCAAGGACGGGACGGTCTTCCACGCCCATGTGGTCATCGAAGCGGTGTACGACGATGCCGGGCAACTGGTGGGTTACGCCAAGGTCACCCGCGACATTTCCGAACGCCACCGCCAGGAGCTCGAACTGCTGCAGGCCAAAGAGCTGGCCGAGCAGTACAGCCAGGAAATGGCCAAGCTTTCGCAGTTTCTCGATTCGGTGATTGCCAACATTCCCGCGAGCGTCATCGTCCAGGACCTGGAAAGCCAGCGCATCCTGTTGGCCAACCAGCAGGCCGAACGCCTGTTCGGCGGGCCGCAGCGCAGCATGATCGGCCAGTTGCCCAAGGAATGCCTGGCGCCGGCTGCCGGTGACTACCTGGAGCAGCAATTCGTGCGGGGTGCCCGCAGCACCAAGGGACACGCCGCCGAAACGCGCGTCGAGACCGCCCGTGGCCCTCGCACCCTGCGCAGCCGTACCCTGCTCAGCCAGAGCCGCGAGGGGCAGGCCGATTACGTGTTGTTCGTGGCTGAAGACGCCACCGAAGAGCTGGCCGCCCATGCGCAGATCCATCACATGGCGCACCATGACGCGCTCACCGGGCTGCCCAACCGTACGCTGTTCCACGAACGGCTACGCCAGGCCCTGTTGCGCGGCAGCGAAAACGCCAAGCTGACGGCTGCCCTGTGCCTGGACCTGGACAACTTCAAGAACATCAACGACTCCCTTGGCCATGCGTTTGGTGACAAGTTGCTACGCGAGTTGGGCAAGCGTCTGCGCCGCGAACTGCGTGAGCACGACACCTTGGCCCGCCTGGGTGGCGACGAGTTTGCCGTGGTGCTGACGGGCCTGGAGGGGCGGGATGCCGCGTGTAATACCGCGCAGCGCCTGATCAAGGCCATCAGCCCGCCATTCCAGATCGAAGGGCATCAGTTCGTGGTGGGGGTGAGCATCGGCATCGCCATCGCGCCTGATGACAATGACCAGGCAGAGCAACTGTTGGGTTACGCCGACATGGCCCTGTACCAAGCCAAGCGTAACGGCCGTAATCGTTATGAATGCTTTGATGTCGAACTGGACGTTGCCGCCCGTCAGCGCCGCCTGGTGGAAACCGACCTGCGCACAGCGCTGCACCTGGGGCAGTTGCAGTTGCACTACCAGCCGGTAGTCGATCATCAGACCAGCAGCGTTACCGGTTATGAGGCGCTGCTGCGCTGGGAACACCCGACCCGTGGCATGGTCATGCCGATGGACTTCATCCCCATTGCCGAAGAAACCGGGTTGATCCACGAATTGGGCAACCGTGCGCTGAATCTGGCCTGCCAGGAGGCGGCCAGTTGGGAGAGTGAGCAGACGGTGTCGGTCAACCTGTCGGCGGTGCAGTTCAAGAACGGCGATCTGGTGCATACCGTCGCCCTCGCGCTGGCCGACTCGGGCCTGCCGCCGCAGCGGCTGGAGCTGGAAATTACCGAGTCGGTACTGCTGGGCAACAGCGAGGAAAACGTACGCACCTTGCGCGCGCTGAAAGACCTGGGCGTGTCCATTTCACTGGATGACTTTGGTACCGGCTACTCATCGTTGGGCTACCTGCGTTCGTTCCCGTTCGACCGGATCAAGATCGACAAGTCGTTCGTGCATGACATGTGCGACAGCCGCGAGGCCATGTCGATCATTCGCGCCATTACCGAGCTGTCCAACAGCCTGATGATCAAGACCACGGCCGAAGGCGTGGAGTCGGAGGAGCAGATGCGCCGGCTCGCGGCGGAAGGCTGTTCGCACTTCCAGGGCTACTTTTATGGGCGGCCGGCACCGGCGAGCGAGCGGTTGAAGCAGGTCATCACGCAAGAACAATGACTTGCGCGGCGGCCTCAGCTGTTCCAGTCCGGCGCAAACGGCGGGCTAACCACGCGCTGGTCTTTCGGCAGCCCGGCAATGGCTGCGCGGTCTTCGTCATCCAGCTGCACGGTCAACGCGGCCAGGTTGGCCAGCTGGTTTTCGCGGCTGCTGGCTTTGGGGATCGCCGCCACGCCGTCCTGGTCCAGCAGCCATTTCAGCGCGACCTGGCTGGGCAGTACGCCATGCTTGCGGGCAATCGCCTGGATCACTGGCTGCGCCGCTGCCTGGCCGCGTGCCAGCGGGGTGTAGGCGGTGAGCAACAGGTCATGGCTGCGAGCGAAGTCGAGTAGCGGTTGCTGGCTGAGCAGAACATGGTATTCCACCTGGATCGCCGACAACGGCGCGCCCAGGGTTTCCACCACCTGGCGCAGTAACCCCAACGGGAAGTTGGCCACCCCAATATGGCGCGCCTTGCCTTCGTCACGCAGGGCTACCAGGGTGTCGATGCTGCGGGCCAGGTCCCAGTCTTTGCCTGGCCAGTGGATGTGGAACAGGTCGACCTGTTCGGTACCCAGCGCGCGCAGGCTGTCTTCCAGCGACTGACGCATGGCGTTGGGCTCCAGGCGGTCCCACCAGACCTTGGTGGTCAGGTGGATCTGCTCGCGTGGCACGTCGCTGTCGCGCAGCGCCTGGCCAACGGCTGCTTCGTTTTCGTAGGCGGTGGCAGTGTCGATGTGCCGGTAACCCACGTCCAGTGCCTGGCGCACGGCCTGGGTGCATTCACTGCCGGTCATTGGCCAGGTGCCCAGGCCGATGGCGGGCAGGTCCAGGCCGGTGCGGGTGCTGAGCCTTTGCATGTAAATTCCTTGTAGGGTGTGCAGGGTCGGTCGATGGTCGGCGATCAACCGTGCACGGGCCATGCAGACAAGGTGGAAAGTGGTCGATCAGCGAACACAAATTGCACTTGACCGGGTCAAGCGGCAAATGAACTTCCTTATGCTGCGGCATCTCTTCTAGAATCCCAGCTGTCACATCCGCCAGGCAATGCCTGCGCGGCCTTCCTTGGGCGGGGCATGTTGCCGCGCCGTCATCGAGAGAGCCATGAGTTCCAGCACACCGCTGTCCGGCGTCAACCAACCCCTGCGCGGCATCGCTTTGGTGGTGGTGGCGACGTTCCTGTTTGCCAGCCACGATGCCTTGTCCAAATTCCTGGGTGGCCTGTACCCGATAGTCATGGTGGTGTGGGCGCGTTATGTGGTGCACACGTTGCTGATGGCCGGTATCTTCCTGCCCAAGTCTGGGCTCAATGTATTGCGCACACGCCGGCCGGTACTGCAGACCTTGCGGGCCCTGAGCCTGCTGAGCACCAGCCTGCTGTTCACGACCGGTTTGCAATACCTGCCACTGGCCGAGGCCACGGCCGTCAACTTCCTTGCCCCGGTGCTGGTCACCGCGCTGTCGGCGCCGCTGCTCAAAGAGCGAGTGACAGTGGGGCAGTGGGTGGCGGTGGTCATGGGCTTTATCGGCGTGCTGGTGGTGGTGCACCCGGGTGGGGCGATGTTTACCCCGGCCATTCTGTATCCGTTCGGTTCGGCGTTGGGCTTCTGCTTCTATCAGTTGCTGACGCGGATTCTGGCGGCGCATGACAGCCCGACCACCAGCAACTTCTACGCGGGGCTGTGCAACACCTTGGCAATGAGTGCGCTGGTGCCGTTCTTCTGGGAAGTGCCGCGCTGGGACCATGCCCTGTTGATGCTGGCACTGGGCGGCTTTGGCATGACTGCGCACCTGCTGCTGACCCAGGCCTTCCGCCATGCGGCGCCGGCGTTGCTGGCGCCGTTCAGCTATTGCCAGATCGTGTTTGCCGGGTTGCTTGGCTTCGTGGTGTACAGCCAGGTGCCGGATACCCTGAGCCTGGTGGGGATTTTGGTGATCTGCCTCAGTGGGCTTGGCGCAGCGTGGATGCAGCGCAGCAAATAGCAGCTGCGTACTTCAGGCTTTACGGCCGGTAGCAACAGCGTTGTGCTGCGAAGCGGGCATCACGGCGTGGCCATGAACTGCAGGATGCGGTCGCGCAGCCAGCGCTCGGCGGGGTCGTTGTCCTGGGCGCCGCTCCAGACCATCGACAGCTCGGCCTCGGTGATGTCGAACGGCGCCGGGTCGGCGCGCAGGCTGCCGTCGTCGGCGAGGGCACAAGCGGCATAGTCCGGCACCGTGGCGATCAGCTCGGTGTTGCGCAGCAGGGCGCGCAGGCTACCGAACTGCGGCACCGCCAGCACCACCTTGCGGCAACGACCGATGCGTGCCAGGTCGAGGTCGATGTTGCCGCTCATGTCACCGGAAAACGACACCATCACATGCGGGCGGGCGCAGTATTCGTCGAGGGTCAGCGGCCCCGGGCGGTCGTCGGCGCGCAGCACCCGTACACCGATGTCGCGCAGCTTGCGGCGTTTGGCGGTGGCCGGCAGGTCGGTGGTATAGCTCACACCTACCGAGATCTCGCCGCTGGCCAGCAGGCCAGGCATCAGCAGGAAATTGGCCCGCCGCACTACCACGCTAATGGCGGGGGCTTCTTCACGCAGGGCCTGCAGCAGGGCCGGAAACAGGCCGAACTCGGCATCGTCAGAAAGGCCCAGGCGGAACACGTTGCAGCTGTTGGCCGGGTCGAACTGGCGGGCGCGGCTGATGGCGGCGGAAATCACGTCCATGGCCGGGCCCAGTTCGGCAAAGATCTGCATGGCCCGTGGGGTGGGTTCCATGGCCCGGCCGCTGCGGATCAGCAGCGGGTCGTCGAACAGCTCGCGCAGGCGGGCGAGGGCGGCGCTGACGGTGGATTGGGTGATAAACAGCTTTTCACCCACGCGGGTCAGGTTGCGTTCGATCATCAGGGCTTCGAACAGCACCAGCAGGTTCATGTCGACGTGGCGCAGGTCGTTGCGGTTCATGAGGGCTCGGCGTCCTGGGCAAAGGGTATGGCTGTGTATTGAAGCATGGTGCAGGGCCCTGTGCCTTGTATGGATGTGCCGGCCTCATCGCGGGCTTGACCGCGATGAGGCCGATACAGGCCTGCGCCTGACAGAGCCAGCCTATCAGGCTCCAACAGCCACTCTATTAGAACTCTGCCCAAGCTCGGCTAGTCTTTCTCGTGGCCCCGCGAATTCCGCGACAGGGCAGCGCGTCAGCACCTGCGTGCAAGACCGTGCCCCCCCCGCCGTGACAGCTTCGCAAGCCCCGTGTACACCTGATGAGGGGTAGTACGAGCCCACCCGCTCGGCTGAAAGAACACTGGCATAGACCGGAAATCTGGATAACCGACCCAAAGGTACCCGCAGATGTCGAACGAATCGAAATGCCCGTTCCATCAAACCGCAGGTGGCGGCACCACCAACCGTGACTGGTGGCCTGACCAGCTCAACCTGAGAATTCTTCACCAGCATTCCTCCAAGTCCAGCCCCGACCCGGACTTCGACTATGCCAAGGCGTTCAAGAGCCTCGACTTCCAGGCCCTGAAGAAAGACCTGACTGCCCTGATGACCGACTCGCAGGATTGGTGGCCGGCCGACTTTGGCCACTACGGCCCGCTGTTCATCCGCATGGCCTGGCACAGCGCGGGCACCTACCGCATTGGTGATGGCCGCGGTGGTGCGGGCTCTGGCCAGCAACGCTTCGCCCCGCTCAACAGCTGGCCGGACAACGTCAGCCTGGACAAGGCTCGGCGCCTGCTGTGGCCGATCAAGCAGAAGTACGGCAACAAGATTTCCTGGGCCGACCTGATCGTACTCACCGGTAATGTTGCCCTCGAGTCCATGGGCTTCAAGACCTTCGGCTTCTCCGGCGGGCGTGCCGATGTGTGGGAGCCGGACGAAGACGTGTACTGGGGGTCGGAAAAGGTCTGGTTGGGCGGCGATACCCGTTACGGCAAGGAACAGGTCAAGGCGCAGCCGCCGGGGCAGGGTGACCTGGTGGCCGAGCCGGCCAAGCATGGTGAAGAGCAGAATCGCGACCTGTCGGCCGAGCGTAACCTGGAAAACCCGCTGGCCGCCGTGCAGATGGGCCTGATCTACGTGAACCCGGAAGGCCCGGAAGGTAACCCCGACCCCGTGGCCTCGGGCAAGGACATCCGTGAAACCTTTGGCCGCATGGCCATGAACGATGAAGAAACCGTGGCCTTGATCGCCGGTGGCCACGCGTTCGGCAAGACCCATGGTGCCGGCCCCGCCGACAACATCGGCCCCGAGCCGGAAGCGGCAGGCCTGGAAATGCAGGGCCTGGGCTGGCACAACACGTTTGGCTCCGGCAAAGGCGGGGATACCATCACCAGTGGCCTGGAAGTGACCTGGACCTCCACCCCGACCCGATGGAGCAACGAATACCTGAATAACCTGTTCGACTTTGAGTGGGAGCTGACCAAAAGCCCGGCCGGCGCGCACCAGTGGCGGCCAAAAGAGGGCAAAGGCGCCGGAACGGTGCCCGATGCACACGATCCCGGTAAAAAGCACGCACCGTCGATGTTGACCTCCGACCTGGCATTGCGCTTCGATCCGATCTACGCGCCGATCGCCCGCCGTTTCAAAGACAACCCTGAGCAACTGGCGGATGCTTTTGCCCGTGCATGGTACAAGCTGATTCACCGCGACATGGGCCCGCTGGCGCGCTACCTGGGCCCGGAAATGCCCAATGAAGAGTTGCTGTGGCAAGACCCGTTGCCCAAAGCTGACCCATCCACGATCAGCGAGCAAGACATCGCGGCCCTCAAGGCCAGGATCCTGGCCTCGGGTTTGAGCGTGGGCGAACTGGTCTCCACCGCCTGGGCATCCGCATCGACCTTCCGCGGCTCCGACAAGCGCGGTGGTGCCAACGGCGCACGTTTGCGCTTGGCGCCACAGAAGGACTGGGCTGCAAACCAGGGCGTGGACAAGGTGTTGGCGGCATTGGAGAAGATCCGGGGCGAGTTCAACAACGGCGGCAAAAAGGTTTCCCTGGCCGACCTGATCGTGCTGGCCGGTACCGCGGCAGTCGAAAAAGCTGCCAAGGATGCGGGTTACAGCGGCAGCGTAGGGTTCCGCCCGGGCCGAGTCGATGCGTCCCAGGAGCAGACCGACGTCGAGTCGTTCGCCGTGCTGGAACCGCTGGCCGACGGCTTCCGCAACTTCACCAAGGCACGCTACAGCGTCAAGGCCGAGAAACTGTTGCTGGACAAGGCGCAGTTGCTGACCTTGACCGCGCCGGAACTGACCGTGCTGATCGGTGGCCTGCGGGTGCTCGGCGCCAACCATGGTGGCAGCAACCTCGGCGTGTTCACCGACAAGCCGGGGACGCTGAGCAACGACTTCTTCCGCAACTTGCTGGATATGAGCGTGGAATGGAAACCGACCTCGGCGGACAACGAAACCTTCGAAGGCCGCGACCGCAAGACCGGGCAGGTGAAGTGGAGCGGTAGCCGGGTCGATCTGGTGTTCGGTTCGCATGCCCAGTTGCGGGCGTTGAGCGAGGTGTATGGCAGCAGTGATGGGGGTGACAAGTTTGTCCGCGACTTTGTGGCCGCCTGGCAGAAGGTCATGGAGCTGGACCGCTTTGATTTGAAATAGCGTTGCCTGGCGGGGGGCGCTCAGCGCCCCCTTGGCCAGTGGTTATCCCGCCAATTCCAGGTCGGATAGATACAAAAGTGTCCTCGTCGGTTCTGTTGCAATGCTTCTCAGGCGGCCGGCCTGAACAGCGTGCTCACAACGACAAGGAACCCCGACCATGCAAATGCCCAAGACCCTGAAAATCCGCAATGGCGACAAGGTGCAGCCAACCTTCTCCGCTCAGGAATACGCTGCTCGCCACGCCCGGCTGCGGGCCTATATGGCCGAGCAGGACATCGAGGCGGCAATCTTCACCTCGTACCATAACGTCAACTACTACAGCGATTTCCTCTACTGCTCGTTCGGCCGCCCCTATGCGCTGGTGATCACCCAGGACAAGGTGGTCTCGATCAGTGCCAACATCGACGGCGGGCAACCTTGGCGGCGCACGGTCGGTACTGACAACATCGTCTACACCGACTGGCAGCGCGACAACTATTTCGTCGCCATCCAGCAGGCGTTGCCGCTGGCCTCGCGCATCGGCGTGGAGTACGACCACCTGAACCTGCAGAACCACGGCAAACTCGCCGCCTGCTACCCCAAGGCCGAGCTGGTGGACATCGCTGCGCCGTGCATGCGTATGCGCATGATCAAGTCGGCCGAGGAGCAGGCACTTATCCGTCACGGTGCACAGGTGGCCGACATCGGCGGGGCGGCAGTGGTCGAGGCCCTGCGTGAGCAGGTGCCCGAGTACGAGGTGGCACTGCATGCCAACCAGGCGATGGTGCGCGAAATTGCCAAACGCTTCCCCGACGCCGAGCTGATGGACACCTGGACCTGGTTCCAGTCCGGGCTCAACACCGATGGCGCACACAATCCGGTCACCAGCCGCCGTGTGGGCAAGGGCGAGATCCTCAGCCTCAACTGTTTCCCCATGATCGCCGGCTACTACACCGCGCTGGAGCGCACCCTGTTCCTTGACCACTGCCCGGACGAGTACCTGCGCCTGTGGCAGGCCAACGTCGAAGTGCACGAAGCCGGGCTGAAACTGGTGCGCCCGGGCATGCGCTGCAGCGATATCGCCCGCGAACTGAACGAGATCTTCCTGCGCCACGACCTGCTGCAGTACCGCACCTTCGGCTATGGCCATTCGTTCGGCACGCTCAGCCATTACTACGGCCGCGAGGCGGGGCTGGAGCTGCGCGAGGACATCGATACCGTGCTGGAACCGGGCATGGTGGTGTCGATCGAGCCGATGATCATGCTGCCTGAAGGGCGGCCGGGGGCGGGCGGTTATCGCGAGCATGACATCCTGATCGTCAACGACAGCGGCGCCGAGAACATCACCAGGTTCCCGTATGGGCCGGAGCACAACATCATTCGCAAATAAGCATCGGCGTCGGCTGCTTCGCGGGCAAGCCCGCTCCTACGGGGATTTCACCGTTGTCGTAGGCGCGGGTTTTCCCGCGAAAAGGCTGGCCCAGACAACAACAAGATCCCCGTATGACCACCAGACCCTGCCTCCAATTAAAAGAACCAGAGGGTACCCGTCATGTCCAGCACCACCCTAGACCCATCCGCCATCGCCGGCCCCGCGCACAACGCCGAACGCCAGGCGCTGCGCAAGGCCGCCCGGGCCAGCTTCATGGGCAACTTCGTCGAGTGGTTCGACTACGCCGCCTACGGCTATCTGGCCACCATCATCGCCGCCACCTTCTTCCCGCAAACTGACAAGACCACCGGCCTGCTGGCTACCTTCGCGGTATTCGCGTTGTCTTTCCTGGTACGCCCGCTGGGCGGCATTGTCTGGGGCCATTTCGGCGACCGACACGGTCGGCGCAACGCGTTGTCCTGGTCGATCCTGATCATGTCGGTATCCACCTTCTGCATCGGCTTGTTGCCAGGCTATGCGCAGATCGGGCTGTGGGCGCCGGCCCTGCTGTTGCTGATCCGCCTGGTACAGGGGTTTTCCGCCTCGGGTGAGTACGCCGGGGCCGCTGCGTTCCTGGCCGAGTACGCGCCGCCTGGGCGGCGTGGCTTGTACACCAGCATCGTGCCGGCCAGCACGGCGGCGGGGTTGTTGTTCGGTGCGGCGTTCGTTGCGGTGCTGCATGAGCTGCTCAGCAGTGAAGCCCTGCATGAATGGGGCTGGCGCCTGCCGTTCCTGCTGGCGGCGCCGTTCGGCCTGGTAGGGCGCTATATCCGCATGAGCTTGCAGGACACGCCCAAGTTCCTGGAGATGGAGCAGCGCCTGGAAACCAAGGCCGGCATGGCCACGACGCCGCTGCGCGAACTGCTGGGCCAGCACCGGCGCAGTCTGGCGATCGGCATAGGTGTCACCTGCCTGAATGCGGTTGCGTTCTACCTGTTGCTCAGTTACATGCCGACCTACCTGTCCAGTGAAATGGGCATGAGCGAGCGGGATTCGTTCATCGCCTCGACGGTGTCGCTGGCCACCTATATCGGCTTGATCTTCCTGATGGGGCGGCTGTCCGACCAGTTTGGTCGCAAGACCATGCTGGTGGTGGCCTCGCTGTTGTTCCTGGGGTTGACCGTGCCGTTGTTTCGCCTGCTGGATGGCCAGCCGCTGCTGGTGATTCTGGCCATCCAGATCCTTTTCGGTGCGATGCTGGCGATGAACGATGGGACCTTGCCGTGCCTGCTGGCCGAAATCTTTCCGACCCGGGTGCGCTTCAGCGGGTTTGCCCTGAGCTTCAATGTGGCCAATTCGCTGTTTGGCGGGACTGCGCCGTTCATTGCCACCTGGCTGATTCAGGTGACGGGCAGCAAGCTGGCCCCGGCAGGATACCTGCTGGCGGCAGCACTGGTGGCGCTGGTGGCCATGCTGATGTGTCGGGAGACGGCGCACGGGGCCCTTGAAGATTAGTTGACCTGCACTGGCCTCTTCGCGGGCAAGCCCGCTCCTACAACGGCCTGTGGCGGACCACCGATGTGCGTGTAGGCGCGGGCTTGCCCGCGAAGAGGCCAGCAATGCCAATACCTGACCCCCGTCAGTGGAGAGAGGCCTGCCGCCGCTCCCCTAAAGGCGACAGCCCGAAGAACCGGCTATAACTCTTGGAAAAATGCGCAGGCGAACTGAAGCCGCAGGCCAGCGCTACCTCACGCACTTGCACGTCGCTGCGCAGCAGTAACTCCCGCGCCCGCGACAGCCGCAGCTCCAGGTAATACTGGCTGGGCGTGCGCTGCAGGTACTTGTGGAACAGCCGCTCCAATTGGCGCACGGTCACGTCGTTGAGGCTGGCCAGTTCCTCCAGCCCCAGCGGCTCCTCCAGATTGGCCTCCATGATCGCCACCACCTGGCTCAGTTTGGGCTGGGCGCTGCCGAGCAGGGTGCGCAGCGGCACACGCTGCCGCTCACGCTCACCGCGTACGCGGTCGCACAGCAACAGCTCGGCGGCCTTGGCCGCGATGTCCTGGCCGCCCGTGTCGCGGGCCACCAGTTGCAACATCATGTCCATGGCTGCCACGCCGCCTGAGCAGGTGTAACGGTCGCGGTCCAGTTCGAACAGCTGGCTGGAGATCACGATACCGGGGAAGTGTGCCTGCAACGTCGGCAGGTCTTCCCAGTGGATGGTGCAGCGGTAACCCTTGAGCAATTCGGCCTTGGCCAGCAGGTAGCTACCGGTGCAGATACCGCCTAGCGGCAAGCGCTGGCGGGCCAGTTGGCGCAACCAGTCGATCAATGGGCGGTTGCTACGGCTTCGGTCGATCGGGTTGGCGCCAACCACCAGCAAGGCATCCAGCGCGGGGGCGTTGGTGATGTTGTAGTCGGGCAGTACGCGCATGCCGTTGCTGGCCACCACCGGCGCGTCGTCTGCGGCGATCAGCACACTGCGATACAGTGGCTTGCGCGCGGCCAGGTTGGCCATGCGCAGGGTCTCAACCGCCGACGCAAGGCCGATGGTGGTGAAATTGGGCAAAATCAGGAAGCCAAAGGTCTTTGCCGAACAATTCTTTACACTAGACGGCGATAGGTTTGCAGAAGCGGGGTGGACCATTGCGCTGTTCCTGTGCAAGCTGAGGCCTGGTTGGGCAGGGGCAGTGAGAAAGCAGAGCCTCGCGTGGTTCTTGTTGTTATGGGTCGTTGCCGGGTCGATCATACACCCCGGATGCAGCGGCCAGGAATGGCCCCGCCGGCTGGCTGGGCCGACAGTGATTGCACAGAGAAGGTGAGCGTCAGTGAACCCCGAAACCATGCTGGCGGGCTTGCCAGGCTATGCCATGGCCCCCGAAGCGATCCAGGTGCTGCCCGATGCCAGGGCTTACCGCGCCTGCCTGTTCGAGCGCATCCGTACGGCGACTCGGCGCATCGTTATTGTCGCGTTGTACCTGCAGGAGGATGAGGCTGGCCAGGAAGTGCTGGATGCCTTGTACCAGGCCAAGGCCGAGCGGCCAGGCCTGGAGATCACCATCGTGGTCGACTGGTTCCGCGCCAGGCGCGGGCTGCTGGGGGCCGGGCGTCAGCCGGGCAATGCCGCCTGGTATCAGGCCCAGCGTCAGTTGCGCGGGCTGGACATCGCGATCCATGGCGTGCCAGTGCAGACCCGCGAACTGTTCGGGGTGTTGCACCTTAAAGGCAGCATCATCGACGATTGTGTGATCTACACCGGCGCCAGTCTGAACAACGTCTACCTGCATCGTTTCGACCGCTATCGCCTGGATCGCTACCACGTGTTCCAGTCACCGGCACTGGCTGATGCCATGGTCGGCCTGGTGCAGCGTTTGCTGCACCACACCGCCACACCGCGCCTCGACGTGCCGGCGCCACCTTCCACCCGCAGCCTGCGCGGCGACATTCGGCGTTTGCGCGCACGGCTGCGACGCATGGCCTACGAGGTACCTGCCAGCATGACGGGGCAGGGCTTGCAGGTGATCCCGCTGCTGGGTGTGGGCCGTGGCAATCCACTGAATCGGGCGCTGTGCGCCTTGCTGGCAGTGGCGCGCACGCAGATCATCATCAGTACGCCGTATTTCAACCCGCCACAGGTCGTGATGCGCGAACTTGACCATGCCCTGGCACGGGGGGTTGGGGTGGAACTGATTGTCGGTGACCGCACCGCCAACGACTTCTACATCGCCCCTGGCGAACCGTTCAGTGCCAGTGGTGCATTGCCCTATCTGTATGAGGACAACCTGCGCACCTTCGCCCGCCGCCGCCACGCCGCGATTGCCAGCGGCCAGCTGCAAATACGCATCTGGAACGATCCGGGGCATACCTTCCATGCCAAGGGCGTGTGGATCGACCAGCGTTATTCGCTGCTGACCGGCAACAACCTGAACCCGCGCGGGTTCAACCTGGACCTTGAGAACGGCCTGCTGATCGACGACCCGCAGGGGCAATGGCTGGCGCCACGGGAAGCGGAGTTGAGCGAACTGCGGCGCTTTGCGCCGAGAATCGGTTCGGCAGAGGCGCTGGGGGAGAAGGCCGAACATCCCAAGCAAGTGCGCAAGTTTCTGCGTCGGTTGCGCTATAGCCGGTTGGAACCGTTGATCAAGCGGGTGCTCTGACATCGCCTGTACTGGCCCTGTCGCCGGCAAGCCAGCGACAGGGCCAGAGTGGTGCGCACCGCGCATTGATGTCATTATGATATTGCTGCCCACGGCCCTTTGTCAGGGGCTGGATTACAATGTGCAGGCAACCGTGCAAGGCCCCTCTGAACGTGATCACGATCGCATACAGTCGGGCCTTTTCCCGTTAACCAGACAGGCCAATGCGTATATGGCGTTAGATCCACCCACGATGCTGACTATTTCAGTCGCTTTGGCCGCTGCGGCCGCCTTGTACCTGGCGATTGAATGGCGCAGTGTGCGCGAAACCTCATTGCTTTACTGGAGTGCGGGTTTCGCCACGATTACGGTTGGTAGCACCCTGGCATTGTTGCGCGGGATCGGCTTGCTGTTCATCGGTATCTGGTTCGCCAATGGCTTGCTGGTGGTGGCCCACGTTTTTTTCCTGATCGGCGTGCTGCGCTTCACCCAGGAGCGCTTGTCACGTGCCTGGTTGATGATCGTGCTGGTCTGGTTCGCCTTGCTGCTGCTGCCCGTGGGCCCGCAGTGGTCGAAGGTGATGCTGATGGTCAACTCATTGTTGGTGGCCTCGCTGACGCTCAAGGCCAGTTTCCTGCTGCGGCCACATGGCAAATCGCTGAGTGTCGGGGCCGTGCAGCTGCGCTATGTGTTGCTGATCCATGGGCTGTTCTATGTGGCCAAGGCGGCCATCGCGATCACGCCAGGCACGCTGATTGACCTGGCGACCTTTGGCGGGCTGATCATTCAGGTTTCGCTGGTGGAAGGCGCGATGGCGATCATGCTGATTGCCTTGTCGATGACCGGCACCGTACGTTACCGGCGTGAAGAGCGGATTGCCCGGCTGGCAGCCCGTGACCCGCTGACTGCGCTGTACAACCGGCGTGCACTGGAGGTACGGGCGGGGCATTTCTTCAAGGACGTGAGCCCGGCGCAACCTGGGGCATTGCTACTGATCGACATCGACAACTTCAAACTGGTCAACGATCTGCACGGGCATATCGCCGGCGACCGTTTGCTGATTGCCTTGAGCGAGATGATCCGGACGGCGCTGCCCGAGCGTTCGCTGGCGGCGCGGTTGGGCGGGGATGAATTCGTCATCTTGCTCAGTGGCGCGAGCAGTGAACGGGTCATGGAACTGGGTAGTGGGCTGCGCGAGCAGTTCCAGCAGTACGCCGACAAGACCGTGCCTACGCCCCAGGCGGTTACCTTGAGCATTGGTGCCAACGTGTTCGACCAGCCGCCGGCGAGCCTGGCGGCGTTGATCGAGCAGGGGGATGTGGCGTTGTACCAGTCCAAACGTGGGGGGCGCGACAGCATTCGGTTTTTCGAGCGGGCGATGGTTGAACTCCGGCAGTGAGCGAATCACCTAGGGGGTGAGCTTTCATGTAACCCATGTGGGTGATCCGTACAGGCGCTCCCGTCACCCGGCCCCCGCGTTTGACGGGCATCCATGCCCGTCCTCAGTAAAGCAGCGTGGTCAGGTTGCCACCTGATAGCACGGTACATACGCCGCGCCGCCGGGCAGCTTCATCCGGTGCTGGTCGACGAATGCCTGCAGCAGCCGGCCCAGCGGGTCCAGTACGGCGCTGTCACCGTGGATCTGATACGGCCCGTGTTCCTCGATCAGGCGGATGCCTTTGTCCTTGACGTTGCCTGCGACAATCCCGGAAAACGCCCGGCGCAGGTTGGCCGCCAGTTCATGGGGCGGCAGCTCGCGACGCAAGTCCAGGTCGGCCATGGCCTGGTGGGTCGGGTCGAACGGTCGCTGGAAGCTCTCCTCGATCTTCAGCAGCCAGTTGAAGTGGAAGGCATCGTTACGCTCGCGGCGGAACTGCTTGACCGCTTTGAGGCCTTCGACCATGTGCCGGGCGACTTCCGCCGGGTCATCAATGATGATTTCGTACAGGCGATGGGCCGCTTCACCCAGCGTGGCGCCGACGAAAGCGTGCAACTGTTGCAGATAAGGCTCGGCGCTGCGCGGGCCGGTGAGCACCACCGGGAACGGCAGGTCGTGGTTGTCCGGGTGCATGAGGATGCCCAGCAGGTACAGGAATTCCTCCGCCGTGCCGGCACCGCCTGGGAAGATGATGATGCCGTGGCCGACACGCACGAAGGCCTCCAGGCGCTTCTCGATGTCTGGCAGGATCACCAGTTCGTTGACGATCGGGTTGGGCGCCTCGGCGGCGATGATGCCGGGCTCGGTGAGGCCCAGGTAGCGGCTGCCATGCATGCGTTGCTTGGCGTGGGCGATGGTGGCGCCCTTCATCGGGCCTTTCATCACGCCCGGGCCGCAGCCGGTGCAGACATCCAGCTTGCGCAGGCCCAGTTCGTGGCCGACCTTCTTGGTGTACTGGTATTCCTCGGTGCTGATCGAGTGGCCGCCCCAACACACCACCATCTTCGGCTCCACGCCCGGGCGCAAGGTACGCGCGTTGCGCAGCAGGTGGAACACGTAGTCGGTGATGCCCTGGGAGCTTTCCAGGTCGATGCGCTGGCTGGCCAGCTCGCTTTCGGTGTAGACGATGTCGCGCAAGGCGCTGAACAGCATTTCACGGGTGCTGGCGATCATTTCGCCATCGACGAAGGCGTCGGCTGGGGCGTTCAGCAGCTCCAGGCGCACGCCGCGGTCCTGTTGGTGGATACGCACCTCGAAGTCTTTGTAGGCCTCAAGGATAGTCTTGGCATTGTCGACATGGGCGCCAGTGTTGAGGATTGCCAGGGCGCACTGGCGGAACAGTGTGTAAAGGCTACCGGTACCGACTTCACTCAGTTGCTGCACTTCACGTTGTGACAGCGTCTCCAGGCTGCCTTTGGGGCTGACGGATGCATTGATGACATGGCGTTGAGGCATCTAAGTCTTTCCTGTGCGGGTAAAACATCCTTCTTTGACACCACCATACCGAGAAATGTGGACGGCAACGAGGGGGGCTGTGAAAAACCTTGAGACCGGGCGGCCTGCTTCGCGAGTAAACCCGCTCCTATACAGGTACAGCGCAAGCCTTGATGGCGGTGCGGACCTGTGTAGGAGCGGGTTTACCCGCGAAGCAGCCGACTCGGTCTCCCGTCAGCCCAACAGCTTCTGCACCCCCAGGGTAATCGCCAACCCCCCGCCAACCAGCCACAGGTTGAGGATCGCCCCGGTCGCCAGCGCCCGTGGCCCGGCCTGGCGAATCTGGCTGAAGCGGGTCTCCATGCCCAACGCCGTCATGGCCATGGTCAAGGCAAAGGTGTCCAGGCTGTTCACGGCCTGGGTCACGCTGCCAGGCAGCACTTGCAGTGAATTCACCAGTACCAGTGCCAGGAAGCCGAAAGCGAACCAGGGCATGGCAATGCGCCCGTTGCCCTGCGCCTGGCCAGCCTTGCGCGAACGGCTGATCCACAGGCCCACCACCAGCAGTACCGGCACCAGCAGCATGACCCGGGTCATCTTGACGATGGTGGCGATATGCGTGGCTTCGGGGCTGACATTACTGGCCGCGCCTACCACCTGCGCCACTTCGTGGACTGTGCCGCCCAGCAACAGCCCGGCGCCCATGGTATCCAGATGCAGCCAGCCGGCATTGATCGCCAGCGGGTAAAGGAACATCGACAAGGTACCGAACAGCACCACGCTTCCGACTGCCATGGCGCTTTTATGGGGGGCGCTGCGCAGCGCCGATTCAAATGCCAGCACGGCGGCAGCGCCGCAGATAGCGCTGCCGGCGGCGGTGAGCAAGGCGGTATCGCGGTCGAGCTTGAACACTTTCATGCCACACCACAGGCCGATCAGCAGGGTACTGGTGACTACCAGCACCGACACGATAAGCCCCGACCAGCCGACTTCGGCAATTTCCTGCAGGCTTACCCGCAGGCCAAAAAATGCCACCGCAATGCGTAACAGGCCGCGAGCGGAAAAATTGATGCCTGCCGCCCAGCTTGCCGGTACGCCGTCACGCAGCGCGTTGCCATACAAGGCACCTGCGACGATACCCACGATCAGCGGGCTGATGCCCAGGTTGGCGATAGCGGGCAGGGCCGCCAGTTGAGTGACTGCGACCGCGAACAGCGCGACGAACAGAATGCCATTGAGCCGCCCTCGGGTGGAGAGGGTAGGGGCAAAGGCAGGGTTGGACGGAACCGTGGCCATGTGAGTCCTCCGGAAAGGTGTTTCGACAAGGCCTACGTTAATCTGGTTATAAGCTTATAAAAAATCGTAATTTAGGATGGCAAATATCCGTAAAGCTGATATTTTTCAAAAATGACCCCAGAACAGCTGATAACGTTCGCCACGGTTGCCGAACACGGCAACATCAGCCATGCGGCTCAAGCCCTGCACCTGTCGCAGCCGGCGGTGTCCGGCCAGCTCAAGCTCTTGCAAGAGGCGTTTGGCGAACCCCTTTACCAACGTGCCGGCCGCGGCGTGCGGCTGACAGCGGCCGGTGAGCAGTTGCTGGCGCATGCCGAGCGCCTGCGCGAAACCTTCCGACAGGCGCAAGCACTGCGCGAGGCCATGCGCGGGCTGGAGCGCGGCACCTTGCGCATCGGCGCCAGTACCACGCCCGCCAGTTACCTGCTGCCTTACCTGATCGCCGATTTTCACGGGCGTCATCCGGATGTGCTGGTCAGCACCTCGCATGGCAACACGGCGGAGATCGTCGCCGCCCTGGACAGTGTTGATATTGCCCTGATCGAGGGGCCGCCCGGGCAGGAGTTGCCGTTGGGTACGCAAGTGACGCCGTGGCGCGAGGACGAGATCGTGGCGATTGTGCCCCGTGGGCATCCCCTGGCAAGCAGTGACCAGCAGACACTGGCGGCGCTCGGCACCTACCCCTTGGTACTGCGTGAAAGCGGCTCGGGTGTGCGGCAGATCGTCGAGCGGGCGTTTGCCCGTGATGGCGTGGCAATGCGAGTGGCGCTGGAGATCGCTGGCGTTGAAGGGGTAAAAGAGGCGGTCCGGGCCGGGATGGGGGTTGGCTTTGTGTCGGCGATGTCCATTCGTCATGAAGATGGGGCGCTGCACCGGCTGCAGGTTGCGCCGCAGGCGCTGGTGCGGCGTTTTTCCATTCTGTTGCCGCATGGGGCTGCGCCTTCGCGGGCTGCCTCGCGGTTTCTTGAATTGTGTGTTGCCATGCAAGAGGTGGGTTGACTGTGCTGGCCTCTTCGCGGGCGTGCCCGGTCCCACAGGTTACAGCACAGATGTTGAAGACTGTGCTGTACCTGGACTGCCCGCCAAAATTTGAAAGCCTGCGCGCTGCGCTTGCTCAGCCGCTTCGCGCAATTGCGACCCTCTGACGGCGGTACTTGAGAGAGATGTTTGGGGGCTTCTGAGCAATGAGGATTGGTCAAATGGATCGGCGTCGGGGTCATTTTGCTCGTGCGATTAGCACGGTCAGGTCGTAAGTCAACACCGAACCGGTGCCGGCTACCTGCACAGCAATCGCGAGCGTGACCCAGCCGCAATCGTCTCGACGAGCGTGCTGTGAGACATTCATCACCTTTGCCGTCAGGCTGAGCCTATCTCTCGGCTTCACAGGTCGATGCATGATGAAGTTTTCAATGCGGTGCCCGGCCACGACATGCGTCACCGAAAACAGCGCATCACACAGCATTCGCTGAGCCAGTGCGAAGGTATGCACGCCGCTTGCACAATGTACGCCCAGGGGGCTGGAAAGCGCCTGAACAGGATCAGTGTGCATGTATAGCGGATCGTATTGCTTTGCGAAGGCGATGATTTCGTCTTGCGCCAACGCTTCATCTCGATGGTGTGTCCACGCCTGGCCGACAGAAAACTGCTCCCAGAACATCTCGCTGGCACTCATGGAAAGGGCCTTAAACAGGTGGGGTGACTATCCTGTATGCAGGGGCGAGAATGAAGCAATGCCCGCTTACCTCAGGTGTTGTGACCTCTCTGGGCGGTAATCCAAAACGTGTTGCAATAAAAAACAAGGGGCGTTGACACCTGGCACAGTGATATTGGTACGGTAGATCTTCTACGGGTGTGTCTGCTTTGCAAGGCAGCCTTTGGTATCGAGTTAGCAACGGAGCCCCAGATGGAGTTTTCTGCCCACAAAGGCACCACGTCGATCAGCCTCGTGCGGGACGCACTTCAAGGAGCAGAACTGCGTGGCCTGGATGTTGCTACTGTGCTCAGCCACGCGCATATTGATCCACGCCTGCTGGACCAGCGCTATGCCAGGGTACCTGCTGGTACGTTCTCCAGATTGTGGATTGCGTTAGCGGATTTGCTCGACGATGAGTTTTTTGCGGCAGACAGTCACCCCCTTCGCAGAGGTAGTTTCAAGCTGATGGCGCAGTTGGCCCTCGGCTGCGACACCATTGGACAGGCGCTCAAGCGGATTCTGGCGTTTCTCAGGGCTGCCCTTGATGACATCTATGGGTCGGTGGAGTGCGATGGAGAGTATGCTGCAATTGTCATCCATGATCATGGTGAGTCGCGAAGGGCGTTTTGTTATGGTGCCTGGCTGGTCCTCGTGCACGGTCTGCTTTGTTGGCTGTGCGACAGGCGCATCCCTGTTTTGAAGTTATCGATGCGTCCTCCTCAGCCAGAGGACGACAGCGACTATCGAATGCGTTTTTGTGAGGAAATCGAGTGGCGGGCCGAGAGAACCTCCGCTGTTTTCGAGAAGAATGTTCTGGAGTACAAGGTTTGCCAAACGCTCAGCACACTGCCTTTGTTTTTGAAGGGAACGCCAAGTAACTTCCTTGTGAAATACCGTAACGACGACAGCACGAGCATTACGATCCGGCGGCGACTAAAACTGCTCTCTCCACACACGTGGCCTGAACTCGATGAACTCGCACGCGACTTGAGCATGTCCAGTTCCACCCTACAGCGAAGGCTCTACGCTGAGGGTTTCACCTACCAACGGCTCAAAGATAATCTAAGGCGGGATATTTCCATCAGTCTGCTCTGCCGGGCAGGTATGACGGTGGATGGCGTTGCGTCAGAGGTTGGCTTCATTGAGACCAGTGCGTTCCACAGGGCATTCAAAAAATGGACGGGTATCACCCCTGGTGCTTACCGACGCTCGTTGCGTAGCCCTCGAGGGGACTAGTCCTCTGCGCTTGGGCTGATCACCCGCTGATTGAAGCCATCTGGTTTTCCAAAACTGCCCGTTCCGGTCAAGCAGAATGATGCCATTGGGCATGGTTGGGCCTTGCCATTAGGCCTACGATTTTTCTCGGGCGCCTTCTAGGGTCTCTCAACTCTCCCGACTTACACGCGGAACCATGCGTACCTGTGCGTGTGGTCGAGTTGTGCCAGATCGCTATACGTATGTGGACTTCAAAAACACAACAATAAGATTGAAGGAGACACGGTATGAGTTCTTTGAATATGTACACGTTGACCGAAGAGTCGAAGTTTAACCGCTTTCATGGGATTATTCTGTTCTGGTGCGTGTTAATTCTAATTATCGATGGCTACGACTTGGCAGTGGTGGGGGCTGCCTTACCGGCCATCATGGCCGATATGCAAATTGACGCAACCAGCGCCGGGGTAATGGCTGGCTCAGCATTGTTTGGGACAATGCTGGGCGCCATTTTTTTAGGCACATTGGCAGATCGAATTGGCCGGCCGAAAATGATCGCGATCTGTGTGGCGCTGTTCAGCGTTTTCACCGCTGCGGCAGGGTTCACTGACAGCCCGCTGACCTTCAGTATCATGCGCTTTATCGCCGGCTTGGGCATCGGCGGTGTGTTGCCCATCTGTACGGCGCAGATGGGTGAGTTCTCGCCCTTGAAAGTTCGCACCCGGCTGGTGACCATCGTTTTCGCAGGCTATTCGGTGGGCGGAATTCTGGTAGCCCTGACGGGTAAACAACTGATCGAAAGCTACGGTTGGCAATATGTGTTTTACGTGGCCGTCCTGCCAGTGGTTTTGATTCCTTTCATTCTCAAGTCAATGCCCGATTCTATCGGCTTTATGTTGAAGCAGGGTCGACAAGACGAGTTGAAAATCATCGCGCGTCGCCTTCGTCCTGACCTTGTGATCACGGATGACACGCAGCTCGTCGGCAATCCTCAGATTATCTCTGCTCAAGATAAGCCAGTACGAAGCCTTTTCCTGGAAGGCCGTGGATACAGCACGGTCATGATCTGGATGGCATTCATGACCGGGCTGTTCATGGTGTATGCGCTCAATTCGTGGCTCACCAAGTTGATGGCCATGGCGGGTTTCAGCCTCGGTTCAGCCCTGAATTTCGTCATCGTGTTCAACCTCGGTTCGATCTTCGGTGCAATTCTGGGTGGATGGCTTAGCGACAAATTCAGCATCAAACACGTCTTGGTGGTGTTCTATGTAGTGGGCGCGGTCGCACTCACGTTGCTGGGATATACCCGCTCCACCGAACTGCTCTTTGTCGTCGTGTTCATCGTGGGGGCCTCGACCCTTGGCACCCAGCTTCTGGCCTATGCATACGCCGGCGATTTCTATCCCTCCACCATCCGCTCAACTGGCGTCGGTTTTGCCTCGGGCGTCGGTCGCGTCGGGGCGATTGTCGCACCTGTTTTGATTGGTGCCTTGGTGTCGATGGCGTTGCCGCTGGAGCAGAACTTCATGGCAATCGCGCTCGCCGGCCTGGTAGGGGCTGTTGCAGTGACCATGATCAACCAATCTCGCTCGGACTCGGCTGTAGTGAGGAAGAAGGCCACGGTTGCCCACGAGCTGACCTGACCATAATTCTGCGAGACAGGTGCCAAGTATGCTTATTGATCGCTTGCGCAAATCACCGGTAGGTTCGGACGAAACTGCCCGTTTGATCGACTGGGCAATCGTCTCACGTCGGAGCATCAGGTCGTTCCTCCCAACCCCAGTTCCGCGAGAGGAAATTGAAGCGGTTCTGAACGTTGCGCGCTATAGCGCAACAGGCGTCAATCTGCAGCCCTGGAACGTGCATGTTGTTACCGGCGATATGAAGGCACGGTTGTCCGCAGCAATTACTGAGGTTGATGACCATCCGGCTGATGACCAACGCTTTTCTGATCCCTACGCGTATTACCCCAGGGAGTGGACATCTCCCTACATCGAACGGCGCAGGGAGGTAGGGTGGGGGCTCTATAGCTTGTTGGGCATCAGTCGAAGCGATAAACAAAGGATGCACGAGCAACACGGCCGGAATTATCGCTTCTTCGGGGCGCCTGTTGGCCTGTTCTTCACGATTGACCGCGTGCTTCAGGAAGGGAGCCTGCTGGACTATGGCATGTTCCTGCAAAGCCTCATGATTGCCGCACGGGGAAGAGGCTTGCACACCTGCCCGCAGGCAGCATTCCTTAAATATCACAGCATCATCACTGAAATGCTGGCAATACCGAAGAGCCAAATGCTCGTCTGTGGGATGAGCTTGGGTTATGCCGATGATGGCAGCATTGAGAACACGTTGGTTACTGGCCGTGAACCCGTGCGTGCATTCACGACCTTTCACTGAGAATAAAAAACCTGGCGTGCGCCCTGTCCAAGTTTAGCGCCGGGCAGGGTGATACTGTTTCGATCATTCCGCTAAAGCGGGCCTTCACCCATTTGTAGGATTGGCATTGCATGGGGCGCTTCGCTGCGCTCCATGTTCAAGCACACAACAAGAACAAGGTGCCTGTGATGTCTATTGCTTTAAAAAAATCGTTGGCTTGTTCAGCAGCATTGCTGGTCGCGCCTTATGCTTCTGCCGCGTTCGTGGAAGACTTCAAAGGCAGTCTCGAACTCCGTAACTTCTACTATAATCGCGATTTTCGCAATGATGGCGCCACTCAGTCCAAGCGCGATGAGTGGGCGCAAGGCTTTATTTTGAACTTGCAATCGGGTTTTACAGAAGGGCCCGTGGGCTTCGGTATTGATGCGATGGGCTTGCTGGGGGTGAAGCTTGATTCCAGCCCGGACAGAACGGGATCAGGGCTGCTGGCCTACGATTCCGACAGGCAGGTTGAGGATGAATACGGTAAGTTCGTAGCCACCGCCAAAGCAAGGATGGGTAAGACGGAGTTGAGGATAGGGGGGGTGAACCCTCTGATGCCTTTACTCTGGAGTAATAACAGCCGCCTGCTGCCTCAGGTCTTTCGCGGTGGTTCGCTGACCGTCAACGACATCGATAAATTGACGGTAACGGCTATAAGGGTCAACGCCGTGAAGCAGCGTAACTCCACCGATTTCGAATCACTCACAGCCACGGGCTATGCCCCGGTTGAGGCGGATCACTACAACTACCTGGCATTTGACTTCAAGCCCACGAAGGACATGACCTTCAGCTTGCACGCCGCCGAGCTTGAAGACCTCTACACCTCCTACTTCGCCGGCATTAAAGTCATCAAACCGTTGGGGGAAGGCAATGTGATCGCGGATGTTCGCGTGTTCGATGCCAGCGAGACAGGCTCCAAAAAACTGGGTGAGGTGGACAACAGAACGCTGAGTAGCTACTTCGCCTACAGCATCAAGGGACACACCCTCGGTGGCGGTTACCAGAAGGCTTGGGGCGACACCTCGTTTGCGTTTGTAAACGGCACGGATACCTACCTGTTCGGCGAATCGCTGGTCAGTACATTCACTGCCCCTGAGGAGCGGGTGTGGTTCGCAAGGTACGACTTTGATTTCGCTGCGTTGGGTGTACCAGGCTTGCTGTTCACCACCCGGTACATGAAAGGTGATGATGTTGATCCTGATCTGCTGAAGAGCCGCCAAGCCGCTTCACTCCGCCTTAACGGGGAGGAGGGCAAAGAATGGGAGCGGGTCACTGATATCTCTTATGTCATTCAGAGTGGGCCGGCGAAGGGTGTTTCGTTCCAATGGCGAAACTCCACGAACCGCTCGACCTACGCTGACAGCGCTAATGAAAATCGCTTGATCATGCGTTACACCTTCAACTTCTGAATAGCGAAATGGGCCGGCCTTCTGGCGCCGGCCCCTTTTTTGCCATTCATTCCCAATCGACGGGTTCGCTGTTTCCCGCCTGAATTGCACCAGGCGTTCGGACGCCTGCACCCAGCCGTTTCATCTTTTGCTGCGAAAGGCCAGTACCGATCAAGCCACTGCTGCCAGCTTGGCGCTGGTCTGCCGACGACGGTAGGCACTGTCACGGCTCGCCAGCCACCAGTACAGCGGCGAGGTGATCGCCAACCCTACCAGCCACGACAGGTCAGCCCCGTTGATATGCTCGGAAATCGGCCCGACGTACAGCGGGGTGTTCATGAACGGTATCTGCACCACGATACCCACAGCGTAGGCGATCAGGGCCTGCGGGTTGTAGCGCCCATAGATCCCACCATCGACCTGGAAGATCGACTGGATGTCGTAATCACCTTTGTGAATGGCGTAGAAGTCGATCAGGTTGATCGCCGTCCACGGCACCAGCACCACCAGCAGTACCAGCACCATGTCAACGAAGTGGCCGATGAAGTCTGCCGAAGCGAACACCGCTACCACGCAGCAGGCCGACAGCACGATCAGCGACAGCACTGCACGGCTTTTGGCGGTGGGGATCCAGCGGTAGGCGAACGTTTGCACCAGGGTGATGATCGACAGCACCGCGCCATACAGGTTGAGGGCGTTATGGCTGATCACACTGAGCAGGAACAGCACCAGCATGATCGGGCCGAGCGTGCCGGTGGCCAGCTTGACCGCGTCCATGGTGTCCATGCCGGCCGGGATCGCCAGCACGGCCACGGCGCCGAAGATGAACGACAGGCTTGAACCCAGGGCCGAGCCCAGGTAGGTGGTCCAGAAGGTCGAGCTGACTTTGACATCTGCCGGCAGGTAGCGCGAGTAGTCCGACACATAGGGCGCAAAGGCGATTTGCCACAACGCCGCCAGCGACACGGTGGCCAGCCAGCCGGCCAGGTTGAAGCCGCCGCGGGTGAGGAAATCGTCGCTCTGCACATGGGTGAAGATGTAGGCGAAGCCAACCACGATACCGATACCCAGTACCCAGGTGCCAATGCGATTGAGCACGTGGATGAAGCGGTAGCCGATGATGCCGATGATGCCTGAACCCAACGCACCGACGACGATGCCCACCGGTACCGGAACGGCGTCGACCACGCCATGCAGTGACTTGCCGGCAAGGACGATGTTGGAAGCGAAGAAACCGATGTACATGACGCCGGCGATCACCACCACCAGCAGCGCGCCGAGGGTGCCGAACTGGGCGCGGCTCTGGATCATTTGCGGAATGCCCATTTGCGGGCCCTGGGCCGAGTGCAGGGCCATCAGCACCCCGCCGACCAGGTGACCGACGAGGATGGCGACGATGCCCCATACCAGGTTCAGGTGGAACAGCTGCACACCCAGCGCGCCGGTGACGATGGGCAACGGCGCGATGTTGCCGCCGAACCAGAGTGTGAACAGATCCCTTACCTTTCCATGGCGGTCTTGCGGGGGCACGTAGCCGATCGTGTGTTTTTCTATCAGGGGTGCCGAATTGGCTGCACTGGTCATGACTGACTCCAAGGCAAGGTAGGGCATTGGGAACTGCCCGGGGGCGTGCCGGCGGTGGGCGACGCGTTCTTGTTGGAGCGATGATGAGGGGCGCGGGGGTAACGAGAAATTAGTAAATATGTGCCCATAAGCGTTAAAAAAACTAAGGCTGACAAAAGCTTAAGCGGGTGACGGTAGCAAGGAGAGTGCCAGCTGGCTGAAGGCCGTGGGGTAGAGGGGCGGCGGGTTGGCAACCCGGATCACGGTGGGCTGGGTTGGTGCGATGTGCGCGTTTTCAGGGCAGATGAAAGGTTGCCTGGGCCGGCCTTTTTGCGGGTAAACCCGCTCCTACAGCAGGCGCGGGTTTACCCGCGAAGGGGCCGGCACAAGAGGAAACAGCTACATGGGGAGCAACCGATCCTGAATCACTTCCTTCATCACCAAGGTCGAGCTCAAGCGTTTCACATTGGGAATACTGGTCAGATGCTCGTCATACAGCTTCTGAAACGCCGGCAGGTCCTTGGCGACCACATGCAGCAGGTAATCCGGGTCGCCAAACAGCCGCTGCGCTTCGACAATCTGCGGGATCTGCGCCAGTGCCGTTTCAAAGTCCGCCACCGGCTGGCGGGTCACCTCGCGTAGCGTCACGAACACCAACGCGGCAAAGTTCAGCCCAAGGGCGCTCGGTGCCAGCCGTGCGTGATAGCCCAGAATGGCGCCGGACTCTTCCAGTGCCTTCAAGCGCCGATGACAGGGTGACAGGCTGAGCCCCACGCGGTCGGCCAGCTCGGTTACCGACAGGCGCCCGTCTTTTTGCAGCTCGGCAAGGATTTTTCGATCGGCTCTATCCATTGGGAAGAATATTCCAATTCATGAATGCAAAGGGGAAATATACGAAAGAATATCCCCGAGCGAAATCCGTAATCTTTCGACATCCCAATGCAGTAGATAAGGAAGATTCAAGTGGCTATCAGTGTGCTGACGGCGTTCTGGGCTGTGTCGATGCTGTTCGTGATTACCCCCGGTGCAGACTGGGCCTATGCCATCTCGGCCGGCATGCGTGGGCGCTGGGTGATGCCAGCGGTGGCGGGGATGTTGTCGGGGCATTTCCTGGCCACGCTGGTGGTGGCGGCCGGGGTCGGCAGTTTGCTGGCAGGTCACCCGTTGGCGCTGACCTTGCTGACCCTGGCGGGGTGCAGTTACTTGCTGTGGCTGGGCGGCAACCTGTTGCTCAGCCCGGCATTGCCGGCGGCCGGGCAGGGCGGCGCGGGGGAGTCGGGCTCACGCTGGGCGTTGAAGGGTTTTTGCGTCAGCGGCCTGAACCCCAAGGTATTCCTGCTGTTCCTGGCCCTGCTGCCGCAGTTCACCGACCCGCAGTCGAGCTGGCCTGTGCCCTTGCAGATCTTGTTGCTGGGGCTGGTCCACCTGTGCAGTTCGCTGGTGATCTACACGCTGGTCGGCTATGGCGCCAAAGCTGTGCTGAGCACTCGGCCGGGTGCGGCAAAGCTGGTCGGGCGGGTGTCGGGGATGGCGATGATTACCGTGGCCCTGGGCTTGATAGCCGGGCAAATGACCTGAATTTACCGGTTCAGCATGACTTCAGATAAACTCGCTGCAACCTAATGCACAACCAGGATGTGCCCCGTGCCCGAAACCACGCAACTGCTCACGTTCGCCTTGATTTGCCTCGGCATGGTCCTGACCCCAGGGCCGAACATGATCTACCTGATTTCCCGCTCGATCTGCCAGGGCCGCCAAGCCGGCTTGATTTCGCTTGGCGGTGTGGCTCTGGGCTTCGTCATCTACATGTTCTGCGCGGCAATGGGCATCACAGCGCTGGTGATGGCGGTACCCTTTGCCTACGACGCGCTGCGCATCGGTGGCGCGCTGTACCTGTTGTACCTGGCCTGGCAGGCGCTGCGGCCGGGTGGCCAATCGCCGTTCCAGCTCCGTGAACTGCCCGCCGACAGCCCGCGGCGGCTATTCACCATGGGGTTTGCCACCAGCCTGCTCAACCCCAAGATTGCCGTCATGTACCTGTCGCTCATGCCGCAATTCATCGAACCGGGCCACGGCAGCGTGCTGTTGCAGTCGCTGGTGCTGGGTTCGACGCAAATCGCCATCAGCGTTACGGTCAACGCGCTGATTGCGATCATGGCCGGTTCCATCGCCGTGTTCCTGGCTGGCAGGCCGCTGTGGCAACAGGTTCAGCGTTGGTTGATGGGAACGGTGCTGGCGGGGCTGGCGGTGCGCATGCTGGCAGAAGGGCGCCGTTGATTGCCTATTGCGATGCAAGGTATCAGTGGCCGAATACTTTGCCGAGTATCTGGCACACCTGTTCTGCCGAGTAGGGTTTGGCCAGGAAGGTGAACCCTTGGTGCCCGCCTTCGGCAATCGCCTCGCTATAGCCCGAAGTCAGGATCACCGGCAACTGCGGGCGCTGGCGGCGAAGTTCGCGGGCCAGTGCCAAGCCACCCATGCCGGGCATGACCACATCGGAAAACACCGCATCAAAATCACCTGCCGGGCCGGTCAACTGCGCCAGCGCTTCTTCTGCCGACCGCGCATAGCTGATTTGGTAGCCGTGGTCCTCGAGGAGCTGAGCCGTGAAGCTGCCCAGGTCGGGATTGTCTTCTACCACCAGTATTCGTCGCCGCTCGCCCTGTACCTGCGGCTGGCTGCCGGCCGAGGCGTCTTCGGGCGAGGCCGCAGCTGGGGCCTCCTGCGGCAGATACAGGGTAAAGGTGGTGCCCTGACCGGGGATGCTGTTCACCTGTACATCGCCCCCGGATTGCTTGGCGAAACCAAACACCTGCGACAACCCGAGCCCGGTACCTTCACCTGGGGCCTTGGTGGTGAAGAACGGGTCGAAGATGCGCTCCAGCAACTCGGTGGCAATACCGACTCCGTTGTCGCTCACCGATATCGCCGCGAACGGGCCTGGCTGTGAAGGCTGACCGCGCAAGGCCGGCAGGCACTGGTCGGCCTGCAGGCGCAGCTGCAAGGCACCTTCGCCAGCCATGGCATCGCGGCCGTTGAGCATCAGGTTGATTACCGCAGTTTCCAACTGGCTGAGGTCGGCGCGGATGTGGCAGGGCGCTTGCGGTAGCTGCAGCTCGACCCGGATGCGCGCGCCAGTGACGGTGTCGAGCATGTCGGCCATGGCTTCCAGCCGTGGCCCGGCTTCGAACACCTGTGGGCTGAGGGCCTGGCGTCGGGCGAAGGCCAGTAGCTGGCCGGTCAGTTTGGCACCACGGTCGACCGTGTCGGACATGGTCTTGAGGTAGCGCTCGCGGCGCTCCTCGGCCAGGTTGGGGCGCTGCAGGAAGTGCAGCGACGAGCGGATGATGGTCAGCAGGTTATTGAAGTCGTGGGCTACCCCGCCGGTCAGCTGGCCAATGGCTTCCAGCTTTTGGGCTTGGCGCAGCACGGCCTCGGTGTGCAGCAACTGAGTGGTGCGTTCTTCGACGCGATGTTCCAAGGTGGTGTTGAGCGCTTCCAGGGCCGCCATCGCTTCGCGCACTTCGGCATGGGCCTGCGCCCGCTGTATGTGCGCCCAGCATCGCTCGGTCACTTCGCTGATCAGTGCTTGCTCGTAGTCGGTCCATACCCGGGGTACGCGGTCGTGAATCGCCATCAGCGCGGTCAGCCTGCCACCCTTGATCAGTGGCATGCAGATGGTGGCCGTAATGCCGATGGCCTGAAAAGTCGCCGCCTCGTCAGTGGCCAGTTCGCGCAGGTTGTCGTTGATCACCAAGGCCAGGCCGCTGCGCAGGCGGCTGACCGCCAGGCGGCCGAAGTCATGCAGGTGATAGTGGCCCACCAGGCGTGGTGAGCCGGGTGTCACCGCATCGCCGCAAATGGTGAAACCGTCCTCGTCGGGGTCCATCATTGCATAGGCGCAGCTGGACAAGCCAAGGTGCTCGACCAGCATGCGGGTGGTGATGGCCATGATCTGGTCCGGGTCGGTCGCCTCGGTCACGGCTCGCCCGAGGGTATCGAGAAAGTTCAGGCGCTGGTTGGTGACCACGCTGGCGGTGGTTTCGGTGACCGTGTCGAGCATGCCCAGTATCTCGCCATCATGGCCGCGAATCGGGCTGTAGCAGAAGGTAAAATAGGCCCGCTCCAGGCCGCCGTTGCGGTCGATCATCAGCGGGAAGTCTTCGATGTAAACCGCTTCGCCGGCCAACGCGCGGGCCGCCATGCTGCTGATTTCATCCCAGGCTTCGTGCCACACGTCGCGGAAGGGGATGCCCAAGGCCAGGGGCTTGCGACCGAGAATCGGGGTGAAGGCATCGTTGTACAGGGTGATCAAGTCCGGGCCCCAGAGCACGGCTTGCGGAAAGCGCGAGGCCAGGCACAGAGCCATCGTGGTTTTCAGGGCATCGGGCCAATGTTCCAGCGGGCCCAGGGGGGTGGTGGCCCAGTCGTGGTTGCGGATGCGTTCGGCCATTAGCCCGCCGCCATCTAGCCATCTAGCCATGTGCTTTGCCGGTCCTCTTTCTCAAGGCCCTTAGGGTGCACCGAGAATAGACCGTTGGCGAGGGTTTTGTGAGGGCTGTGCCACTGCACGAGCCTCTGTAACTGCGCGATCCGGGTGAGTGCAGGTTCACCCGCGAAGAGGCCGTACCGGCTAGCGCATGAAGTGCACCTTGCCGGTGTCATCATTGCCCATGTAAATGCCATACACCCCGGCCTGCCGCTCGAGGATGTAGCGCTCGAGAATTTGCCGGATGGCCGGGTAGTAGATCTCATCCCAGGGGATTTCATCCGGTTCGAAGAACTTGTACGCCAGCGTCTCAGGCCCGTACTGCCCGGTTTCTTCGGTGACGATGGCACGGAAGATGATGTACACCTCGCTGATCTTTGGCACGCTGAAGATCGAATACGGCGAGACGATGTCCGCACGTACGCCGCTTTCTTCCCATACCTCGCGCAGCGCCGCCTGCTCGGTGGTTTCGCCAGCCTCCATGAACCCCGCAGGCAAGGTCCAGGTGCCGGGGCGAGGGGGAATGGCGCGCTGGCACAGCAGGTACTTTCCATCGCGCTCGATGATGCAGCCGGCGATGATCTTGGGGTTGATGTAGTGGATGTAGCCGCAGCCGGCGCAATGCAGGCGTTCGTGGGTATCGCCTGTGGGAACGCCCCGGGCCAGTTCCGTGGTGCAGTGCGGGCAGTAGCGCGGGGCATTGGGCATGATCAGCGACCTATGCGGGGTTCCTTCAGGGCCAAGGGTTCGACAATGTCGCGCACCTTGGCGTTGTCATCCTGCTTCTGGCGCAGGTAGTCCAGTGCCACCTTGGCGGCGGCGCGGACGTGGTCGACCGAGGCCTGGTGGGCTACCAGCGGGTCACCGCCCTTGATGGCCTCGACGATCTTTTCCATTTCGCGGTTGCTGGCGCCGCGGCGGTTTTCCTGCGATACCGAGGTGGCGCGCAGGTAGCTGATGCGTGCTTGCAACTGGCGCAACTGCTGGGCCGCCACCTGGTTGCCGGAGCCTTCCAGCAGCACATCGTAGAAACCTTGTACCGAATCCAGCACCTGTTGCAGCTCACCTTCTTCCAGTGCCTCGCGGTTCACTTCCAGCGCGCGTTCCAGCGCACGGATGTCCTTGGCCTTGGCGTTGAGGGTGAACAGTTGCACGATCAGGCCTTCGAGCACACAGCGCAGCTCATAGATGTCACGTGCGTCTTCCAGGGTGATGATGGCCACCCGTGGGCCTTTGGCGTCGGCGAACTCCACCAGGCCTTCGGACTCCAGGTGACGCAGCGCTTCACGTACCGAAGTGCGGCTGACGCCGAGGCGGTCGCACAGGTCGCGTTCGACCAGGCGGTCGCCGGGCAGCAGGTGAAAGTTCATGATAGCGGCGCGCAGCTTGTCGAGCACGATTTCGCGCAGAGTAACGGGATTGCGGTTGACCTTGAAGCTGTCGTCGAGTGGCTGGCGTTTCATCAGGTGCGCTCTTTATGAGGCTGTTGCGCCAACATCGCGGAATGCCTCGAACCGAGGCTTTCCATGCAGTGGTTCGAACAGCCCGTTGTTAACGGGTTGGCTCCGCATCGGCTTCGGCAAAGGCTTCACGGGCCAGGCGGAAACTGTCCACCGCCGCGGGTACGCCGCAATAAATGCCGACCTGGAGCAGGATTTCGCGAATCTGTTCACGGCTCAGGCCATTGCGCAGGGCACCGCGAATGTGCAATTTGAGCTCGTGGGGCCTGTTGAGCGCGGAAATCATGGCCAAGTTTATCATGCTGCGCTCTTTCAGCGACAAGCCTTCACGGCCCCAGACGTGACCCCAGCAATACTCGGTGACCAGCTCCTGCAACGGTTTGGTGAACTCATCTGCGTTCTGGATCGAGCGGTTGACGTAGTCCTCGCCCAGCACCTGGGTGCGGATTTTCAGACCCTTTTCGTACTTTTCATTGCTCATGTGCAGTACTCCGGCATAAAACAGGGGCCGCAACCGAGGGTGAGACGATTAGCGCGACCCCTGAAAACAGGGTCATCGGTGTTGGCTTTTTCGCGGGCTTGCCCGCTCCCACGGGTTCCAGGATCTGTGCGATACCTGTGGGAGCGGGCGAGCCCGCGAAGCGGCCAACACCGACTTCAAGATGTATCAGCCAAGCGGCGGCAGGGCGCCGAGCTTGCCTTTGTGGTAGACCATCGGGGTCACCGGCTCGGCCGGCAACACCAGGTTCTTCACCGCGCCGACAATGATCGCGTGGTCACCGCCGTCGTACTCGCGCCACAACTCGCACTCGATGATCGCCGTAGCCTTGGCCAGCAGGGGGTTGCCCAGCTCGCTCAGGTGCCACTCCACGCCCTTGGCCTTGTCCTTGCCCTTGCCTGCGAAGGCATAGGCTTCGGCGGTCTGGTCGGCGGACAGCAGGTGGATGGCGAACTGCTTGCTGTCGCGCAGAATCGGGTAGGTGTCGGAGGCGTAGTTGGGGCAGAACAGCACCAGCGCCGGGTCGATCGACAGCGCGCTGAATGCACTGGCGGTGATGCCGACGATGCCGCCGTCGGCGTCCAGCGTGGTCACTACCGTGACGCCGGATGGGAAGGAGCCCATCACGTCTTTGTAGATGCCGGGTTCGATCATCTCGTGTTCCTCCTAGCGCATCACGAACGGGTCGGGCATCGGCGCGGTGGACAAGTTGATCCACACGGTCTTCAGCTCGGTATAGGCCAGCACCGAATCGATGCCGCTCTCACGGCCGTAGCCGCTGTTCTTGAAACCACCTATCGGTGCCATGGCCGACACGGCACGGTAGGTGTTGACCCAGATGATCCCCGAACGCACGTCGCGGGCCAGGCGGTGGGCACGGCCCAGATCGCGCGTCCAGATGCCGGCAGCCAGGCCGAATTGCGAGTCGTTGGCTATGGCCAGTGCTTCTTCTTCGGTCTTGAAGCGGATCACCGCGGCGACCGGGCCGAACACTTCTTCCTGCATGATGGTCATCGCGTTGCTGTCGCACTCGAACAGGGTCGGCTCGTAGAACCAGCCGTCACCTTCTACGTCGGCACGCTTTCCGCCCATGTGCAGTTTTGCGCCTTCGGCCTTGGCTGCTGCCACCAGGCCTTCGACGACTGCCAGCTGTTGCGCGGTGGCCATCGGGCCCATTTCGCTGGCGTCGTCCTGCGGGTTGCCGATGCGGATGCGCTTGGCGCGGGCAATCAGGCGCTCGACGAACACGTCGAAGATTTCATCCTGCACCAGCAGGCGCGAACCGGCCACGCAGCTTTGCCCGGACGCGGCGTAGATGCCGGCCACGGCGCCATTGATGGCGCTGTCCAGGTCGGCGTCGGCGAAGATGATGTTCGGCGACTTGCCACCCAGTTCCAGCGACAGCTTGGCGAAGTTTTCGGCACTGCTGCGCACCACGTGGCGGGCGGTGGCGGCACCGCCGGTGAAGGCGATCTTGCGCACCAGCGGGTGGCGGGTCAGCGCCGCGCCGGTGCTGGGGCCGTAGCCGGTGACCACGTTGACCACACCGGCCGGGAAGCCGGCCTCAAGGGCCAGTCGGGCCAGCTCGAGGATGGTCGCCGAGGCGTGCTCGGACGGTTTGAGCACGATGGTGTTGCCGGCAGCCAAGGCCGGCGCCAGCTTGATCGCGGTGAGGTACAGCGGGCTGTTCCACGGGATGATCCCGGCAACCACGCCGATTGGCTCGTGCACGGTGTAGGCGAACAGGTCGGGTTTGTCCAGCGGCAGGGTGCCGCCTTCGAGCTTGTCGGCCAGGCCCGCAGTGTAGTGGAAGAACTCCGGCAGATAGCCGACCTGACCGCGGGTTTCGCGGATCAGCTTGCCGTTGTCACGGCTTTCCAGCTGGGCCAGGTGCTCCTTGTTCTCGGCAATCAGGTCACCCAGACGACGCAACAGCTTGCCGCGCGCGGTGGCGGTAATGCTGCGCCACGCCTTGCTGTCGAAGGCACGCTGGGCGGCCTGAACGGCCAGCTCCACATCGGCTTCATCGGCGTCGGGCAGTTGCGCCCAGGCCTGGGCGGTGGCCGGGTTGAGGCTGTCGAAGGTCTTGCCGCTCTGGGCATCGCGCCATTGGCCGTCGATGCACATCTGGAAACGAACGAGGGTCATGCAACAATCCCCTTGGCGGATTCGGTGAGGGTGCGGGCTTGGGTGAGGAAGTCCAGCAGCATCTTGTTGACTTCACGCGGTGCTTCCACTGGCATCATATGCCGTTGCTCGGCGAGGACCACACTGCGTGCGCCAGGAATGCTGGCGGCGAGCTGGCGGGTCATGGCCGGGGTGGAGCCCGAGTCGAGTTCGCCGGTGGCGATCAGCGTCGGCACCTGGATACTGCCCAGGTCGTCGGCGCGGTACATGTCCTGAGTGGCGAACAGCGAATAAGTGGTGTGGTAACCCTGCGGGTCGTTGCTCGCCAGCACCTGGCGAATGGCGGCGACCTGCGCCGGGTTGGCAGCCTTGTATTCACGGCTGAACCAGCGGTCCAGGGCAGCATCGACGTTGGCGTCTGGGCCCAGCTCCGCCGCCTGGGCAGCGCGGGCGATCACCCCGGCACTTTGCTCGGGGGTGCGGTTGAACACGCTGTTGAGCACGACCAGTGCAGCCAGGCGCTGCGGGTAATTGAGGGCGAACGCACGGGCAACCAGGCCGCCCATGGAGAAGCCGATCACGGTGGCTTGTGCAATTTGCAGGTGGTCAAGCAGTTCGGCGAGCTGGTCGGCATAGCCTTCCAGCGGTGTGTCGGCGGCCGGTACGCGGCTTTGACCGTGGCCGAGCATGTCGTAGGCGATGACGCGGTAGTCGTTGGCCAGGCCAACGAACTGACCGCCCCACATTTCCTTGTTCAGGCCCACGCCGTGGATCAGCACCACGGGTTGGCCCTGGCCGACATCCAGATAGCTGGTGCCGGCAGGTGTGCGTTCAGCGACAGGCTGAATCATGGAGGGCGCTCCTTGAAGGTCGGGCGCGGCGGGTAAGCACGCCACGCCCCGGCCCGTCTTGGTTGTTGTTATTGAGCGTTGGCTTTTTCGGCAGCCAGTTCTTCCAGGTCGATGTAACGGTTGCCGATGCGCGGGTGCAGGCGGCCGCCATCGGCTGCGCCCAGGACCACGACGATTTCATCGGCACGCGGGGCATCTTCGATCTGCATTTCCAGGGTGATGTAGTGCGAACGCAGGCCTTCGTCGTCCTTCTGCATCATCGGGATCTGGATCGAAGTGCCTGGGCCGCCGCGCTTGTTGGTGAAGCTCAGGTAGCTCTTGGCCTGTACCGCCTCGCGGTAGTGGTTGCCGAAGCGCAGGGTATGGATGACGGCCGAGGCGTGCTCGATTTCGCCATCGGCGCCGACGACGGCGGCCTTACCGTAGGCCTCGATCTTGTCGGCGCCGCCAATGGCAGCAGTCAGGCGCTCGACCATCAGGGCTCCCAGCTCCGAGCAGTTGGCGCGAATTTCCGGCTTCAGATCTTCAACGAAACCGCGACCGGCCCATGGGTTCTTGATCACGACGGCCAGGCCGACCATGGTCACCGGCTTGTCGGTGGCTTTGCCGCCTTCGATGCGGGTCTCTTCGGAGTAGGTGACGATCTTGCGGATTTCGAAACTCATGGATGGCTCCTGGTGAGGGTTATCAGCTCTTGTTGTCTGATGGTATACCATAATATTTGTTGTGCAAGAGGTGTCAGGAAATTTCTCTTGTCGGGGGACGAAAGGTGGCCTGATGCCTTGATTTCTCTGTTGTCTGTACTGGCTTCTTCGCGGGCTTGCCCGCTCCCACAAGGACTGCACAGGTTTCAAAAAAAAGCCCGCTCACGCAGGCCGAAGGGGCCCACGGGAGCGGGCGCGTCCCGCAATGATTCAGGCAATGGGAATTCAGGCGAACGCCGGCACCACTTCCTTGATGAACAGCTCGAGCGACTTCTTCTTCTCGGCGTGGGGCAAGCTGTTGTCGCACCAGAAGCTGAACTCGTCGACGCCCAGTTCCTGGTAGTACTTGATGCGTGCGATGATCTCTTCCGGCGTGCCGATCATGGTGTTCTTGCGGATGTTCTCCAGCTGGAACGCCGGCACTTCGGCGAATTTCGACTCCGGGCTCGGCTCCAGAAAGCCATTCACCGGGGTGGTCTTGTTGCCGAACCAGGCATCGAAGGTGCGGTAGAAGCGCGAGATCGCCTGGGCGCCGACCTTCCAGCCTTCCGGATCAGCCGGGCTGTGCACATGGGTGTGGCGCAGCACCATCAGTTGCGGGCGCGGCACGCCTGGGTTGTTGTCCAGGGCGGCCTGGAACTTGTTCTTCAGGTCCAGCACTTCTTCGTCCCCTTTCATCAGCGGGGTGACCATGACATTGCAACCATTGGCAACGGCGAAGTTGTGCGAGTCCGGGTCGCGGGCGGCGATCCACATAGGCGGCGTGGCGTTGAACGGCTTCGGTACGCTGGTGGAGGTCGGGAACTTGTAGATTTCACCGTCGTGGGCGTAGTCGCCTTCCCACAGCTTACGCACCACCGGTACCATCTCGCGCAGCGCCTTGCCGCCGTCGGTGGCCGGCATGCCACCTGCCATGCGGTCGAACTCGAACTGGTAGGCGCCGCGGGCCAGGCCCACTTCCATGCGGCCGTTGCTGATCACGTCGAGCAGGGCGCATTCGCCAGCGACGCGGATCGGGTTCCAGAACGGCGCGATGATGGTGCCAGCGCCCAGGCGGATCTTCTCGGTGCGCGCGGCCAGGTAGGCCAGCAGCGGCATCGGGCTTGGCGAAATGGTGTATTCCATGGCGTGGTGTTCGCCGATCCACACGGTGCTGAAACCGCCGTCTTCGGCCATCAGGGTCAGTTCGGTCAGGTCTTCGAACAGCTGGCGGTGGCTGACCTGTTCATCCCAACGTTCCATGTGTACGAACAACGAAAATTTCATGGGTTTTTCCTCAACGCTTGTTATTGCCCGTCAGTCAATCGGGCTTCAGTGTGGGAGCGGGCTGCGTCCAACTGCAGGCTTCAGGCAAAGGCCGGCAGGCTGGCCATCTTGCCGCGGCAGTACACCATCGGCCGTGGCGCTTCGGCAGGGACGATCAGGTTGTGTACCTTGCCGACCATGATGGCGTGGTCGCCACCTTCATATTCACGCCACAGTTCGCATTCGATGACGGCGGTGGCACCGGCCAGGATCGGGTTGCCCAGTTCGCTCAGGGTCCACTCGATGCCGCTGGCCTTGTCCTTGCCCTTCTTGGCGAACGCGTAGGCTTCAGCCTGCTGTTCACCGGACAGCAGGTGAATGGCAAAGCGCTTCTGCTTGATCAGTACCGGGTAGGAGTCGGAGGTGTAGTTGGGGCAGAACAGCACCAGCGGCGGGTCCATCGACAGGGAGGAGAAGGCGCTGGCGGTCAGGCCGACGACCGAACCGTCGTCGTCCTGGGTGGTGATGACGGTAACGCCGGACGGGAAGGAGCCCAGAACGTTCTTGTAGACAGTTGCGTCGATCATCGGGAGTACCTCTGAAGGGCTGCGGTGGTCCGCGGTTTTTATCGTTGATGTGTCTGATGGTATACCGTAATACCTATTTTGCAAGCGGAATTTTCAACCCTGCGTTTTCGCGATGAACGGCCCAAAGCCACGAAAACCGTGGCCTTGAGCGGTGAGGCGGTTTGTCGCAGGGGTTTTGCAAGCGGATCAGTGGCCGTTTTTTCATGCGGATCAGTGTTGTCAAAAGTTTGGAATACCATAATATGGTCCGCAGCTGAGAGGCCGCCTTGATGCGGTTTCCTTACAAAGATAAAAACGACCTTTCGAGCTGAAAACCATGTCCCAACCGTCGTCGCAACACCAGTTTGTCGAGAATCACACGGTCGATTACGTTCCACCTGCCGAGCGCCATGGGAAGGCGCGCGACCTGTTCACCCTCTGGTTCAGTACCAACATTGCGCCATTGCCTATCGTGACCGGCGCCATGGTGGTCCAGGTGTTCCACCTGAACCTGTTGTGGGGCCTGATCGCCATCGTGCTGGGCCATCTGGTCGGGGGCGTGGTCATCGCCCTGGCCTCTGCACAGGGGCCGCAGCTGGGCATTCCGCAAATGGTGCAGAGCCGTGGCCAGTTTGGCCGCTACGGTGCCTTGCTGATCGTGTTCTTCACCGCGCTGATCTATGTCGGCTTCTTCATTTCCAATATCGTCCTGGCGGGCAAGACCATTCACGGCATCGCGCCGAGCGTGCCGATGCCCGGCGCGATCGTGATCGGTGCCCTGAGTGCGACTGCCATTGGCGTGATCGGCTACCGCTTTATCCATATCCTCAACCGCATCGGTACCTGGGTGATGGGCTCGGCGTTGCTGGCCGGTTTCATCATGATGTTCGTCCAGGATCTGCCGGCTGACTTTTTCAGCCGTGGCGCGTTCAACCTGTCGGGCTTCATTGCCACCGTGTCGCTGGGTGTGATCTGGCAGATCAGCTTCTCGCCGTACACCTCTGACTACTCGCGCTACCTGCCCCGTGAAGTGGGCATTGCCAAGCCGTTCTGGGCCACTTACTTCGGCGCCACCCTGGGCACCATCCTGTGCTTCAGCTTTGGTACGGTGGCGGTGCTGTGCGTGCCGGAAGGCACCGACGCAATGGATGCGGTGAAGCAGGCCACCGGCTGGCTGGGCCCGATCCTGATGGTGCTGTTCCTGCTTAACATCATCAGCCACAACGCCCTCAACCTTTACGGCGCCGTGCTGTCGATCGTGACCGCGATCCAGACCTTCATGGCCGAGTGGACGCCGAGCATCAGGGTACGGGTGATCCTGGCCTCGATCATTCTGGTGGGCTGCGGGATGGTGGCACTGAATGCCTCGGCGGACTTTATCGGCCAGTTCATCGGCCTGATCCTGGCGCTGCTGCTGGTGCTGGTGCCGTGGGCTTCGATCAACCTGATCGATTTCTACCTGATCAAGAAGGGCCAGTACGACATCGCCTCGATCTTCAGTGCCGACGGCGGCATCTATGGCCGCTTCAACCACCACGCGATCATTGCCTATGCCTGCGGCATCCTGGTGCAGCTGCCGTTTGCCAATACTTCGCTGTATGTGGGGCCGTACTCGAACATTGTCGAAGGGGCTGACCTGTCGTGGCTGTTCGGCTTGCTGGTGACCGTGCCGCTTTACTACTGCCTGGCGACGCGCGGCAAGGCTGTCGAGAAGGCGGGGCGGGTGGTAAGCGTCAACGACTGATAGACCGCTGTTGCTGTAGCCGGGGCCGCAATGCGGCCCCGGCTGTTTTGGATCAAACCTTGAACTGCGCCACCATCCCGTTCAGGTCCACCGCCAACCGCGACAGATCCTGCGCCGCCGCACTGGTCTGGTTCGCGCCCGCCGACGTTTGCATCGCCAGGTCACGAATATTCACCAGGTTCCGGTCCACCTCGCGTGCGACCTGCGCCTGCTCTTCCGAGGCACTGGCAATCACCAGGTTGCGCTGGTTGATCGAAGCAATGGCCTCGGCAATCACTTCCAACGCCTGCCCTGCGCTTTGTGCCACTTCCAGCGTACCCGTGGCGCGACCCTGGCTGCTGTGCATTGCTGTTACCGCCCGCTCGGTGCCGTTCTGGATACCGGCAATCATCTGCTCGATCTCTGCCGTCGATTGCTGGGTACGGTGGGCGAGGGCGCGTACCTCGTCAGCCACCACGGCAAACCCACGTCCTGCCTCTCCGGCCCGTGCCGCCTCGATGGCGGCGTTCAGTGCCAGCAGGTTGGTCTGCCCGGCAATTGCACCAATCACGTCCAGCACCCGGCTGATCTCGTTGGCGTTGCTGGCCAGCTGCTCGATCTCAACCGATGTGCCGGTCACATCCGCTACCAGATGCTGGATGGATGCCAGCGCCTGGTTGACCTGGTCGCGGCCATCGCGGGTGGTCTGGTCAGCGCCTTTGGAAGCATCAGCAGTGCTGACCGCGTTGTTCGCCACTTCCTCGACTGCCGCAGTCATCTGGTTCACCGCCGTGGCGGCCTGGTCGATTTCTGCACTTTGCTGATGCAGGCCGCGGCTGGTGTCTTCAGTGACGGTGTGCAGTTCTTCCGAGGCCGAGGCCAGTTGGTCGGAAGACGCGGCGATCTGGCGAATGGTATCGCGCAGGCTGCCCTGCATCCGGCTCAGGGCGCGCAATAGCATGGCCGGCTCATCGCGGCCGGTTACCCGTATCTCCCGGGTCAGGTCGCCGGTCGCCACGCGCTCGGCCACAGCCAGCGCATCGGCCAGCGGCACGACGATACTGCGGGTGAGCACGGTAGCGATGGTGGCAAGGGCCAGCATGATTACCACCAGTGAGGCAACCAGCGCGGTGAACGCTTCGTCCGCTACGTCGCTGCTGCGCTGCGAGGCTTGTTCGGCACCTGTGCCGTTATAGGCGATCAACGCTGCCATGGCCTGCATCATGCTGTCGGCGCGCTGAGTCAGCGGGCCGCTGATCTGCTGCTTGGCATCGTCCATGTGCCCAGCTTGAATGCTTTGCAGCACACGGGTCTGTAATTCGAAATAGTGCTGATAAGCAGCGCTGAAGGCATTGAACAGGGCGCGGTCATCGGCAGCGATGATCGTGTCGGCATAATCCTTCAGCGCATTATTCAGCTCGGTATTGATGCCGTTGAGCATCTGCAGGTTGCGCTCGCGGTCACTGGGGTTGTCGTCCAGCGCGGCACGCAAGGTGACGGCGCGGGCACGCCCGAGGTTGGTGCTGATGTCACCGAGGGCTATTACGGCCGGCATCCAGGTCACCCGGATTTCATCCGTGGCCTTGTCCATCTGCCGGGTTTCGTAAAGTGCGATCAAGCCCATGAACAGGACCAGGATGCCCAACAGGGCGAACACGCTTGCAGCGCGAATGCCGATCTTCAAATTCCGTAACTGCATGGAATGCTCCTTGACGGTGGCGTGCAGGCCTCAGGAGCTTGGGTGGATGGCCGGGTCACCGGTATGGCGCCAGGCTCTTGATGCGCTGCGGAGTTGTTTGTGTGTCTCACCCTCGTGACTTTTTTAACTTCAATGATGCCATATGGCCATCATTATTGAACAGCCATTCAATGTAACGGCCAAAACTGACAAAACCGCCAATTGTTGACGGTTTTGTCAGAAAATGCCGTTAAACGATGGCGATCATTGGGTCCGCCGCAGCCAGCGCCAAGGCGCGGTCAGCCGCTGGCGGATAAATCCATACCGAGTTGATCTGGCGCTTGAGGGCCTTGCCTTCCTG